>Ga0268252_1000645_pt1 | contig 22043 bp, 30 predicted proteins | sample AgamicMgSfrz_FD_200244 | JGI IMG/M metagenome (GOLD analysis project Ga0268252, IMG submission 200244) | Agave microbial communities from Guanajuato, Mexico - Mg.Sf.rz (v2) (version 3) | ecosystem: Host-associated > Plants > Phyllosphere > Phylloplane/Leaf | place: Guanajuato, Mexico | collected... | reverse complement strand
CTAGCTATGGAACTTTGGTCAACCGAAGAGTTTTTGCCCAGACTATTAGCAATCTTAATTATGGACAAAAAACTTCTTTCACAAGATGTGCTAAATAAGCTTGATAAGGATATGCAGACTCACACTTTTGATGAGCGAAATAACTTAATGGATTGGTTAATGGCTAATCAGCTCACCAAAGACAAGAAGAAAATTGCATTGATGGAGTCATGGGAAAATAGTCCTTCTGCTCTTCAAAGGCGAGCTTTCTGGTATTATCAAGGGCGATTGAGATGGACTGGACAAACACCGCCTGATAACACCGCATACTTGCTATCTGCATTAGAAGCTAATATTACGCAGGAAGAACCGGAAGTTCAATGGGCTATGAATTTCACCGCAGGCTGGATAGGCGTTTATGATGAAAAGAATCGTGCACGTTGTATTAAACTTGGTGAGAAAACGGGTCTTTACAAAGATGAAAAAGTAGCAAGAGGATGTACTCCCAGCTATTTGCCGGAGTTCATTACAATTGAAGTTAACAAACGACATAATAATTAGTTACCTCTGAAAAATTTAGTAAGGTTTAGGCGTAGGTGGATATGGAAACCAATTGTTGCCTTTTTTTATAAATTTCAAGAATGTATAGTATATAAAAATATAATTTAGGAGATTGGAAATACCTACCACACTAAAAAGGAGTTAATAAAAAGCGTTTAAAACCTTTTTATATAAGGTTTTAGGCGCTTTTTTATTTATATTTTAATTCAGTTTAAGAAGAATTAACACATACTTCATAAATAATACTGCGCAATAATAGTAACCAAATAGAGATTCTAGCTGGAGTTGGTACAAGCTTAATTATTTTGCCATTTCCCAGCATTGCATTAATTGGTGAATGCTTTCCTCGATTTTCTCTAGTGGGATCCCACCAAACCCTAACAGGAATGTTGGATACTTATACTCTATTGGTTTTAACAGATAATCGGTTAAAGGATAAATGGAGATATGGCTTTTTGCTGCGATGGCTTTTAACTCTTTTTCACTTTTTTGCAGCGGAAGGGAAATTAAAATATGCATCCCGGCTTGATCTCCAGTGATAATGACTTCAGGATAATCCGTTTTAAAAATATGGGTCAGTTTATCAAGTTTCTTCCGATAAATTTTCCGCATACGGTTTAAGTGTTTTGAAAAATAACCGTCTCTCATGAAGCTGGCTACTATATGCTGGTCGAATCTTGGGACAGTTGCTGAATAATAACTGAATGTTTCCTTATATTTTTTCATTAATGGTGAAGGCAAAAGAAAATAGGCCAATCGCAATGAGGGCATTAATGATTTGGTGAACGTACTTAGATAAATCACCTTATCGTTTTGGTCCATCCCGTGTAAGGCGGGAATTGGTTTACCAGTGTAACGAAACTCGCTGTCGTAATCGTCTTCAATGATATAGCGAGTTTTACTTTTTGCTGCCCACTGCATTAACTGTGTTCTTCTTGTGGCGGAAAGAATTGCACCTGTCGGAAATTGGTGGGAAGGCGTAATGTAGACCACATTCGCATTTGTTTTTTCAAGTTGTTCCACAATCAATCCGTCTTCATCAACTGGAATAGGGATCGCTTTATTTTGCAGTTGAATTCTAGGGCTTGCTGAATAGCCAGGATTTTCAAGGGCTAAGTTTGAATCATTTTCAAGCAACCTTAAAATCATGGGAAAGAGTTGTTCTGTTCCTGAACCAATCACAATTTGTTCCGGTTTACATATAATCCCACGCGATTGATATAGGTATTTGGCTATTTCCGTCCGTAAAGTGTATTCCCCTTGGGGTTCTCCAATCTGTAGCAACTCCTTGGACGGGGTATCATATAAAGTTTTTGCATACTTTCTCCACTGTGAAAAAGGAAAGGACTCTGTATCGATTTTTCCAGGATGAAAGTCAAACCGGATTGTTTTTTTCTCCGTATCCTCTATAGGCAACTCAACATGTTCTGTTTCAATATAAGGTAATTCATTTATATCCTCTACAAAAAAACCAATCCGTGGTTTTGATACAATAAAGCCCTCTGCAACCAACTGAGCATATGCCACTTCGATAGTTGTTTGGCTGATGTTTAAAAAATCGGCCAATTTTTTTTTGGAGGGGAGTTGCGTTCCAACTTCAATTTGTTGGCTCAAAATAGCGGCTTTGATACCAATATAAAGCTGCTCATACAAGGGTTTCGTTGTGTTTTTATTCAATGCAAACATAAGCATATCCATTTGGGATCTCTTCTTTCTGACCATGTTATTTTTATCAAAATTGACACTTTTTATATTGTCAGATTTTATTATACTAGTAATCATGGAAAAAGAGGAGATTCTTTTTTATAAACTGAAAAACAAACACTTGAAGGAAGAGGATGATTTGCATGTTTGCGACTGAACAAAACAAAACGAGAATTCTGGTTCTCAATGCACTATTTATTACTTTAACGTTTCTTGCTACAATGTTTATCAACATCAGGCTGCCATTGATGGGAAATGGGGGACTAATCCATTTGGGGAACGTGCCGTTTTTGATTGCTGCGTTTATTTTTGGCAAGAAATCAGGTGCGATTGTAGGCGCTTTTGGAATGGCTTTATTTGATATTATTTCAGGATGGACATTATGGGCTCCGTTCACATTTGTTATCGTTGGTACGATGGGATATATAGCTGGACTTATTGTGGAAAAGATGCCTGGCAAAAAATCTTTTGTATATGTACTGGCAGTTGTTGTTGCCATGATCATCAAAGTTGTCGGCTACTATTTTACAGAAGTGATCCTTTATGGAAACTGGATCCTGCCGTTCGGCTCCGTCCCAGGTAATATCATGCAACTAGTCATCGCCGGCATCATCGTCGTGCCACTTACAAAAGGATTTAAGCAAAGAATAATTAAGAGTGCCTGACACCACAAAAAGACAAAAGGTATTTAAATGTCCTTGCTGAGAGGACATTTAAATACCTTTATTTATTGATAAAGATAAATTATGCTTCGAAATGTAGTAGATTTAGTGGTAGCTTAATCTTCTTAAAATATAAGCAACCCCGTTCAAACAAATTAACATTAATAACTCGACAAAAGAAAAAACAATAATAGTTAAAAATAAATCAAAGTAGAATTCGCCTTCAGATAAAAAATCTGACTTATTCGTTGTCAATGATTTAAATAGAAAGAATAAGAAAGTGGAGAAAAGGAGTCCTATATAAATACATAGCCAGTGAGAATAAAAATTCACCTTAAATTTACTGCGCCAAATCCATAAATTTAAAGGCAAAAAAGTGAAAAGAAAATATAAAAGTTGCAAAAGGAAATTGGGATATTTAACATAAAAGAATAGATACTGATGTAGACAAAAAATAACGATATTTATTAATAAGATTAATGAAAATGAGCGCTTTTGCTGCAAATTCATACCCCCAGTCAAAATACATTTAATCATGAGAGGAAATCAGAAATCAAGGTTGATTCCAAAAAAAAGAAGTAACGACAGGTATTACTGGCACTACTATAAAAATAAGGATATTACCAATAAGGCAGCTAATTTTAAAGAATCCTTTTTTTCCTAAGCAGCCAAAGATTATCCCAATGAGAGGAAAAAGTCAAAGGAGTAATAAAGAGAGGATTGGAAAAAGGGAAACTCATAAAAAACGCAAGAATATAAGCCACAAGAGATATAAAAAAAGGCTGTTTTCGTAAAGTTTGTTACGATTACCCGCAGCCGGAATACACTTCGCTTTCCGTGGGGCTCGCGCTGAGCCGCGGTCTGCTTACAGCCTGTAGGGTCTAAGCTGTCTCGCTAATCCCACAGGAGTCTACGTGTATTCCGGCTGCTCCATTATTTCAACTAATTCTTTTTTTCGATTAAAAAACAACAATTCACTAGAAAACAGCCTAAAAAAAATAATAAAAGATCCAACACTATAGAAATTCTGTTTCATAGAATCTCCTTTCCTTTTTTATTTAATATTACCATAATGTGGGGTTCTGAAATAGTGAAATAAAGGATAGGGAGTTTGATAGATGCCTGTATACTTCACCAACCAAGCAGTAGAAGTGGTAAATAACTTAAATAAAAACGGCTTTTTAACTGGGAACGGGGAGTTTGTGGATAAAGATTTCCTCCCTTCCTATAAGTGGATGATTGAACAAATGGATAAGAGAATAAATAATAATGGTTTGATGCCTATTTGGCTATGGGCGACAAAACCGAAATTAAGCGAGGAAGGTCATTTTAACAAAGGAACAAAAGCTGTATGTTTAACAGTTGAAATACCAGAAAATAAAGTTCTTCTTTCTGATTTTGATGCTTGGCACTGTGTGTTAAATGATGGCTTTTGTGCGATTTCAGAGGAAGAAGATAGGTTGTTTGATCAGGGGAAATTAACGATTACAAAGGAACAAAGCTGGGAAAGAATATTTCACTTAGCGAAATTACGCAACTCAGAAATGTGGAATAATGGGGACCAAATTGTTCAGGGAGTTACATCCGTGATTCAGAAAGAACAGATTTTGAACATAGAATATTTTATTGCTAATTAAGATCGATTCATGGAAATAATATAATGAATGCAAAAGGAGGAAATATCTTTTCCATATGGAATGTAATACGCATGTCATTGTTTAGGAGTGAAATAGATGAAAAAAATATTAGTACTTGGTGGAACGCGTTTTTTCGGAAGAAAGCTTGTAGAAGTGCTGTTGGAAGAGGGGCATCAGGTTACGATTATGACCCGTGGGACAACAAGTCATCCATTTGGCGATCGAGTGGAGCATATCATCGGTGATCGCTCTATGAAGGAACAACTTAAAAATCATTTTGAAGGACGAAAATTTGATATTGTTTATGACAATATTTGCTATACATCGAATGAAGCAAGGGATTTCTGTGAAGTTTTTAACGGGAATATTGGCAAGCTTGTGTTTACTTCTTCCTTATCGACTTATTCTGCAGATGGAAACGAAAAAAAAGAGGAAGATTTTGATCCATATCACTATCCTATAGTATGGGGAGATAAGGATGCTTTTACATATAATGAAGGAAAGAGACAAGCGGAAGCCGTTTTCTTTCAGTATGCAACATTTCCAGTTGTGGCAGTAAGGTTCCCAATCGTGTTAGGGGAAGATGATTACACTCGTCGTTTGCATTTTCATGTGGAACGGATTCAGCATGGAAAAACAATAGGCTTTGTTAATATGGATGCAGAAATGTCCTTTATTCTTGCCTCAGAAGCTGTAGCATTCCTAAAATGGGCAGGTTTGTCAGACGTGGAAGGCCCATTTAATGCAACGGCGAATGGAAAAATTTCTATGGGAGAATTAATCCGTACGATCGAAAAGGTGACTGGGTATGCTGCGAAAATAACGTTAGAAGGAAACGAAGAAAACACCTCCCCATTTGCGATTCCTGCCACTTGGTATATGAATACGGAAATAGCAGGAAAAGCGGGCTTTGTTTTCAGTAAACTGGAAGATTGGTTGCCAGCTTTGATTGAAAAGATTGCAGGTGAGGATAAGCATTGATTGTGATGTTTAAGGGGAAAAATGGCTTATGATTTAGATCGCCCTTTATGTAATCCACATAAAGATAGCGACCAAAATATTGTCTTGCAGAATGAACATGTTATTTTTGCAACATAACAAACTTCATAATATCTTAGAGGGTAGCGGTTTAAACATCACAGGGACGTCTTTGAGTTAACACAAGAAGAGTGGAGCGATACATATGAGCTAGAAAATGATGCGAAAAAATAAAGATATTAACCACTGAAATGTTATGGGTTCAGTGGTTTTCTTTTTGGAGGATTCGATTATAACTTTTACTGATTATTTCTAATGAAAATATGGTAAGCATAATTTCGCTTAACGGTTTCAGAAGGCCATTTTTTCTTCCTAAATATCTCTAAACAAACCGTTTCAAATCATTGATCGCCTGCAAATGCATGCCTTCATGAAAAATCGTTCGAATTAATACTTGTTCTATCGTGTGCATGCCCATATCGATTGGGAGATATTCTTTTTCAAGCTCATTGCGATATTTTTCTAATATTTCTTGTGGTTGTGCGTTTAAAAGCTCTTTTAATTCATGGAAGGACGGTGTCTCCTCTGTAAAATTGGCTGGTGTTGTACCGAAACCAAACCATTGATTGAATTGCTTCGAAGTAGGAGAGGCTTCTTTTGTTAATGCCTCGATCCATAAAAACTGATCGAGATAAAGATGACCGAGATTCCAGCGGATATTATTATTAAATCCATCTGGGATGATTTCCGCTTGCTCGTCTGTCACCATTTCAACAGTCTCTAATAGTTCCTTCCGATAGGTTTCCAATTGTTTAAATAAATTTTCATGACGTGATTCCATTTTACACACTCCTTAAACATAAACTCACAATTATTTATTCGATATGGGGATATCCTTTTTCCTGCACTGGAAGAATAGTGCATTTTTCTAATGGAAATACTAGAAAAAACAGGAATAAAGGTAGGAGGAAAACGATGCCTCGCAAAGATGAAGAGATTAGCGAAGAGGTAGAAAAGGAACCAACTAATACGAAAAAGAAAGAAGGGGAAGTGGATAAACTAAACCGCATGTTAGCGGCAGTGTTGGAGTATATTTCTGATGAAGAGGTAGAAGAAATCGACATCGATTACATATTGGATCAAACGCCAGGACTTCGTGACTGGTGGAATCAATATAAAGAGAAGAATCGCAAGCTTATGGAAGAGGAAATTAAAGAATCTTTAGGAGAATTATCACTCGCACAACTGGAGAAAATCCGGGAACAAATTAAAGCTAAGCAATAGCAAAAATGGTTTTCATCGTGGATGATGAAAACCATTTTTTTAACTATTTGAAGGTACTGAACTTTTTTCTTTCCACCTAGATAAAGCAATCATCATAATGCAACAAAGAATCATCATCATGACAAATACCTGCTTATCATAAGAGATATAGTCCCTTATTAATCCAGCTATAATGGGAATAATCCCACCAATTATGTACCCAATTCCTTGCATCATCGAAGTCCAGGCACTTGCTTCTTGGGAAGAGTTTGTGGCGTTTAATGGCAAAGCTAAGGCAAGGGGAAATAATCCTCCAAGTCCTACAGCAATTAGTCCGGTAGCAATCCAAGGAGTGACTAGTGGATAAAGGAACAGCAATAAACCAATAAGCACGAATCCAATACTACTTAATAACCAAGCTTTTTCGTTTTTATATAGATCAGCTAGAGAAGGAATTAGGAAGCTAAAAATCATTTGAATAATGGTAAAAAAGGTAATGAGTGTCCCAGATTGAGTGCCGTTAAAGCCCATTGATTGAGCAATTGGTGCAAGCCAAGTACTAATCGTGTAAAAAATTCCCGATTGTAAGCCAAATAAGAGCGTAAACATCCATGCTTTTTTATTTTTCCATGGTAGCAGAGTTGGTATCTTGGAGGTAAGAGCAATCTCTCTATGTTTGACCATTTGCGGATACCAAAAAAGAAAACCGATTACGGCAAAAATGCTCCAGCTTGCAAGAGCCAGTTGCCAAGAGTTATTTAAGTGCTTTTGCAAAGGTAACATCAATCCAGCGCTAAAGGATGCTCCTAATCCCATCCCTACAGAATAGATGCCAATCATCATCCCGATTTGATGGGGGAATTGTTGTTTGATATAACCAGAAACAAGTGGTCCAGCAATCGCTATCCCAATCCCGATAAAAAAGGCGGTAAGGAGCAAGGTGAAAGCAGAATGACTGAAAGCGCGTAAAGCAGTAGCAACTCCAATAAGAACTAAGCAGGCAGCAATTGTTCTTTCTAAACCGAATCGTGCACTTATTTTCACTGCAAAAAATGCAAAAAGCCCCATGCAAATAACCGGAATTGCGGTCAATAAACTAACAATCCCATTGGATAAATGTAAATCAGCTCGAACGCTTTCTAAAACTGGGGAGATTGCCGCAATACTCGTTCTTAGATTAAATGATACGAAAAAAAGTGCAATAATCATGAAAGCTGTTTGTTTCTTCATTTTCAGTCCATCCTTTTATTTTTAATATATACATCATATCATCAGACGTTTTGTGTTGTAAATAAGGAGCTGTTATAGCTCCAAGTTTTTTTGTACACATTGAAGGGCTTTTTCTTCCTCTTGGTTTAAAATAGCGTCAAACAGTTGTTGATGGATCACGGAATTATCCCTGTAGTTTTTTTGATGTAAAAGAAAATTACTTAAAATCTTTGTTAACACAGGAGTAAAGGATTGATAGAGATCTAATAAAACTTTATTATGGCTCGCTTTGGCAATAGCAAGATGAAATTCAATATCGGCTTCTACATAGGTGGCATAATTTCCATTTTGCAAGGCGTGGTACCGTTTATCTAACCATGATTTTATATGTAATAAATCTTCTTGCGTTCTTCGTTTGACAGCCAATTTGACGATCTCTTGATCTAACATCGCCCTTGCTTCATAAATATCGTTTGTATCCGCCTGCTTAAGCTGTTGATCAAAGGATGTTTCATTTGCCCAATCCAGTGAGATGATTCGTGTCCCTCTTCCTTGCTTCACTTCAAGAATACCAGCATGCACGAGCACCTTTATAGCCTCACGAAGGGTTGAACGACCAACCGAAAATTCTTCCATTAACTGGGGCTCAGGAGGAAGGCGATCCCCAACTTTAAAGACACCAGAAAATATTTTATTTTTAAGTTGTTCAATGATTTCATCTGTCAATTTTCTTCCTGTTACTTTAGAAAATGAGGATGAATGATTCGTCATGCTTTTCACTCTCCTTAACGATAGCACATGTCCTTTTCCGTATAATTCAATTGTTCTAAATATACCATAGTTTAAAAAGAAACATAAATAGTGGATGTGAACACCATCTTCCTTTGATAGAATAAGAGGATGGAATATCTTAGTAGAATATTAAGAAATTCTTAAGAATTTTGCTTATGGAAATTTAAGATTTTTTTCATATGATAGAGACATCCAAGAGAGAGAGAGCAGGTGCGTAGAGTTGGGGAACTACAATGTATTAGTAGTAGATGATGAAAAAGAAATTAGAGATGCAATTGAAATTTATCTTAAAAACGAAGGAATAACTGTTTTAAAAGCAAGTGATGGTGTAGAAGCTTTAGATCTATTAATGGAAAAAACGATCCATTTAATTCTAATGGATATAATGATGCCGAATTTAGACGGTATTTCTGCTACTTATAAAATTAGGGAGCAAAAAAATATCCCCATTATTATGCTAAGTGCAAAAAGTGAGGATACCGACAAAATATTAGGATTACAAATTGGAGCAGATGATTACATCACTAAACCCTTTAATCCCATGGAATTAGTCGCAAGAGTGAAATCACAACTGAGAAGATATGTGACACTTGGAACTTTTGATGGAGTAAAGAAAAAAATAGATTTAAATGGTTTAACCTTAGACCAAGAGGCAAAGGAAGTCGCGGTGAATGGAGAATGCGTAAAGCTAACACCGATTGAATACAAAATAGTAGATCTATTGATGAAAAATGCAGGCAGAGTATTCTCTATTACGGAAATTTATGAAAGTGTATGGAAAGAACCTGGATACAATGCCGAAAATACGGTAGCAGTACATATTCGAAAAATACGTGAGAAAATCGAAGTAGATCCAAAGAATCCTCGATTTTTAAAGGTGGTGTGGGGTATTGGCTACAAAATCGAGAGGTAAAGTTCTTTTTTTAGTTTGGACATTACTTATTACAATCGGACTTAGTGGAATTACATCTTTAGACATATGGTTTAATAGATATTTGCAAACAGATTATTATAAAACCGCTATCTTTCAAAATAGGATGAATTACTTTATTGGTCTTCTTAGTGATTATGAATTATATTCTGTTCCGCTAGAAGAAGCAAAGAAGAACATCACAGTGACGCAAGAAGAAATCAATGATTACCGTTATTATTATGGAGATCTTAATGAACAAATCCAAAATATAAAAAGTCAGTATGAGGAGCAAATTCAAACAGCTAAAGAGACGGGAAGCAATGAAGCAGAACAGCTATACATAGAAGAAAGAGATAAGAAAATCTCTGATATAACGAAAAATTTTCAAAGTGATGAATATGTAGAAGCAAAGATAGAAAAAGAAAAATTACGACAATTAGATGAATACTATCAAGAATTACAGTACGGGGAATACGATTATAAAGACTGGGCAGATTCTTTCCAGTATTACTTTAAAAATAAGAAAACAGGAGAAATAGTAACAAATCTAAATCCTTCCAAGGGCGAAACCGTGGAGAGTATGTTGAATCAGAAAAATACAAAATTTCTTCAGGATATTCATGTTGATCCAAAAGATGAGTGGGAGCATCAATACATTTCATTAGATTCTCCTTGGTATGAGTTTGGTTCGTCAGATACAGTTGCGACTGAAGTTTCGATTTTAAATGGCATAAAGAAGAATATAGGCAGCTTTGAGGGACAAATTGCTGTTCCTGACAACTTAAATGCAGATAGTATGTTAAATAAAGACGAGGAAAACTATAAAATACAACAAAAACAAGTAATTTGGTTTAGTGTTATTAGTATCATCAGTTTAGCTGTAAGCTGTTTTTTCCTCTTAACGAGAAGAAGCATCTTAAAACAATGGGAATGGTCGTTTTATAAAAAAGTTCCGATTGATATTGGGGTTATCTTATTGTTAATAAGCATAACTGTAGGGATAATTGGAATATTGGGAATATCTGATCAATTCTTGCTTCAAATATATAATGAAGTCTCATTGTGGAAAGAAATAATACTTTTCTTCTGTTTAGCATGGTTTTTTATATCCTTATCATTTGTCCAAATATCTCTTTTATATAAAGATAAATTAAAAGGGCAAAAATTAACTTGGGCAAATACATTTATAAATGCATGTTTTAAAGCGATGAAAAGACCTTTCATTCTATTATTTTCAAGTAGAACCCCGCTGACTAAATTGATTCTCTGTTTGGTTATTGTTTTCGGATTAGGCATAAGTTTACTACTGACGATTATGATTCCAATTATCGCTCCACTCTATCTTGTAGTATTGATTATTATTGGAATCCCAGCCATCACTTATTTAGTGAAAACTACCAACTCACTAAATGAGCTTGTTGTATATACAAATGATATAATGAGTGGTCAAAAAGTGAATGATTTAGCTATTAAAAATTCTAGTGAACTTGCAACATTGGCAGATAATATCAATACATTAAAAAATGGTGTAATTATCTCTCAAAATGCACAAGCAAAAAGCGAACGACTAAAAACAGAATTAATTACGAACGTCAGTCATGATTTACGGACCCCTTTAACATCGATTATCAATTACACGGAATTATTGAAAAATAAAAATCTATCAGAAGAAGAAAAAGAAGGATATGTAGCTATTATTGACAGGAAATCACAGCGGTTAAAAGTATTAATTGATGACTTATTTGAGGTCTCCAAAATGGTAAGCGGCAATGTGGAACTAAAAAAGGAAAAGGTAGATTTAGTTCAGCTTTTACAGCAAGCATTAGGGGAATATGATGAAAATATAAGAGCTTCCACTCTTGATTTTCGCGTTACCAAACAAGAACCATCGATTTATGCAGTTGTTGATGGGCAGAAGCTTTGGAGAGTATTTGATAATTTAATAGGGAACATTTTGAAATATTCTTTAGAGCATTCACGTGTCTATATTTCCATTAAACTAGAAAAAGAGCAAGCTATTCTTCAATTTAAAAATATATCAAAGTATGAGCTTGATGATAATTTGGATGAATTATATGAGCGTTTTAAACGAGGCGATACATCGAGACATACAGATGGGTCAGGTCTTGGGCTTGCAATTGCCAAATCGATCATCGACCTTCATGAGGGAATGATCACAATTGATACAGATGGGGATTTATTTAAAGTTACGCTAGCGCTGAATGTAAATGACATGCAGCAAAACTAAACATGAATAAAAAAGCGACCCATCTGTATGCGTTAGTCTATCCGATTACAAGGAATAAAACGACTGCAACAAAGATAGTAATTGATATGCTTCGGGATAATGATAAATTAGGAGAGAAAGAGCTTGCTCGTAAAGCGGTTAATAGAGCGATTGAAACAGTAAGAAAATAAGATAGGATAAAAAATACTTCCTTTGATCATAAAAAGGAAGTATTTTTTTAAACTAGATATTTATGCTAAAATAGTGGGAAGATTGCGAATAATCATAGAAAGAAGGAAACAGAAAGTGGCTATCAAAAAAATCGGTATAGTTGGGCTTGGAGCGATAGGCGCAGTATACGGAAAAATGCTTCAAACCATCGAAGAATTAGAAGTGAAAATCATTGTCGATGAATATCGGAAAACAAAATATGAAAAAGAAAAGTTTTACATAAATGGAGAAGAAACGTCCTATCATTATATCAATCCAGAAACACAATCAGACTCATTTGATTTGCTTCTCCTCGCAGTAAAATATGGACAACTCCAAGAAGCAATCTCCCTTATTCGTCCATTTGTAGGAGAACAAACAGTTATCCTATCCTTATTAAATGGAATTACGAGCGAAGAAGAAATTGCAAAAAGCTATGGAGAAGAAAAGGTTCTCTATTCGATTTGTAATGGGATTGACTCAACAAGAGAAGGGAACCGAATTTATTATAGCAATGCTGGAATTATCACTTTTGGGGAGAAAGAAAATTTAGTACTGACGGATCGCGTGAAAGAAGTAAAACATTGCTTAGAACATGCAAATATATCAGTGGATGTACCAGCAGATATGGAAAGGGCATTATGGAATAAGTTCATGATAAATGTAGGCATGAATCAAGCATCTGCCGTTACAAGAGCCCCTTATACTTTTTTTCAAAAAGAAGGACCAGCAAGAGAACTAGCCAAAAGTGCCATGAAAGAAGTAATTAAATTAGCACAGGCTAAGCAAATTGATTTATCCGACCAGGATATGGAGTATTTTTTTGATAATGTCTTAAGCAAAGTAAGTGGAACTGGAAAAACTTCGATGCTGCAAGATATAGAAGCAGGCAGAAAAACAGAAGTAACCCTATTTGCCGAAAAAGTAATTGCCTATGGACAAGAACTTGGCATCGAAACACCTACTAATCAAGCATTATATCGAATTATTAAAACAGTCGAGGAAATACAGGGGTAAGAAGATAGGAGGAGTATATTAATTGGTTCAAAACACACAAAATCTGTACTCACCGCCTAAGCATATCGTATCAGCAGCGACAATTGTAATAAATGAACAACAGGAAATACTATTGATTAAAGGCCCTAAAAGAGGGTGGGAAATGCCTGGTGGACAAGTGGAAGAAGGAGAGTCCTTAAAAGCAGCAGCCATAAGGGAAACAAAAGAGGAAGCAGGCATTGATATTGAAGTTATAAAGTTTTGTGGAATCTTTCAAAATGTGAATCGTTCCATATGTAATACGCTATTTTTAGCTAAACCAGTTGGAGGAGAATTAACAACCTCACCAGAAAGCTTAGAAGTAGGTTTTTTTCCTATTAAAGAAGCGTTAAAAATGGTAACTTACAAGAATTTTAGGCAAAGAATAGAATATTGTTTGGATGATAACAACCAACCTTTTTATGTGGAATTTTAATGTATTTTCATTTAAATAAGCTAACTAAAACAAGAAGGCTGTATCTTTAAAAATAGGATGCTCACTTCTTCTATTCGTTAATAGAAAAAGTGAGCATCCTAAATACGGGTAGGCCCCACGAAGATTAGTGAGAACGGTGAGAAGCCACGGCTCACTGTTCTCACCCCATAAAAATCGAACTACATTCATGCTGCGGATGGGTTACTAGCAGTAGGTATACATAAATATTAAAAAACAAATCCAAAATAAGCTTCTTCCTGATCTGTATCCTCAAAATATTTTATTCCCATATACTGAAAGCCAATTTTGCCAAGAACATCTAAAGAAGCTTTGTTCTCAATACTGGCAGAAGCAATTACTTTTTGCACACTTCCTTGCTCTTTAGCAAACATCATACATGCACTAGTTGCTTCTGTAGCATAGCCTTTATTCCAATTGTTTTTTGTGAAATGGAAAATAAGTTCCACTTCTTCGATAGAATCCTCGATATTAAAGCCGGCAGCCCCAATTACTGTATTGTTAGCTAAGTCAATAACACCATAAACCGAGAGACCAAAATCAGCTTGACATTGCTGATAAAAATCAATAACTTGAGGTAATAATGCAGAGGAAGTACTGCCTCCACAATATTTCATTACTTCTTCATTTCCCCAAAACTGTTCACATGCTTCAATGTCTTCTATTGTTAATAAACGAAATCCTAATCGCTCACTTGTAAAAAGAAAATCCAATAAAAAAAACTCCTTTAATATAATCTATTATTCATTTAACTATTTTAGCCTATAGGAATAGCTTCATGCAAAATTTAATGAAGGGGGAAAGGAGCGGAAGAATGGAGCAATATATAGAAATGAAAAGCACAAAAGATAAGTTTATTATCCTTTGTGCCTTAAGTATGTTGAAATATAATGGAAAAAAAGAGATAGAAACTCATTTTGAATTTTCATACTTGCCAATAGATGTTGTGATACATTCTGCTAGTTCAGAACAATTCCCTTCATACATATGAAATGTTAAAGAATGAAGCAAATGATCGAATTGGTCAGGTGGTGAATCCGTGTTACTTAGTTCTGTAGACCAGTTAATTTTAGGGATAGAAATAATAAAAGAATTAGTTGTTTTCATGATATATAATTTCGTATCAATTAAACCTGGTGGAGCAATATCTTCTCGTACGGTAATCATTTCAACAACCTCCCCATTTTTATTTCCATTATACTCCTTTTTTTCGACGTTTTTTTCCAAAAATAGAATATTTAAATAAAATGTTAAATGACTGTTATCTTTGCAATATAAAAGGGCTTTTGTATCTATACTCACCTACTATAGTTTGACAAAAAGAAACAATCGATGTATAGTTGATTATATAACTAATCAACCGTTCAACGTGTGAAGGAAGGAGTAATCCGTGAAAGCTGTTTTTGATGACTCAAAGCCTATTTTCCAGCAAATTTCAGATATGATTGCAAATGAAATCGTGGAAGGGGAGTTAGTGGAAGGTGATCAAATCCCTTCTACGACCGAAATTTCAAAGTTTTATCAAATTAATCGTGCAACCGCTCAAAAAGGGCTTGCAGCATTGGTTGAGGCTGGATACGTATATAAGCAACGTGGCGTTGGCATGTTTGTTTCAAAAGGTGCCAAACAAAAGCTGCTTGAAAAGCGTAAAGAAGAGTTTTACAAGGAATATGTAAAACCGATGATGGAAGAAGCAAAGCGTATTGAAATAAAAAAAGTAGAATTACTTCAAGTAATTAAGGAGGATTATACAGATGATTAAACTCGAGAATGTCTCGTTTTCATATGGCAATATTCCAGCTCTAAAAAATGTAAATATTTCAGAAATGGAACCAATCATCATGGGACTTTGGGGTCGGAATGGATCTGGGAAGACGACGTTTATGAAGCTTTTATCGGGTATGGAAAATATTGATGCTGGTTCTATTAATGTGAATGGTATTACACCATATAACAATAAGGAGGCAATGAACAATATAACGTATATCCAAGAAAATCATCCCTTCTCCGTACTATGGAATGTTGAAGATGCCTTACGTTATGGGGCATTGTTTAATAAAAACTGGGATATAGAGCTAGCTGAGCATCTAATTGCATTATTCGAACTTCCAAGGAAAAAGAAAATCAAGAATTTCTCTAAAGGGATGCAAACAATGTTACAAATTGTCTTGGGGCTCGCTAGTAAAGCTCCTGTAACCATTATGGATGAACCAACGAATGGGCTTGATGCATATATGAGAAAGCAGTTTTACGATGCACTCCTTAATACGTATGAGGAAGATCCTCGCTTCATTATTTTATCTACCCATCATATTGATGAGATTGAAGCAATGTGTGAAAAAATCGCGATTCTTAACGAGCAGACAATTGTGCGTTATGAAGAAACAGAAGAGTTGAAAATGCATGGTGTTCTACTATCCGGATCAGCAAAATCGATAGAGTCTTTAATAGAAGGACATATAATTTTAGAAAAAAGAAAACTTGGAAAACAAATCAATGTGATGATTGACGACATATTTACAGATGAGTGGAAATTAAGAGCTAAAGAAGCTGGTGTTACGGTGGAAAAAGCAAAATTGCAGGATTATTTAGTTAACTATACAACAAAGAAAGAGGTGCAAAAAGGATGAATACCTTTACTGGACCCTTCCGATTAATGATGAGAGAAATGAGTCTAACATTTTATATAAATGCTGTCATTACTTTGGTGCTCTTCGCTTTTTATAATATTTTAGGATTTATGGGTGTAGCAGATGCTGGAGTATTTATCTTGTTCGGACCTTTATTCATTGTCTTTCTCATCTATCCGTTTGCTAATTTTAGTGGCTACAAATATATTCTTTCATTAGGCGGAACTAGAAAACAGTTTGTTTTGGCTTTGTATCTTACAGCATTCATTTATAGTATTAGTAGTGTAGTAATCCTTCATTTATTTTATGTAATTACCAATAATATAAATAGTACGATTAATCTTTTGCATTTAGCAGAACTTACGAGTAGCTCCAATTGGCTTGTATATCTATGGGTAGATTTTTGTTGGATATTCTTTTTATTTAGTTTAGGAATGATTGTAAAAACGATTTGGTTTAATTATGGTACCATATTAACACTTACTGTAGCTACGTTACTCGTAATTATCGGTACGATTCTCGTTGTTTTTGGAGATATAAGCTGGTTATTAGAAGTCATTTTCATGAACCATCTCCAGTTTGTTACCAGCTTATTTGGGATATCCCTTGTTTTTCTTCTGTCCTCCTACTTATTAATGCAAAATGCACCTTTAGAAAAAAGTGATCGTTTGCTTTGGAGACAAAAGAAAGCATATTAATCCTTAAAATATAAGGAGCCAAACAAATACGAATTTGTTTGGCTCCTTTATATTCACGAATAGTTATGTTGAAGTTATGATAGAATGGACTATAATGACAAAAACGAACATATATTCTTTGTGGGTAAGGGGAGATATTGGTGAATACATACACTACTAGTGCATTAAATCAAATCGAAATAGCTTTAAACACGACAATAGAAATAATCGATGCTTTAGAAGAGTCGGACTTACAAAAAAGGCTATCTGTAAATAAACGTTCGTTAGGTGAACTGTTAGAACATATCGCTGTTATTTGTAAAGCGGATTTTCTGATTTCTAACGGTGCAACACAAGAAGAAATGAATGACTATTATTCAAGTATTTCATTAAAAAGTGTGAAGGATGTAAAAGAGGCTATTGTAGATAATTATCATTTTCTAAAAGATAACTATATGAATCTGACAGAAACGCAATTACACGAGCTTAGTACCTCCTATTGGGGAACAACCTACACAAAATATGAATGGCTGATAGAAATAGTAGCCCATGTATATCACCATAGAGCTCAATTACATACAATGCTTGTTCACGGTTATGGAAAAGAGTTAAATATTTTATTATTTGAATGAAAATGAAAAGGCTCTTACATTTACTTATCTTTGATGGGAAAAATCGCGCTTTTTTCTGTGAATAAATTTTTTTCAGTGGCCTAATAGGTATGGAATGCTACTTCTGATTTAAAAAGGAAAGAAACGGGTAGAAAACTGATAATTATAAAAAAATTAAAATCAACAATTTTGTAGTAAAATGAATCATCTAAAGTGTACCACTCTTTAGTATGCGACATATAATTTATGAAAAAGGTGATTTATTATAAAACATTTTTGGAAGCCATTCACATTTTTTGTGACGATCAGCCTCTTTATTATATTTTTCCGTTATACAGATATCTTTCAGGCGATTCGTCAAGGAGAGATTGATTCAGTCACTTCTATATTTAAAAATAATCTTTCTTATGCACTTATTGTAAGTTTATTCATTATGATTATTCAGAATAGCTTTACTGTCATTCCTTTAATTCTGGTAATTACCCTCAATTTTTACTCATTTGGCTTCTTTTATGGATTTCTATGGAGCTGGTTCTCTAGTGTAATAGCAGCGATGATTATTTTTTATGCCACTCGCTTTTGGTTCCAAGATTTTGTGATTAGCAAAGTTCAAAAACATCAAGAAATGTTGGATAAAATTGAACAAAAAGGGATGCGATATGTCGTATATGGAAGAATTTTCCCTTTTTTTCCGACAAGTATCTTAAATATCATTGCAGGAGTTAGCAACATTTCTATTCGTCCCTTCACAATAGGTACAGCAATAGGCAACTTCTTTTATTTTTTTGTCCTTGCATTAATTCCATATGGCGTTTTCTCCACAGATATTAATCCACTAGCATTAATCATTATTGTTTTACTGATTACTGGAATTTTTTATTATTTTAACAGAAAAAAGCCATCACTGATGGAAAGAGTAAAGAAAAGAGCATAACAATATCTCACCGAAAGGTAGCCAGCTACTTTTCGGTTTTAAAATTGTAAAAATTATGAAACTATTTTAATTAAAAGAACGTATATATGATAGAAACATAGAGTGAAGGAGGAATTAATATGTTTGGATTTATTATTTTAGTATTTGTGGCAATTATAGTGGTCACTATTTTTTCATCCAAAGGAAAGACAAACAACATAAGTAATCAAGACAATACTCATTATTATCCACCATTTACAGGCGGATCAACAGATAGCTCAAATGCATCTTTCTTTGATGGAGGAAATGATTGTGGTGGTTCCTCTTTTGATAGCGGAGGTGGAGAATAGAAAAAATATCTCCGGAATTTTCTATTTATAATGAAAAATCGAAACTTTTCTACAATACCAATCGTCCAATAGTAAAAGAGTAAGGAAAGGTGGCAAAATTGTTCGTATGTTTATGATGGTAACAATGATAGGATTTATTTTCGTCTTTATATGGTTACTAATGGATACGATGTATTTTTCAAAACCACCAAAACCTGAGGTATCATGGAAGAATAACAGAATTCCAACAACAATTGGCTCGAATTGCTGGCAAGGTTCATTAAAAGGATCCTGTGTCGATTACGTCTATGCATCTCCTTGGGATATGGGGTTAAGGAATGGCTCTGTGACAGTGGAACCGAATTCAACGATTACAATTGATTTTAATAAGAAACCATTAGACGGCTCATTACAGGTTGCTGAAGTATTTGAAGATGGGGAAGAGGAATTTATTGAGGTAGACAGAAATAAAATGACTGTACCAGCCCAAAAAGGAACATATGTCTATATGATTTATGCAAAATGGGATCAAGGAAATCCCAATTATACGTTTTCTATTAAAGTCGAATAGGTTGTCTAAGACCCGCAAAGATGGGGAATAGACAGCCTATTTTACTATGCAATTACTACATACATAATATTTTTGACAAACAACAAGGAAGGGAATGGAATGAAAAAAAATCCAATATTGAATTTATTGATAGCATTAATTTTTTTGTTATTATTGATGAGACTGGGACGAAACAAAATATATAATAGATAAAGACGAACAATGTCTAATTTAGTAGCGACACCAAAAAGTTTCCTAATTCTTTTCAAAAGAAAATATAATTAGTAGGAAAAACGGAGCAGACTGAATACACGTAGACTCCTATGGGAGCTGCGAGAAAGTCCGAGACCCCGCAGGAACGAAGTGACGAGGAGGCTTGGCGCTCGCCCCATGGAAAGCGAAGTGTATTCAGTCTGCGGGTAATAGCCACAAATCTTCTTTCTTAAATTAATAAAAAACCCAAACAATTATAAGGAAGTTTTATCAGCATCTACGTATAATTGCTCGGATTTATATTTAGTTGGAATACTTTTGTCCCAGTATCATTTGACAATTATTTAGCTGCACTTATTATTTTTGGAACTTTTTTTGTTTTTATTTAGGACGGTCTATTCTGTTTTTAATTCGTCATTTTGATATGCAGAAAGCAAAAGGGATATCTGATAAAAGTAAGCATAAATGAATGATTCGAAGGATGTGAGAAATGTGACATGACTGAAGGATTACAAGAAGTGTTCATAAGCAGGATAAAAACCATATTTTCAGCGGAAGCCAGGAAAAAAGGCGTTCGTAAGTGAGATGAATGCAAAAAATTGGAGAAAAGAAAGGAAAAGGTCACCATTTCTCTCTATCTATCAAAAACTTAAGAAAAAATTAAGGCAACTCTCGCATAATGTAATTACATTACAGATAGGAGAGATGAAAGTGAAGAAAATACAAAATTGGATAGCTATCCTTGCGATGTTATTTTTATTAACTCAATCAACAATAGGAGTTGTAGCTTATGTAAATAAAGAGGAACCTTCCCAAAGGATGGGAATGATGGGACAACCACCTAATACTGCTACTGCTTCGACAAATTCAGATACAAACACAGAAACCACTTCAGATACCAATACAAATGCAAATAGCACAACAGAAAATGATAATTTTTCAGCCGATACTCAAAATGACATGATGCCGTTTAATGGGATGGAGGAAAGAGGGGGTGCACCAATGGGTAACAATGATAATACAGCAAGTTTAATAGGTTATATTGCAGGAATTGTTATTTCTTTTGGTGGTTTAGTCGTAACATTCCTTAATTGGAGAAAAAATAAACAAATCGATATCGCAGAATAATTTAGATTGGCAGCAACCAGACTATCTATAGTCTCGGCGCTGCCTTTTTTCATTTGGTCAATAATAGGGGTAATTTCCGTAAGTAGAATAGGCTGGATTATTTCCATATGGATACGAGTAAGGGGAGAAAGGTTGACCATAATTCCATAGCTGTTGATATTGTCCAGGCGTATGGTGAAAAGGAGTTATCACAAGTGGGTTACCTGCAGTAAATCCAGTTGGTGTTATAGCACCAAGGGGAATTGCCCCAACTCCCACCGCACCATGACCGATTACTGGAGCTGCACCGGCAAAACCACCAACGCCAACCGGTCCAACATGGCCACCATAAGCTCTATTTGTAGGATTCATTTTTATTCACCTCCTTCCTTACTATATGTAATTGGAAATGATTGGCGCTTGCCTATATTAGATAAAAATAAAAAAGTATTGGATTCTTCCGAAAAGTGTGTGTATAATAAGAAAAAAATATAGGGAATCGTAGAAAAAGAGAGTAGCTGTTTGCAAAGCGATAGCGAATTAGGGACGGTGGAAGCCTAATGTAGAGCAAGCAGTGAAGCGCACTTTGGAGATATCATGCTGAACACAAGTAGGGATGATCGGTGACAGGCCGTTAACTGATTTAAGTGGTTATGAAAATAACAATTAGAGTGGTACCGCGGGAATTCAAGCTCTCGCCTCTTCGTATAGAAGAGGTGGGAGCTTTTTTTATTGGATTTTATTTCAACATAATGGCAAAGGAGAATATAAATGAACATCAAACAAGAAATAGCAAACGTTTTAGAAACACCATTTAATCTGGAACTAACGAGAGAAACAATAGAACAATTATTAGAAAAGCCAAAATTTGCTCATTTAGGAGATCTTGCTTTTCCGTGCTTCACCCTTGCGAAAAAAATGCGCAAAGCACCACCACTCATTGCAAAAGAACTTTCTGAAAAAATTGAATCGCCACTAATTGCTCATGTCGAAGTAGCAGGCGGTTATGTCAATATATTTTTAAATCAGCAATTGGTTGCCACTAAAGTAATCCATGAGATTCTTGATCAGAAGGAGCATTATGGAGATTCTCCGAACGATAAAGGGATAATGACGATTGATCTGTCTTCCCCTAATATAGCAAAACCATTTTCTATGGGGCATTTACGTTCTACAGTTATCGGAAATGCACTTGGTCTTATTGCTGAAAAAAGCGGTTATACACCAATCCGTATTAATCATCTTGGGGATTGGGGAACACAGTTCGGTAAGCTAATAGTTGCTTATCGTCTCTGGGGGAACGAAGAAGAAGTACAAAAAAATCCAATTAAAGAATTATTAAAGCTATATGTCTTGTTTCATGAAAAAGCAGAAGAAGATCCTTCCTTA
>Ga0268252_1000633_pt1 | contig 22196 bp, 11 predicted proteins | sample AgamicMgSfrz_FD_200244 | JGI IMG/M metagenome (GOLD analysis project Ga0268252, IMG submission 200244) | Agave microbial communities from Guanajuato, Mexico - Mg.Sf.rz (v2) (version 3) | ecosystem: Host-associated > Plants > Phyllosphere > Phylloplane/Leaf | place: Guanajuato, Mexico | collected... | reverse complement strand
CATATACCAGGTGGGTGTAAGGAGTCAAGCTTTCTTCATCAAAGTGACGCAGGTTCGCTGAACGCCCAACTCGCGTCATGGTTGATACTGCTCTTACAGTATGACATAATATTCGTACCACAAACAAAGTTTTGACCATCGACAGAGTAAGGAAAGGACAGGCACTGAAATCTTTCTTGGAAGCACGGGAGAACATCAAATTGCTTCAAGAATTGCCTTTCGAAACAGTCTACTGCATTGAAGTCGCATCAAGACCCACGTCAAAAGTATGGGAGATGTATTTGAATTGTTGCCTCAAAAACAGATAAGAAAGGACGTCCAAAGGGGTCGGAATCGTCTTTATTACTCCCGAAGGTAACATGATCCCGCATTCCTTCACTTTTCGGAGTCATGTTCCAACAACGTGTCAGACACGGCCCTTATTATGTTATGGAAATGAAACTAGCTCGTGACATCAAAGTACATCAACCGGAAGTTCGAGGTAACTCAAACTTGGTAATTAACCAAAGGAACGGCGTCTATGAAGTTAGAAAACCGCATCTCTTACCCTATCATACAGCAGCGAGCGAATTAGCACACACCTTCGCATATTTCAACATTGAACATGTCCCCTTGGGGCAGAACATAAAGGCAGACGCCAACGCCAGTCTCGCGACTTCTCTGTCTTTACCAGAAGGGGAAGATATTACGATTAAGGTCTATGAGAAAAGAATCCTGCCACCCTTCCACATCTATGAAGGAGGCTAAACAACTAACAAAGTAAGCATTGAAGGACGCTCACCGAATTCTTCTATCAATCAAAGGCAAAGGAAGCTCTCGCGAAGGGCTCTTCGTATGTCCATCCTTTACTCAGCCATTTCGGGTTAAGAAGATGTGAAAGTGCCTTTCTATAAGAAAGGAAGACTGCTTCGATAGGACCAGGAAAAAGAGACTATTCTGATCGAAGAAAGAATAGGTTGTTCTCTCTTTCCTCAAAACTTCCAACCTTAAGCAGAAAAGAAAATATATACCTACCACCCACCAGTGACGAGCTTCGCTTTTCGTTACCCTCAACAGAAAACCCGGGCCGAAGATTAGGGCTATACCCTCCATCCAGAAACGGAGACTGCCCTCACTAATGATAGAGGCAAGCTTTAGCTTGACGGCCGGGCCTTACTATAACCAACCTCACAGATCCCGCTCAATCTTTTACACCAATGTATCGTACTCTCTCGACCAGGTCATCATAAGAAAATACTGCGTCATCTTTCCGAAGTGAGAGAAGGAGGGAAAGCGCGCTACAACTAACATAACGTCAGCCAGCTGAAAAACGTTAGCTAGCTAGGCTAGCGCGCAATGGCTTTCTCAGATAGGGGCTCGCTTCTTCAAGCTCTGCCCAACCGCGACTTTGTGCTGCTCGCGTTCTCTCAGCCACGTTTGGCTTATGTAGTGGTCGGCATTCTTACGTGCTCTTCCTTGTCCCCCTACTGAAGAATCAAAAGGTTACCTTTGGATGTTGTCGTGACCGCTTAAGCTTGGTTGATTTTGTCAGAAAAGAAAAAGTAGGTTTCGAAAGTTCATTGATTAGTACACCTTCGGTGCTGGTAAGGTAGGGACCGTGGTCGTCCGTCTCCGGTTTGCCGGACGATAAGATCTCTGAGATTGACCAGCCAGCTGGGTTGGTTTGGTTATTCTTTTCTATTTCAAAGGAGTCAGCTGGCTGCGCGAGTCACCTTCTTTGCGGCTCCGCTGGACGACACGGCATTCAAGTTTCAATATAGGCCGGCCGTAGAAGTGATGGTTCCCAAGGATCCAATATGACCACTTAAGTCTACGTTGCCACGATGAAGTTCTATGGAAGCGGGCGGGCTCTTATTCGGCCCGGTTTTTTTGGTGTCGTAGGGGAGGGATTGACCTTTCTAACGCATATTCAGTCGTACCGGCATGGCCCCACTGATTTGTTTTCGATCGGAGCATCAGGCAGCGCAACCCGGTTCTACTTGACTAAGCCCCGTGCTCGTTTAAGGGGGGGAGTTTGACCAATTTGATAACAAGGCAGAAACCCTCGACCCGACATTCATTAGTTTCGAATGAAGAATGAAGAGTGCCCTGCCCCAGCAAGCACCTACTCATAACAAAATGAAAAGCGTGACTTTACTAATCTTCAGCCAAAGTAATTTGATGTTTTCAGTATCTGACGATACCCTGCAATCAAAGTCAAATAGCTTCGAGCCTATAACGAAAAGCGTCAGGGCGAAGGTTCGCGCGTTGCGCTCACGTTTTTTGGCTTTCAACAAATCGAATATTTTTCAGTTGGTAAAGACCCACCCCCTGTTTCAGTCAGAATGAGTCCCCGGGACCCCGGGACATTGGCTTCCGCCAACAGTGAACTATTAAGGATCGCATCCCGCGCATATTCTACATTATAGCCTGCAACTAATTCAGCTTCCGCTTCTGGGAGATCAAACGGAGCTCGATTAGTTTCTGCTAAACAAGAAATAAAGAACATAACCAATACAGGGAACAAGGGAATACCGGACCATATCTGCTTTTGCGCCATGACAATCTCACTCGAATTACGAGGACCTACACATATTAGTACAGTATACCGGGATCCCCGGCCAGAACCACACGTGCAAGTTTCCCTGCATGTGGCTCGTCCGTGCTTTCCGAGACGCTGCCTGTGCCTCAGCATGGGATAAGAGGGCGGAACTGCACACTTTCGTGTTCAGAGCATTGTCCGAGTGAGTAGGCAGCGCCTACCAAACAAAACTCCCTTGAAGAGGCTGGGCTGCTTCCTTTTCGGCTAAAGCCCCTTATGACGATGTTGGGGCCCAGGAAAGTGACGGTTGGCCCCAGGCCGGCCGGCATCCTGCTCTCGACCCAACCCCAACCGTCAGCGAACTACTCATTGCTGTGTTGTCCCAACCCCAACCCAAGGCGCGTCTCGTCGCGTGAAGAGCATTGTTTTGAGGGGCGTGGTTGACAAAGCAATCATCGGAGGCGACAGGAGTGCTTTCATCAAATGATGCATGTGGGCTGAGCCATTCCCATCCCAAGCCCAATTCGGCTGGTCGAGAAGAGATGAACATAGAGACGGATGCTATCCGGGAATATCTTTCTATGTTAGCTAGCGGGGGCGGGCTTTCCTATGGTAGTCCCGCTGCGGCCTCTGACCGTCCGTCCTGTTTCATCTTTCTTTGGCGTCACTTGTATGTAGCCAGCCATGTTAGCTCCACATGAGAGTGAGGTAAAGGCTAATCACTCATCAGTCAGCTCGGCCCCTTTCCGTTTTAGCTTTTCCGCCTATTAAGAGAATAGGTGTCCCGTTCAAGCGGCCCGCCTTTCTTCTGATATACCAGCTGCCACGCACGATGCAATAGGAACGATTTCAGCGCCCCTCTAACGATAAGAAGCAGAATGCGCTATCACCTACAGCCCTTTCCTCTGCCGGGGACTTCCACGAAATGAAAACGGGCGGCATCGTCGTATGCTCTACATTTGTTGCCCTGGTTTTTCCCGGAGTACTCCTATGGCCGATCTGTCACCCAACCTACTTAAACAACCGTCAGGCTTGGCCCTGTCCCGTTTGGAGAATGACCTCTTATGGCACGCACGGCTTAGTCAGTTATTAAAGCAATGACGATAAGAATCGCCACTTTTCTGAAAGCATGGTTCTTGCCTCCCTCCTTGGAGCTCGTCCATTCGTTGGGTGATCCCTTGCTCTCACGTTCTTTTGTTTGCTCGTCGTTTAGGCCGGTGAGTGAGATTTCTGCTCATTGCAGTCACCTCCGGGGTTCTTCGCACCTGGATAGTACCAGGACCCTTGTGCCCCGGCCTTTGATCAGATAAAGCTGCCCGCTCGAAGCCCGCCCTATGACCCAAAACGAAAAATGAGCCTTGCGACGAGACGCGGACATTCTCCATGCTGCGGTTCCCTCCGGTCCGTTCCCGGGTTGGGTTAGGGGAACATCCGAGCGATTGCCTTCGCGGATCAAAACGCGCTCACAAGGCGCACAATAAGAATAAGACCAATAGAGACTTCATAAGGGACCATTTGAGCTGCAGATCGTAATGCTCCTAGAAAGGCATATTTCGAATATAGAGGAGTGAAAGTTCCCAAAAATCAACGAGTTGATCATATCCTTCTATGAACCGTACGAGCACGTCCTCTGTCACCCCCACCGCGCTTACGGCTCTATACCCCAACCCAAAAAGCTCTGGCCCCAGGTCCTACCTTTCTATTCCTCGGTAAGCGGACCGTAAGAGCATGGGGGACGGTATCCGCTTTTGACTGATAGAAAGCATCTCTCTTTTGTCCCTCCTGACCAAACCCGAAAAAAAAAGAACAATAGAGAACGCCGGGAGAGTCGCATCGGAAACATCTTGATGACGGCTTCGTCGTCCGGCTCCTCCTCGAAATCCGAAAAGAAAACAAAGCCAGAACTATTGAACTTTGTTTCAGTGACATATCTAATCAGACTGAATAGGATTTGAGGAGCTGTCACGATCATTCACATCAATTGTTGCAGGCAGGAAGGGCGCGGAAGCTACCGTTTAACGAATGCAAGCAAGGTAGCTTGCTTACTCTCAACATAGCGTACGTTGGCGGCGAGGAAGGAGGCATTGGAAAGACGTCACTATATATACTAAAGTAAAGAGACATTCGGGAAGCGAAACGTCGCTTCTGGCGAAGCTTTGCGAAGGCCGACCACTAAAAAAATTAATATACCTTTCATGAGCTACCGCTCATGCCGTCTGAGGCGAAAGCAGTAGCTTTGCGGACAAAGCCGAGCCGATACGATAGGCGGGCGAAGGAAGCCCACTAGTAGTCTAAACGATTAGTAACCGGTGAAATACCAAAAAAAACGAAATCAAAATTTCAGTGAACTATTGAAGCTATCAGTGTGATTGATCAGACAAGTACCAAGGGCTTCCAGTAGACTTCTTTCATTTCCGAATTAGCTTACGAAAAGTCCTTGCATTAGTATGACTTCGTTGACCGCGTAAGGGTAATCCATCTTGATGACGAATTCCACGATAACAAGAAATCGAAATTAATCGTTCGATGTCTGCTCGTTCTCCCCTCTTCAATTCCCAATGAACAACATGATCTTGACCTATCATTTGTTCAATTTGGTCGATCTGATATTTAGTTAACTCTTTTATCTTAATGTTCTCACTGATACCTAATCGATAACAAAGCTGAATGGCTTTTTTAGGTCCAATTCCATCAATTTTTGTTGAGGCTATTTTAACTTGTTTATCGTCAACTAATCTAGCTCCTGAAATATATGACATTCTTTATCCTTCTAATAGACGTCTTCTGGGCTGGAATCTGAAATGGCTTGTCTCCTCTCATCAGATCGACGAACTACTGTGAGCGGGGGAAAAAGAGGGCTATAAGTATATAGTTTTCTATTGCTATAAGGGCTGCTCGCCTTTCTACGGCTTGGCTTCGCTATCGCTCTTTAGTGGTGGTCGGCCGTCAAAGTAGTCTTCCTACCATACCTTGCAGCCTATTCTGACGTGCAGGAAGCTTCGCCAGAAGCAAGCAAGACGAGGTCGCTCTTGTAGACAAGGCTCGTTCCGTACTTGAAAAACGAGCTCGTGTAGTACTCGCCTCTATCTCGTCAGGGGCTTATGCACTCTAAAAGCTGTCTACTAAACAAGCGTTAGAGCAGCGAGCGAGCGAAGCCTTCTGTTTGGCTTCTCTTCTTTTTCCTCACCCTATTATAGAATTTCCGCTTAAGCTTCTCCGGTTTGGGGGATTAATTGATTAGATACCCGAGAACCATAATCTTTCCTAGAAACAGCTTCTACGACGATAGATAGGGGTCAGATTTGTTTGGCATCTATGCCTCCTGCCCTCCAAACAGTATGGGAGCCTTTCAGCTCGTACTGCTCACACTCCTAGATCTTCACGGCACCTCCTCCACCATAGTGTGAGCTGGGAGCAGCTCCTAAAAGCGAGGCCTACTTCAAAATTCGCTTTCAACAACGTCAACAACACCACGAAAAAAGTAAACTATGGTTGCCCACTGATCTGAGATCATAGGTGAAATCCAATCCCTTCGCTTCACGCCAGGCTTGGAACCCGTAAGTCAGGCTCCCTTCGCCTCTCGGAAGCGAGAAAGCGAGCAGCTTTGTGCCAAACCTTTCCCCTTTTCTAATAAGAAAAGCTTCATAGCTCCAACCGCGACTTTGTTCTGGAAGAAAACCAGCTTCAGGAAGTAGGCCCCACCCTGTGAAACAAAAGTGTACGTACATAAATTAGACGGCTGGTTATGGCCTTGACTTGATAGGGCTCCTTTCCATCTATCTTGACCGGGAAGGAAGAGGGGGGAGGCTGAAGCGGAAGCCCTTATAGCCCTTTTTGATTTTGAGAGATCCCAACTATTGAGGATTCCAGGCTTTCCGGACTCGTAACAGACGGCTATAGGAAGAAGAAGAGGCGGCTGAAGCCGTTGCAGGTCCTTCTCCTTCCGCGGAAACGGCCCTCTTTTTTGTTTTCTTTGTTCACCACGGCACGAAATCATGAAGAAGCTGGAATAACTCAGAAAGAGAGTGGCGCCTAGCCGTTGAGAGCGTCTGTTGTCTTTGTAGAGGAACAGTACGATCTTGGACTGGCCCCCTTCGCACGATCGTCAAAGAAAAAGAAGTCCGTGCTACTATAAGGCCTCTAAACTCCTCCCTCAGGACACTGTTGCGTTGTCCATGGGGACGGGGTAGCCCCGACTTCCATAGGTCCTTGGTTCGATCTCCTAATGAGAATGGAGGTCCTTGCGCGGGCGTCTCATCCCTAACTTTGACTTGCTTGCTCTGTATGGAGTGCCCCGTGGTTTCTCAAGTGCCAGCCGCAGAGAGGAATGCCGTCAACTAGGGCGCTATTGGCCACTAACCACTCGCTCGCCGGCCGCTCGGGCTCCGCGTTTCAAGTTCGTTATCCTAACCGTCTTCTCTGCTTCACCGGGAGCCTGGCCCCTTTTTCGCACTTATCTACTGCCTTGCTCCTCGGCTCCCTACTGCTCCAGCCGCTCGCTGTAAAAGCTTGCTTTTCGGGTGGCTCGCACCCCGGGTGGTGCGGCTGAGCCAGAGTGGGCTCAGCAGTCGGCCTATGTTTTCGGGCGCACGCATAAAAGCATGATTAGTTCCACAAATTTCACTGCACTGACCATAGTAAACTCCTTCTCGTTGTACCAAAATAGAGGTCTGATTTAAACGACCAGGTACAGCATCACATTTGACACCTGAGGAAGGTACAGCCCAACTATGAAGTACATCAGCAGATGTTACAATAATACGTAAATGAGTTTTTGCTGGTACAACCACTCTATTGTCCACTTCTAATAAACGTGATTGACCCAATTCTGGATCATCTTCTGGAATCGTATAACTGTCAAAAGTGAGTGACTGTTCATCGGAACTGTTATAGTCCGAATACTCATAAGGTTGGGTCGACGCCCGCCTCCCCCCAAACTGTACTTGCAAGTTTCCCCGCAAAAAGCTCTCCACGCCTAAAGAAAGAGCACTATTTTTCTTTAGTTTTAGGTAGTTCTCCCGACTGTAAGACCAAGGACTTTATGAGTAAGAGGAATCGAAGGCCGGGAAAAGTTTATTGGCAACAGGGGACCCTTTCTTACCCAGCCCTACCCACCCTATGTATTCGAGGGGGAGGCTGTAACCGAAAAAGACCTGGTTCCACACACATAGGACAGGCAGAAGGTATGGGACGACCAGTTCACCACGAAAAGCGAATTCGCACTTATAGTCGTCTTCTTTGTTCGAGAAATGCGCAGTGGAGCTAGTCGGCTCGGCGAAGTTGTGGGCTCCAAGAAAGAAGATCCAGAGTGATTCCTCACCTATCCTGTCAGGGGCCCAGTTGAACGCTCGAGTAACGATTTTCTATGCTCATGTGAACGGCCGGGGCATAAAGCTCGTAGATCTAAAAGGATCCATCCATAGACCTGACCGGATATCGTGAACAAAACAAAAACTTTTTTGGTTTTGAGTAGTCGTTCATGAGACCGATCATTCCCGCGTTCCAGCGTGCATTATGCCAACAGGTCCCATCCCCAACTGACGCTGAGAAGTTGAGTCACCCTTCTTTTTTTTTATAGAAAAAAAAAGAGAGATAGTATATATCCTGTATCGATCATAGGATCACTCGTAGAAGAGGTCAATTCTCTGTGACCTCCCACCGTTCACGACATCCCTTGCTTCTCGCTGCGAGCGGCTCTTCGGTTCCAGAGTAGAAGCGCTGGTCCTCTTCGGTCTTTTTGCTTGTTCAAGCTCTTACCTACCGTAGGACCTCCGTCCCCGAAGCGAAAAAAGAGGAGCAGGCAATTTCTTTATTGTCCTCTCCCGGCCCAGTAGTTCCGAAACTACTACCGTGGTTGTTGCCAGCGGGGATCCCCCATTCCGAAAGGTTACTGGGCCGGCCGTTAGGTCCAAAGTTGTATGCCATTGCTATGGTGCCGCTAGATTCACTACTTCAGCGCCGTTATCGGACATTGCAGGCTGAGCATCTATTTCTCGTATATCGCTCTACACCGAGAAGAGGGATGTGTACCTCCAGCAACAACAAGAATGGAACCATAGGCTCCTATGCTGAAAGCATTTCAGGGTCTAGGTCTAACCACCTCAATCAACTCCCCGTTTCTGGCATGCTATAGTTAGAAAAGTCTCTCGACGACGGGAATGGGAGATTACCAGTAAGCCAGATGCTTTGCGAACTATATTATTTGATAAGGCATTTCGTTGCACTTAAATCACCTTCGTGAAGAGGCGCACTCCGATACCATTGATGTCCAATAGCTTTGATAGTAATGGCTGGATCTACTACTACCTCGTCCATTGAGTATAACAGAGCAAATGATGGTATAGCAATGAACATCAGGATGATAGACGGAAATATGGTCCGAATAATCTCGATAGTAGTTCCATGAACAATCCGAAGCGGGATTGGATTTTTTTTATAGTGGAAATGCCATAAAGCGCGAACCAAGATCCATGATACGAAAACCAAAATAAGAATGAGGAAGAAAAAGATATCATGATGTAAGTCTATTATTCCTTGCATCATAGGTGTTGCTGCGTCTTGAAATCCTAATTGCCATGGTTCCGCTGCATCACAAGGAGCAATTGGGAAGAATAGCCATTCTCGAACAATCATTTGGTTCATTCTTTGACTGCTCTGCTCTCTCGTTTTAAGAAGAAAGACTCTCCCAATTCAGGAAGACGGAAATTGCCGGTTGGTTGTTAACCAATGATCCGGAAAGCATGGGAGTTTTGGGCATAAGAATTGCTTTCTTCTCTTATTCAATTTCGTCTTGGATGAACAGATCGCTTCTAAATGAAGTCGTAATTTTATATACGATGCCACCGGACCTTTTTCTCCCTCGCAGTCAAAACTATCCTCTCCATCTCTTTGGATTCAATCCAGCCACGGGTTTCCCTATGTTGTGCCGCATCTCTTATTGAAAACCCACCTTTCTTCTTCTTCACTTTCGGTAGCTCGTAGCAATTGTATGCGTGGGGGTGAATTGAAATTGCATTGTAGTTAGGAGCGAGGACTTAGATCATAGGAAGGGTAGCGAAGTGAATGAAGGTCTTTCTGAAAGCCAGTTCCAGAGTGGAAAGCTCAGTAGAATATGCCAGAAAGCTAGCGAGGCCGCATCACGTCAGCACTAGCGAGAGACCTTTATTAGAATAGAAAATTGGCACGCACAAGCAAAAAAATTTATAACACGCTTAAGCCTTCTTCTTTGGTCTTTTCACACACGAGAAAAGCCATTCCATTCTTTTGGGCGTAGAAAGGAAATAGAAAAATTCAAAGTGGAGGACGTAGCTGGCGCACAAGACGAAGGAGAACAGAGGGGGTTCGGGGGAGGAGCTCTCGGCACATGGTCGGCGGTCGGTGGTTGACGAGTCAAGGCGCTTCCTCTTCTTTATAGACATAGATGCGAATGGATAAGGAATTATGATCTGCTTGGCTCTTTATTTATTATTAAGAAATGAAGAAATGTATTCCCGCTTGTGGGAGTTGCAGAAGCTAATACTTTTTATTAAGAAATACCAGATTCAATCAATATGCATCCAAATCCGTATGGGAATGCGGAATAAGGCAAAGGGGCGGTGGGCCAGCCAAAGAGGATCAGTAGGGCACCGGTGCTGTTCAAGAAATCAAAGCATGACGCAAGCCTCCGTCTATGTTGTTGTATCGACTCAAAAGCTTTAGCAATTGCGCGAAAGAAGACAAGACCCAAGAGGGGAGATTCTTTCACATCTTGTAAGGCCGAGCCGTGAAGATTTGATTAGGAAAACCATTGAGGATTTCGACCCTGATCTGTCTACGCCATGAATTAATGGAATTGATTCGGGTATAACAGCAGATGGCCACAGCAACCCTAACCTGATCTCCTTGGGAAGCACTCGGAGTTCGAGACGGAACCCTTCGACAGAAGATTCTTTCTCCCCCGGGAAGGAGCGCGCACTGAAGCCAGCGTAGGAAAAAGCAATTACCACTAGAGCGAAACTAAGTAGACGAGATTTTCAGATGCCAGTCAGTCCGTTCGGGCTCATGCCCCGGTCAGGGAAGACAGAAGAAAGGGGGGCTACAATAAACTTTCCCTTACCTACCGATCGGCTCAGGATCGATAGGCCAATTTACTAGTGCAGGAACGAGTGAACCTGCTCTTCCAAGAGCAGAAGTAGGCGCGTAAGCCACTTCATCTTCATTTACAGATTACTATTCATAGAAACTCTCTAATCGTGACGGGGGATGAGAAAGGGGAAGTCGGGGTCTAAGACAGCCAGTGCGTATATATTGGATCGGGCAATCAGTGACGCTGCTAAAACGGAAATCCGACAGCAACAATCGATTATCAAACAACTGGGCCAAAGGCATAAGATGAGTGAAACTAAAGCACTTTCCTCTAATTCGATTAGCGTCACGCCAAGGCAACTCTCAAACCATCGGCGAGAGGAGAGGGAAGCGAGAAAACGGAAAGCGCGCTAGCGCGCTTTATTTTACAAAGAACGAAAGCGGGCAATAAATAGAATTTCTTTCTTGGATTCATCTGCTTGAACAGGAAAGATAGCCGTAATACTCTCTGATTTCTTTTCTCTTTACAGTCTTCTGTTCGTATTGCTGAATCGAAAGTCAGATTGACTGCAAACTCACTCAAGGGTTATAGGTTTTCTAATAGTTTGATATCCTGCGGTTTCCCGGAATGGGTGACTGTTCCGCGAGGTCTAACATATTCGGTGATGCTATCCCCGCTCTATTCCCTTTTCAAATAAAGGATCCGTTCACGGGTCAAGATGATGAGCGTGTGGGAGAAGCGGGACTCAAAGATATCTACCCAAATCACTAGTGAAGGGAAAATGACAAGTGAAACGACCCGAGTGCGCCGAGAAACAATAGGAGCAGCAATAACTGACGACTTGTTTTCATTGACTTTCATTCCCGGGGCCCTAAAAAAGCATTCTGAGTCATCCGAACCATGCCCTCTGGTAGCCTTAGTGAAGAGAATAACATCATCAGCTTTAAGCAGATGTGATATCATTTCACTCCTAGAACACAGACGAGGTTTCCAGTCCTTCTCTATGACTTTCTTTGATATGAGCAGAGAGAATTGCTCCATGCAGATACAAACAAAGACGGAGAAAGCGGATCTAGACCACGCTTGGGACTTAGACTAGGAAGGCGCTCACCATTCCAAAGGATCGAGAAAGAAGTCCGTCACACACAATTAATAATCAACTTCATAGTATGAGCTGAAAATCCAAAGGACTCAAGAGTATGTTTAAGACAGCCCTTCCCTTCTTCCCTTCTTGATTCATCCTTGCCGCAGTCTCATACCTAGTGAAAGAAAGTAAGTCATCAGTCAGTAGCGAGCCGAGCCTATTAGCTATTATAGCCAAGGACCGATCTCTATCTCTTATATTCAAGGCTATTTCTTCGATCAGACTGAAGGCGCCTCACAGTCCTACTCCATCATGGGGAGTTGGCTAATAAGAGAGATCTCTGTAAGCTCCTTTATTAATTAATAAAACGAATGATCGTCCCTTAAGAAAAGAGAGTGATGAGCGATTCCTTTGTCCCAATTAAGAGGCTTATCTTAGATACCGCGAGACTAGCTACTTTTATAGCATCCTACTTTCTCTACTAAGAATGAAGGAAGACCAAGTCTATCCCTACCTAAGCTAATAGAGAGCTTCAAGCCTCCCTTAAGAAATAAGATAAGTGATAGACCCTTCTCTTAGTCTTTCTAGGTAAAGGATAGGAAGTCACTGATTTAGACAAGAGTGACGTAGGTCTTGGCCTTTTAGGCATATTCAAGATTGATTCCGAGTCCAACTTCTCCGTTGCTTTCAGGGACAGGTAAGTGGACATCTATTCTATTAGCTCACTCCTAAGCATAAACCAAGAACTAGACTAATCGTACCTCGTCAAGAGAGAGCTCTGACCTGACCTACCTTTCTTTCAAGCAAATTTATAAGGCACCCTTCCCCTTGTTAGATAGGAAGAAGATATAAGCAACGAAAATCCAATATGCAATACCTTACCATCAGAGAGCTAGACCCTGGACGTGCTTTTTATCTGACTTTAGACCAAGCCCATTGGCCCTTTTATTCGCATAATCAAGTTTTCCGTTCTCCGTCAATCATAGGAAATACGAATCATGGGACCCCAGCCATTACTATGCTTTGGAAGGGATGACTTCAGCCCTCATAAATTCTTGCTTATTCTAAGATAAGACGAAATAGGGAATTATGGGGAAAAGGTAATGGCCATCAAAGAAGAAAGCGAGGAGAGCTGAAAAAGAAGGAAAGAAGAGAGCAGGAAGGGATCCCTACTTCACGATTCTTTAATAAGGAAAAGGTCAGACATGACGATTCATAGCGGAGACCTCCTCCCCAAAGCAGCCATTTTCTTCTCTTAAGAGCTATTCTCCCTTGTTATTTCAACATGTTTATCACCATACTGAATGACGCGCAAAGCAAGGAATGATTATCGATTATCGGAAGTTGTTACCCACGGAGCGGTAAATCAGGTCCTTCTCTAAGACCTAACTGGCTTGAAAAGGGATCAAACATATTGAGGAGAAGCTTTCACAAAGGCCAATAGCCGATAGCTGATGTCACTAGCCTGAACTTCTTTATCTACTTGAAAGCGGATGGGAGTACAGCAAGTATCCTCTACAAACTTTCTATTAGTAAAGAGCCCTTGGATTCGCCTTTTTCCGTCAGACTAGAAGCAAGGTGCAGTCAAGCCTTAAGAATATCTTCCATTGAGACTGAAACCTAGCCCTTTCTTATTATTAGTTATTAGTCATCTAGGTTTGGAACCTTTTTTATTAGATATTACTTGCCCAGGATAAAATCAGTCTTGATTTTCCATCAAAAGTGAAACGTCTTTTTCTTAAAGCTTAACCTTCAATTTTATTAACCAGGTACACCGATTCCGAGTCAACTTAACTTGGTACTGATTCTGGGTAACCATAGAAAAAAGAAGGGACGAAAGAGGAATGAAAAGCGTCCATTTTATCATGGGAGATGTTTTTTTAGTGGAAAATAGAAGAAAAGAAAATGGTTGAAGTACTTATTGTCAATGTAACCTAAGCAACATTGTAGTTTCCCAGCGGTTTTGCTTGTGCTTCTTTCAAGGGAAGCATTTAGCTCCACTTCCGCTTGAGTACCGTACCTATTCTATTTTCTATTCCTATTTTATGGTAAGATCAAGCATTTCCACTATCTATCGGGGCTCCCCCTTATCCTTATATAGTTAGGCTCAAATAAAAAGGTTAATCTTTGTTTGCCTATTGTTAATTGTTAACTCTAGTCCATCTCTGAATCTTCGAATCTCTTTGTCCCACTAAGCATCTTTTAAGTCAAGCTTCGTACCTGATACACGTTTGGGCTAAGATTTTCACTCCACCAGTCCGTCCCAAAGAGGGATATGAATGGAGGTGGTATCCATGTTCATGAAAGCACCCCAAGACTTCGTAGCTTCCCTTTCTATTAATCAGCATGGAGAAAGATTAACGGGCTACTCAATATGCGTTTACATATAGGGTGATATGCATTGATATAAGAACTATCTTTCACTGAAAAGAACTGTACCAATCTGGATTACAAAGTCGATTTGTAGGCCGAGGACTGAGACTATCAATCATACTTTGGAACTGGCACTATTTGGAAAGGCAAAAGGTACTGTTCCACTGACAGTAAGGGATGACTACGATCCATATTCACCGGGAACTCAAACTCCAACTAGCAGGCTTGCCCTATCTTACTTTCTTTCGTCTTGCTTACTGGAGGCATATAGAAGAGAAATGAACTGCTTCTCTCACAGAATGATGGATTGACCTAGCCCTCTTCTCAGGGAAGCCTCCTTAGCCAATCTACAGCTATGGTCTTCTAAAGAGTACTTGATTTTTCATTTTCTAGTCCTTTATAGTCCTCCAACTGCTATTAGTTTACTGGTCTTAGCCTAGTACTGTTAGGAGAATGTCCAATAGCCCTGGAAGCATGTAAGATGATACGAAAATAGCGCTTTCTATTTACTCTTGGCAAAAGCCTTTATCACAGACTCCTGACCACTCGTTCTAACCCTTACTTCAGTGTAAGGCGAAAATATTGAAACTGGGGCTATCAACTACTCCGACGGTTAGGGGTAGACTGTCTGTAAGGTCTTAACACTCCAACTAAAAAATCAAAAAAGACTGCAAGAGGCGCTTCCGCAATAGGAAGTCAATCAGGGACAGAAATTGGATGGCAACTAACTGCTGGAAAGTAAACTGGCCAGTTAAATGATTTGCTCAGACGATTTTTTACACTCGCTTATCTATTCACTATTAATTAATTAATTAATGACACAGGAAATCGCATAGTAGACGTCATGGATTGTCCCTTGTTTGAAAGAGAACTTGCTATAGAGATGGAGGATAGAGCTAAGCAAAACGACGATTTGACTTTAGAATTAATTCATTTTCTGGCTATCCCTATATCTTGATATCCCTTAATTGCTACAAGCATTTGTAAAATGCTAGCTTAATAACGTACTATATAAAGAAAGATATTTTAATACATCTCTCCTCACAGGATTTTTCACTTTCACTGTAAGGCTGGGAACTGTAACAGGATCTCAAGCCCCAAGAAGTGCTTCCAATGGCTGAAACTTCCACTGCAAAACTTCTACTAGATCGAATGCAGAAGGAAGGGAAGGCCATGGTGATGTAAGGGAAAATAGCTGGAAGAGATTATCCTAGAACTGCAATTGAATAGCTGGGAATTGGAACTGCTTGTGAAAACTTTATTGCTTTTGCCCCTTCTTTATCATATGATCTTTCTTTCACTCGCCTTATCACTGGCCGTCAATGAAAATCCCTAGGCCTTGCTGGATAGTGATAGTATTCATTGACTTGAACCTGCTATCCCTTGTTTGCTTACACTTTCAAGGTACGTAGTGAAAAGACTGAAAGGAGAGGTTTCTTTTTGAACGACCACCGGGAGAGGTACGTAGTGAAAAGACTGAAAGGAGAGGATTGAAAAAAAAAAGGTCTAACTGTCGGAAACTTTCGTAATCGTTCCAACCGGTCAGTCCGATCTGGCTTTCCTGCCTCTCTCTTCTCTAGTCGTGACGTATCATACTCTTTTTCTTATAATGATTTTCATTCATTCAATGAAACTTCCATTTTCTTTTCGTTTGTGTGTTTCGAGGTACAGATCACCAAAGACGGGTGGATGTTCAGTCTCAGTGGCAGAAAACCAATACTCTTTGGAACTTCACTTCGTCAGCTCCATCTCCCAGAATCAAAACGACGAAGTTCTAAAGGCATGGCTCTCTCGCATCTTATTCTTCTACAAAGTAGAGGAAGTCAGTCGCTCGGTATAACTTTGTTACCTTAGCCTGGAAAACAGCCGCAGAAACTAGGCCTCCTTCTATCCCGATATTGAGCCAAGCCCGGCACCCCAGATTGTGTTACGGATTCAGTTTCCCAAGAACAATCAAACAGTTCGTAGCTCTAATTGCGTGATCGGCTGTTAGGACGATGGGGACGATAGAGAGTCCTGACGCCCGGTCCCGTCCTTGCGTCCTTGTATTCTTCTTGTTCTTACCGAGCTAGCGAATCGTCAGTCTTTCATTCTGTGGTTAGGCCTCTTTCTTTCATAAGGATCGAAGCTTTCCTGGCCCCGGGCTCTCTTAGGCATTGACGCTATATGCTTTTTTCCTCTTCGTGACGCGTCTATCTCAATTTAGTATCATATCATTTCCAAAGAAAGAGAGTATGCTAAAATTGATTTGATTCTAGGGATAGAGCACTCTGTAAGAAGGTAGTCTGCCCTCCATACTGAGCTAAGGTCCACACTGACGATTAGCTATAGTAGCTATAATAAGAGAAGAGGGAAAGACGATCGATCAGTTCTTCTTGCTTTACTCTTGCTAGGCGGAAAGAGAAGAGAGACTATTGTGACTTTCACTTCCTTACTGTTCTCTTAGTGGAATACGTACTAAGACTTGAAGCTTCCATACAAAAGAAATGCTTACTTGCTTTTAGCTTGAACAAGGATAGGATAGATCATAATGTACACGTCAAATTTTTTCGAGTCGGAGAGCGGGAAAAAGGAGAGGAGTGGCTTGAACACCTGATGAGCTACTTTTCTTTCATGGCTATTGTATGCATTTACTAGGAAAAGACTAGAATTTATAGCCTGAAAGCAATGACGGCAGCTTTCTTACGTACCTATTGACGCTCTTACTACCTAACTAAGAGAATGGTATTGACTGAGAGAAGTAGTACGAGGAGCGTTATTGTTGCTGTCTTCTTTTTGGCAGTGGGATAGGGAAACTGTGAGGACTGAACTTGAACTTTTTTTTTTGCTTGTTTTTTTTCAAAAAATGCAATCCTGCTGACTACAGCATTCTCTGACTGAATTATGCTGAAACTTCCACACTTCAAGCAGAGTAATTTGTCTTCTTGTTCGGCTCAAAAACATAAAAGATCAGCGAGTCCTTGATATGCAGCAATTCCGGGAATTCTGCCTTCAACTTGGAGGCGTCCATCTCATTGTTGCTTCTAGGAGCAACGATAACCTTGGCTTGCTCTTCAAGGGTGAAGTTCGGGTCAATGTAGTTCTTGTACATTTCTTTGATCTCATTGTGGCTCACCACCCCTGGGTTGGTGAAGTTCCATATGCCCCTGAGATTCCGCTTTGCCATCTCGTGGGTAGGAGCTCATCCTTCATGGTCATGCTGTTGGGAATGTTAACCACCTTATTATAGCGAGAGATCTTTGTGATGAAGTTTCGGGGGTTGTTGAGGTCAGAGGATATGGGCATCCTTACCCTGAGGGTGCAAACATTGTCGTATTCTTTAAGCAGCTCCTCCACCATTGCTTTGGTCTTCGAATGGAAAGATCCAGTGAAATTGGGTTTGTCTTCCTCCTTGAAGCCAATTCCGGAACCCAGTGGATGGGTATCATCATATTCAAAAATGCACCCGGTTGCATAATTGATCATAAGAAGCCCATGCTCTTTGCAGACATCAGCTAAGGTCAATGTGCCTTGGTGCGAATGGTCTCTGTTTTATGAGATTCACACCAATCAACATTCGGTCTACCAGTCACACCAGCAGCATTGAAGACGTGAGTAGGCTTGATGTTCTGGATATCCGCAATAAGAGATGACCTATTTTCCAGACGGCCCCTTCCGTACTCATAAGGAATTCCTCGCTTTTATCATAGCTGGCCAAGTAGACCGCCAATCCAACCGGTTCTACCATAGATAAAGAACTTGTAAGTAGGTTTTTGAGAGGAAGTGCTGCTTTTATAAACAGGTACCACCATCCGAGTCTGAGTATTCGGGAACCCCGAAGAAGCAGATTTGCCATCATCAGCTTCATCGAAATGTCTCTCAATGCCAGGCATCATCAACATTCTCGGGTGAGGAAGCAATGCTCCTGAGACATCACCCCACCAGTCAGGGTTACTGGTGTACCACTCCATTGTCTTCCTCAGCCCCTCTTCCCAAGTGGTGCGCTCTGACCATCAACAATTCTTCAGCTTCTGATCGTCAAGGAAGTACCTCTGGTCATTAAATGGCCGATTCTCGACAAAAAAGATGTTTGTCTCTGGATCAATAGAGAACTGTTTGCATCTGTCCCTAGCTACATCAATCACTCTCCTCTCCTTATCAGTCGAATCACTTCATACCTCTCCTCTACGCTGAACATTTTTTCTTTTTCAACTCGTGACGGTCAAATAAGCTTCTTTCGTGAGGGAATGAGTTGGCGTCGTGACCGGTGGGGATTGTTCTGCCATTCCCCGGGTTCTTCCCAAAGGACCGGTGATTGAATATACATTAGTGGCTTAATAAACTGCTAAATAAGCACTCAACCAACTACGATTGAGAGAGACAAATGAAATACCTAAGCTAAGGGTGCGTAAGCGCAGCTCTTAGAACTCAATCCGGATCCGTAAATGCTTATGATTAGCTGTCATAAACCTTCTTTTGACTCATGCGTTGGTCAACGTAATAACGTAATAAGAAAAAAGGTATCCGGAAAAAGGCTGACTCGCTCACAATACCGGCACTGAGCCATCGTATTCTATGAATTTTTTTCCGAGGCCTTTCTTACCCTCCATAAATTGAATTGCCCAATTAATATTAAAGACCACACGACCGAACCTCGAGATCGTAGAGAACGAAACAACGCACCGTGAGCTGCGTACGAAGTGCTAAAACCCAGTACCAAAACAAAAGACTTATCCCGCCCTATTACCTACCATCGGGCACTTCGCCGCTCTTTCTTTAGAACGTGCGAGGGTTAGTTAGTACTCCCGACGAAGAGAAAATGAAGCCCTTTTAAGATGCCGGCTCCGCGCTATTCTTTCTTATTAACGTCCATGCGCCATTACTTCTTTTCCTAGTGCGAATAGAAAGAGGAAGATTTTCATGCAATGCATGCCATACGGGTTCGACCCGAGGGTTTCCGTTGCACCCTGCTCATCCCCGGAAAACTCAATTCACTATTTGATTTGCAGCTCTTCCTTTGGGAAGGAAAGAGAGAATAAGATAAAGTCCTTCTTTTTAGCGTTCGTGACCCAGCAATCAAACTCCTGCGCGTCTAACGCGCAACGGCTTTCGCTAACGTGCGCTCGGGCCCTTGCTTGTTCCTATGGGTCACTTCACTCTCTGTAAGGTTCTTAAGAGCAGTCCTAACTAAGAGAAGAGAGTTAGTTAGTTTTTTGGTTTAGAGCGTAGCGACTGGCCTCGATTGCTAATTAGTTTATTTATTTTATTAGCTTAGAGCGTAGCGCTTACTCTGCTACTATTAAACTGAACTCGCTTTCCCGCCGAGGAAGTCAAAGCAAAGGCCACCTATCAGTGGCAGACTTGAGATCAAAACTGAAACAGTGGCTGCTTGGAATTAAGCGAACCCGAGGAGCCGTCTGATTAAATGTACCGTCCATGGGAATGCGCTTCAATACAGACGCAAACCATAAATGGACAGGACGGAGTAACCTCTGATTGAAAGAATTACCAATAGCTTCGATACGACGCTTGCCTGCTCCCTCAGTTGCCTTCGGCCGGAAGACTTCAAAGAACTCAGCGATTTCACCGGCAAAAGGCCGGCAGGCTTGGGTTCATACTCTCCACTTCCTCGAGACAGGTCCTCTTCAGGGCGATACCTTCTCTTCCTTGACGCTGCCACAGCGGGATAGAATATCAATAGGGTGGACTATCCATACAGGCTTCCAACCACTCTGTCACTCAACTAAAGTTTTGGGAACCGTAATCAACCTTTTTCAACCCCTCGAGGACCTAGTTTCACTGAGACGAAGGTGGGAATAGCACCAACCTCACCGCCTATCAAAAATGTCCACCTTCCAAGTGCAGTGGGAGAGGGAAGCGAGAAAACGGAAAGCGCGCCATAAAGCCTTCGAGCCTCCGCTTGCTCCTAACTTGTGTGTCTATCCGCTCGCTACCTTTCACTTAGGTGAAATAGTTTCAAACGCCCTTACGAATAGGATTTTCAATTTAGTACTTCACTTCCGCAGTTAGATTTCCGGGAATAGTTGAAAAAGAGAAAAAGTACAAGATCCGAAGGCTCATTCGCCATCCAAAGCCGATACTGAAGTGTTGGGGCTAGGTCACCAATAAATTCCCTAAGTAAAGAGATTGAACGTAGGTTCTGTGAGACAATTCTCTCCCAAACCACATACTTCTTCTAAGATTTCTTTTCGTTGATGGAGATCCGAGATGCATCCCGCTAAGTGTTCAGTCCCATGAGTTGGACCTCGTGACCGTGTTCAGTTCTTTAATGAGGGTGACAGGGCTTAGCCCAACCAATGTCTTTTCTATAACGACTTGACTAATCAAATAAGTGAATCAATCAACCAGATAGGAATAACCAACATCAACAGAAAAAGCACTCCCCGCCCCAACATAAACTCCCGCGCACCCGGCCCGCTGACAAGAACGAACCTGAGGTCGAGGAAGTGAAAATAGATATTTATTCCCCGGGGAAGGTACTTTGGAATTAGTTAGTAGGGTTCCGGGCTTAAGAGCCGAATTAGCTACCTCGAAGTCCTTTTACCAGATGCCATAACTCGTTAATCGATCTCTTCCCTACCATACGAGCAAACCAGCCCTGGCCAACCATTGAATAGTTGGGGTTGCTTTCGCAGTAGGTATACCGATTTGGCTAGACAAACCAATCCTCATACTGATTGTGTCAGTTAAGGAAAGCTCAGGATGGTCCCATTGGTGAAGTATGTTGCTCATTTTGAGAATTGGCAAGACTTGTTCTTGTCATCAACCAGAATGAGTAGTATGCATCATTCAAGGGGCTTTCTTGGCCTCCTTTTCTGACTTGGACACTTCTCGCCTTACTGTTCTACCATCTGAAGTAGACGGTGAGGGTAAGGATGGTGATAGTTATCCTTTCCGGCTGTGTCCTTCAGAGGTTGAGATCCTCTTCGGGATCACGGTTGTTGGAACTCTTCCCCTCTTCAGCGTCTGGTTCGGCTTTAGCTTTTTCTGATACGGATGCTTGCGCTTAGCTTCTTTCTTTGTCTTGTTTGTGTTGTAAAATGGGCGCGCTAAAGCTACAGCTATGTGCTTTGGAATCGAATAAGGCTTACTCAAAAGTTCCTGATGGATCAGGACCAGTCACCTTCCCTTCTTTCATGTAAATAGGCTTCTTCCTCATGACAAGCCTTTTCGTTAGCAATCAATGAACTTCCCCCTCCACCGCGATAAGCTGACAGCGAACTAGCCCTCTTCGTGCACAAAGCCCTAGCACCCTCCACCCGAAAGGCCTTAAGCGCGAAAAGGGAAGCAGCGAAAGAATACAAGAAAGAAAGCATATCACCAGATAAATACGTTGATCAAAGAGCGGACCCCTAAGAACGAAGGGAGTGGTTCGATTCCCTTTAGCGGGGCTTGGTAAACCACATTTTGTGTAGTGAAATGATCCATGAACAGAGGATCGACAGAAGCGAAGCTAGAATCACACCATCAGGAGTAGGTCCAAGCATTCTTCTTTTGGGCAGGTGGGTGGGGAAGGTAGAACACTAAGAATTTACGATTTAGTCGTTCGATAAACAAGATCAAAGCTATGGCCATGCCTCTGAGATAGCCAAATTTCCCTGACATTCATCCATTTAGTGCAGTTACGATGTCATTGCCTATATCTTCCTACTCATTTATGGTTTGAGTACATAACTCAATAGCTCGGGAACGAAGCGAGCAATCTCGTACTAAAAGATCTATTGTGTCAAAAACTACTTCAAAAAAGGTCGGCAGAAGCCTTCTCATCATTGACTAATCGGGCACAAGAATCCTAAGCGGAACATTCCAGGTTTGATTTTTCAACTAAAGACGTCGTGACACACAATGGATCATAGGTTTATCCTTTGAAGGGGAATTCCCAACATCAGATGACCGAGAAAGAATTCCTTCAGGGGTCCTGTATGCTATTATTCCAATGCTGACATGTCAAATAGAAAAGAGATTCCTGGAAAAAAAAGCTTTCATCGTGTGACCACATCTCTGTATGGGCGGAGCGCGGGCATAGAACAGAGCTTCAAGCAGGCATTACATCGATCCAATCCCTACTTATCTTGGTCTCCTAATCACATAGATAGGGACAGAGTGACAGCAAACAGAGATGAGGAGAAGGTGTCAAGTGTAACCATTGACTG
>Ga0268252_1000631_pt1 | contig 22253 bp, 20 predicted proteins | sample AgamicMgSfrz_FD_200244 | JGI IMG/M metagenome (GOLD analysis project Ga0268252, IMG submission 200244) | Agave microbial communities from Guanajuato, Mexico - Mg.Sf.rz (v2) (version 3) | ecosystem: Host-associated > Plants > Phyllosphere > Phylloplane/Leaf | place: Guanajuato, Mexico | collected... | reverse complement strand
AAATCTCCACGCGCGACCATGAGACCGTCTGATACAGCTAATATCTCATCAATATTATCTACCCCTTCTTGATTTTCAATCTTCGGGATAATTTGAATATGCTCCCCACCGTTCTCTTCTAAGAGCTGGCGGATTTCCAATACATCTGAAGCTCTGCGTACAAAAGAAGCTGCAATAAAATCAACCTCTTGCTCGATGCCAAACTTAATATCATTTGCATCTTTCTCAGTCATACCAGGGAGATTTACGCTCACTCCTGGTACATTGACGCCTTTTTTATTTTTTAAAATCCCTGGATTGCGGACCTTCGTGCGGATTTCTTCATGTTTTTTGTTGATATCAATTACTTCAAGTTCAATTAATCCATCATCTAATAAAATGGTTGACCCTTTCTCAACGTCATTAATTAACCCTTTGTATGTAATTGAGAACTTTTGTGGAGTTCCGACAACTTCATTCATTGATACAATAACTTCATCATCTTTTGAAAGCGAAATTTCACCGTTTTCTACCGTATGTGTTCGAATCTCAGGCCCCTTTGTATCCAAAAGAATCGCTACGGTTTTACCACTTTCACGACTAACTTCACGAATGGTTTTTACACGAGCTCCATGCTCTTCAAAATCTCCATGCGAGAAATTTAAACGTGCAACGTTCATACCCGCTTGTACTAACTTTTCAAGCATTTCTTTACTTTCACTAGCTGGACCAATTGTACAAACAATTTTTGTTTTTCTCATGATTTAGATCCTCCCACTATTTGCTTGTTACTCCACTTCTCTATTATGCTACAATTAGGGCATTTTCGAAACCCTCTGTTCTTTGTCTTTACCGAGAATTAATAGTCATTCTTCATTTATAGAAAAAAGATGCCCTTAAAAAAGGCATCTTTTTTCTGCTATCTATTTTGTAACTGTTTGTTTTTGCTCTTCTAGAAATTCGCCAATTTCGCGATATTTCTCATAGCGCTGGTTAACAAGCTCTTCTTTTGAAAGTTTTCTTAAAGATAAAAGAGATGATTTAATTGTCGCGTCAATAAATTGTGCCTGTTTCACAACATCGCGATGAGCTCCGCCACGAATTTCTTCAATTACATCATCAATAACCCCTAATTCTTTCAAATCTGGAGCCGTGATTCTCATTGTTTCAGCTGCTTTTTTAGCAAGCGTCGAATCTTTCCAAAGAAGCGCTGCTGCTCCCTCTGGAGAAATGACAGAATAAGTGGAATTCTCAAGCATATGAAGATGATTGCTAAGACCTAATCCAATAGCACCACCACTCCCACCTTCTCCAATAACAACAGAGATAATCGGAACTGTAAATCCAGCCATTTCCATTAAGTTTTTGGCAATTGCTTCACTTTGCCCACGTTCTTCAGCTGCTTTTCCTGGATAAGCTCCTTTTGTATCGACAAAAGTAATAATCGGACGGTTAAACTTCTCGGCTTGCTTCATAAGACGAAGAGCTTTTCTATATCCCTCAGGATGTGGCATTCCGAAGTTACGACGAAGATTTTCTTTCGTGTCTTTTCCACGCTGATGGCCGATAACTGTAACAGGAAGACCATGGAATTTAGCGATGCCACCAATGATAGCTTCATCTTCACCAAAAAGACGATCGCCATGGCACTCAAAAAAGTTCGTAAACAACTGCTCAATATAGTCTGCTGTTGTAGGACGTTCAGCATGTCTAGCAATCTGCACACGGTCCCATGGAGCGAGATGGTCATAAATTTCATGTTCCACACGCTTCAAGCGTTCTTCAAGCTTGCTTACTTCTCCAGATAAGTCAACGTCCGAGCTCTTAGCAAAGTTTTTAAGCTCTAGAATTTTATTGCGAAGCTCCACGACAGGGCGTTCGAATTCAAGCTCTACTGCCATTCTTCTCCACCTCCTGACTTATGCATATCAAGAATATTTCCAAGCGTTTCTTTCATATCATGCCTTTTAATGACAGCGTCAAGCTGACCATGTTTTAATAAAAATTCAGCTGTTTGAAAGTCCTCTGGAAGTTCTTCACGAATCGTTTGTTCAATAATTCGACGTCCAGCAAATCCAATAAGTGCACCAGGCTCAGCAAAATTGTAGTCACCAAGCGAAGCAAAGCTTGCAGAAACTCCTCCTGTTGTTGGATGCGTCATTACTGAAATAAACAGCTCTCCTGCTTCACCAAGACGGTTTAAAGCAACGCTTGTTTTAGCCATCTGCATAAGGCTTAATACACCCTCTTGCATACGAGCACCGCCGGAAGCTGTGAAAATCAAAAACGGCACGCTTTTTTCTACTGCTTTTTCTACCGCGCGCGTAATTTTTTCGCCAACTACAGATCCCATACTTCCCATTCTAAAATGAGAATCCATTACCGCTATAACAACATCTATACCATTGATCGTTCCTTCACCCGTTACAATTGCTTCATTCATTCCTGTTTTCTGTTGATCTTGTTGGATTTTTTCAAGGTAAGACGGAAAGTCTAACGGATTTGCAGACGTCATACCTTTGTCATATTCAACAAAACTTTCTTCATCAAGCAAACTTGAAATACGTTCATATCCTGTCATTTGATGATGATATCCACAGTTTAAACAAACTTTTAAATTCTTTTTCAATTCTTTTGTATACATGATTTTTTTACATTTCTTACACTTTGTCATAATTCCTTCTGGTACTTCTTGTCTTATATGTTCTGAAGGAATTGAAGCATATTTTTTCTTTTTAACAAACCAGTCTCTTAACAAAGTTTGCCCTCCCTTACATTTCATTAGTGTCATTGGAGTGAAAAGGCAAGCGTAAAATGCCTAAGAAGATCACACTTGTACATATCTGCTTACGTTCAAGGTGCTTGTATTTTAGAATTAGAATAGCGGAACTTTCTAAAAGATGCTGTCAGTTTGTGACGCATGTCCTTCGACATTTTCACTTAAAATAAGCATTCATACAGTGTGAACGAAAGGTAAAAAGTGCTTCACCCATTCTATTATACAGGACTAAAGGATGAGGAGCTCCCTACTAGACGAACAAATGATAAGTTATTCCATATTAAGAATAATATAGTTATTATTACATACTTAAAAATGTTGACACATCTGCTCGAATAATAAGTCATGTTTGCTTAAAAAGCAAGGAGATTTTTGTAAAAGTTGCTTTTTCATCGCTCGAAAAGCTTTCTTTTCAAACTTCTTGTAAGCACTTAAAACGCGAGGAAGAAATTCAGAAAATCGAGTTTAAAGACCAGAAGTATGCGTTTCTTACGATGCCTCACTCTTCTTTCATTGGAAGAGCGCCTTTTTTACTAGGCGCTCTTTCAATGAATATAAAAATAGAAAGCAGGAAAACGGTTTTATTCAATAATTGTTAACTTACGCGTTTTCTCCGCTACTTCTTCTGGATTTACTTCAATACGAGCTACTCCTGTTTCCATAGCTACTTTTGCAACCGCAGCTGCCACAGCCGGAGCTACTTCTGGGTTAAATGGAGCTGGGATTACATAGTCTGCGTTTAACTCTTCTTCAGAAATTAAACCAGCAATAGCCTCAACAGCTGCCATTTTCATTTTTTCATTAATATGTGTAGCACGCACATCAAGTGCACCACGGAAAATTCCTGGGAATGCAAGTACGTTGTTAACTTGGTTCGGGAAGTCTGAACGTCCTGTTCCAATAACTTTGGCACCTGCTTCTTTTGCATCTTCAGGCATGATTTCTGGCGTTGGGTTTGCCATTGCAAAAATGATTGGATCAGTATTCATTGTTTGTACCATTTCTTTTGTAAGTGCACCTTCAACAGAAACACCAATGAATACATCTGCTTCACGAATTACGGCAGCTAAATCTCCTTCAACTCTGTCACGATTTGTATATGAAGCAACTTCTTTTTTCACATCGTTCATACCATATGAGCGACCTTCGAAAATTGCGCCTTTAGAATCACACATCACAACATCGCGCACACCATAACGGTATAAAAGTTTGATAATGGCAATTCCAGCTGCACCTGCTCCATTTGCTACAACTTTGATTTCAGACATTGATTTGCCAACAAGTTTTAATGCATTTAGGAGACCTGCAACTGTTACAATTGCTGTTCCATGTTGATCATCATGAAACACAGGAATGTTTGTTTCTTTTTTCAAACGTTCTTCAATCTCAAAGCAGTTAGGTGCTGCAATATCTTCTAAATTCACGCCACCGAACGTTGGCTCAAGCAGTTTTACAGTTTCAACAATTTTATCTACATCCGTTGTATTTAAGCAAATTGGAAACGCATCCACTCCAGCGAAACTTTTAAACAATACAGCTTTTCCTTCCATAACTGGTAAAGATGCTTCTGGGCCAATATTCCCAAGTCCAAGTACAGCTGTACCATCTGAAACTACTGCTACCATGTTGCCCTTCATTGTGTATTCATATACCTTATTAACATCATCATAGATGGCTTTACAAGGCTCTGCTACTCCTGGTGAATAAGCAAGACTTAAATCTTTCGCATTTTTCACGGGAACTTTTGCTTTTGATTCTAATTTACCCTGATTCATACGGTGAATATGTAAAGCTTCCTCTTTCAATGACATAAAACTCTCTCCTTTGTCCGACAACTACTCAATTGTATAGAATAGTTAATAAATTTGAAGTTTTCTAATGTAAGACATTAACTCTTTTACAATATACCAAATGGGGACAGAATGTAAAGCATATTACTCACGAAGAATCACGTTTCCATCCCCTAGTATTTTCTTCAAATATTGCAAGCATTCATTACTTGGATTCACGTTAAAAGAAGGTGCTAAACGAATGGTTTTATCTTCAGCAGCATAGTAAATCATAACTGCTGTATCGCCTTTAAACCGCTTAAAAGTCTCTTCTAACTCTATGAAAACTTCTTCTTGCTTTTGCTGTGAATCTACTCTTAAATAGAGCGCTCTTAAGAAGCTTTGTTTCATATCTTCAAGTGAAATAACCTCATTAATAAGCAGCTGAAACTTATGGTTTCTTTCCTCTATTTTACCAACTATAAATATTTTACCATCAACACTTAGTTTTTCTTGAAATTTTCTAAATGCATTTGGAAATACAATTCCTTCTATTTCTCCTGTTTCATCCTGCAAGTTCAGAAAAGCCATTCTCTCTCCTCGTTTTGTAAGGATTTCTCGTCGTTCCGTTACAAGAGCCCCTACTTTTACGTTTCCTTTTTTTTGCTGTCCTAAAGTGAAAAGAGGTTGTGCCCCTTCTTTTTGAAGGAACGGTCTATAAGAAGACAAAGGATGACTAGACAAGTAAAGTCCAAGTGCTTGCTTTTCGTAACCAAGCTTTTCTTCCTCCGTTAAAGGCTCTGCTTTTGCATACTTTGGTTCAAACCCAAAATCCTCCATAAGACTTGCATGTTCGAAAGCAACGTCAATGGATTTGATCAATGTTGCTCTATCTTCCCCAAACTCATCAAATCCTCCCGCATAAATAAGAGAAATGAGACCATTCCGCCCAACAGCTTGTTCTGAAATGCGCATGCAAAAATCAAATAAGCTAGCGAACCTTTTCTCTTTTCTTTTTTCGATAATTTCACGAAGAGCTGTTTGCCCAATATATTTAATTGGCGCTAAACTGTAGCGAATAGCACTTTCTCCTTCCACAGTAAATGGGTAAACACTTTTATTAATAGAAGGAGGCAAAATTTCAAGGCCTTTTAATTTTGCTTCATGAACATATTGTTTAACTCTTTCCTCATTTCCAATTGCGCTCGTTAGCAAAGCAGCTGTAAAGTGAGCTTTGTAGTGCGCCTTAAAGTAAGCAAGATAATAGGCAATAAGGCTATATGCGACAGCATGACTTCTGTTAAACCCATAATTTGCAAACTGCACAATTAATTGATAGAGATTTGAAGCAACTTCTATGCTATATCCTTTTTGCAAACATCCTTTGATAAAGTGCTGACGTTCTTCCTCAAGTGCACTTCGGTTCTTTTTACTTACTGCTCGTCTTAACAAATCAGCTTCCCCAAGCGTAAAACCTGCCAATCTTGAGGCAATTTGCATAATTTGCTCTTGATAAACAATAACGCCATATGTTTTCTCTAAAATCGGTTTTAAATCTTTATGGAAATAGTGAACTTCTTCTTTTCCATGTTTCCTTTTTATATAATGAGGAATCTGCTCCATTGGTCCTGGCCGATATAAAGCATTAACAGCAACTAAATCTTCGAACTCACTTGGTTTTAACGTTTTTAATACCTCTGTAATACCCGACGATTCAAATTGAAAGATTCCCGCTGTATCTCCATTGCTTAGTAGACGAAAAGTTTCTGAATCGTTTAAAGGAATGGTTTGAAGCGTTAGTGTTCTGTTGAACTTTTGGACAGATTTTAAGATTCTTTCTAGGATTGTTAAGTTCCTCAGTCCAAGAAAATCAATTTTCAATAGTCCTGCGGCAGCTGTTTCATTCATGGCGTATTGTGTTAAAGGTACGTCTCCATGCCCTTCCTGTAGCGGTACGTAATGTGTTAATGGCTGTTCGCTAATTACAATGCCTGCTGCATGAATCGATGAGTGACGAGGCAAGCCTTCAACTAGGAGAGCTACTGAAAATACGGTCTGCAAAAGAGAGGAAGATTGAAGAATGGAGCGAAACTCTTCTGATGTGTTGTACACTTCTTTTAACGTTACTCCTTGCTTAGCCGGAATAAGTTTTGACAACTTGTTTATTTCTGCTTCGTCTACTCCAAATACTTTTGCAATATCACGCAAAGCTGCTTTTGCTGCTAAGGTTCCGAACGTAATGATTTGGGCAACATGCTCTTTTCCATATCTTTTCATAACGTACTGGATCACTTCATCACGGCGATGATCCGGAAAATCAATATCAATATCAGGCATGCTTATTCGCTCTGGATTTAAAAAGCGTTCAAATAATAAATCATATTGAATAGGATCAACAGTTGTAATATCAAGAGCATAAGCAACAAGTGACCCTGCAGCAGATCCCCTTCCAGGACCTGTTATAATTCCTTTTCGATGAGCAAAATGCATAAAATCTGCAACAATTAAAAAGTAATCGCTAAAGCTCATTTTCTCAATGACATTAAGCTCATACTGAAGGCGATGTTGATAACGTTTATCTTCAGAGAGCCCCTTTTGCTCCATCCCTCTCTCACAAAGCTTCCTTAAAAGAACATGAGCACTTTTTCCTTCTTCTACAGGATATTTTGGTAGAAAAGAAGAACCGAGACTCAATGAAACGCTGCAGTTGTTTGCAATGTGTACGGTTTCTTCTAATAGTGAGGGAAAATGGGCAAAAGCTTCTTTCATTTCTTCTTCTTTTTTTAAATAACGTTCCTGTTCGTGGATTTCAATTTCTTCTCTTTTAACACCTTTTCTCACCGCTTCTAAACATTGATAAGCAAGCTGATGCTCTTTCTCTAAATAACGAACATCGTTCGTACCTACCGCTTTTATTCCACAAGAGCGAAACATATTTATCGTTTCCTCTGAAGCTTCTTTCTCTGTTACAGCTATGTAGAAATGGTGGCGAAATAGCGAGGAGAATGGTGACAGAATGTTTTTTACGTGTTCTTTATTAAAGAACGCCCCTTGAAGCTGTGAATAAGGGAAAAGGGCAAACAGATGCTCACTGTACGCTGTCAACGTTTCAAGCGATACTCCTTCTTTCTCATTGATTTGTACAGCTGTCGCAAGTTTTAAGAGATGTTGATATCCTTGATTATTTCTAGCAAGCAAAATAAGATCATAGATTTTTTCTTCCACTTGTACTGTAAGTGTTATCCCTAGAATTGGCTTAATACCTTCTTTTTTGCATTCTTTATAAAAAGGAAGAATAGCGTGCATGACATTGTGGTCTGTTAAAGCAATTGCCTTTTGGCCATCTTCCTTTGCTTTTTGAACAAGTTCTTTTATTTTCACTGTACTCTGAAGCAAAGTATATCCACTTTTTACTTGCAAGTGAACAAATGACATTGCATTTCACCTTCCTTTGTAACATAACGTTTTCTTTTCCTCTTTCATACATGCCTCCTTCACACATATACATATAGAAAAGGAGGAGAAAGAGATGAAAGATACATTTGTAACCCTTTTTATTACGAGTTATTTTATTGCACTTGGTGTTATTATTGGCGGCTCTTTTATCGGCTCTTTTGGTGCCTTTTTAATGGGCAAGCCCCCTTTAACATATATGAACACTCTTTCCGACAACTTAAAAATCTGGGCCCTTATTGCGGCTATTGGCGGGACTTTTGATACTTTTTTCAGCATTGAAAAAGGCTTTTTTCAAGGCGCAACAAAAGAAGCGTTCAAACAGATTCTTTATATTCTTTCTGCTCTAGGCGGCGCTCAAACAGGTGCACTTCTTATCAAATGGCTTATCCAGGACTATCTCTCATCATGAGAATTCCACCTTTACATGAACGTCCTTCTTTTCGCTTTCTACTTGTCGGAGCATTTTTCGGGGCATTAATTAGCTGGGGCGTGTTTCTGTTTATGTACGGAACACTACAAGAAAGACAAACCATTACTATTATTAAACAAAAAAGAGAAATTGAACAACTGCAAGATCAACTGTCAATTTGGCAAAATGAACACGAAAGCGAGAAACCTGATGAGGAAAAACCACAAACAAAAGAGCTCGTTATCCAAAATTTAGATGTTAAAATTATAAATAGCGATAACTTTAAACTTGGATACTATTCTACCTTTTTTATCGAAGAAGCTGTTAAGAAAGAGTTAAACAACTTAATTTCTCAGCCTGTTGAAGAAGTTTATGAATCAAAAGAGCTCATAAAAAGAGTCATCGAAAACAGACAATATGAAATTGATAAAAAAATATACAAGATTGAAGTTCGAGAAATCCTTTTTCATCGGACTTTATCTGTTCAACTTAAAGTCACAGATGTAAAATCTTCCCTGTAAAAACTATGGAAAAGGTGATTTCCATTCAAAAGGAAACCACCTCTTTCTCTACTCTTGACATACTTTTCGTAAATCATTTAAGACGGACTGAACGTCACTCCACTGATAAATAGAAGCTCCTGAAGCAAGCGGATGACCACCGCCGTTATAATTACGGGCCACACCGTTAATAACGGGTCCCTTTGAACGCAAGCGAACTCGGATTAGACTTTCTTCTTCAACAAAGAAAACCCAAGCTTTTACTCCATCAATGTTTCCAAGAAGGCCGACAAGCTGAGATGCTTCTGATGGAGTTGCATTGTATTCTCGTAAAATATCCTTTGTAATTATAATATAAGCAATTCCCTCTTCTTCAAAGGTGAAATTGTTTAACACATAACCTTGAAGACGTGCGACATTAAGCTTTGTTTTATACATTCCTTGATAAAGATCCGTGAATGAAAAATCAGCTTGAACAAGCTCACTTGCATATTGAAGCGTTCTTTGCGTTGTATTTGGAAAAAGGAAACGACCTGTATCCCCTACAATCCCTGCATAAATAAGGCGTGCAGCTTCCTTTGTCATTGTAAGTCCGCTGTCTTTTAGCTCTATGTATAGTTCATAAATCATCTCGCTTGTTGAACTTGCCGACGTTTCAACCCACAATAAATCTCCATAAGGGTCTTCATTTGGATGATGATCGATTTTAATGATAAACTTACCGTTTTTATAGCGCTGATCAGATACACGCGCTTCATTTGCTGTATCACACACAATTACAAGAGCATCGTGGTAAATAGCATCATCAATCTCGTCCATTTTATAAAGAAACTCTAAAGAAGGATCACTAGCTCCTGTTACATAAATGTTTTTAGTTGGAAAAGAGGCTTTCAAAATTTCAGCTAATCCACACTGTGAACCATATGCATCAGGATCTGGACGTACATGTCGATGAATAATGATGGTCTCATATTTCATAATTTCCTGCAAGATTCTTTCTTTCATTTTCTCTCTCCTTGAAATATCTAAAAGTAGACATTTAGAATTTATAGCTATGCTTTCGCTAAACTGTGCACTTTATTTACTGTATTATGATCTGTTTATATTACCTATTAAATCATACAATGGCTCTGTTTTAAATAAATGTCATCCCAGCTGTAGAAAAATTCCTTTTTACAAGCTAAAATAAAAGAAAATGAAGCATTATCACTATTAAAAGATGGAGGAATTGTATGCCTATTTTTGTAGTATTGATTATTTTTTCGCTCGTTTTTTATCTTTTCTACAAAACAAAGTACATTCGTTCAAAAGCTCCAATGGAAAAACAGTGGCTCTCTGCTAAATGTAGCATTGCTCTTGGTCTCTTTGTTTTTCTGTTCGGAATAAACCTCTTTTTCATCCATAATTCTATTGTTTCCACAATTGTAGCATTTGTTTTCGTTTTACTAGGCGGAGCAAGCGTAATTGCCGCTTTCAAAGCTTACAAATACTATCTTCCAAAAACGATTGAAGAACGTAAATAACGTTCCATAATAAAAAACGCAAAGCAGAGTTGCTTTGCGCCTTTTTATGTTCGATCAAGCACTTGAGCCATCATAAGTGCTTTACCAACTAGCACTCCTTCACTATATGCTTCAACATCTACTTTTCCGAATTTGCGACCAATTTCAAGTACTTTTGGGCGAATTTCAAGCGTACTGTCAATTTGGACAGGTTTGATAAAATATAAAGTTACATTTTCAATAACGAGATCGCCTTTTTTATAGACACGAAGAGCTCTGTTTGTTGCTTCTGTCAATATCGTCATAAAAACCCCATTTGAAATAGTTCCCATATAGTTTGTCATTTGTGGCGTTACTTCACAACGATAATAGAAGTTATCTTTTGCCTCTGACACGTCTTGAAACTGACTTGTCACAATATCATCAATCGTCTCTCCAACTTGTGGCTGCTTTTGAATCATTTGAAGAGCTTTTAATACATCTTGCCTACTAATAATTCCTTGAAGCACATTATATTCATCTACAACAGGTAATATTTCAATCCCTTCCCATACCATCATATGAGCGGAGGAAGCAACAGACGTCTTTTGGTGGACGGTAATTGGATTTTTCGTCATCACTTTTTCAATAACCGTATCTCTGCTATAGTCAATAATGTCTTTTGAAGTCACAATTCCTTTTACATGTAAATCGTCATCTACAACTGGAAAACGAGTATGTTTTGTATGATGATTATACTCATACCATTTTGATATAGGATCACTTATGTTTAGAATAGCGGCATTCTCAGCAGATGTTAAAATATCTTCGACAAGGACAATTTCTTTTTTTATAAGGTGATCATAAATTGCTCTATTGATCATAGCTGCTACTGTAAACGTATCATAGCTTGTTGAAATAACAGGTAAAGCAAGCTCGTCCGCTAACTTTTTAACATGATCTTCAGTGTCAAATCCTCCTGTTATCAAAACAGCGGCTCCTGCTTCTAATGCTAGCTCATGAGCATCTGTTCGATTTCCGACAATAAGCAAGTTATCTGCTCCTGTGTAACGCATCATTGCTTCAAGTTTCATTGCTCCAATAACAAACTTATTGAGTGTTTTATGGAGCCCTTCCATACCGCCTAATACTTGCCCATCTACAATATTAACAACTTCTTCATACGTCAACTTTTCAATATTTTCTTTTTGTTTTCGTTCAATTCTAATCGTTCCAACTCTTTCAATGGTCGAAACATACCCTTTATTTTCAGCATCTTTGATGGCACGGTAAGCCGTCCCTTCACTTACTCCAAGGTCTTTTGCAATCTGTCGAACCGAGATCTTTTCGCCAATCGGTAAATGATCGATATGCTGCAAAATTTGTTGATGCTTTGTCGCCACGATTCTTCACCCTTTAAAATTACTTAGTTTATTTGTTAATCGCCACTGTTATCTATCTTTCTCTACAGCGTCATTTATTTTGTATACTCTACTTCATTAAACCATTTTTTTACGATGATGTAACTACTCTTTATCTTACTTTTCATTTTTCATAATAAAAAGCCTTTCTTTTTATGAAAGGCTTTCCATCTCTTTCTCTACTGATACATTCTTCTCTTCAAAGGGGCTTTTGCTTTTTTCACTTTTAGTCTTTTCTCTCCTTTAGGAGCGGATAAGAAAGCTAAGAAATTACCGCTTAAGACAAGAAGAGCAAAAAGAATCCATACTAGTGAGAAAAGACCAAATGTTCCCCCATAAAAAGGCTGTAGATATGGCATTGCATAATAAAGCAAAAGGCTTGTTAGCAAAACATATAAAAGATATTTCTGTTTCATATGGGCCTCCTAACTATTCCTTTTGCTTTATTTATATGCAGAACTTGTCTTAATCAGACGTAGACGTTATCCTTCACCTTGATTTTCACTGTATCCTGTGTCAAAATGACCATTTTCATACGCTTCCATAATGTGCTGGGTTGTCAGTTGTTCTCCTTCTTCATCGTAAAAAAACATTTCATCATAAGACTTGTTTACTGACTTTGGATCTTTCATCTATTATCACTCCTCAAATTATCTTTATTCTCCGTTATTTTCTACTTATTTTTTAACATTATTCCCAAAAAAAGAAGACACCTAATTGGTGTCTTCTTTTTATAACAATATGTGTTGCTTTGCCTTTTCAATTGCAAGGCTCACTTGCGCAAAGCCTGTGCCTCCTTGGCTATTACGACGCTTAACAGCATTATAAGGATCAATTACATCATAAATATCATTTTCGAAAAGATCTGATGCTTCTCTATACTGCTCTAATGTAAGATCTTGAAGATAAATGCCTTGATTAATGCATGTTAAAACAAGTTTTCCTACAACTTCATGCGCTTCTCTAAACGGCATTCCTTTTGATGCTAGATAATCGGCTAGCTCTGTCGCATTTGAGAAATCTTGTGAAGTTGCTTTCGTCATATTCTCTGTTTTGACAGTCATCGTATCAATCATGCCGCTGAAAATTGTCAACGAACCTTCAAGCGTTGTTACGGTATCAAACATTCCTTCTTTATCTTCTTGCAAATCTTTGTTATAAGCAAGAGGAGTTCCTTTTAGAACTGTTAAAAGACTGAATAAATTTCCGTATACGCGGCCTGTTTTCCCTCTGATTAATTCTGCCATATCTGGATTTTTCTTTTGTGGCATAATGCTACTTCCTGTTGCATATGTGTCATCCATTTCAATAAATTGAAACTCTTGGCTTGACCATAAAATCAACTCTTCACAGAATCGAGAAAGATGGGTCATAACAAGCGAACTATTGCTTAAAAATTCAATAATAAAGTCTCGATCGCTAACGGCATCCATACTGTTTTCATAGATACCTGAAAAGCCTAATAGCTCTGCTGAGTAGTTACGATCAATAGGAAAAGTTGTGCCTGCAAGCGCTCCTGCCCCAAGCGGTGAGAGGTCAATACGTTTTAATGATTCTGTAAAACGCTCAACGTCACGTTGCAACATCCAGAAATAAGCCATTAAATGGTGAGCAAATGAAACAGGCTGAGCACGTTGCAAGTGCGTATATCCTGGGAAAACAGTCTCAATATGTGCCTCAGCTTTATTTATAAGAACTGTTTGTAGTTTCTTTAATAAGCCAATAATCTCTGTAACGTGCTTTTTTAAATAAAGATGCATATCTGTTGCAACTTGGTCATTACGGCTTCTCCCTGTATGAAGTTTTCCTCCTACAGGCCCAATTTCATCAATAAGAAGTTTCTCTAAATTCAAATGAATATCTTCATACTGAGCAGAGAAAGAAAGCTCATTACTTTTTGCTTTCTCTGCTAATTTATTTAGTCCAGCCGTGATTTGGTCTTTCTCATCTTCTGTGAGAATGTTGCATTTTGCAAGCATTGCAACATGAGCAAGACTTCCTTGAATATCTTCTTCTACAAGTGCTTTATCGAATGTAATAGATGCTCCGAATTCGTCAATCCATTGCTCAGGACGTTTTGTAAAACGTCCTCCCCACAATTTGGTCATGAGTTCACCTTCTCCTTATTGTTCACCATGCTATTTACTTTTGTTGGTAAGCCCCAAAGGTTGATAAATCCAACAGCAGCATCATGATTAAATTCATCTTCTTTTGTATATGTTGCAAGTTTCTCATTGTATAGAGAATTTGGCGATTTTCTTCCTTCAACAACAGCATGACCTTTGAATAGTTTCACGCGTGCTGTACCATTTACTGTTTTTTGTGTTTCTTTTAGGAAACCTAGTAGCGCTTTTGTAAGCGGTGAGAACCAAAGACCTTCATAAATAACTTCTGTTAATTTCTTTTCGATCACTGGTTTGAAATGTGCTACTTCTTTTACAAGTGTTAAGTCTTCAAGCTCTTTATGTGCTTTAATTAACGTCATTGCACCTGGGCATTCGTATACTTCACGAGATTTAATACCAACAAGACGGTTTTCAACGTGATCAATACGTCCAACGCCGTGTTTACCAGCAATGTTGTTTAATTTTAAGATAAGTTCAGACAGTGGAAGATTCTCTCCATCTAATGAAACAGGTACACCTTGAACAAATTCAATCTCTACAACATCTGCAACATCTGGTGTTGCTTCAACTGGAGTTGTAAGGTCATATGCTTCTTCAGGTGGTGCTGCCCATGGATCTTCTAAAACACCGCACTCATTGCTTCTTCCCCATAAATTTTGGTCAATTGAGAAAGGGCTATCCAAATTGATTGGAATCGGAATATTTTTCTCTTTTGCATATTCAATCTCTTCTTCACGAGACCACTTCCAGTCACGAACAGGAGCTAATACTTCAAGGTTTGGATTTAAAGCATTGATTGATACTTCGAAACGCACTTGGTCATTTCCTTTTCCCGTACAACCGTGCGCTACAGCTACTGCATTTTCTTTTTCAGCTACTTCCACAAGTTTCGCAGCGATTAACGGACGAGAAAGTGCTGAAACAAGTGGATATTTTCCTTCATAAAGAGTGTGCGCTTGAAGCGCTGCTAATGCATAAACATTCGCGAATTCTTCTTTTGCATCGATAACATGTGAAGAAATTGCGCCAACAGAAAGTGCTTTTGATTGAACGAAATCTAGATCTTTTCCTTCGCCGACGTCTAAACAACATGCTACAACGTCATAACCCTTCTCTTGCAACCATTTAATTGCGACTGATGTATCTAATCCACCTGAGTATGCTAACACGACTTTTTCTTTTGCCATTTCTAAAATCCTCCTCTTAATATCCTTGCATATATATATAAGTATATTTTTATCAATTTGTTTTTTTATTCATCTTTGTTAATAATAATGTATCACCTATCTCTCAGACTTTCAATACTTATTCATAAAAAAGTATAAATATTAGTGCGTATTTCTTGTTTTTTTTATTCTCTCTTTCTATTTACTTTTCATTCAAGCCCGCTAACATAAGGTTTTTAGCCCTTTCATCCTCTTTTACTTTCAATGTTCACCTTTTTCTTTTTTTCTATCTTTTTGCAAGAAACAATGAATAATCACTACATATTCAGCAAATACACATATTGTTAAAAAACAGGAACAAGTACTAACATAGCGGGCGAGGAGTAACAGTTTTTATACCTTATGAAAAGAAGGAAGAATTGTTGAATAAAGGGAGAAGCCTAAATTTTCTATAGGTATTGTTATAAAATAAAAAGAAGCTGAAAAAACTCTCAGCTTCTTTTAAAATAGTTATTTAATATGTTTTATAACGTGAGCAAGTTCAGGAATGATAAGTTTATCCATCGCAAGTTTAACAGCTCCTGAAGAGCCCGGAAGAGAGAAAAGAGCTGTGTTCTTCACCACTCCGGCTGCAGCCCTACTTAATAGTGCTGCAGATCCGATATCTTCTTGATAACTTAACATGCGGAAAAGTTCACCAAAACCAACGATTTCCTTTTCAAAAAGAGGTGTGACAGTCTCAATTGTTACATCTCTTTTAGCAAGTCCTGTGCCTCCATTTGTAATAACTGCTTCAATACGTTCATCATTAATTAACCTTTGAACAGCTTCTAAAATCACTTCTTTTTCATCTTTTACAATCACATGCTCAACAACTTTAAAATTCTTTTCCCCTAGTTTCTCTTTTATGAGTGCTCCACTTTTGTCCGTTTCTTTTGTTCTTGTATCACTAATTGTAATAACTCCACAAGCAACAGCCGTTGGTGCTTCCCTTTTGTGTTCTTCAACGCTCATTTTGCTTTCCTCCCTTCTCTTCCATTAAGAAGCGATATTGGTAGAAGCGTTTTGCAAAATCCGTTACTTCAGCTGTAAATTTGTAGTTAAAACTGCCTGAAAGAAGCATTGCAAAAAGAGATCGCTTCTTTGAAGAGTGACGTTTTGTTGATAAAATAAGCATTGTTTTAATAATCTGTTGTAATAGATGAGCACTTAATGCATTATGTAATACTTTTTCGCTTTGCTCGTTATAATAGGCCGTTTCAAACGTCTCAACCTCTTCTTTCAGCTGCTCCCAAGCAGCGAAACGATGCTCTTTTGGCACAATAGCTGCATGAAATACTTTTAGAATAAGAATCATTTCAAATGGATCTTCACAATCATATCCATAGCTTAGTGCTGTTAAATGGATAGATTGAAAATTCAATGTGATGAGAAGAGGAATATCTGTACCAACAAATAAAACATTTCCTGTTCCAGAAGCTGCTCCTTGAACAAACGAATAAAGCCGCTGCTTTTTCAGCTGCTCATCAGCGAGGTATGACAGCTGATCAATATTTAGCATCTTAAGATCCTGAATCTCCTCTATGCGCTCATCTAACAATGAAGCAGTTCTTAGAAGACGTTTACGCTCGCTTTTTTGTATGTAAGATCGATCAATAAAACCTTGAAGGTGAAAAAGCCCATTGTCTAGAAACTCCATGTACTTGTAGTATTTATCTTCAGGAAGGGAGTCAAAAAAGTTTTGCAGCAACTGCTTGTTCTCTCTCTCAGCTGATGTTAAACTCCACTTTTCAAGCTCCTGTTCCCATTGCAAGATTTCTTCAAGCATAATTCTTTCTCGGCTTGTACGTTTCATTCTCACACCTCCGTTATTGTTAAAGATTATTTTAACATAAGGAGATATAAGAAACATTAGGCGGTTACAGTTATCATTCCTTTATATTAAAATGAAAGAGACGGAACGTAAAAAGAAGGAGGCTATTTTTCCCCTATGAAAAATTCAATAAAACTTATCGCACTCGATATGGATGGTACGTTGTTAGATAATGAACAAAATGTATCTTCTCAAAACAAAGAGGCTATTAGGCTTGCTAAGCGACAAGGAATTCCAACTGTATTGAGTACAGGACGCTCACTTCTCACATGCCGCGAATATGCAGAATCGTTAGAGCTTTCCTCCTTCCTTGTTACTTCAAATGGAAGTGAAATATGGGATTCTTCTTTTAAGCTTGTTGACCGCAATCTTATTGAGCATGCTCATATCGAAAAGCTATGGGAACTCAAACAAAAGTATAATATTCATTTTTGGGCCTCTACAACAGAACGATTATGGAGAGAAGAATTCCCTGATAAAATTGTGGAACATGAGTGGTTAAAGTTTGGATTTGATATTCCAGATGATAGCATCAGAGAAGCTGTTTTAGGAGAACTTCAAGAAAGTAAACAGCTTGAAATCACAAATTCAAGCCCAACAAATATTGAAATCAATGCTGTTGGAATTAATAAAGCAAAAGCATTGATGAAAGTTTGTGAACGGTTAGATATTACAATGGATAACGTTATTGCAATGGGAGACAGTTTAAATGATATCGCTATGATTGAAGAAGCGGGTGTTGGAGTTGCAATGGGGAATGCCCAAGAAGTTGTGAAAGAAAAAGCAGATTGGATTACTTCTCCAAATATTGAGAATGGAGTTGCAAAAGCTATCCATCACTGGGTTTTATCCTAAATAAAAATCCCCTTCTATGAGGGGATTTTTTTTTACCAGCCGTATTCGTATTGAACAGGGGCTTCAATTTCTTCACGAAGTTCTTTTGCAGCTGTTCTTGGCCAATATGGATCGCGAAGCAATTCACGAGCTAAGAATACTAGGTCTGCGCGATTGTTGCGTAAAATCTCTTCTGCTTGGAAACCGTTTGTAATAAGACCAACAGCTCCTGTATCAATATTTGCCTCATTTTTAATTTGGTCTGCAAATTGAACTTGATAACCAGGATATGCTGTAATTGGTGCTGGGGCTACGGCACCTGAACTTACATCAATAAGATCTACACCTTGTTCTTTCATCCATTTCGCAAATGGAACATAGTCGTCGGCTTTTAAGCCTTCCTCAAGATAGTCAAATGCAGAAACGCGAACAAATAGGGGTCCGTTCCATTCTTCTTTCACAGCTTCAATCACTTCTTTTAAGAAACGATAGCGATTTTGGGCTGATCCACCATACTCATCTTCGCGTTTATTACTAATTGGAGAAAGAAATTCATTAATTAGATAACCATGTGCACCGTGAATTTCAATAATGTCAAACCCAGATTCTTTCGCTCTACGCGCACCTTCTTTAAAGTTTTGGATTGTATTTTGAATATCTTCCTTTGTCATTTCTTTCGGTGTTTTGTAGCTCCCATCAAAAGCAATAGCAGAAGGAGCCAAAATTTCTTCTTCAAGCTCCGCTTTACGACCTGCGTGTGCAAGCTGAATGGCTACTTTTGCACCATGCTCTTTACTTAAAGAAACGATATTTTTTAATCCAACAATATGTTCATCGCTCCAAATTCCAAGATCACGAGGAGAAATACGTCCTTCTGATGAGATAGCTGTTGCTTCAACTATAATAAGACCAACTTGACCAACAGCACGAGTTGTATAGTGTGTTAAGTGCCAGTTTTTCACTTTCCCACTTTCATCGCTTGAATACATGCACATAGGAGACATAACAATTCTATTTTTGATTGTAACACCTTTCACTGTATAAGGAGAAAATAACTTCGTTTTCATAACTTTCGCCTCCCGAAATTTTTAGATGGAAACAGAGATATTGTATCATCTCCCCTTCTACACTTCACTTAAGATGCTCAAAGTAAATCTTCTTTATAAAAAAAACCTCTTTCCAATAAGGAAAAGAGGCTTTCTCTTTTATTACATGTTTGCTAAACGAGTTACGTCGCGAGCAATCATTACTTCTTCGTTTGTTGGGATAACAATAACTTTTACTGGAGAGTGTGGATAGCTTACAAAAGCTTCGTCCCCACGTACATTGTTAAGGTCTTTGTCCCAATATACGCCCATAAATTCAAGGCCTTTTAGAATACGCTCACGAATTTCCACGCTGTTTTCACCGATACCAGCAGTGAATACAATTGCATCAACACCAGACATGCGTGCAGCATATGAGCCAATATATTTATGGATACGGCTTGAGAATACTTCAAGAGCTAACTCTGCACGTTCGTTGCCTTCTTGAGCTTGTCCAAGTAGGTCGCGAAGGTCACTTGAAATACCAGAAACACCAAGAAGTCCACTTTCTTTGTTCAATACTTGAAGAACTTCATCAGCTGTTTTTCCTGTTTTCTCCATAATAAAAGGAATTAAGGCTGGGTCAATGTTACCTGAACGTGTTCCCATTGCAACACCTGCAAGTGGTGTGAATCCCATTGAAGTATCAATTGATTTCCCACCTTCAACAGCAGCGATACTTGCACCGTTTCCTAAGTGGCAAGTAATGATGCGAAGTTGCTCAATCGGACGACCAAGTAACTCTGCAGCACGTTGTGATACAAATTTATGTGAAGTACCATGGAAACCATATTTACGTACACCATATTTCTCATAGTACTCATATGGTAAACTATAAAGATAAGATTGCTCTGGCATTGATTGATGGAATGCTGTATCAAATACAGCAACTGAAGGAATGTTTGGCATAATTTCTTTGAATGCTTTAATTCCTACAACGTTTGCTGGGTTGTGAAGAGGAGCTAGTTCGCTTAACTCTTCAATTTGCGCTAATGTTTCATCAGTAATAAGAGCAGAATCGCTAAATGTTTCTCCACCATGTACAACACGGTGACCAACGCCATTGATTTCATCATAAGAACTAATAACGTTTTCAGAAATTAATTTATCAAGCAAGATTTTCACTGCCACAGCGTGATCTGGGATATCTGTTATTTCTTCTTTCTTTTCTCCATTAACAGCGATATTAAATACTGCGTTATCTAATCCAATACGTTCTACAAGACCTTTTGTTAATACCGTCTCACTTGGCATTTCGAATAATTGAAATTTAAGTGATGAACTACCGGCATTAATTGCCAAAATTTTGGTCATACTCAAATACAGCTCCTTTTTTCATATAGACACGGACTAGGTAGCTTATTGCGCCACCATGTTCTACAATTTTCTATGTTATTCGACACAATTTCTATCCTATTCCATTTAATCACTAGTAGTACACAATTTCAATATAGTAAACGCTATCAGTAAATATTCATTTTTTTCTGACATCTAATATATTTTTGTAACATAAATAACCTTTTTGTAACTGTTTACTTTTTTTATTCGAATAAATCCTCAAGAATTTACTATATCAAAATAAAATAAGAATACGACAGATTCCTATCGTATTCTTATTCTTCATTGCTTTGCAGTAAACCATTCATTAATTTGACTCATAATATCACTCATAGCTTCTTTATTTGAGAAAGAAGGCAGATCAACAAGCAAAGCCTGTGAAGGTGGGACTGCAGTAGCTCCTTTTTTCTGAACAATAAAGATACTTTTAGCATGCTGTTCTTTTTTAAACATTGTTAGTGGAAGTTGAAGCAGTCCTTGAATAAATCCTTCCTCTTTAATGAAAGCATGTAGTTTCTTCGCTTCATCCCCTGAAAAAATATTATTCGGAACAAGAGCAATAAGGTAGCCTCCTTCTTTTAGATAGCGGAAGCTTTGTTCGATAAATAAATAATGAGCATATGAATGCCCTTCTTCTGCTCTTAAGCGATAATTTGAAGCACCTTCATCGTTAGGATAATAACCAACTGGTAAATCTACTGTGACAACGTCAACAGGATCAACAAAGAGAGGCTGTAAGCTATCTTGATTAAAAAATTCCATTTCATGATGCTGCAGGTTTGCATTAACATACGAAAGTTTTACAAGAAGCTCGTCAACATCACTTCCGTACGCCCGTACTTTTTTGCTATTTCCATTTAAAATAGCTGTAAGTAGGTTCCCCGTTCCAACAGCAGGATCTAGTATGGAAAACTCATCTTTTTTCTCCATCAATTTTTGAACAAAATAACCTACAAAGATGCTGACTGCATCGGGAGTCATTTCATGATTAGGCTGTGTTGCTTCTTTCATTCCTTTTAATACTGCGAGCTGAAAAGCTTTTCGAATACTCTCTTTAGATAGCTTTTCGATATCTACACGTTCATATTCTTTTTCAACACGCTTTTTTGTTACATCATCAACTTCTTCCTGAAGAATCGCTTTTTCAAATAAATTTTCGCCTGTTTCACTAACAGCCTCCAAGTACGTGCAGTTCAATTTATTTCGCAAAATGTTTGCTGTATCATCTATCACTTTAAAGAGCGTTTCCATCTCTTTGAGCTCAGTCATTTCTATCTCCTCCGAATCAAAAATCTCTTTTGATAACTTGACTATTTTAGCATATTTCCAAATCGAGACGCAAAAAAAGACCCCGAGAGTTTCGAGGCCTTTTTATGAAAAAATTACTTTGCTGCTTTTGCCGCTTCGATAGCTGCTTCATAGTTTGGATGTTCTGTTACCTCTTCAAGGTATTCTGCATATGTTACGTTGTCTTCTGAATCAACTACGAATACAGAACGCGATAAAAGACGAAGTTCTTTAATCGTAACACCAAATGCTTCGCCGAAGGAAAGATCACGATGATCTGATAAAGTTTGAACGTTTTCAATACCATTGGCACCGCACCAGCGAGCTTGAGCAAATGGAAGATCAACGCTAACCGTTAGCACTTTCACATTTTCAAGTGAAGCTGCTTCTTCATTGAAACGACGTGTTTGTGCATCACAAACGCCTGTGTCAATTGAAGGCACAACGCTAATGATACGAACAGAACCTTTTGAATCATCTAAAGTAACTTCTGATAAGTCGTTTGCTAATACAGTAAAGTTTGGAGCTTTTTGTCCTACTTCTACTTTTTTCCCTAGAAGCGTTACTTCATTTCCTTTAAATGTTGTCATGATAATTTCCTCCTATATAAAAAGAATATGTACATGTAAATGTTAGCCTGTTTATGTACATATTGCAACGATTTCGTTCTGTCACTTTTCACAAGGAGAAACATTGATTATGCTTCAGGATCAATTCCTTTTGCATGACTGTCAGAAGAAGAGCCTTTTT
>Ga0268252_1000626_pt1 | contig 22402 bp, 23 predicted proteins | sample AgamicMgSfrz_FD_200244 | JGI IMG/M metagenome (GOLD analysis project Ga0268252, IMG submission 200244) | Agave microbial communities from Guanajuato, Mexico - Mg.Sf.rz (v2) (version 3) | ecosystem: Host-associated > Plants > Phyllosphere > Phylloplane/Leaf | place: Guanajuato, Mexico | collected... | reverse complement strand
ATCCATCAGGTTGACAATGTGGGACAGGGGTTTGTTATTGAATATCGCCATGCCGATAACCAGCCAGACCATGGATTCAAGGGGAAGCTTGCGTTTACGGAGAGTGACCGTATCGGTGAGAGAAAAGGCCTGCTGGATCAGGTCAGGAGAAAGAAGGTCGGTAAGGCTCTGAACTTCATCGGGTGCAGTAAGATTAATAATGCCGAGGGCCTGGGAAAGTTCCATTTAAAAAGGGCTCCATGATGAACATGACCCCCTTTTTACACCAGCCACCGGATCGGTCAACCGATCCTTAAACGATCGGCATTAAGCTTCGGCTGGTTTTTTTATGTCCGCTATTCAGCCGCCGTTACAGTGACTGCGCGGCCAGCATCGCCAGTTCGAATGAACGCAGACGTGCCTGCCGATCGAAAATCTGTCCATTAACCATAATTTCATCAGCCTGGGTTTCGCGAATTAACGCCGCCAGTCCATGCTGAACTTTGGTTTGATCGCCCACAATTGACATGCTCAGCGCCTGTTGCACACCAAACTGTTCAGATGGCGTCCAGAGGCTATCCATATTCTCAACCGGAGCCGGCAACGGGCCTGGCTGTCCCCGACGCAGATTAATAAATTGCTGCTGCATAGAGGTGAAGAGAAAACGCGCTTCGCGCTCGCTCTCGGCGGCAACAATATTGATACATACCATGGCATAAGGTTTTTCCAGCCGTTCAGAAGGCTGGAAGTTCTCGCGATACATATGTAGCGCCTGGTAAAGCAGGTCGGGGGCAAAGTGGGAAGCAAAGGCAAACGGCAAGCCCAATCTGGCAGCCAGCTGTGCGCTGTACAGGCTGGAGCCCAACAGCCAGACCGGTATCTTCAGTCCCATACCCGGTACCGGCTGCACCGGCAGCTGCGTGCCTTTCTCGGCATCAAACCAGCCAATCAGCGTTTCCACATCTTCCGGGAAGCTGTCAATCATGCTGGAGCTTTGATGGCGACGCAAAGCCATCATTGTGCGCTGATCGGAGCCCGGAGCGCGTCCCAAACCCAGATCGATACGGCCCGGGTAAAGGGATTCCAGCGTACCGAACTGCTCAGCGATCACCAGCGGCGCATGGTTCGGCAGCATAATCCCGCCAGAGCCAAGGCGCAGAGTCGAGGTATTGGCCGCCAGATAACCAATGAGTACCGAAGTTGCAGCGCTGGCGATGCCGGTCATATTGTGGTGTTCTGCCAGCCAGTAGCGATGAAAGCCCAGTTTTTCCGCCTGCTGAGCCAGCGACAGCGAGGCGTGGAAAGCGTCACGCGGAGTGGCGCCCTGTGGAACAGGCGCCAAATCCAGCACTGACAGGGGGACGTTTTTTTTCTCAGACATATCTGCTCACTTAGTTGGCTACAGGGCGGACGCAGCAAAAGCCCGTCAGCCTTATAGAAAAACAGGTGCTTACTTTACCGTATTGCAGTTTTAGCAGAGTAGCCAGATTATGCCCTGCAAGCAAAGCAGCGTTTACTGAGAAAAAACTACAATGCAGACAAATATAGCAGGCGTCACGGCCTGTAAATGTGGCGAGAGGAAGGCCTTGATCGTTCAGACAGCGAAAACAGCTGGGAAAAGAGTAAAAAGAGCGGTCCGGGAAAGAAAAAAGCACAGCGATCGAACTCGCTGTGCCTGTCGTCAGGATTGTAACGCCATACCGGCCAGCTTACGCCAGTAGCCGTTGCAATCATTGCGTTGCGCCATCATCAGCGGTGCTTCTCCTTGCTCATTGGCACGGAAGCGGTCAATCAAGGTAAGCGTCTGCTTATCTTCCGGCGAGAGACGAACCACATCAACCAGACCGTGCATACCGCGCAGGTCGTTGCCGAGGTTATAGCAGTAGCCGCTCATTGTCTGGATGCCGTTCAGCACAAAAACCTGTTGGTTCTCCTGCGACAACACGCGACGGCCCTGCGGATATTTAATGCAACAGGTTTCGCATTCATCCTTGGGCTTATCTTCTGAACGTGCGGTAAAACAGCGCGCCGACAGTGCCAGCGGCAGATGACCATAAGCCAGCACTTCGGTCTCAAACTTGCCGTGAATCCCTAACCGATCGCATTGCTCCTGAATGCCGACCAGCCAGTCGCGCGACAGTTCAACCGGCATACACCAGCGCGTCATGCCCATTTTCAGCAGCATACGCAGCGTTACCGCGTTATAACAGTTAAGAGCGTGTCCGACGACAAACGGGAGCTTCTGTTCCGCCGCCATATTTACCGTGCCCAGATCGTTAGCCTCGATCAGGAATTCGCCATTATCGACATAGCGCTTAATTTCCTGCAATTCCGAGGCGGACTGAACCAGCGCCAGCGTACTGAACACCACCTGTTTACCGCTTTCCGCCAGCAGGCGAGCAAATTCCATCCACTGATTAAAGCGCGTGGCGCGACGTTTGCTGCACACGGATTCGCCCAGATAAACAATATCGGCGCTGCTTTGCGCGGCGGCCTGATAAAAATCCGCCAGCGTATCAGTCGGCCAGTACCACAGTACCGGCCCTAAAGAATATTTCATGATCCTTCCTTATTGCCATTTGCGGTGGTAAGCGCCAAGCGTGGTCTGCGTACCTTCTGACAGCGCGCCCAGCTCCGTCATCCAGTTTTCCTGAACGGCAAAGGCGCTCGGATCCGCTTTGCAGCGATCGATCGCCTGGCGCCAGATGCGAGCGACCTGCGCGACATAGGCCGGGCTGCGCTGGCGGCCTTCAATTTTCACGGAGGCGATATTGGCGGCGAGCAGATCGGGCAATAATTCCAGCGTATTCAGGCTGGTGGGCTCTTCCAGCACGTGGTAGCGCTGATTATCGACCTGATAACGTCCTTTACATAACGTGGGATAGCCTGCGTTTTCATTGGCGTTATAGCGGTCGATCAGCACTTCATTAAGGCGCGATTCCAGTCCGTTGGGCGTTTGCTGCCAGCGCACAAAACGGGCTGGCGAACAGGCGCCTACCGTATTGGGCGATTCGCCCGTCATCCATGATGACAGGTAACAACGTCCTTCCGCCATAATGCACAGGCTGCCGAAGGCGAACACCTCCAGCGGCACCGGCGTACTACGCGCCAGTTGGCGCACCTGATGAATAGACAGCACGCGCGGCAAGACCACGCGCGCCACATCGAAATTCTGGTGATAAAAACGGATCGCTTCCAGGTTGGTGGCGGAAGCCTGCACCGACACATGGCGCTCAACCTGCGGATAGCGGCTGGCGGCATACTCCAGCATGGCGAGATCGGCAATAATCAGCGCATCGGCGCCGTTATCAACGGCCATATCAATCGCATTCTGCCAGCGTTCAAAGCCGTCTGGATGCGCAAAGGTGTTAATCGCAACATGCAGTTTGCGCTGATGCTGATGCACCACGCGGGCCGCTTCCTTCAGGCGTTTATCGGTAAAATTCAGACCCGCAAAGTGACGCGCGTTCGTGTCATCTTTCAGGCCGATGTAAACTGCATCTGCCCCGTTCTCAATCGCTGCCTTCAGCGCGGGGAGATTTCCCGCCGGGCAAAGGAGTTCCATGACATATCCTGTAAGCAATGAATACTTGCGCCGAGTGTAGACAAGCTCAGCGCGAGAAATTTTGATTTAAGGCAGCGAATGGCGTATTGATCGGGTAAGTGTTGCTGAATTGTTCGTCTGAAAGAATGATTTGTTGATCCAGCCAGCCAGAGAAAAGTGGCGCTGTGGCAAAATAAGCGCTGCTTATTTTGGAGGAGTAAAAACTGTGTTAAATATGCTTCGCGCTCGGTGTGTTAATCAGGGGCCGCGTCTGCTGCGTCTGCCGGTACAGCTTACGCCATTCGCCCTGAAAAAAATCCTACTGCAACAGCTGCTGAATACGCAGTTTCGTCATGCGCTGGCGGAAGGTGAGTTAGACTTTCTGGAAGGCCGCTGGCTGGGCATAGATATTCACGATATTGCGCTGCGCTGGGCCGTAACGCTGGAAAACGATCGCTTACAGATTAACGATCGTGAGGATGCGGATGTCTGGTTCCGCGGCACGGCTAACGATCTGTTGCTGATCGCGGCCCGCAAACGCGATCCAGACACGCTGTTTTTCCAGCGACGCCTGATTATCGAAGGCGACACCGAGCTGGGGCTGGAGGTTAAGAATCTGATGGATGCGATCGAACTGGAAAATATGCCAGCGCCGCTGCGCATTGGATTAATGCAGCTGGCCGACTTTGTCGAAGCTGGCCTGAACGAGGACGCGAAATCTCCGGGAGATCGCGCAGGTGTTTCATGTTAATTCGTACTGAAATCGGCGTGGACGCGGCAGGAATCGATAGCCTGCTGCGTCGCTGCTTTACTACCGCAGCCGAAGCGGAGCTGGTGCAACGGTTGCGTGAAGACGGGCAGCTAACCTTAGGCGTAGTTGCCACCGACGATGAAGGGCAGGTTCTCGGCTATGCGGCCTTCAGCCCGGTCACATTACAGGGCGAAGATCGCAACTGGGTCGGCCTGGCGCCGTTGGCGGTTGATGCCCGCGTTCGTGGACAGGGCATCGGTAAACAGCTGGTTTTCGAAGGGCTGGATACGCTTAATGAATTTGGCTATGCCGCGGTGGTGGTGCTGGGCGATCCGATGTGGTTCGGACGCTATGGTTTTGAGCTGGCGGCACGCCATCAGCTGCACTGCCCATGGCCGGGCACCGAGGCCACTTTCCAGGTCTGTAAACTGGCCGATGACGCTTTTAACGGCGTCGGCGGCGAAGTCGCTTACTCAACCCATTTTAACCATCTCGATCGCTAAGCCAGCTGGCCAGCGAAACCGGCTGATTCGCCACCAGCCTGAGCTTTTCCTGGCGTGAGAGCTGCTTAACCTGGTATTCGAGGCGGGAAGCCATCGCGCGATCCCCCGCTTCGCAGGTGAACAGCAGTTCCAGCGGGCCTTTACCGCGTAGCGCTTTGGCGCCGGTGCCTTTTTGATGCTGCTGTAAGCGGCGCGGCACATTATTGCTGATGCCGGTATAAAGCCAGCCAGCGGCGGTACGCAGAATATAAAGCTGCCAGGACGCAGGGTCGATTTCACTCATGCCGATCACCTCAGTTGCGGGTAGGGCATTGTAGCGGCAACGCCGCCTGTCCGTCATGGGGAGCCGCTTTTTTATCACTGGAGAACAGGTTGTCTGACGTTAGCGCGATTATTCGCTATTTAAAAAAGCAGCATGTGTTATCGCTTTGCTGCCGTAATGAAGAGACATTCTGGTGTGCCAACTGTTTTTACGCGTTCGATGAAGCGCGTATGGTGTTCTGGATTATGACGGAAGCCAACACGCGGCATGGCGCGTTAATGACGCAGCAACCGCAGGTAGCAGGCACGGTCAGCGGGCAGACCAAAACCGTGATGCTGATAAAAGGCATTCAGTATCGCGGCGAAGCGCGTTTGTTGAGCGGTGAAGAAGATAAGCAGGCGCGTGCCGCTTACTGTCAGCGTTTCCCGGTTGCCCGCACGGTATCGGCGCCGCTGTGGGAGATTCGGCTGGATGAAATAAAGATGACGGATAATACGCTGGGTTTCGGTAAGAAAAATCAGTGGCTACGCGATGAAGTATGACAGTCTGTCGTTAAGGCCTGCCGCGCGAAGCGAAAGGTTTCACCAGCCATAACGGGCCAACAGTAACGCCGTGCGACCCGCAGCCGCACAGCAGAAACCGCATTAACTCATATTCAGAATGCGCAAGGATTCCTGATTAAAAGCGGGCAGGTCTTCTGGCGTCCGGCTGGTCACCAGCTTGTCATTATCCACGACCACCTCTTTATCGTAGAAATCCGCACCGGCATTTTTCAGATCGATGGCGATGGCCTTTACGCAGGTCATTTTGCGGCCGCGCACGCCGTTAGCGCTAATCAGCAGCTGCGGGCCATGACAAATGGCAAAGATCGGCTTCCCGCTGGCGACAAACTCTTTGGTAAATTGCACAAAGCGGTCATCGCCGCGCAGGCTATCCGGCGAATGACCGCCCGGCAACAGCAGCGCATCAAATTCCGCCGGACTGACATGATCAATATCTTTATCTATTTTTACCTGTGCCTTTCCCTGCTTACCCGTTACCGTTTTACCGGCTTCCATCTCGATGGTCACGACTTCATGGCCCGCTTTGGTATAGGCTTCAGCAGGGGAGGTAAATTCAGAGTCTTCAAATTCATCGGTAATCAGTACCGCTATCTTCTTGCTCATCTTTATCCTCCTGTGTATAGAGAACTACCGGTTAAGCCTGGTTGAGTATGCTGAAAAATCAACTCCTCACTGGAGACATCTCTGCTAATCTCACTGGTAACAGATAGTTAATCGTAAAGGCGCAGGCTGTCGTCAGCCGCTTATCGGAGAAGAAGATGAGTCGGATATTATTAACCGGAGCCAGTGGACTGGTGGGAAATCATCTGCTGCGACTGCTGATTGCCGAACCGCGTGTTAGCGAAATTATCGCGCCTACGCGCCGCCCTCTGCCGCCGATGAAGAAGGTGATCAATCCTGTTGAGACCGATCTGACGGATGTGCTGCGTCCACTCCAGCAACCGGTTGATATTGTTTTCTGCTGCCTGGGCACTACGCGTAAAATGGCGGGCAGCAAAGCGGCTTTTCTGCATGTGGACTATACGCTGGTCATTGACAGCGCCATTGCCGGTCAGCGGCTGGGAGCAAAACATATGCTGGCGGTCAGCGCGCATGGTGCCAGCGTTAACTCTCCCTTTTTCTATCATCGGGTAAAAGGGGAGATGGAGCGGGCGCTGCGCCAGCAAAACTGGCCGCGTTTAACGTTGATTCGGCCTTCGCTGCTGTTAGGCGATCGTCAGCAGCCGCGACCGGGCGAGGCTTTTCTGGCGCCGTTATTTAAACTGCTGCCCGGCAACTGGCGTGCGGTAACGGCAAAAGATGTGGCCGCCGCGCTGATGCGGGAAGCTTTTTCGCCTGCCCGTAATGATGTCACCATTATTGAATCAGCGGCCATTTCGCGCCATCGGTTAACAACGCGCGAATAAAATCTAATTTGCATCAATTTCTAACAGTGAGCCGGTATACTATTCAACCCTTTCCTCGGCGCAGGCCGATACGTTATTCAGGTTGAATACGGATCTGTTATGTCTGTCTCTTCTCTCACCGCCGCGCCCGCCGTGCGCTGGTGGAAACCTTTACTGTTCCTCGCTGTAGTCGTTATTGGTCTGTGGTTAGTCAAATGGCAGCCTTACTACGGTAAAGCGCTGCTGGCTGCGGAAACGCATAATATCGGTCATTCGCTATTAGCGGACGTACAGGATCATCCCTTACAGGCTGCCTGGCGTTATGCGCAGATCTATTTTCTTGCCGTCTGGAAAGCGGCGGTACTGGGCATCATTCTGGGATCGCTGATCCAGGTGCTGATCCCGCGTCGTTGGCTGATTACGCTGTTTGGCAAAGGGCGTTTTTCCGGCAAAAGCGCTTTGGCTAACGTTGGGGCTGGTTATTCTGTGCGGCATTCTGACCGGTACGCTGGCGCTGCTATGGTTATAGCTCAGCGCAAGTAGTGAATCACCTGATTACTGCTCCCGCGCCATACCAGCGCGGGATCTTTTAATTCCCGAATAAATTTCCCGTCTACCAGCACATCCAGTTCAGCAACCACCTTACGCTGCGCTGCGCTCAGTTCCGCCAGCGTATAGCCGGTCCACAGCCAGATATCTTTACCGGGGCAGCTGCGGCGCACGCGGCGCACCAGGCGCAGCACATCCGGCACATTGGCCGGATGCAGCGGATCGCCGCCGGAAAGGGATAACCCCTGGCGCGGAATACGGCGATCGTTCAGATCGCCGATCAGCTTCTCTTCCATCTCAATGGTAAAGGGGACGCCGGAGTTAAGCCGCCAGGTACGCTGGTTATAGCAGCCCGGACATTCATGCTCACAGCCCGCGACAAACAGCGTACAGCGCGTACCGGGCCCGTTAACCACATCGATGGGATAATACTGATGGATATTCACAGATGTTTGACCCGCCGTTTCACCTCTTCCTGTTTCCCGGCGTTAAAGGGCCGCGCGTCCGGGCTGCCCAGATAGCCGCAGACGCGGCGCGTTACGGAAACGCGGGCCGGATCGTGGTTGCCGCACGCCGGACAGGTAAAGCCTTTGCTGGTGCAGTCGAACTCGCCGGTAAAGCCGCATTCGTAGCACTCATCAATCGGCGTATTGGTGCCGTAATAGGGGACGAGGTTATAGCTGTAATCCCAGACATCCTCCAGCGCCTTCAGGTTGTGCTGGAGATTCGGATACTCGCCGTAACAGATAAAGCCGCCGTTAGCGATGGGCGGATAAACCGCTTCAAAATCAAGCTTGTCGTAGGGATTCACCTTCTTCTCCACATCCAGGTGGAAGCTGTTGGTGTAATAACCTTTATCCGTTACGCCTTTCACCTGGCCGAACTCGGCGGCATCGAGGCGGCAGAAGCGATCGCAGAGGTTTTCGCTGGGCGTGCTGTACAGGCTGAAGCCGTAGCCGGTTTCCTCTTTCCAGGCATCCACCGCTTCACGCAGTCGGGTAACGATAGCGACCGCTTTCGCACGCAGCGCTTCGTCATCGTACAGATGGGTTTCGCCGCCGCTCAGCGCATTGATGGTTTCATGCAGGCCGATATAGCCAAGCGAAATTGAGGCGCGGCCATTCTTAAAGATCTCAGCCACGTTATCATCGGCGTTAAGCCGCACGCCGCAGGCGCCTTCCATGTAGAGAATCGGCGCCACACGCGCTTTGGTATGCTCCAGGCGGGCGATACGCGTCATCAGCGCTTTCTTCGCGATCTGCAAACGCTCGTCCAGCAGCTGCCAGAAACGGGCTTCGTCACCTTTCGCCTCCAGTGCAATGCGCGGCAGGTTAAGGCTGATTACGCCAATATTGTTGCGGCCATCATGAATCTGCTCGCCGTTCTCCTCATAGACGCCGAGGAAACTGCGGCAGCCCATTGGTGTTTTAAACGAGCCGGTCACTTCAACAACACGATCGTAATTGAGAATATCGGGATACATACGCTTGCTGGCGCACTCCAGCGCCAGCTGTTTAATATCGTAATTGGCATCGCCGGGACGACGGTTCAGCCCTTCGCGAATGGCGAATACCAGCTTAGGGAACACGGCGGTTTTACGATTTTTACCCAGACCGGCGATGCGGTTACGCAGGATAGATTGCTGGATCAGGCGCGCCGCCCAGCTGGTGCCCAGACCGAAGCCGAAGGTGACAAATGGCGTCTGGCCGTTGGCGGTGTGCAGCGTATTGACCTCATATTCCAGCGACTGAAAGGCATCGAAACACTCTTTTTCCGTGCGTTCACGGGCGTAGCGTTCGCTTTCGCCAATCTGCCATTCACGCGCCACCGCCAGATGTTTTTCATAACTGGTCTCAACAAAGGGCGCCAGAATCTCATCAATGCGGTTAATGGTGGTGCCGCCATAAATATGGCTGGCGACCTGCGCGATAATCTGCGCGGTGACAGCCGTGGCGGTCGCGATAGATTTAGGCGGCTCGATTTCGGCATTGCCCATCTTGAAGCCGTTGGTCAGCATACCTTTCAGATCGATCAGCATGCAGTTAAACATAGGGAAGAAAGGCGAATAGTCGAGATCGTGATAGTGAATTTCACCGCGCTGATGCGCCAGCACCACGTCACGCGGCAGCATATGCTGCTGGGCATAATGTTTAGCCACAATGCCCGCCAGCAGATCGCGCTGAGTCGGGATCACCTTGCTGTCTTTATTGGCGTTTTCATGCAGCAGAGCGGGGTCGGTTTGTTCAACCAGGCCGCGAATGGCTTTGCTGAGTTTGCCGCGCCGCTCGCGCGCCTGATCGCGATCGTGACGGTACTCAATATACTGACGCGCCAGCTGTGGATAGCGGCCCGCCATGAGTAAATTTTCTACTTCCTGCTGGATCTCGTAAATATCAACCCGCTCGCAGCTGCATATCTTATCGCTGACCTGCTGCGCGACTTCTGCGCAATACGCGTCATCTTCAATCTGAGCGGCGCGTGCTGCGGCGCGAATGGCCTCTGCGATGCGCTGTTGATCAAAGGCTACCTGACAGCCGTCTCGTTTTACTACCGTCGTTGTCACCACCGGTCTCCTTTAGCATGATTACTATATGTAGGCTTGATGATGAATAGTAAACGCTATATATGGGGTTTTCGCTCTATATAACCGTGCTTTTATTGATGCAGAACAAGGATCGCCGACGGTGGATGAAATCTTAAACGGACAGAAACCACCAGGAAAATAAGGTTATTTTTAATACAGGAAAAGTCTGGAAAAAAGAGAGGATGCAGCCGGATAATGGCGCAAAACAGGCTAACAGATTGATTTATTTCGCAGGAAAGCGGGGGGTGCAACAGCGGATTTTTGCTGGGCAGAAAGCCAGAAAATAGCCGCTGGTATGACGAAATCGCTGCTAAAAATCAGTGCCAGGCCGCTATCAGGTTGACGCTAAAGCTCGCCATTTCAGTGCCGTAAGCCCGGCGCCAAATTGAGCATCCGGTTAATGGTGAACCGGCAGCGGGCGGCGACACATTGAACGTTAAATTTATCGTTGGCCTTTACTGCCCGGTACCGATTTCCATGCTTAACAAATCCAGCGCCATCAGCAGACCGTAGCGCGCCAGCCCAGGATCATCGGGCAGCGCCAGCAACGTATCCGCCATCGGCGCCAGCGGATCGGCGGGGGCCGCCAGGGCAATCACCGGCACGCCTTTCGTGCGCGCCTGAAGCGTGGCGCTTTGCAAACCGGCCGCCGACTTATCGGCAGAAATTACCAGTAGCACCTGATCCCCGTTCAGCATCGCCGCATTCATCCCGATCAGCGCCAGCTCCTGGCTCAGGGTGGTCGTTATGCCCAGCGCCATCAGCTGGTGTTGCACCTGTAAACCATATAGCGCATCGTTGCCGCCAGCGGTAAAAATGGCGACGCCGCGTGCCTGTTGCAGCAGCGTCGCGGCCCGCGCATAGCTGGCAGGCTGATTCTGCTGATTCTGCTGAAGCTGCTGGCGCAACGCCTGTTCGACGCCGCTCAGTCGCTGTTGCCAGGTCGCTGGCAATGAACCGATGGCAGGCGTGGTCATATAGGGCGAGTAGCTGGCGGAGGCCTGCGCCAGCTTCATACGCAGATCGCGAATGTCCTCGCAGCCGACCGATTTGGCGAAGCGGGTAATGGTGGCGGGACTGACGCCCGCCTGGCAGGCAAGCTGTTCGATGGTGGCCGACGCAGCGAAATTAACATCCGCCAGAACGGTCTGCGCGACGCGCGCTTCCTGTTGGCTGAGTTCATTCAGCCGCCTGCGGATTTGAAACAGAATATCGCCAAAATCTTCGCGTCCGATAGAGCGGGCAAAGCGTTTCAGCATTTCCGGCGCGACGCCTGCTTTGGCCGCCAGCTTCTCCAGCGCGGAGGTATCGGCATAGTCCATGTCACCACTAATGGCGGGCGCGACCGCATGTTCATCATCAGCGGGCTGATTGAGTTTGCGCAGCTGCTGCATAAAATCATTCAAATCTTCACATCCTACCGATTGGGCAAATGCGCAGAGCGTTGCTGCGCTAACGCCCGCCCGCTGCGCCAGCTGCTCAAGCGTGGCGCCGCTGGAGAAGCGTAAATTTTCCAGAACGAAGCGCGCCACACGCGATTCCTGCGGCGGCAGGTAACTCAGGCTATTTTGCAGTTGCCAGACTAAATCCATCGTTAACAGGCTCCTCCCGTGTGCTTACAGCATCATAGCTGCCATCTTGCCATGAAAATAATTTTCATTGATGGTTTTTTAGATTAAAAAGATACTGATTGCATTTAACTTATTGTATTTAAGTAATTATTTTATGAATTAATATTTTTTCACTTTTGCTAAACGCTAACGCGATCACAGCTCTGAAAATTATTTTCATAAAGCTTTTTATTAAACTCTTTTTATATCAAGATCTTAACAAAACCAGACGAAAAAACGATGACCTGAGGGTATTTACAGCGTTAATTCTCTCTGGCTTATAGTTGAGCCAACCAGAGAGGAGAAAGCCTATGAATATCGTTCTTTGCTGTGCGGCAGGCATGTCTACCAGCATGCTGGTGGCAAAAATGAAAACCGAAGCGCAAAAACGTCAGCTGGCGGTCCAGATCGACGCCGTTCCGGTGGCGGAATTTGAGCGCATTATCGACGCGGCCGATGTCGTGCTGTTAGGGCCGCAGGTGCAGTTTGAAGCGGCGCGCCTGACCGCCATCGCTTCTCCGCTGGGCAAGCCGGTTGCGGTGATCGATATGATGGATTACGGCACGATGCGCGGCGATAAAGTGCTGGATAAAGCGCTGGCGCTGATGCCGTCCTGATCACCCCGGCGTTCCGCCGACCTTTTCACTGACCAACGAAGCAAACGCGCCGCAGTGGCGCGCGGCTTCCTGCACGCTGAATTCAGCGCGGGAGAAACAGGATGGAACAGGAAAATATCATTATGGAGCTGCTGGTTCATGCCGGTAGCGGACGCAGCCATGCGCTTCTGGCGCTCAGGCATGCCAGGGAAGGCGATTTCGATGCGGCAGAGATCGCCTTAAAGGCTGCCGCCCAGGCCATCAGCGCGGCGCATCAGTCACAAACCGCATTGATTAGCCTCGATGAAGGCAGCGGCAAGCTGCCGGTGACGCTGATCGTGGTTCACGCTCAGGATCACTTAATGAACGCCATGCTTATTCAGGATCTGGCGACCGATATGATCGCGCTTTATCAGCGTTTACCTCAGTGCGGAGAACATTATGCTTAAGATCGCAGTGATTGGCGGCGGCAGCAGCTACACGCCGGAGTTAATGGAAGGCATCATCCAGCATTATCAGCAGGTGCCGGTCACGGAGCTGGCGCTGATGGATGTGGAAGCGGGGCGGCAAAAAGTGGCGATTATCGCCGCGCTTACGCGCCGGATGTTAAAGCGTCACGGGCTGGAGCAGGTAAAAGTCAGCGTTCACTTTGCGCTGGATAGTGCGATTGAAGGCGCCGCCTTTGTCCTGACCCAGCTACGCGTCGGTCAGCTGGCGGCGCGCGCGGCGGATGAGCGGCTTGGCCTGAAATATCAGATGCTGGGGCAGGAAACCACCGGCGTTGGCGGCTTTGCCAAGGCGCTGCGCACCATTCCGGTGATGCTGGAGGTGGCGCGCAAGGTCGAAACGCTGGCGCCGGACGCGTTCATCATCAATTTCACTAATCCGGCCGGTATCGTGACCGAAGCCGTATCGCGCTACAGCAAGGCGAAAATCATCGGGCTCTGCAATGTGCCGGTTACCATGCAGCATATGATCGCCGATATGCTGCAGGCACCTCATCATGAGGTAAAGCTGCGCTTTGCCGGTCTGAACCATATGGTCTGGGTGCATCAGGTGATGCAGCAGGGCAAAGATGTCACCAGCAAGGTTATCGATATGCTCTGTGCCGGCCATGCGCTCTCCATGAACAATATTCAGGAACTCCCCTGGCCGCCGACCTTTCTGCGTGCGCTGAAGGCGATTCCCTGTCCCTATCACCGCTATTTCTGGCAAACCCGCGCCATGCTGGCGGAAGAGATCGATGCCGCTCAGGCGAAGGGCACGCGCGCGGAGCAGGTCATGAAAGTCGAAGCGGAGCTTTTTCAGCTCTATGCCGATCCGCAGCTCGATCGCAAACCGGAACAGCTGAACTTCCGTGGCGGCGCCTTTTATTCAGAGGTAGCGGTGGATTTGATCCGGGCGATTCACACCAACAGCGGGCGCGAAATGGTGGTGAACTGCCGTAATAATGGCGCTATTCAGGGCCTGCCGGACGATGCAGTGGTCGAAACCAACTGTCTGGTGGATGCGCTGGGCGCGCATCCGCTGGCATTCGGTCCTCTGCCGCCAGCGATGAATGGCCTGACGCAGCAGGTTAAAGATTTCGAACGCCTGACGATTGAGGCGGCGGTGCATGGCGATCGGCAAAGCGCGCTGCTGGCGCTGGTCACCAACCCGCTGATTGGCGATTTAAGCTCGGCGGACGATCTGCTGGCCGAGGTTCTGACACTTAATCATGCCTGGCTGCCGCAGTTTCACTAAGCGGACGCGCGGCAATCATCATCTCGTGATACGGGAGAAGCAACTATGAATGGCAAGCGATCGTTGATTGAGCGTTACGTGCTGCCGGTAGCGCTGAAGGTGGCCGGACAAAAGCATGTGCTGTCGGTGCGCGACGGCATCATCCTGAATATGCCGTTTATGCTGATTGGCTCGTTTTTCCTGATTTTCGCTTATCTGCCGGTGCCCGCCTGGGCGCAAATGATGGCGGGGCTGTTTGGCGACGCCTGGCGGGATAAGCTGCTCTATCCGGTGAAAGCGACCTACGACATTATGGCGATCATCTCCAGCTTCGGCATCGCCTACCGGCTGGCGGAAAAGTATCGCACCATCGATCCGCTCACCAGCGGCGCGATGGCGCTGGTGGCTTTTATCATGACCATTCCGCAGCATACGCTGTTTGCGCCGGTGGAAGGCGCGGCGCAAAAGATCGTTGACGGCGTTATTCCGGTCGATCTGATCGGCAGTCAGGGGTTGTTTGTGGCGATTGTCATCTCATTGCTGTCAACGGAGATCTATCGTTTCGTCAGCGGACGCAACCTGGTGATTCGCATGCCGGAAGGGGTGCCGCCCGCGGTGGCAAAATCGTTCCTCGCGCTGATTCCCGGTTTTTGTGTGCTGGCCTGCGTTCTGCTGCTGCGGCTGGCGGTTGAAGCGTCGCCCTTTGGCGATATTAACCATATGATCAGTACCATTATCGGTATTCCCATGCAGCACGTTGGCGGCACGTTGCCGGGGATGATCTTCTCGGTGATTTTGATTGGCGTGCTGTGGACGCTGGGACTGCATGGCGATGCGATCGTGCTGGTCTTTATTCAGCCGGTCTGGCTGGCGAATATGACGGAAAACTTTGAGGCGTTTCAGCATAACCAGCCGATTCCGCATATTATCACCCAGCAATTTTACGATCTCTGGATCGCGCCCGGCGGCACCGGCGCGCTGCTTGGGCTGGTGATTTTTATGCTGCTGCGCAGCCGCAGCGTACAGATGAAGCAGTTAGGGAAGATTGCCGCGCCGGGCGCGCTGTTTAATATCAGCGAACCGATGGTGTTCGGTATCCCGCTGGTTATGAACCCGTATTTTTTCCTGCCCTTTATTCTGACGCCGGTGGTGCTGGTATTGGTCAGCTGGTTCGCAATGTCGCTGGGGCTGGTGGTGGCGCCCGCCGGTATCGCTTTACCTTTTACCACGCCGATTTTCTTTAGCGGCTATCTGGCGACCGGGGGACATATTTCCGGCTCGATACTTCAGGCGGTAAACCTCGGCATTTCACTGGTAATTTACTATCCGTTCTTTCGGGTCTGGGATCGGTTAAAAGCGCGCGAAGAACAGGAGGCGCTGGCAAAAGCCGCTGAAGAGGCCGCGCTGGATAAAAGTATGCCCGGCGGCAGCCAGGCATAAATTCAATCGGTCAGCGCTGCGCGCTTTAACGCGCGCAGCGTTTTACTCAGTGATTTTTTTTCTGATACCACCAGACCGCTTCCCACGGACGCAGCATCATTTCGCCAGGCTCCGGTTTGGCGTCCGGGTAGTTGCTCATCAGCACCTCCCAGCTCTCGCCAAAAGGTTCCTCAGGATGCCATGTCTGCGCTTCACGACTGAAGTTCGCCATCACCACCAGCGTTTCGCCCTCGTACTGACGGCGGTAGCACCATAAATAAGGATGCTCCGGCAGCAGATCGAGATAGTCGCCCCACGTCAGGATCAGATACTGCTTACGCAGCTGGATCAGCCGCTGGTAAGCGTAAAAAATCGAGTCAGGATCGGCGACCGCCGCTTCCGCATTGATGGTTTCATAATTTTTACTCATGCCGATCCACGGCGTTCCGCTGGTGAAGCCGGCGTTTTCGCTTGCGTCCCACTGCATCGGCGTGCGGCCATTATCGCGCGATTTGCTGGCCAGAATCGCCAGCAGGTTTTCACTGTCGCGGCCCTGGGTGCGCAGCTCGGCGTACATATTGTGGCTTTCAATATCGCGATAATCGATGATGCGCGTAAAACCGGGATTGGTCATGCCCAGCTCTTCGCCCTGAAAGATGTAGGGCGTTCCCTGCATACCGTGCAGCACCATCGCCAGCATTTTGGCCGACTGCACGCGATATTCGCCATCATCGCCCCAGCGCGAAACCACGCGCGGCTGATCGTGGTTACACCAGAACAGGGCGTTCCAGGCGCGGTTGTGCATACCCTGCTGCCAGTGGGTAAAAATTTTCTTTTGCGCCACCAGGTCCAGCGGCGTCAGCGTCCACTTTTGACCGTTGCGAAAATCCACCTCAACGTGGTCAAAGCTGAAGACCATCGACAGCTCGTCGCCTTCCAGCGAACCGTACTGCTGACAATGCTCCAGCGTGGCGGAGGACATTTCGCCGACGGTGACCAGTTCGCGCGGGCGGAAAACGTCGCGGCTCATTTCGCGCATATATTCGTGAATGCGCGGGCCATCGGTATAAAGGCGCAGCCCATCGCCGTCGGGATCGTTGGGAAAATCCTGGTGCTTGGATACCAGATTTACGACGTCCAGGCGCAGACCATCAATGCCGCGATCGGCCCAGAAATTAACGATCTGCTTCAGCTCGGCGCGAACGTTATCATTTTCCCAGTTCAGGTCAGCCTGCTCCGGCGCCCACAGGTGCATATAGTACTGCTTACTTTCCGGGTGCCAGCGCCAGGCGGAACCGCCAAACTTCGATTTCCAGTTGTTCGGCGGCTCGGTCGGCGTACCGTCACGCCAGATATAGTAATCCCGGTAATCGCTTTGTGGATCCTGCGACTCGTGAAACCAGTGATGCTGTGTGGAAGAGTGATTAAACACCATATCGAGAATCACACGCAGCCCGCGTTTATGCGCCTGCTCGACCAAATGGTCGAAATCGCTCATCGTGCCATAGGCGGGATCGATAGCGGTATAGTTCGCCACGTCGTAGCCGTTATCGACCTGCGGTGAAATATAAAAAGGGGTCAGCCAGATCGCATCGACGCCCAGCGTTTTCAGGTAGTCCAGACGCTGAATCACACCGGCCAGGTCGCCTGTGCCGCTACCGGTCGTATCCTGAAAACTTTTGGGATAGATTTGATAAATGACGCCGTTCTGCCACCATGGTGGAGTTTTATTCATTGCTCAATCCTGATTGCTTATCGGGGCGCAAATGCCCGCCCGTTTTATAGAAAGTCTCTTCATTTACACACTCAATAAGGTTAGCTACTCCTTGCGAATCTGAAACGTTTAACGTGGCGGAATTCACTGAAAAACGCAGTTTTCCCTGACAGACGGAGCGGCGGCCTCGCTGTCACAGCACGGTTTTCATTATCTTTGCTTTCCTGGCGAGGATTGGGTAAATCCGTTTTGACGGATGTTGCAAAAATTTACCGTACTCCAGGATTTGCTGCGTCGCTATCTTGCCCGCTGTAATGAAATGTGATTAATGGAATTTTTACACGGTTTCCGATCCGCCATGATAAAAGGACCTCGCCATGTCGCTGCGTCATACCGTTTTTACCTTGCCTCTGCTGCTTTCCTGTTCCTTTACCCTTTTTGCCAACTCTGTCCCGCTGCCGCTGATGCCCTGGCCGCAGCAGGTAGAACAGCCTGCGGCCGGCGGCCGGCTGGCGCTGACGCCGCAGCTTCAGCTGCATATCGTCGGCGATCTTCCTGAAGGCGCCGAGGCACGCTGGCGCGAACGCATCGAACGTCAGACCGGCTGGACGCTGCTGTCCGATACGTCCTCCGCTGCGCCGACGCTTACCGTACGCGTCGCCAATAAGGTTGATGCGCTGCCGCAGCTGGAGAGCGATGAAAGCTACCGCCTGGTGGTTGACGGCACGGGCGCGACGCTCAGCGCATCCACGCGTTTCGGCGTCCTGCGCGGTATGGAAACCTTGTTGCAGCTGGTGCAGAACGACGGCGAGGGCGCTTTTATTCCTTTCGTGACCATCAACGACCGCCCGCGCTTCCCGTGGCGCGGCGTGCTGATCGACTCCGTGCGTCACTTTATTCCCATTGAAACCATTAAGCGTCAGATCGACGGCATGGCCGCCGCGCGCATGAACGTCTTTCACTGGCATCTGACGGATGACCAGGGCTGGCGCTTCGCTTCTTCGCACTATCCGCAGCTGCAAGAGAAGGCCAGCGACGGTCTGTTTTACACGCAGCAGCAGATGCGCGACGTGGTGCGTTACGCGGCGGATCGCGGCGTGCGCGTGGTGCCGGAGCTGGATATTCCCGGCCACGCTTCCGCTATCGCCGTCGCGATGCCGGAGCTGATCGCCGCGCCGGGCCCTTATCAGATGGAGCGCGGCTGGGGCGTATTTAAGCCGCTGCTCGATCCGTCGAACGAGGAGGTATATCGCGTTATCGATACGCTGGTGGGCGAGATAGCGGCGATTTTCCCCGATCGCTGGCTGCATATCGGCGGCGATGAGGTGGATGCGCAGCAGTGGAACGATTCGCCGCGCATTCAGCAATTTATGGGTGAGAAAGGGCTGGCTGACAGCCATGCGCTTCAGGCCTGGTTTAACCAGCGGGTCGAGAAAATCCTTGAAAAACATCAACGGCGTATGGTCGGCTGGGATGAGATCTGGCATCCCGGACTGCCGAAGTCAATTCTGATCCAGTCCTGGCAGGGGCAGGATGCGCTGGGTGCAGTGGCGAAACAGGGTTATCGCGGCATTCTCTCCACCGGCTTTTATCTCGATCAGCCGCAGTTCGCCTCTTATCACTACCGCAACGAGGTCTGGCCGACGGCGCTAAACGATGCCGATCGCATCGGGGCGGACGAACGCGTCCAGAGCTGGCAGTTTACGCTGCCGCGTCTGAAGGGCAGCCCGGTAAAAGGCAGCTTTACTCTGGTGGAAGGAAAGTCGGGCTGGCGTGGCTTTATCGATTTTGCCGGCAAGTCGCGGCGTCTGGTGCAGCAGGTAACCTGGCTGTCGCCGCAGGAGGTTACTTTCCAGGTCGACAGCTGGATGGGGCCGCTACAACCGGTCGTCACGCTGCAACAGAACCAGCTGACGGGCTATTTCCTTGTGGGCAACGTCCGCTATCCGGTAACGGGAGAGCGCCTTGCCGCCACGCCGCAGGGCATTGAACTGGCGGTGCCGAACGCGACGCAGCTACAGGCCAACCTGAAGGGCGGCGAAGCGGCGCTCTGGGGAGAAAATGTCAGCGCCGGGGTGCTGGATAGTAAACTGTGGCCGCGCGTTTTCGTGGTCGCCGAGCGGCTCTGGTCAGCGCAAAACGTCACGAACGAAGAGAATATGTATCAGCGGCTTGCGGCGGTTGACCGCTGGTCGGCGGTGTCGGTGGGATTGCAGCAGCATACTCAGGCGTTGACCGGCATGATGCGTTTGGCCAACCGCACCGACGTTGTGCCGCTGCAAATTTTCGCGCAGGCGCTGGAGCCAGCGCACTATTACACCCGCCAGCATCTGAAATTCCAGGCTGGACACTATACGCTGGCCGAGCCGCTGAACCGACTGGTGGATCTGTTGCCGGCAGAGAGCATGCCGGTAAGAGCGCTGACGCAGCAGGTTGATGCACTGATCGGGAACCGCAGCAGTCAGCAGGCGGCGCAGGCGATCCGTCAGCAGCTGACGCAGTGGCGAGACAACGTGCCGCAGGTTGTGCCGTTGATCGACGCCAACTATCAGCTTAAGGCGCTGCGACCGGTGGCAACGCAGATAGAGACGCTCAGCGATATGGGGATGAGGCTGGTCAATGCATGGGAAAACGGCCAGCGCATCAACGCGGAGGAGCTCGGGAAGATGCGCGATCGGCTGGACGCGGCGTCACAAACGCAGGATGAGCTGGTGATTGCGCTGGTCAGGCCGCTGGATAAAATGCTGCGCGCCGTGGCGTCAGGGAAGCGGTAAAGCTGCTACGCAGACATTTATCCGTAGAATGCGGGAGCTTCATGCGGCAGAAAAAAGAGAGAGAAAAGAGATAACAAATCGCACCGCGCGACAATGGATGAGCGTTTTAAAGACGAAGATAGCTGAGTAATAACCGAAATCAAACAACCGGGTTTTACACCCGGTTTTATTACATAACAGCGTATTGGTTCCATTGATCCGTATACATTATGTTGCCATCGCAATGTTTCCAGGTAATTTTCTTATAGCGCATCTGCACGGTTTCTAAATGCGTACCTGAATCCAGGCCAGGATACAGATCGGGTGTAATAGAGGTGATTTTTACTTCATCCAAAAGAATATTAAAATATTCCACTTCGGCCCCCGCCTCATTAGTCATATACATTTTTATGACCGCCGATTTTAGCGTTGAATTTAAACTTATCGCTCTGTACAGCAGCGGGGTAGTTTTATCAAACTCTTTTTGGAATACGATCGGGGCATGAATTCGCGTTCCCGTTAAACGACCATAGCTGTCAACGGGAATATTTAAGTTATGCGTCAGGTTTTTTAACTCGATGGCCCCGATACGTCCCGTAACCATTGAGCCGCCAGCGATGGGAGATCCATTTTCATCTGATAACCATAAGTAAGCTGGATTTGACATATAAAGTCCTTTTTTCCGTTATTTAATCATACTTAGTGAATTTTTCTGTCAGGCGTGGGGCCAGCCAAATCAACACAATAATAGTAAGCAGCATTAACCGCCCCCAGTATTGAGGGAAGAAATGAAGCCATAAAAAGCCGAATGCAATAGTTATTGCCGGGAAGAATATGTTAGTTATAAGTAGGTATATCAATGATTTAAACATGATATTTCTCGCGAAGTTCGTCGACCAGTTCGTCCATGTTAGAATATTTATTTAATATAGCATTCTGCATAACATCAGAAATAACTGGTTCAATAAAATAGTACAACATTTCTACCCGTTCATGATAAAGCAGCCAATAATAGGTCGGATTTATTGCCCTTAGTTTTCGGGCAGCCATTGCTATTTTTTGCTGAATGCCAAAAATTTGTAGCATTGATAACGGGTAATCCATTTTTGCGGATAGCCGTGTAGTAACAACTTTTGATAGTGACAACGATTGTGCCAGCGCTTGCGATATAGCTACCGCTAGCGCATATTTGGTGCTAGTCGCAGCAGTCATATTTTTTGCTATTGCGGCTGCGCCTTTGACTAGTTTGCGAGCTGAACCATCCGGGTTCCCCTCTTTTATATCCTCGCAGACCAATTTAAAGTACAGATACAACATATGCTGAATAACGTCCCTGTGCTTATATATAGACTGTACAGCGTAAAAAGAGCGAATTTCTTCAGTTGCTAATTCACGACATACTTCGCCGTAAGCGGGGATTAAACAGGATGTGTACCAGGCCGCGCGCTCGGCGCCTGCATAGATATCTGACGCGGTGCTTCTGATCGCGGGTATTAACTTATTAAATCCGCCCTCCGCCGCAAGCGCCAGCCGTCGATCGCTTTGGAATCGGGCGCGCAGATAATCGGATGCCTGCATAGCCATAATCTCCCTTTTGGCATTACGTTATAATCCTTACAACCGGCACGATAGAATATTTTTTAACCAAGAGCAATGCTGGCCCGGCAGGGCATACGCGCACGCTTTCATTTTTGACATAAAGGAGAGGCAGCCGTTAAACAGAAGGGGGTGGGCTGCCGCAGCCGATGCGGCAGCCTGACGTCTTAGCGACGAACGGCGATCGCTTCAATCTCAATCTTCACATCTTTCGGCAGACGCGCCACTTCGACGCAGGAACGCGCCGGGAAAGGGGCATTGTGTTCGCTGAAGAAGGCTTCGTAAGTGGCGTTGACGGTGGCGAAGTCATTCAGGTCTTTAACGAACACCGTGGTTTTCACAATATCGCTCACTTTCAGGCCGGCCGCTTCGACGATAGCCTGCACGTTTTCCAGCGACTGACGTGCCTGCGCGGCGATATCATCAGCAACCGCGCCGGTTTTCGGATCGACCGGGATCTGACCAGAAGTGATAATCATGCTGCCCAAATCGACGCCCTGAACATACGGGCCGATAGCGGCAGGGGCTTTTTCCGTACTGATTTCACGTGACATTTTCTTCTCCTGATAAAGGTTTTGGGCAGACAGCCTGTCCGCCGCACCGTCTCCATTATAGGGAGACGAGAAGTGATTACCAGTTTGCCAGCACCACGTGATGCGCAAACTCTTTCTCGCAATATTTACACTTCAGCTGCACCGCCTCGGCGCGCTTTCTGACGCTAAAACTGGAAAAGACCGGCTCGGTACGGCTGATACAGTTGCCGTTCGGGCAGGTCAACATGCGCTCAATGCGTTCCGGTAGCGTCGGCGCGATTTTGGCGACCACTTCATAATCATCAATGCGGTTTACCGTGGCGTGCGGCGCGTAAACCG
>Ga0268252_1000625_pt1 | contig 22408 bp, 37 predicted proteins | sample AgamicMgSfrz_FD_200244 | JGI IMG/M metagenome (GOLD analysis project Ga0268252, IMG submission 200244) | Agave microbial communities from Guanajuato, Mexico - Mg.Sf.rz (v2) (version 3) | ecosystem: Host-associated > Plants > Phyllosphere > Phylloplane/Leaf | place: Guanajuato, Mexico | collected... | reverse complement strand
CGATACGTCCACGATACGGGGGCAAAAAGAAAAAGAAAAAGAAAAAGAAAAAGAAAAAGAAAAAGAAAAAAAGACTTCCCGTCACAAGTTTGAAACTTGCGACACCAACGGGGCTAAGTATCTATTTGAAAAAATCAAGGGTAACAATCCTAAACAAAAAGAACCTAACTTTGATAATTGGGCAAACGAATTTAGATTAATGCGAGAACGTGATAACAGAGAACCACAAGAGATTAAAGATGTTATTGATTGGTGCCAAGCAGATCCATTCTGGCAAGGGAATATCTTATCTCCTAAAAAGCTACGTGAAAAGTTCGATCAACTTACTATTCAAATGAAATCTAAAAAAGGAGCGAAGAACAATGCAGAGAGCGGCAGCAGCAATACCAATCGATATAGCCAAAAAGGTGAATATGACTATGGATTCTGATGTGTGTGATACGCATGGCATGAATAAGATGAAGTTCGGTGGACAAGTTGTTTGCCCTCGCTGTTTCCTTGAAAACGATAGTAAGAAGCTTCAGCAACAAGAACAAGCAAAATACGATGCGGATAAAGCGAATGAGAAGAAATTCATGTTCCACCAGCAAAGTATGATTGCCGATAGCAATATTAAGAAAGCTAACTTTGATAACTACCAGCCTACTAGCGAGGAAGGAGCGAGGAACCTAGAAATCGCAAAGGTTATCGCAACGGATTATCTCAATGGGAATATTTTTAACACGATTATGGCCGGGAATTGCGGAGCAGGGAAAACACATCTTGCTTACGCCATAGCGGATCAGCTTGCAGGAGCAGGGAAGTCAGTTGTCTTCGTTACAGTTGGCGAATTGCTACGGAAGATAAAAAGTACATTCAGTAAAGATTCAACATTAACTGAAGATGCAATTATAAGAAGTTTAGTAAGAGCAGAAGTATTAATAGTTGATGATTTAGGGGCTGAGTTAGGCGCATTAGATGCCAATACAAAAGCAACAAACTTCATTAATAGAGTGTTATTCGATGTTTTCGATGGTAGGCAAGGTAAATCTACTATATTCACGACAAACCTTACAGGAGAGCGTTTAGAGGGCGCATATGATGAACGGATTGTATCGCGTATCTTCAATAACTTTAGAGCAATTGTTTTCAAAGATACAAAGGATTTCAGAAGAAAGGCATTGCCGTTTTAAATATAAATCTTATCAAATTTTAATTTTATTAAAAAGGAGAATGAGAGATGGAAATAAAAACAACTCGAATGATGGCGGTATCAGCAGATTTTTTATTAGCACTATCTGAAAAATTACAAGAGATTGCTGATAATACAGTAGATTTGAAAACGAAAGCTGAGCTAAATGAATTTATTAATACAATCAATGAAAGTATTTAAAAATAAACAAAAGTGTCTTTTAAATACAAGGGGGAATAAGAGATGTGTGTATGTGAAGAAACGGGAGTAATTCAGAACGATATGGGAAATGGCTGCTATCGATTTGCACCGTGTATTTGCGAAGCAGGGAATCGCAGTCCTGAAGAAGTAGACAGAAAGCGTCATGCCGTTATGGCGAGATTAAGAGCAATTCATCAATTACAAATGGAGGGGAAATGGGATGGGGAAGTTCGAAACGGCAGAACAGCTTGAGAATTACACGATTTCACAACAGACAAAAAAGTACATGAAAAAAGAAAGACAAAAATTATATATACCTCTAGAAAAGTATGATCTTATTTTTAGCGATAAAGAAGTAAACCATATGAAAACATTGTGGAGAGAAAATAAATCCCTTGCTGAAATAGCTAAAGAAATGGGACGCCATGAAATGGAAATTGCAGTTCTTATTATGGACCAGGGTGATAAGCAAAGAATAAATAAACGTCCAATGGGGTTAGGGGCATGAAACAGTTAACACTTGAGGATGTGGTGGGAAGTTTCGATTATGCAGCAAAGAGTACGGCAGAGCAATTCTTAGCGAAGCCACAGGGAATCCCTACTTACACCGTGGATTTCTTCGATAAAGACTTAAGGCAAAAATTACGGTGGTTTGAAGCGAAGACAAAGAGCGAAGCCGAGGGCATGGCTAGAAAAAAATATGGACAGATACAGATTGTTAACACATACATCTCAGATCGGACGCTAAAGGAAATTATGGAGCTAGATTAGGAGGGAGAGAACATGGCTTTAAATCGTTGGTTAACTGATGAAGAATATGCAAGGGCAGCAACTAACGGGATAAACAGGAAAAGGCTACAAAGTCGAGTGTATGACTTTGATTGGGATGTAGAAGAAGCAATAACGGCGCCAATCGGGACAGTAAGGCACGAATACGAAAGAAAACACGGGACATGGCTAAAAACGGCGTTAGAAAACGGAATAAATATTAGAACTTTCTACAGAAGGTTGCAACTAGGATGGACATACAAAGATGCAGCAACGAAACCGACAAGGCCAAAAGTCGAAATAGAAAAAACCTGGCTAAATATCGCAAAGGAAAACGGTGTTGGATACCATACGTTCATTTCACGAATCCGTACTCAAAAATGGGACATGGAAAGAGCGGCGACAACGCCAGTAATTAATACAGGAAGACGTTGTTCTATGAGGGATAAGGAGGAAGCCTAAAATGACAAGAATATACATCACAGACGAACAGTATTTAATTGCAAACAGAAACGGTATTTCAAAGAAGAATGTATATCAACGTGTAAATGAATATGGTTGGTCGGTTGAGAAAGCTATCACACAACCTCTTCATAATACAAAAAATAAAAAAACAGATCGCACTCTAATGCTATTAGCGGAATTGAACGGTGTTAATTATGGAACTTATAAAAAGAGAATAAAAGACGGAATGGATCCTCATGAAGCTGCGGTTAAATGCAGTAAATACAGCGTAGAGTTTCAAATTGCATTAGACAATGGTGTTGGAGCTGAAGCGTTTTACGCTCGTATCAGAAGAGGGATGACACCGTACGAGGCGGCGACACAACCACCAAAATATAAGAAGTTTTCTAAAGAATATAAAGAAGAATTAAAAATTGCTAAAAGCAACGGAATTAATTATCAAACATTTTATAAAAGGGTTATGGATTTAGGTTTTGAACCAATGGAAGCAGCGACGAAAAAAACGATCAAAAGAATCAGTAACGTGGCTATAGCGATTAAAAACGGAATAAGCGAAAACACATATTATCAACGTGTTTATAAAGGGTGGAGCAAGGAAGATGCAATGACAATTCCAGTAGTGAAAAATAAGAGGTATTTCAATCGTGAACAAAAAGCGAATCTACATAGAAGCACTTCTGCTTAAAGGAATTTATAAAGAAGAAAATACAGGTCGTCAGCTGTATGAAATGAGTGAGCATGAATTATGGAACCTACTAAAAGGAGATGGGGAGAATGAGAGAAGCGATTGAAGAGTATATCGAACAGTTACAGCAATCAGCAGTGGAGAACAGAAAAGAGGCTGATAAGGCTTACGATAACGAGGATTTAGGACTTGCTGGTTTCTATAAAGGACAATGGATTGCGAATGAAGGAACGGCAATTGCATTAACAACTATCTTATCTAAATACAAGGAGGAAGAACAATGAAATATACAGAGCATGGGACTTACGAGGTAACTCAAATACTAGCAGAGGTAAAGGAGAATGAAGAGAATGGCAACTAAGATCATTGTTTATACGAAGAATAATTGTCCTAACTGTATGCATGTGAAATTCGGATTAAAAGCAGCAGAGGTGGAATTTGAAGAGAGAAACATAGAAGAAAAAGAAGAATACAGAAAAGAGTTTGATACTTACGGATATAGCGCGGCACCAGTAACGGTATTCCCAAGTGGCAATGTACTCGCAGGATTTGAAAGAAAAGAGTTTGAGGATGAATTGGGATTCTAGGAGGGATTGCGTGAAGAAAGAAACGATTGTACAAGTCAAAAGCGAAATTATAACTAATCAAGAAGAAATAAATAAGTATGAATATCATCTAGTAATGATGGATGTTGAAAGAGAAAAGACAAAGAAAAAGATAAAAGAATTAAAAGAGCGTAGAGAAACATTATTAAATTGCCTATAAGGAGCGGAACGGAATGAATTTTAAAGAATATCAAACAGCAGTTACAAGAACATTTGCGACAGGAAGAACGTACGAGCAGAACGCTACAAACTATGCTATGGGATTATGTGGGGAAGCAGGAGAAGTTACGGACCATATCAAGAAGGCGGTATATCATGGTCACGATTTAAATGAAGACGAAGTAGAAAAGGAATTAGGCGATGTGCTTTGGTACATAGCAGCATTAGCAGAAACACACCATCTTGATTTAAATGAGATCGCAGAGAAGAACATTCATAAGTTAAAGAAGCGATTCCCGAACGGATTTAGTGAAGAAGACAGTAAGAAACGTGTAGACGTGAAGTAAGACAAAATTTGAATTTTGTTAAGAAAGGAAGGCTCACATGATTAAGCCAAAGTACGAAGATGGCAAAGAACACATACATGTATTGAGTTTTGGCGGCGGTACACAGTCAACGGCTTTGGCTTTGTATTCACTGGAATATGGAATAAATGGAGTTAAACCAGATTACATCATATTTAGCGATACTGGTTGGGAACCGCAAAGTATTTACGATTGGATCGATAAGGTGAATGCGTACATTAAAGAACGGTACAGAAAAGAAATCATCATTGTTAAAAACAAAAACATTCGTGACGACATTCTAAGGGGTGCAGACACAGGTGCAAGGTTTGCTAGTATGCCATTCTTTACGAAAGCGGCAGACGGTCAAAAAGGAATGGTAATGCGTCAGTGTACACAAGAATACAAAATACAACCAGTTAATCAAAGGATAAGGGAAGTATTGGGATACAAACCACGCCAGAAAATAAAAGAGATGGTGCATGTGTGGAAGGGAATTAGTATTGATGAGATTCAAAGAGTGAAACCAATACAGTTAGGATGGCAAGAAGCGGAGCATCCACTAGTAGATGATTTATGGTGGGATAGGCTGAAATGCATTCATTATGTAGAATCAACTGGATTAGGAACACCAGCAAAGAGTAGTTGTATTGGATGTCCATTCCATGATAACAGCATGTGGCGTGATTTAAAGATCAATGATCCGGTAGCATTTGCTGATGCAGTGTACATCGATAAAAAGATTAGGAATCTAGGAAGAATGGACGGAGAGTGCTACTTACATAGAAGTTGTCTTCCTTTAGATGAAATAGATTTTGCTGTAAATCAAATGGATATATTCGAAATGTTGGGTGAGTGCGAGGGAATGTGTGGAGTTTAAAACCAAACAAAATCGTTATTTGAATAGAAAATTGGAGGGATAAGATTGAAGGCTAGAAAGTGTAAATCCTGTAACGGAAAAGGCTTTGTATTCAGCAAAGATTATGAAATAAGAGAAGACAGATTTGGATTTGGAGTGCGTGAAACAGGCGTGAAAGTTACTTGCTCTAAATGTTTTGGAAAAGGTGTGAAATAGAACAAAAACGCTATTTTATTAGAAAAGGAGAATGAAAATGGAAGAAATCTTAGTGCAAGGGTTCATAAATGAAGATTTAAAAAGATTAGGGGTTAATGCTACGAGAACATACGGAAATGATGAAACACATTATCAAGTATATGAATTGACCGATAAAGAATTTGAGAAACTTAGTGTCCTATGCATGAACGAAGATGATAATGATGAACATTGGCAAAATGGCGGATGGCGTTGGTGTAAAGGAAGTAATCAACCTATACCAACCGATAAAGCGGAGGTTAATCATCAAGAATTAATATGCTGGGTAGAAACAATGAATGATGGTGAAGAGACGTATCGGAATGATTGGCATGTGGATTTATTAGAATACCTTGAAATTGAAATGGGGTGCACAGCTTTCACAAATGTATGTGCGGTAGCTAAAGATTTAGCAAAATACAACAATATGACAATGGCCGAGTTATTTAAAAAGTATCAAGGGTAATTCAAACAAAAACTTCATTTTAATCAAAAGGGGAATGAGAAATGACATATGGCACGGGTGATATTATTCGATTCAAAGATGAAAAGATATATGGTCTTTTTGAAATTACGGGTGTTATAGAAGAAGATACTTATCAATACACAGTCACGAGTGACGAATGTGATACAGAGTATTATGCAAAACATAAAGATTTAATCTTTGTTTGTCATAGGAGTGACCGCAAGGACTTATAAAAATTTCATTTGCAGAAAAGGATGTGCAGTTTGAAATCTGAAGAAGTTAAACAGCTTATCACTGATTTAGAACGTAGAAAGTCAGGTTTAAAACGGATCCAATATGGATTTTCGAGAATTCATAGCGAGGAATATCGCGATGGTGTTAATAATCAAATAGGAATTTTGGACCAGGTACTTATGAAGTTGAAGTGGATTATGAGGGACGAAAGGAATTAGTATAAAAATTTCATTTTGTTGAAAAGCAGGAGGCATAAGTGGAGTATATGGTCATATTTTTATTAGGTTGGATTATCGGTCTAGTAACAGGATTGGTAGAAAGAGTGAATAGCAAAATAAAGGAGAATGAGAAACGAAAAGATATTATCAAAGCTCATTACCATGAATACAGCGAACTAGCAAAAGAACGGCAAAAGCTACATGAAGAAAATGAGTTTTTAAAAGATGATATTCAGGTAATGGACAAGCGTATTGAGGAGCTCGAAAAAGAATTGCAAGAAAGTAAAAGAGCAGCTAGCAAAGGCTAACTGCTCAGGTAATAGAAATGGGTTGTCTACAGTATTGACGGAATATTGAGTTTTATTCAGGGGGGGGATGAAAATAAATGGAATTTTGGGTATTGGCGTATCTATACCAGGAAGATGTTTATTATGATTTTGCAAAAGAAGATATAACATACGGATATACATCAACATGCTTTTTACCAACTGAAGAAACGGCACAAAAATATATTGATGAAAACAACGGATCTGATGAATTTATCCCAGTAAAAGTGACAGTTCATACATTACATAATGCGTCGTGGACTTCATCGCGTGAAACAGTGGACCATTGGGGTCATTAAAACTGAACAAAATAATCCTTTTAATAGAAAGTGAGGTTACTAGTTGTTTAAACGTAAAAAGAAGACAGGTCGTATTAATAGTAGAAAAACAGTAGCGCTAGGAATTGAGTTTGATAGTAAAACAGAAGCGGAGTATTACCTATTCCTAAAGAGTAATCCTGAGGTTGTCGAGATTGAACTGCAACCTCAGTACATGCTCCTTGAAGGGTTTTATATTACAACACGAGAGGGTAAGCGGAAGAAGCGTAGAGACTGGAAATTTACAGCTGATTTTCTTGTTACTTATAAGGATGGAACACAGGAAGTAATTGATGTAAAAGGGTACGCTAACGATCGTTTCCCGTACTTTAAGAAAATGTTTGAACATAGATACCAACAGGAGTTAGTTGTAGTGAAAAAGGACAAGCAAAAAGGTTGGATTAGAGAATAAGGGGTGAGTGTCATAAAAAGGTACGAAGGTACAAGAGAGTATATGTTGTTTCGAAAAGAATCAGGGTTTGGAGATAATCAGTGCGTTACGGTATTCGATGTATTTACGTATCAGGAGTTAATGGACCATTTAAATGATGGGTGGCGGTTTAGTAGCGGAATAACAGTTGGACAAAAGACAGCTTAATGGATAGTGGAACAATGACTAACAGTGTGGTGGGGGCTGTATTGTAGTCATCGTTCCCTTATTCAACAAAGAGATAGTAAAATTTCACGTACCTTACGTGATGTTAAAAAGACAAATTCAGAAATAGGGGGATTTACCATGACAAACATTTATCAAAACTTAGGAGAAGAAATTGAATTAATGGAAGTTGAATTAAAGGACCTTAAATTAGAACACAAATACTTAATGAAAAATATGCATATGAACGCTCCTAAGTTCAATGGAGTTACTGATTATAGTAAGGATCGTGTAACAGGTGGACAAATCCCGTTAGCTTTAGACGAAATTGCTGGTCGTCATGACCGTATCATGGAGAAGTCAGAACGATTGAAGCGACGCATTGCTGATAAGAAGACATTACTTGGTGAAGCTCAGTTCATTATGAGTAAGAAAAAAGGGCTAGAACAACAAATTATTTATTTACGAGACATTATGGGATTCAATTTAAAACAAGTCGCTAGCGAGCTAGGTTATAGCTATGACCACATTAGAAGAGTGAGTAGCAGAATGAAACGAAGCCACAATCATGCCACAACGAAGACACACTGCTCTTGATAATTAGATGATACACTATTATTACTGAGAGGTAGCGGAAACTACTTGCTCTTGTTCCAGATACTCAGAATGAAAACAAAAAGTTCTGTGGTGTCTCTTGATTTCTTTGTTAAAACGTGGATCGTTAGACCAATGGGATGATGGTTCGTTCGATTGAATGAACTTCATGTCATAAAAGAAGTAACAATTAATTTATTAGGAGTTGCTCACGACAATAACTAATGTAAGTTATGGTTCTTCTTTTAAACGATTAAACGAGCAGAGAGCTTCCGCTCTTTGTTTGAGCCAATACGAGTAGTGCAGTGGGTTGCCACTACAGGTATTATTGGTTGAAACAGGGGGACGGAATAAACATATTCCCTCTAGATATAATTACATTGTATAAACGAATTGGTCAGCTAAGGTCCTGCGACAACCGATGTATTGACCAACTCTACGGAGTATAAAAGAGAAGATTCCTAGTCTTCTCCTAGCCACCGAACGTAAATCGCGTAGCTAATAAGAGCTAAAAAATTATATGATGCGGTGGCTTGGAGAAGGTTGAGAGTGTTCAGCCTTGATCTAAGAGAAACTTTTGCCATTTGTTTTCTCTCTTTTCTCCCATCCCCTTGAAAGCTGTCACTTCGGTGATGGCTTTTCGTTTTGTAGGATATTCTCTTATTCTGTCGAATAGATAGAGTAGGAGAGGAGGGATATTATGAATGTATACTTTAAAAATGATTTTGGTGATAAAGTATTCGCTACAGTTAATAAAGATATTGCAGGATTAATTGCAGCGCTTCAAGTTTCGAGTGTAGTGAAATTGAATAATGTAAATCACAAAGTAACTGATTATCAATTTGAATACATTCAATACGCAAGTCATGAAGAACCTGAGTTAACTGTGATAGTTGAACGAATATATGATTAAGCATCCATAACGGGTGCTTTTTTCTTTGTTATATAGAAATTACACATTAAACGTGAAGTTGAACAAAATGGACATTTGGTTAGGAGGATGAATGATGGAGGAAGTAAAAGAACCTAGAAATAAATTAGAAATTGGAGTATCTGTTGATACTGATGAAGCAGAAGTAAAGCTTGAACGATTAAAGAAGGCTGTCGAAGGATGTACGAAAGCATTTGAAGAATTAGGAGATGCTATTGCTAGTGTAGGCGCATTGATACAGATTCCAGAAGTTAAAGATCATATTGATTTTTTTAATAAAGACATGGCAAACGAATTAAATGATTAAACCAATAGCAATTATCGTAGGCGCTGCCGTGATCTAGGTGGCGTCTTGTTTGTTGTTAAGGAAAGATAAGGAGTGAGGAAGTGGATTGGGTAGACTTCGTCGGGATTCTAATATGGATAATCATCTTTCGTATGTATTATCGATATGTAACAAAACAAACGAACACAACGAACGAAAATAGAGATAGTTAACAAAGTGAAGTTTATGCAGGAAATAACGGTGATTAGGCGCTGAAAACCCGCTAAGCTACGCTATGTATAAAATCTTGCATAAAGAAATGGAATGATATGTTATAGGAAGTGAGTGTTTTCAATGATTTCCCATTATATCAACTTTAAACAACTTCCTATAAGAATGGTTATGTAAACAAGATATGAAGCTATTAGTATATTAAATTCATTTCCCTGTATAAATTAGTTTGCGTTACTGATTTTTTAAAAAATAAGACTCTTTGATTAAAATGAGGTGGTGGTCGTGGCTAGACAACGAAGCCCGGATAGAGATAAAGCATTTGAATTATGGAAAGATAGTAGCGGTGAAATGAAATTGAAAGACATTGCTGCTGAATTAGGTATAAGTGATTCTCAAATTAGGAAGTGGAAGAATCAAGATGGATGGGAACAAAAATTAAATAGTAACGTTACCAATGATAAAAGTAACGCTACTAAATCAGGTGCTCCTTTTGGTAACAAAAATGCCGTTGGCAATTCAGGTAATAAGAATCCTAAGTATGGTAATAAAAACGCTGTCGGTCATGGCGCTCCTTTGCAAAATGACAATGCTGTAACGCATGGATTCTTCCGTAAACACTTCCCTGAAGATGTAGCTGATTTAGCTGCTGAGATCATGGAGAAGAATCCAATTGATATGTTATGGGAAAACATAACGATTCAATATACGGCTATTATTAGGGCGCAACGATTGATGTTTGTAAAAGATCAGGAAGATATAACGAAAGAGGTTAAGAAAGAAAAGTCTTCTGAGTCGAGTGATGAAATCGAATACGAAATACAATTTGCTTGGGACAAACATGCTACATTCCTAAATGCGCAATCAAGGGCTATGAGCACGCTGTCTTCTCTTATTAGAGATTTTGATAAGTTAGCTAATATAGATGATGAAAGACGCGCTAAATTGAATCTGATGAATGCTCAAATAGATAAGTTAAAGGCTGATATAAACAAAGAAGATAAAGAAGTATTGAGAGTACAGATTATTGATGATGTGCCACAGGATGATGAAGATGTATAACGTTATTAGTACTAAAGAGCTTATTGGCGGTGGATATAATCGCTTTTGGCACTGTAAGAACTTCTATAGAGTTTGCAAAGGTTCGCGTGGTTCTAAGAAGTCTAAAACGACTGTATTAAACTTTGTTAAACGAATCATGCAATATCCCTGGGCTAACTTATTAGTTGTTCGTAGATACTCTAATACATTAAAACAATCTTGTTACACTGATTTAAAATGGGCCATTAATCGATTGGGAGTAAAAGACCAATTTAAGTTTAATGAATCTATGCCGGAAATAACTTATAAACCTACTGGACAGAAGATATTATTTCGCGGTCTTGATGATCCGCTGAAAATAACGTCTATTACTGTTGATGTGGGTAATTTGTGTTGGGCATGGTTTGAGGAAGCTTACGAAATAGAAGATCAGCATAAGTTTGAAACTGTTGTTGAATCTATTCGTGGTTCTTTTGATGCTCCTGACTTCTTTAAACAGATTACAGTTACATTTAACCCGTGGAGTGAAAATCATTGGCTTAAATCTTATTTCTTCGATGAAGCTACACAAGCTTATGATACATTCGCTATTACTACTACTTATAAATGTAATGAGTGGTTGGATGAACAGGATAGATCACGTTACGAAAGTCTTTATATTAAGAATCCTAGACGTGCCAGAATCGTTTGTGATGGCGAATGGGGCGTTGCTGATGGTCTTGTATATGAAAACTTTCAGGTACGAGACTTTGATATTGATGAAATAAGACAAAGAAAAGATGTACAAAGTGCTTTTGGTCTCGACTTCGGTTATACAAACGATCCAACTGCATTAACTGCTTCTTTGGTTGATTTAAAGAATGAAACTATATATGTATTCGACGAACACAGTCAAAAAGGTATGAGTAATAAGAAGATAGCTGCAATGATTGAGAAAAAAGGATACATGAAAGAACGAATTACTGCTGATTCAGCCGAGCCGAAGAGTATAGATGAACTTGAATCACTTGGGATTAGAAGAATTGAAGGAGCTCGCAAAGGTAAAGACTCCATTAACAATGGTATTCAGTTCATTCAAGGGTTCAAAATCGTAATACATCCTTCTTGTGTAGAGTTTATAAAAGAAATAAACAATTACATCTATGACACTGATAAAAAGACAGGGAAACGTCTTAATACTCCTATTGATGATTTTAACCATCTTATGGATGCGTGGCGTTACTCATTAGAAAGATTCCTAGTTAAATCAGGCGTTAAAGTACTTAATATTTAGGAGGTGAGGGATTGCGAAGTGAGTTATATGCAAACAACAACGGAATTAAACTTACTACAATGCAAGAAAAGAAGCATTTGTATAAGATAAGAAACAATGCGTTTGATCCAAATGAGTTCATTAAGGACTTTATCGATATCAGAAACGAAAGATTACGCAAATACAAACAATATACGACTGAAAAGAATGCTATTGATAACAGAGAAAAGCCTGATAGTGATTTAATTAAGGTTTGGAACAAAATACACAATAGTTTCTTTAACTTAATTGTAGATCAGAAGGTTGGATATGTATTTGGTAACCCTATTTCTTATCAGATCGAAGAGCAAGTGAATGAAAATGAAAGAGAATGGGTGAAAGATTACCTATACAATCAAGATATCTTCCTAAAGGATATTGAAACAGGTACTCAGCAAGCTGCATGCGGTGTCTCTTATCGTTTATTAGACATACAGACACAATTGATTCCGAGTGTAGTAGAAACTGTTGCTAGTTTAAAGAATATTAACTCTTGGGATGCTTATGTATTAGGTCACAAAGAAGCTGCTATTGTCTTATCTGAGGATTATACAGACAAAGGACATACACAGATACTTACACTCTATACAAAGGATTTAATCCTTGAATATCATTCTGCAGCAAGTGAAGTGAACGGAATGATAGAATTTGATATCGCTGGTGGCATAAGTAATTTACTTGGTGTTGTCCCTGTATTCGAATTCAGAAACAACCAAGAAATGCACAGCGACTTTGAAACCGTTGAAGATTTGAACGACGCTTACGATAGAATGATTTCTTCCGGTGCTGATGAAGTTGAACAGTTCCGTCTAGCTTATATGCTTATTACCGGTGTTGATGTTGAACCAGACGAAGCTAAAGAGCTATTTAAAAAAGAAACAGGAATACTAAACATCCGTAATCCTGAAGGGAAAGCGGAGTTCTTAACTAAGATGATGCCTAAAGAATTCTTTGAGTACTTTGTGGGATTGCTTGAAAAGAACATATTCCGTTTCTCTAAATCAGTTGACGTAAACGATGAGGCTTTCGCGGGTGGTAATGAATCTGGTGAAGCTCGTAAATGGAAACTGATTGCTCTGGAGTTTAAAGCAAACCTAACTGAATCATGGTTCGAAAAAGGATTACGAGACATGTTTGAAGGTATTGTTGCTTATATGCGTATCAAACAAGGTATGAATAGCATTGTAAGTTCAAACATTTATGCTGACTTTACTCGTACACTACCAGTTGATTTAGGTTACTTAGCTGATACATTAACGAAACTAACAACAATCTTATCTGAACGTACTGTACTTGGTATGATCCCTGCTATCGATGATGTAGATGCAGAAATGGAACAGAAACAGAGAGAGCGCGAAGAGAAGATGAACGAAATGAACAGTTTCGGTGATTTCGGGCAGGTGAACCCAAATGACGCAGAGCCAACAGGAAAAGTACTGGACGAAGAGAAAGCAACAGATAATAAAGGTAGCGGACAAACACGCTGATGACGGTTTATTACTGTATCAGGCATTCTTTCAAGATAAGTTAAGCGAAATAGAATTACTTATCCAGGACTACTACGATAAATACGGTAAGAACAACGTAATCGAGTATTATAAGCTGATGCAAGAAATGAGTGTAAGTGAAAGGAAAGACTTATATTCTAACTATCAGGAGCTTATTGTAAGATATCCGCAGCTTAATAACTTTACAGAGATACGCTATAGCTTCTATAAGTTACAAAGATTAGATGGCCTTATGGTTAATATCATGTACAAGCTCTATGAAATGGGAGCTATGGAAGAAGAAATACTAAAAGACAAACTATCTCTTACTTATCAGGAAACATATTATCGTAACCTGTACGACAATGCTATGTATTACGGAATGACTGGTACTTATCATGCTGTTAGTGAAGAAGTATTGCGAGCTACGTTATATAAGAAATGGGTAAAGAATCAAAACTTCTCTGACAGAGTATGGACTGATACAAAGAAACTAACTTTATATCTACAAGATGAACTCCCTAAAATGCTTTCTACTGGCACAAGTTATAAGGAAGTAACCAAACAACTTCGTAATAATTTTGATGTTAAATGGCACGAAGCAGAACGTTTAGCAAGAACAGAGAGTGCATTTATCACTGAACATGCTACACAAGATGCTTATAAACGTGATGGCATTAAGCAATACCGTGTTTTATCTACATTGGATAGAAGAACATCTAAGATATGCCAAGAGCAAGATGGTAAAGTGTATGATCTCGATAAGGCGGTTGTTGGTAAGAACTACCCGCCGTTTCATCCGCATTGCAGAACAACTACAATTAGTGCTACTTCTGTTATTGAATACCGTGCTATGAATCTAAATAGAGGATATGAGCGTGTTTCTAATATGACTTATAAGAAGTGGGAAGATACGTATGTTAAAGCAGCCTAATAAGGTTGTTTTTTTATTGTCCAAATGCGTTAAGACATTAAACTGCCGCTACTAATACCGAACTATTGGGGCTTGCACTCAATGGGGCGATAGGAGGAAATACACATGTTTAAGAAAGAACAGGAAACACAATATAGATTGAAGTTAAATTTACAATTCTTTTCTGAAGGTGGAGAAGAAAATCCTGGTGGGGGCGAAGAACTCGGTGGGGAACAAACTCCAACATTCACGTTAGATCATTTTCAAAACTTCTTAGATACAAATGTTGATGCGCAGAAGGTTATTCAGTCTCGTATCGATAGCGCTGTATCTAAAGGTGTCGAGTCATTCAAAACTAACAAACTACCTGACATTCTTCAAAGTGAGATTGCTAAGCGTACAGAAAAGACACCAGAACAAATTGAATTAGAAGGTATGAAAGCTGAAATTGCAAAGATAAAAGCTGAGAATACTCGTAAAACAATCGAAACAGAAGTTGCAAAACAAGCAGATAAATTAGGTATTGATGCTGATTTCGCTCTTACCTTCTGCGTTGATCCGACTTCATTAGATAACACGCTTAAAAAGGTTACTAAGTTCAACGAATATGCTGAATCATTAGTTGCAGAGCGTGTACAAAAGAGTGTTGATGAACGTTTTGCTAACAATTATGCAAAGGGTGCTGATTTAAAATTACCTACTACAAATGAAACAGGTAATAAAAGTAGCCTAGCAATTATCCAAAATCAATTATCCAAACAATAAGGAGACGATAATAAATGAAAAAAACTGCTGATTTACTTTCCGTAGAGAAGATTGACCTATCTGAAGCTATTGCATATGCTTCGCCAATGGATACACCATTTACAACATTACTATTACAAAATGGTTTAACTGCTGATTCAACAAGCACAGAAGTTTCTTGGAGAGAAGCTGCTCTTGATGCAAACCGCAAAGGACCTCAATTAGAAGGTGCTAATGCGATTGATCCGAATAAAACGACTCGTGAACTAATCAAAAACAATCAACAAATTTTCCAACGTACTGCTGAAGTATCTGGTTCATTGCAAGCAGTTAAAGTTCCTGGTGTTCCGGGTGGAGAAATGGCTCAAGAAATTAATGACCGTATGATCGAAACGAAAGTCGATTTAGAATGGTACGTTCTTCAAGGTACAAAAGCAGATGAATCTGGTGCAACGCCTCGACAAATGAACGGACTTATCAACTTAATTAATTCGAAAAACAAATTCGCTCCTACTGGTGGTAAACTTTCTGCTGAAGATTTAGTTAAAGCTTTCCGTTTATGCTGGGAAAAGGGTGCTGGCGGCGACAAGTTAGTACAATGCGGCTCTCAAGTAGCTGAGTTCATTGATAAGTTGTTCAAAGTAGAAAAAGGTGTAATGATTCCTGCTATTCAAGGTGGCGGAAATATCATTGGTTTAACTGCTGATGTAATTCATACTCGTTATGGACGCGGAAACATCGTATTAAACCGTCATATGCCTGATGGAGCTTTAACGATTGTTGATTTAAACCAAGTTAAACTTCGCCCATTACGTAAAATGGCTGCTGAGAAACTTGCTAAAAACGGTGACTCTGAGAAACAAATGATTGTCGGTGAATATTCACTAGAACTTAAAAATAGCTATGCTGGGGCCGTTATTAGCGGTATCACAGGTATTGTTGAACCTGAAGCTCCTGCAACACAAGGCTAATAAAGGAGGAATATAAATGGCAGCTAAAAAAACTACAGAACCTACAGTATATAAGGTGATTGCGCCTAAACCATTCACCTATGTTGCTACAAACTATTTCGGAGGTCTTTGGGCTGATGAAAATGGTGTATTCGTAACAGAAAATGAAGAAACGTATAAATATCTGCTTACGTTTGCAGAGTTTAAAGACGTTACTTATATTTAATCATGTTACAGCGAATTAAGATTCGTTTAGGGATTACAGATACTGCCCAGGATGATTTATTAAATGAATTGATTACCTCTATACGTGACGTTATCTCGTTGCGTGTAGGGGTAATTACATTCCCTAAAGTTCTAGAATCAATTGCAGTTGAAGTGGTTATTTCTGCTTATAACCGTAGGGGTTCTGAGGGCGCTTCTAGTGAAGCGGTAGACGTTATTTCAACTTCTTATATTACCAACTTACTAGAACCGTATACAGAGCAATTAGAGAACTTTAAAAAAGGATTAACACAAGGGACTGAAGATGCAACTGGTGCTGGTCGAAGTGGAGTGAGGTTCTTTTGAGATATGATGAAAAAGTTGAATACCTCGCTATTGAGTATGTAACAAATGAAATGAATGATAAGATACCGGTTGAAAAGCCTATCGGTATATTCGATAGTTTGTTAACACCATTTTCTTTACAGGAGACTCAAGTATATGGAGCTTCTTATACAAAGACCAATGTAAAAGTATTGTGTAGAGATCCGCAGTCATTTAACGCTCGTATTCTCAAAGTAGAGAATCAAAAGTATGAGATACTCGAAAAAAGAGATTACAAGAAAGTATTTTTATACATTTGTAAAAAGGTTGTTGGTCAAAATGTCAATTCGAATTGATGTTAGTGGATTTGGACAACTTGCAGCAAGTATTGGTAGATACAATAACCAAATGAAACAACGTGTAAAAGATACCGTTGACAATACAACTGCAGACATTCAATCACAAGCGAAAGCAGAAGCGAATGTTGATACCGGTGATATGAGACGTAAAATCGAAAAGAAGCCCACCGTTTCATCAGGTGGCACAATTAGAGGTAGCGTTCAATCATTAGCTGAGTATACAGTCCATGTTAACTATGGTCATATGGTTAAAGCTGGACAGATATTTTATGACAAACGTTCTAAATCATTTAAACGTGTGAAAAGAACGAGATTTATCCCTGGTAGTTATTTCTTCACAAGAGCAGTAACAAAGGGTAAAAATGAATTTGCAAGAGAAATAGGAAAGGCGTTGAGATACGATGGCTAACACTAGAGATACGCTTACACCTCTCCATATTGCTTTAGTTCAACGATTAAAACAACATGGAGTGGAAGCTTCATTTGATTATAACGAGGATGAAGAGGGAGATATTGAGTTTCCTTTCGTAACCTTCGAAATACCTACAATTGAAAATAATGCATCTAAAACGACATTTGGTGATAAACCTCTTGTCGTTTTTTATATCGTCGATGAACAACCAACAAATGGGCGTTTGTACGATATCAGAGCAAAGATTATACAAGCTCTAGAAGAGGATTTAATCCTTTCTAATAACTTAACATGCTCGAACCAGAAAACAGATGATTCTGGCGTTATACGAGATCCAGAGAGTGGATTTAGAACAGTTCGTTTAACATATCAATTCTATCTTGAAGGAGTGAAGTGACTTGGCAGAAGAATTAAAAGTAAAAATCGCCTCTTACTTAGGGGTTAAGAAGATTGTTCGCATTTTTGATTTAAACACTGGTAAAGTTTTAGCAATTGGTGGTCAAAAAGAACACACAATGAACCGTACTGCGGACACAATTGACGTTTCTACTAAAACCGGTGGAATTCAAAACATGGAAGAAATCATGAATAAAATGGGCGTTACTGATTGGAAGCCTAAAGAATACAACGATTACAAAGAGTACATTCAAGGGCAAAAAGAGTGGAGTGTTGATGTATCTGGAGCTTTACCAGCTAGTGACGCTGCATATGACATTCTAGAAGCCGCATATGAAAATGGAACGCCTGTTGGTGTATCCGAATTAGATTTAGGTCGCATGAAAGAGAAAATCGGTATCGCTATCCCTACTGAACTGAGCGAAGAAGCTCCAATTGATGATTTGGCAGGGTATTCTCTAACTTTACAAGGTACAGGCCCACAAGTTAGCCGTACTTATACTCCACCTACTGGAGCTTAATCATGAGTAACCCAAAATTCATCCCATCTACTCAATTAATAGTAGATGGGGATATTTATAATTTGCGACTATCTCGATACATGCGATTGCAGTTAGAAAAAGAATACAGTATGAATGTGCAAAGATACTACTCCATGATGTGTGTGAATGGGAATGTAGTTGATGAGTATCAATTCGCAGCAGTTGTTTGGGCTTTATTACGCGGCGGTGGGCAAAAGGTATCAAAAGAAAGAGCTTGTGACATTATTGAAGAAGCGGTAAATGATGAAGAATGTGGAATCATCAAGCTTTTTGAATCAGTGTTAGAAGCTCTTTCTGCTGCTTTTATGAATGAAGAACAGTTTAAAGAATACAAAAGACTTATTGAAGTTTATAAGTCCTCAGAAAGCGAAGAAGACACCGAAAAAAAGTAGATAATGACGAGCGTGATTTTTCAATGGCCATTCTCGAATTCGGCATAGAACCAGAAGTGTTTTGGAATATGACCGAAAGAGAGTTCTTCACTCTTGTCATTTATGATCTGCAGAAAAAAGAAAACGATATGTTACGAATGAGAGCGGTTGTAACGAATGCAATGTACAACATGAATCGTGGTAAAAAACCATTCAAAGAGTTCCCATTTGAAAATAGAAAATCACAACTTAAAGTAATCAAACAAGCGGCAGATAAAGATAAGTTATTTGCTCAGTTCGGCGGGCAGGTGAGTTTATAATGGCTGGTCATGAACAAATTGGTGTAGATATAACCGTAAATAACGGACAGGCCGAGACGCAGTTAAGAAGTTTCCAACAAACAGCAGAACAAACAGGAAGTAAAGTAGAACAAGCCTTCAGTAAGATTGGTGCTATTGGCGACAAATTAACAGTCGGTGTTACTACTCCCTTAGCTGCCGTATCTGCTTTAGGTTTCAAGACTGCAATGGATTTTGATAAATCACAAGGACAAATACAAGCAGCTTTAGGTGTGACTGAAAAAGGCGCCGAGAACCTTAATAACATTGTTAAAAAGGTTTGGAAAGATGGTTTCGGTGAGAGTACCGAAGAAGCGACAAGAGGGTTAGAAAAGGTTTATCAGAATATGCGTGATGTTCCTCATGAGGAATTAGAATTAGCGACAAAGAACACCTTAGCTTTAGCTAAAACATTTGATGTAGATTTGAATGAAGCTACTCGCGGCGCTGGGCAATTAATGGGAGAATTCGGTTTAACTACTGAGGAAACATTTGATTTGCTAGCGGCTGGAGCTCAAGCTGGTTTGAATTACTCAGATGAATTATTCGATAACCTTTCCGAATACGCACCGTTATTTAGACAGGCCGGATTCTCTGCTGATGAAATGTTCACCATACTCGCTAATGGTACCGCTAATGGATCGTACAATCTCGATTACATTAATGATCTTGTTAAAGAGTTCGGTATTCGTGTGCAAGATGGTTCTAAAGGCGTTGAAGAAGCCTTTGGGAAGTTACCTAAAAAAACTCAGGATATTTGGAAATCGTTCAATGAAGGAAAAGCAACTGCTGCCGATGTATTCAAGGCGGTTATTGGCGACTTGAAGGGTATGGAGAATCAAGTAGAGGCTACTCAGTTAGGTGTTTCTATTTTCGGTGTAAAATTCGAGGATATGGGAAACCAAGCTGTATATAGCCTGACTGATGTAAGTGGCGGTTTAGGTGAAACTAAAGGCGCTATGGACAAACTAAGAAAAGCGCAAGAAGAAACATTCTCTCAAAAGTGGCAAAAGACATTACGTGAAGCGCAACTAGCATTAGAACCACTCGGGAAAATGCTGTTGGATATCGCTATGGAGGTTCTTCCTAAAGTTTCTGCTGCTGTTAAAACTGTAACTGAATGGTTTGCCGGCTTATCTCCTGAAGCTCAAAAGACAGTAATAGCAATTGGTGGTATTGCTTTAGCTGCTGGTCCTGCTCTTTCTATCTTAGGAAGAATGGGTGGAATTATTGGTGGTTTAGTTGGAAAGATAGGCAGTTTTACAACTGCTGCTCGTGCTGGCGCTGCTGCAACTACTGCTATTCAAGGTGCTTCTGGTGCTGCAGCTTTAGGAATGGGTGGATTAGGTACTGCTCTTGGTGGTGCGGTTATTGCTGCTGCTCCTTGGTTAATTGGTGCTGCTGCTATCGGTGCTGCTGGATATGGAATCTATAAAGCTATGACTCAGGAAGCTGTTCCAGCTGTCGATTTATTCAAAGATCGTGTGAATTTAGCTGCTGATGGCACTGTTCAGAGTGTAGATAAGATATCTAAAGGCACACAAAAAGCAGTAGGCGCTTTTATGGAACTATCTCAAAAAACAGGTACTGAATTAACTAATATGTATGCTACACAAACAGCTATTAACGAAGAAAACATGCCTAAAATTGTAGGTCAATTCGATGAAATGAAAAATCAAATTATTGCAGGATATGATAAACAAAAGAATGACGCTGTCACAAAAACAACAGAAATGTTTAGCTCAATGAGCGCAATAACAGATCAGGAAAAAGCTAGTATCCTTGAAAAAATGAATGGTTACTATGACCAACAAAAACAAAAAGCCCAAGACACTCAAAATCAAATCATGGGAATTTTGAATACTGCTAAAGAACAAAAACGAGCATTAACTACTGATGAATATAATCAGCTGATGCAGTTGCAAAGTAACTATCAAAGTGAAGCTGTTAAATCTCTTTCTGCTAACAAAACAGAGCAAGAAGTAATACTACAGAATCTAAAAGATTCAAAAGGACGCATGAATGCTGAAATGGCTTCTGATGCAATTCAAAAGATGGAGAAGCAACGTTCTGAAACTGTAAAAAAAGCTCAATCTGAATATAACGACAAAGTCCGTATCGTTACTAAAATGCGTGATGAAATGGGCGTTATTTCAGGTGAACAGGCGGATAAAATGATTTCTGATGCAAAAAGACAACGAGATGGAGTAGTTGATAAAGCTAATGAAATCAAGAGTCAAGGTGTCGACCGTTTAAAAAGCTCTTATAAAGATTTAGAGAGCCAGGTGGACACAAGCACAGGAAATATCTTGACTCGTTGGGATAAAGTAAAACGCTGGTGGGACGGATGGAATCCTGTGGCTAAACAAATGGTGGTTAGTACTGTTAGCGCTGCAACTGGCGGAAGGGTACAATTACCTGGAAATGCAAACGGAACACCATTCTTTGCAGGAGGGCTAACACGCGTTAATGAACGTGGTGACGAGATTATGAATTTACCACGTGGTACACAAATCATCCCAAATGATTTGTCGAAACGTTATGTTGATCGTGCTGCAAGAAACGCGAATTCATCTACCGCAACTCCACAAGGAAATGTTTCCATTGAAAACGTGTTAAATATAGATGGTTATGAAATAGCTCGAGCAGTTGGGCCAATTATAGATAGTATGCAAACTAGTAATATTAAAATCAAGTCTTATTTAAAAGGATGATGTGTAATGTGCGTTTTAATTGAACGCTTCAGTGGTGAAAAGACGTTGTTAAGTGATGTAGGAATTATAACACGTGATTTTCGCGTCTCATCTCCTCAATATAATCGTCCTCGAGAGCAGGTTATAGGAAGACCTGGAGCTATAGGACAAGTTGCTGATATTGCCCCTCGTGAACTCATTGGGGTTTTTTATTTGAAAGCTCAAAGTACAGAAACTTATGGAATTGAAAGGGATGAGATATTCAATCTTTTTAGAAGTGATGAATACTTCTTTATTTATGATATGAGGTTTCCTGAAAAACGTTGGTTAGTTGTAGCTGACGATAGTTTCGGATTAGACCAACAGAGAATGTACGGTTTTTTCGAAGTAAAGTTTATTGCTGATAACCCACCATTTGCTATGTCTACGTTCCGAACTGATGAACATGATTTCATGGAGAAATTATACAACTCAGATGTGTTATCCAGATTCGTTCTAGATAAGCCTATTCAATATGTATTTCATAACGAAACAGACTTATGGGTATTTAATGCAGGTAATGTTGAAATAGATTCACGATACATGGATTTAGATATAAGTTTTATAGGTGCTTCTAATCAGCTAAAAATAACAAACAAATCTATTTTAGATTCATTCGGGGAACCGATTTATTGG
>Ga0268252_1000616_pt1 | contig 22577 bp, 16 predicted proteins | sample AgamicMgSfrz_FD_200244 | JGI IMG/M metagenome (GOLD analysis project Ga0268252, IMG submission 200244) | Agave microbial communities from Guanajuato, Mexico - Mg.Sf.rz (v2) (version 3) | ecosystem: Host-associated > Plants > Phyllosphere > Phylloplane/Leaf | place: Guanajuato, Mexico | collected... | reverse complement strand
CTCTTTCTTCTGTCTCAAAACAATTAGCATAACAAGAATAGACGCTGCTAAAATACTTTTAAAAACCGGACGTAAATATACGAACTCCTCCATCTATTTCTCCTTTCCCAAAAACATTACATCTAAACATTAACATATTTAACCAAATTAAAAACACATGCCATCTTAAATTAAAACGACATGTGTTTCCGTATTTGCTATGATAGTTGCTTCCACTTCGTTCCCAAAACAGGACGCTCATAATTTTGGATTGCATGAATTAGTTTATCTGCCGTCTCAGCTGAAACGATCAATTCTTTATTTGATGGATTCATAAATCCTTCTTCAGCTGAACGTTCAACCATTTGTAAAATTGGTCCGTAAAAGCCTTTTATGTTCAATAAACCAACCGGCTTATTATGTATACCAATTTGTGACCAACATACTACTTCAAATAGCTCTTCAAACGTTCCGTATCCGCCTGGTAATGCAATAAAAGCATCCGCAAGCTCTGCCATTTTCGCTTTACGTTCATGCATCGTCTCTACTTCAATTAATTCTGTTAATCCTGTATGCACAATTTCTCCTCGGAATAGACCGCGTGGCATAACACCTGTTACACGTCCGCCTAAGCGAAGAACTTCGTTTGCCACTTCTCCCATTAATCCAACGCAAGAACCACCGTATACAAGCTCATAATCGTTCTCAACAAACATTTTTCCTAACGCTATTGCCTGCTCTTTAAATTCTGGTCTCTCCCCTAAATTAGAACCTGCAAACACACAAATCTTTCTCATTCCTACACCCCGAAACTATATATTGTTATGATACAATGAATATTGTACAACATATTGAAGGGATGAGGAAGAAATGGATATCGTCGCATTTCAAAGATGGGTGGAGGAATTTTACGAAAAACGAAGCTGGTCACAGTATAATTCCTTTATTCGCTTAAATTTCTTAACAGAGGAAGTTGGAGAAGTTTCACGCGTTGTTCGTGCAATCGAAATTGGCCGTGATCGTCCTGACGAAAAAGTGAAAACAGAAGAAGAACTAAAACAAGAGTTAAAAGAAGAACTTGGTGATGTACTATCTAATCTTATTATTCTTTCACAAAAATATGATTTAGATTTACAAGACATTATGGAGGCACACGTCACAAAGCTTTCGAAAAGGTTCGAAGTATCCAAATGAGAATATTATCAATTATGGTATAATGTTCTTGTCACAATACTAAGGGGGATTTTATGTTATCTAAAAAATTGCACGACGCATTAAACGATCAAATGAACTTTGAATTTTACTCTGCCCACGCCTATATGGCAATGGCTGCTTACTGTACAGCTGAGAGCTATGATGGATTCGCTAACTTTTTCCTTGTACAAGCTGAAGAAGAACGTTTCCACGCAATGAAGCTTTACAACTACATTAATGACCGTGGTGAGCGTGCTATTATTACTGGATTTGATAATCCAAATAACGAATATGAATCTGTATTGAACGCTTTTGAAGTGGCACTTGAGCACGAGCGTGAAGTAACGAAGCGTATTTATAACTTATCTGATATCGCTTGGGATGAGCGTGAACACGCAACAATTACATTTTTAAAATGGTTCGTCGATGAGCAAGTAGAAGAAGAAGCTTCATTTGATAGCATCATCCAAAAACTAAAACGTATTACAAGTGATTCAAACGCACTATTTATGCTAGATGCTGAATTAGAGAAACGTACATTTACACCTCCAGCTCAATAATATTTCAATCACCTTAATACATGTATTAAGGTGATTTTTTATTTGCTCTCTATCTTAAAATCACCTTAAATTTCCTCATATTTGACATAGCGCCAGCTATAAAATGGTATTATTTTCAATATAAAAACAATATACGAGGAGAGAAAAAATGAATCAACGTGTAGAAGCTGTCGATGCAATTCGTGGTTTCGCTTTGTTTGGCATTTTACTAGTCAATATGACATTAATTCAATTTGGGTTCTTCACCAGTGAAAAACCCACTTATCTATTCGGCAATCTTGATAAAGGCGCTAATTGGTTTATTCAATTTTTCGGCACACACAATTTTATATCCCTATTTTCTTTTCTATTTGGGCTTAGCATTATTTTGTTACAAAAAAGTATTATCGCAAAAGGAAAAAAATTCTTCCCTACATACATAAGACGTATTATCATTCTTTTACTACTTGGCTACATTCACGGCACTTTTGTTTGGGAGGGAGATATTTTATTTGCATACGGAGTTATCGGGATTTTCTTAATGATGTTCATCAATCGAAAACCGAAAACTTTGCTCATTTGGGCGATTATTCTACTCGCACTTATTACACTTATGTCCTATCAAACTGATCCATCTACAAATATAAATGATTTCGCACCTTATACTGAAAAAGAACATAAAGTCCATCAAACCGGAGGCTATATGGATCACGTCAACTTTAGATTGACTGAAAATCCTTTTGATTACATGGGAATTGACGGTGCATTCGGATTATTTTTCATATCAGTTTTCGCAATAATTTTTATGTCTCCACTGTTCCTACTCGGAATGTATGTAGGGAAAAAAGGCTGGCTATTTGAGGTCAATAAACATATACCTGCTGTCAAAAAAATATGGTTTGCCACCGGTCTCTTCTCTTTTACAATTAAAATCTTAGCTATGTTCGTAAAGCATCCGATTTTAATTATGTTACAAGATGGCCTTACACCAGTAACTATGACCTTCTTTTACGGAAGTACGATTATTTTATTATTCCATTACAAAAAAGCATCTCGTCTACTAACATACATGGCGAACATGGGAAAAATGTCCGTTAGTAATTACTTAGCACAATCTATTATTGCAACAACTATTTTTTACGCATATGGATTTGGCCTATACGGTAAAATCGGTTATTTCTTCGGTATTCTTTTAACCATCGGAATTTATACGATTCAATTATTCGTTAGCACCTATTGGCTCCAGAAATACCGGATGGGTCCAGTGGAATATGTGTGGAGACTGGGAACTTATTTAGAGAAACCACGTTTTAAAAGAGATTTGGATAAAGCAAGTTAAACAAAAAAGCAATGAGCTTACGCTCATTGCTTTTCTTAATTTATTAAAGCATAACCCCAACGATAATCGCTGATAATATACTTACTAACGTTGCACCGTATACAAGTTTTAAACCGAATGATGATACAACGTTTGCTTGTTTGCCATCGATACTCTTCGTTGCACCTGCGATAATTCCGATAGATGAGAAGTTCGCAAATGATACAAGGAAGATAGATAAAATACCTACTGTACGAGCTGATAAATCACCAGCTACTTTACCAAGGTCAAGCATTGCAACGAATTCGTTCGTTACTAATTTTGTTGCCATAATTTGTCCTGCTTGTAGCATCTCTGATGTTGGAATACCCATTACGAATGCTAATGGTGAGAAGATATATCCTAAAATGCTTTGGAATGTGATTCCGAAAATTGAATCGAATACACCGTTAATTGCTGTAATTAATGCTACGAAACCGATTAACATCGCCGCTACTGTTACAGCGATTGAGAAACCAAGCATAATATATTCGCCTAACATTTCAAAGAATGTTTGTTTCTTGTCTTCTTGTAATTCTAAAATATCGTCTTCTTCTTTTACTTCATATGGATTAATGATATGAACGATAATGAATCCACTGAATAAGTTTAATACAAGTGCTGTTACTACATATTTTGGATCAATCATTTTCATATAAGAACCGACGATTGACATCGATACTGTAGACATTGAAGATGCACAAAGTGTGTATAAACGATTTTTCGGTAATTTGCTTAGTTGATCTTTTACTGTAATGAATACTTCCCCTTGACCAACGATTGCAGCTGCTACCGCATTATATGATTCTAGTTTTCCTAAACCGTTAACTTTACTTAATAGGAAACCGACTGCACGAATGATAATCGGTAAAACTTTAATATGTTGCAGAATCCCGATTAATACTGCTAAGAAAATAATCGGTAATAATACTGTTAAGAAGAATGGTGCTTGTCCATCGTTTGCTAGACCACCAAATACGAAATTAACCCCAGCTTCCGCAAATTTTAAAATAGCGCCAAATCCATCTGCGATCCCTTTTACTAATACGAATCCGACCTTTGTATTTAGTAAGAAATACGCAAGTACCAATTGAATGACAAGCATAAGTGCAATTGGTTTATATTTAATTTTCTTACGATCTGAACTGATAAGGAAACCTAGTACAAACACTACAAGTAAACCGACTAGAAACATTACTATTTTCATATGTGAATCCCCCACTTCTCCCACGAGTTATTGGTCGTATAACGTATAACGAATGACGTCTGACCATTGTTGTTAAAAAAATTTAAAACCCCTAAAAACTATTCAACTGTCATCTAAAATCAGTAAGCGTTTACATAAATTGCAATTTATAAAAGGTAGCTTCTTCTCTCCTACCATACTTGAAAGTCTGAAATTGATACCACCTACAAATCAAATTGTAAGCGTTATCTAGGTGAAATGCAATATAAATTTTAAAAGATTTTTATATGTTAATATATTCCTAATTAATTGGTTTTTTCATGCAAATTTACCATAAAAAAATAGCCCTAGCTATGAGCTAGAGCCATCCTTTTTTTACCCCGCTTTAACGGGCAGTAAGACCCCCATCTCAACATTCAGCGAAAACAAAGAAGTTAGATGGGTGATTAACTGCCCATAAAAGCCCGATTGGTGAGGGCTGATAATCAGCGGGGGATAAAGCTCCCCCCACTAATTAAAGTTTCACTTTATAACATAACACCAACGATAATCGCTGATAAAATACTTACTAATGTCGCACCGTACACAAGGCGTAGGCCGAATGATGATACAACATTTGATTGATTTTCATCGATACCTTTCGTTGCACCTGCGATAATTCCGATAGATGAGAAGTTCGCAAATGATACAAGGAATACAGAAAGAATACCAACTGTACGAGCCGATAAATCACCAGCTACTTTTCCAAGATCAAGCATCGCAACAAACTCGTTTGATACTAATTTTGTTGCCATAATTTGTCCCGCTGTTACCATTTCTGCTTGCGGGATGCCCATTACGAATGCTAATGGTGAGAAAATATATCCTAAAATAGCTTGGAATGTAATACCGAACATTGAATCAAACAAGCTATTGATTGCTGTAATTAATGCTACGAAACCAAGTAACATTGCCGCTACTGTGATCGCGATTGTGAAACCAAGCATAATATATTCGCTTAGCATTTCAAAGAATGATTGTTTCTTCTTATTTTCTAATTTCAGTGTATCTTCTTCTTCTGTAATATCGTACGGGTTAATAATATGAATGATAATGAAACCACTAAATAAATTTAATACAAGTGCTGTTACTACATATTTTGGTTCAATCATTTTCATATAAGAACCAACAATTGACATCGATACTGTCGACATAGAAGATGCACATAATGTATATAAACGATGTTTTGGGATTTTACTTAATTGATCTTTTACTGTAATAAATACTTCTGCTTGTCCAACAATGGCAGCTGCTACTGCGTTATATGATTCTAGTTTTCCTAGACCATTTACTTTACTTAACAACGTACCAATAGCACGAATAAATATTGGTAAAATTTTAAAGTGTTGCAGAATTCCGATTAAAACCGCAAAGAATACGATTGGTAATAGCGCTGTTAAGAAGAATGAAACCTCTCCTTTATTAACAAGACCACCAAATACGAAAACGATTCCAGCTTCCGCATATCCAAGAAGTGCGCCAAATCCATCTGAAATTCCTTTTACTAAAATATAACCAACTTGCGTATTTAATAAGAAATAAGATAATGCTAGCTGAATAATAAGCATAATTGCGATTGGTTTATACTTAATCTTCTTTCGATCGGCACTTATAAGAAAACCGAGTACAAATACAACGAGTAATCCTACAAGGAACATAACAAACTTCATTAATAAAATCCTCCATTTAACTCTTCATTAACGTTGAACGTCTGACCATTCGAAACAAGAAATAATCCGAACTTTCCATTTCTCCTCCAAAACCTTCAATCGGATAGGAAAGATCATAAAACCTCTTATTTCAAAGGCATTTTCCATTCTAACATAAATCATAATTCATATCCGCATTTTTCTTAAAAAAATACGTTTTATTATGAAACATTCATGAATGTTCGTCTTTTTCATTATAAAGCGAAACTTTAATGAACGGGAGTTTCACTTCACACAAATAGCTGAACCAACAAAAAATGAGCATCAAGTTTCACTTGATGCTCACCTCATTATACTGCTTTTTCTTTATCAGCTACCTCTGGCTTATCCCAACACTCTGTATTGTTCAAACCTGGAATAGACTCCGCATAAAAGACTGGATCTTTCCCTTGTTTCTTTTGCTTAATATAATCTGATAACGCTGCGAAAGCGTACTTAGAAAGGAATACAATTGCTACTAAGTTAATAACAGCCATAATTCCCATAAATAAATCTGCTAAATCCCAAACGATTTGAATTGTCGCCACGGACCCTAGCATAACCATACCAAGTACAGCAATGCGGTATGCATTTAATAGCACTTTACTTCCATTTAAGAACTCAATATTCGTTTCACCATAGTAGTAGTTACCTACTAATGAACTGAATGCAAACAAGAAGATTGCAACTGCTACAAATATAGAAGCCCATGGACCGATATGTTGACTTAACGCCTGCTGCGTTAATTGAATTCCATTTAAATCAGCTGCATTATGCACATCTGATAAAAGAATAATAAATGCTGTACAACTACAAATTAATAATGTATCTGTAAATACCCCTAAAGTTTGAATGAAACCTTGTTTAACTGGGTGCGTTACGTTTGCAGTCGCTGCTGCGTTCGGCGCACTACCCATACCTGCTTCATTTGAGAATAATCCACGTTTTACCCCTAATAAAATCGCAGCTCCTAATCCTCCACCTACTACTTCTTTAATTCCGAAAGCATGTAAGAAAATTTCTTTAAATACATATGGAATTGCCGTAATGTTTGTTACAACAACGAATAATGCCACTGCTACATAAATAATTGCCATTACTGGAACAATCATTTCAACCGCGCGAGCAATTCGTTTTACTCCGCCGAAAATAATAACTGCAAGTAAACCAGCCATAACAAGACCTACTAACCTACTATCTGTTTTGAATGCCCCATCAAAAGCTGCTGCTACAGTATTAGACTGTACAGCATTAAAAATCAATCCGAAACTTACTGTTATTAGAACAGAGAACACAACACCTAACCAGCGTTTATTTAAACCCTTTTCCATATAATACGCTGGGCCCCCACGGAATGCATTCCCATCTTTCACTTTATAAATTTGCGCTAATGTGCTCTCTACAAATGCAGAAGCACCCCCAATTACCGCGATTAACCACATCCAAAATACTGCTCCTGGACCACCTGCTGAAATTGCGATAGCTACACCAGCTAAGTTACCAGTACCTACACGAGAAGCTGTACTCATACAAAATGCTTGGAATGATGATACTCCACTCTTCTCTTTTTGTGCTTTCCTCGTTTTCGAGCTTGCTCCATCCCCAAGCAATCGAATCATTTCACCGAAGTAACGAACTTGGACAAATTTCACACGAAATGAAAAATAGAGCCCTAACCCAATTAACATCGCAATAATGACATATGACCAAAGGATATTATTTACATCCCCAATTACCCTAGCTAAAAAATCCATATTTGCATTGCCCCCTCTTCCTAACAATAAGAAAATTATATTCTAAAAACTTTAAGTAATCAAGAACTTTATGTAAGGTTTTATAACATGAATATGTTAATAAAATTAACATACGTGTTTTTTTTACATAAAAATATAGCCATTACATACATTTATCCAATACTCAATCACTTATCCTCTTCGACCAGTCATACTTTTAATACAGCACGTTCCCCACAAATAACGAGAGAGAAATAAACAAAAAAAATTATATTAATAATTACCTCTCACCCTTTTCATCATTTCCTACAACAAAAAAGGCGAGCATCGAATTCACCTCGATGCTCGCCTTTTCATTTACACTGCTTTTTCTTTATCTGTTACCGCTGACTTATCCCAACACTCTGTATTCGTTAAACCAGGAATAGAATCTGCACTGAAGACTGGATCTTTTCCTTGTTTCTTTTGCCTTACATAGTCTGCCAATGCAGCATACGCAAATCGGCCGAGAAGTGTAATCGCAATTAAGTTCGTGATTACCATTAGCCCCATAAATAAGTCCGCCATATTCCATACAACTTGAAGCGTCGCAACAGAACCGAATAATACCATTCCAACTACCGCAATACGATAAATTGTTAACCACGTTTTGCTTTGCTTAATGAATTCAATATTTGTTTCACCATAATAGTAGTTTCCTAGAAGTGAACTAAATGCAAATAAGAAAATAATAATCGCTAAGAAACTGCTCGCCCATGGGCCAATTTGTGAACTTAATGCATTTTGTGTTAATTCAATACCTTCTAAATTCGTTGCTTTATATGCACCAGAACATAGTACGATAAATGCTGTTGATGTACATACTAAGAATGTATCTACTAATACTCCAATCGTTTGAATAAAACCTTGTTTCGCTGGATGCGTTACATCAGCTGTTGCTGCCGCATTCGGCGCACTACCCATACCTGCTTCGTTCGCAAATAATCCGCGCTGAATACCATATTTCATCGCAGCACCGATACCGCCACCTACAGCTGAATCTAAACCAAATGCACCTTTAAAGATTTCCGTAAACACATCTGGTATTAAATAGAAGTTTTTAATGACAACAAAAATAGCTACGGCAATATAAATAAGCGCCATTGGCGGAACAATCATTTCCGACATACGTGCAATACTTTTTACACCACCAAAAATAATAACCGCAACTAATGCAGCTAATACAATACCAACAATATAACGCTCTAAGCCAAATGCATTTTCAAATGCTAATGTTACTGTATTTGCTTGTACTGAGTTGAAAATTAAACCGTAACTAATTGTAATCAGAATAGAGAACCAAATCCCCATCCAACGTTTATTTAAACCTTTTTCCATATAATAAGCAGGACCACCACGGAAGCCACTGCCATCTTTTATTTTATAAATTTGCGCAAGCGTACTTTCTACGAAACTTGAAGAAGCACCAATAATCGCAATAACCCACATCCAAAATACAGCTCCAGGTCCTCCCATAGAAATAGCTAACGCTACACCAGCTAAGTTCCCGATACCAATACGAGCTGCAGAACTCATACAAAATGCTTGGAACGATGATACACTGCCCTTTTTACGTGTCTTGCCAGTTAGTCCATCACTCATTAAACGAATCATTTCTCCTAAATGAGTAAGCTGTACGAATTTCAATTTAATAGAAAAATAAAGCCCTAAACCAATTAACATTGCAATAAGAATATATGACCAAAGAATCGTATTCGTTGATGAAACGAATTGTTCCAAAATATTCATACAATTAACCCCTCCTTTTCTCCATAAAACGAATTATATTTAAAAAACATTCAAAAATCAACATTTTTCGACAATTTGCAATTTCCAAATATTAGCCAAGCGCGAAGTAACAATATCTTTATGACTCTCCTCCCTCTAACTGTGCATACTAAAACAAAAAATAAATCTACAAACTACCCCATTGACAAAAACACCTACCTGTAACTATAATGATTACAACAGGTTGTAACAAACCTAATTACAATACATTCATTCACTTTCAGATATACAATTTAACAAAACACTTTGGAGGGATTTATTATGAAAATCGGAATTATCGGAGCAACTGGTAAAGCAGGAAGTCGTATTTTAAAAGAAGCATTAGATCGTGGACATGAAGTAACTGCAATCGTAAGAAACGCTGCAAAAATTACAGAAGAAAACGTAAAAGTTTTAGAAAAAGACGTATTTTCTCTTACATCTAACGACCTACAAGCATTCGACGTAGTTGTAAATGCATTTGGTGCTCCAGCAGGGCAAGAACACCTTCACGTAGATGCAGGAAACGTACTTATTGAAGCTGTGAAAGGTGCACCAAATACAAAATTACTTGTAGTTGGCGGAGCAGGAAGCTTATTTGTAGACGAAGAAAAAACAACACGTGTATTTGATACACCAGGTTTCCCAGGCGAATACCTTGCAACAGCTCAAAACCAAGGTAAAAACTTAGAAATCTTGCAACAAACAAATGATATCACTTGGACATTCATCAGCCCTTCTGCACTATTCGCATTAGGAAAACGCACTGGTTCTTACAAAGCTGGCAAAGACAATCTTCTTGTTAACTCAAAAGGTGATAGCTACGTAAGTTACGAGGACTTCGCAGTTGCAGCACTTGATGAAATCGAAAATCCAAAACATGTAAACGAACGCTTCACAGTTGTTTCTGAAGCTGAATAATAAAAAAGCTCGTAAAACATAATGTTTTACGAGCTTTTTCTTATTATCGTACTTGCTCTAAGCCATTTTGAGTAATCTTGAAGGAAATCTCTTTAAATTTTTTCGCATCCCCTTTTCCAATTAACTCACCAGTTTTATACCAACTTAAACGATCAGATTCTGCATGATACACTTTTACTACATCACCATACTCGAACATCATACCATTTACTTGCTCAGCAAAATTCTTTGAAGTTTCTTGTCCTTCTGCTGTTACATGTTTTTTCTCCGTTCCATTTTGATCATATAGGGTAATTCCCATATATAATTCATTGTTAAAGTAACTATGAATTTGTTCATTTGTAGACGTTACATGTAGTTTCTTATCATCATGATTTAACGTTACAATAGAACGAATATCATCACCCAGCCCTTGGTATACAAGACTATCTCCATATGTTACTTCTACTGGTACTTCCGTTACTTTCTTATTTCCAAAACGGTCTTTCGTTTCTACTTTTACTGTTTGTTTACCGATTTTTGTTGTATTTGGTTTTTCTACAAATCCAATTACTTCTCTATCTTTCACTTGAACAAAGTTTTTTGCATCTAATTTATCAGCGTTTGTTGCGATTACTACTTTTTGCGGTATAGCTGTTACTTCTTGTTGTGCTTCCATTCTCTCAAAACCTTGCTCTGTCACTTTAAAGAGCACTTCATGAACACCATACTGCGCATTCATTAGTTCATTCTTTTTATACACTTTAAATCTATCAAACTCTCTTTGATATACCTTTATTACATCACCGTATTCAAAAGTCATTCCATTAAATTGTTCTGCAAATACTTTCGTATTCTCCGATGCTTTTACTGATAAATCTTTCTTCTCTTTTCCATCCTTATCATACACAGTCATTCCCATATACTTCTCATCTGCAAATGAAGTATGCATTGGACCTTCTGAATCTGTTGTACTGAATTTCTTTTCTTCATGATTTAATGTAACAATCGATTTAATATTCGTTTCGTCGTGCCATGTACCGAAGAACATAATGCTATCTCCGTAAATCACTTCTACTGGCACTTCTGTTATTTGCTTATTACCAAAGCGATCTTTCGTTTCTACTTTTACTGTTTGTTTTCCAACTTTTGCTGTAGTTGGTTTTTCTACAAATCCTACTACTTCTCCGTCTTTCACCTGAACAAAATTTTTCGCTTCTAATTTTTCAACATCTGTTCCGATTACTACTTGTTGAGGTTTCGCTGTGACTTCTTGCAACATGTCCATTCTCTCAAAACCTTTTTCTGTCACTTTGAAGAATAGTTCTTTTGTTCCTTTTTTCTCACCTTGACCAGTAAGTGTATTATTTTGATACCATTTCAAACGATCCGGTTCTGCGTGGAATACTTTCACTACATCTCCATACTCGAACTGTATACCATTCACTTGCTTCGCAAAGTTCTCTGATGTTTCTTGTCCCTCTGCTGTTACATGTTTTTTCTCTTTTCCTTCTCCATCGTATAACGCGATCCCCATGTATAGCTCTTTATTAAAATACTCATGAATTTCGCTATCCATATCAGTTGCATGGAATCTCTTCTCTTCGTGCTTTAAAGTTACAATTGAAGCAATATCATCGCCATTTCCTGCATATGCAATGCTATCTCCATAAACCACTTCTAATGAAACTTCCGTTACTTTCTTATTTCCAAAACGGTCTTTCGTTTCTACTTTTACTTTTTGTTCACCAATCTTTGTCGTATTCGGTTTTTCTACAAATCCAACTACTTCTCCGTCTTTGACTTGCACAAAATCTTTTGCTTCTAATTTTTCAACGTCAGTTCCAATAACTACTTTTTGTGGTACTGCTGTTACTTCTTGCAGAGCTTCTAATCTCTCAAATCCATTTTCAGTAATTTCGAAGAATAATTCTTTTATTTCTTTATTTTTTCCTTCTCCCACATATAAACCTTTTTGATACCAATGTAAACGTGAAGACTCTGCATGGTATACTTTCACCACATCTCCATATTCAAATGCTAACCCATTTGCTTCCTTGGCAAAAGCTTCTGTATTCTCCAAGCCTTTTACCTCTATATTTTTCTTCTCTTTTCCCTCTTTATTGTACAAGGTGAATTCAAAATACTTCTCATCTCCAAAGTAATCATGAATCAAATTATCCGTATCTGTCGCACTCATTTTTTTCGTATCATGATGTAACGTTATAATCGATTTCATATCGTCACTACCATAACTTAATCCATATACAAATAGGCTATCTCCATAAGTTACTTCTACTGGCACTTCCGTCACTTTCTTATTTCCGAAACGATCTTTCGTTTCTACTTTTACTTTTTGTTCACCGATTTTCATTGTATTCGGTTTTTCTACAAAACCAATTACTTCTCCACCTTTTACTTGAACAAAGTTTTTCGCTTCTAATTTTTCAGCGTCTGCCCCGATTAATACTTTTTGCGGTACTGCTTCTACTTCCTGTATACCGTCTATTAGTTCATATCCTTGTGGAGTAATCTTAAAGAACTTTTCTTTTTTATTCTTAGCTCCACCTTGATCTACAAGTTTATTACTTTGATACCAATCGAAACGACTTGGTTCTGCATGATATACTTTCATAATATCGCCATATTGAAGTTCAACACCTTCAAGTTGCAAAGCAACCTTTTTAGAATTTTCTTGCCCTTCTATAGAAATATTTTTCTTTTCATTTCCATCCTTATCATATAAGGTAATCCCTACATACTTTTCATTTTTAAAGCGCTCATGAAACTCATTACCAACGAAAGAAACGTTGATTTTCTTTTCATCATGAAGGAGCGTTATAACAGAATTTACCTCATCACCGTAACCTTTAAATACCATAGTATCTCCATAAAGACTGTTAACTGGAACAGAAATGAAATTTCTCTGTCCTTTCTCATCCTCAATTTCTACTAATACCGCTCTTTTTCCAACCTCTAAATACGGCCACATAATTCTACCTGTTACTTTTACATTTTCACCTAAATTTTGAACAAGACTATTTGCTAGATTTTCATTAAAATTCGCACCAACGATGAGATCTTGTACCACAGTAGACGCTTCACCATAAGGAAGCCCGCCGTATGGTTTCACTTGTTTTTCACGAATAATATTACTATCTGTTGCTTTCCATATTTCTTTTTCTAATTTAGGTAAATTTAAATTTTCGATTTTCCCTCTAACCTCATCATTTGGACCTAATCCCCATTTCTCAAAAAACGGCACTAAGTTTTGTTTAGCCGCTTTCGATGCCATATAAATAAACATTTGCTTTTTATCTTCATCTGAAGCAGGCATTTCAGATTCTGGTAATAAGCGATACATTTGATGTAAATTAGGGTAAAAATGCTCTCCATAAGCTAAATCAAGTTGCCAAAACATTACTAGTTTCTCGAATTCTTCCATCTTTTTTTGAGCATCAGGATTATCTAAGTAAGCAAAAGCTTTTTTATAATGACCATCTTCTTCTAGACTTGATTTATTGCCTAACATTCTTTGAACCGATAATGAATATATATTTACTGTTACTTCTCCTACACCTGACCAAAACCAAGGAGCTTGCTGATGTAAATGCCCTACTTCATGCCACGGTCCCCAGCCATCTCCTTGTAATCTCTTTATATTTAAAACCCTATCCATAGTCTCTGGAACATACCCTGTATGATAATGAGTAGCAAACATCCAATCATCTTTATCTGGTTTTCTCTTTTCAACAAATTGGATATAGTGGTTTGGAGCTTTTGACACCCCTATACCATCTTCAGATAATCCTGCTACAGAATTTTCAAAGCGAATAATCTTATCATGTAGCCTCATTAATTCTACTGGATCCGTCTCTCCCATATAGTTTGCCACTGCTTCAGGACTTGCAGTAATTAAACTTCTCTCACCCTTCAATTCAACTGCATAAGGATTTTTATACTTTTTTAACATTGCATCCCAATCTTTTTTTGTGTGTTTCCCTAATACAAATAATGGAAAATGACTTCCTCCATGAATAACTGAAGCTGTTACTTCGCCATCATTATTCATGTTATAAAAATATAGTATTCCACCTCTTGAAGATGAAATATTATTTTCACCAGGTTTTAACTCAAATTCTTCAAACCCTTTTTCATCATATGACTTCGTTCCTATGAACGCTTTAATAGATTGCGTTCCTTTTATTTCAATTTTAATTTCTTCATTTGGACCAGCATAAATTCCAGTTGGTTCATTTGTTGAAAGTACATAACGTACTTTTAAGCGTTTTTGCTCTTCTTCAACACTACCTTTTCCAGGCAAATGAAACGTTCTCTGCTCCAAACGATTCTCTTTACTCTCTTCCAACTGCCCGCCCTTATTCTCTTCCAAAGGCGCCGCATATCCTTTCGATGCTTCGAAAGCTACTGGTGATAATAATGTAGATATACAAATACCAGCTACTAATACCCTACTCTTTTTCTGCTTTGACATAATCTGTGTCCCCTGTCCTTTTTTTAGACAAACCATCCTATATATTCATTTAATAAGAAATCCTATTATTTTTATAAAAACATTTATTGAATAGACTAACACCTCTCGCACCTATATCAATTACTACCGCATTTCTCTAAATGTATTCGCTTTCTTATATTGTAAATTTTTTTATGTATTACGCCCTCCTCACTTCGCTCTACTTGTGATGAGTTCTCTTCTTACATAAAAGGAAAATAGTAAAAGATATATTTTAGTCTCGTCATCTATACATCTAAAAATAAAACCTTACATTTTCTTCATATATGACCATCTATAGGTAGTTTTTCCAACTGAATTTTACACGCTTTTACCTGTATTTAATAGCCTCCCCCCAAGAATAATATTACAATTTTGTGAATTTAATCTATTAATCGTAACGTTAGGATTTAGTTATATTTATATTATTTTAAAATATAATTTACTCTGTAAAAACACTATTTTATCTATTTTATTATTTTCTTAATATAACTTTAATCCTTGCATACAAAAAGCATTGGCATAGGCCAATGCTTTTATTTACCTTTTATATTGATTCGGTTTATGCGGTTCATTTGGAGTATATGGCTTATTTGGTTTATTTGGAGCCTCAGCCTTTTTCCAACTTACCGCTAACTCAGGGCTCGTTTTCTCTTCACTACGCTCAAGTAATACTACTGCATTTTGAATAGTCGGTGTACCTTTATGCGCAATCCCTTGTAATTTCGTTAAATTTCCTGATACTTTAAAGCTAAATCCACCAGCTGGTGTTTGTTTCGGAATTAAAATGCGGAACTTGTCTCCTACATTAAATTCTGTTTTTGTTTCGCCTTTTTCATTTGCAAATTTCACGCCCGCTGGTGCACCTGTTGCTTGCACTTTATACGTTCCGCTTTTTGCATTTGTTTCTACTGTATATAAACCTGTTTCAAAGAAATCATTTTTTAATACTGCTTCTTGTTCTTCTGTAGGAGTTACACTCATCGTAATTTCTTGTAACTCTTCACTAGCGTTTGCTTTTGCAACGATGTCTTTCGTTACTTTCTCTACATTTTTATTGCGGAAATCTAAATCATTAACATCAATTTGTTTTAACGCATTCCACACTGCCAGTTGCGTTGCGTAATGCGCCTCTCTCCAATCAGATACCCCTAATTCTTGTGGGCTCTTTTGTGGATATCCATTCAACAGTACACGGTACACGTTAATATCTACTTTACCCATTTCTGGTAAGTCTTGACCGCTCGGAGATTTTAAGTCTACATTTAAGCAAAATGCAATTTTTCCATCTGCCGTTTTAATAAGTTCTGTTCGGATTGGTTTCTTCTTTGACCTACTATAACTCCAATCCATTTCATACTTTGTATGGTCCATAACCTCTGCGAATGCTTTTTGAAGTGGGAATAATACAAATAAGACACTTAAAAACATAGCTAAAAGTTTGAACGATTGCTTTATATTCATATTTACAGCCCCTTAATAACAAACTTAATACTAAGTAGTATTTAATTAGAAAATATTTTTATGCACAAAAAAAGAGTGCATAAAAGCACTCTTTTTTCTTTCTTACTTTAATCTTAGAAATCGAAGTTATCAGGATCTGGACCAACGCGGTGATTTTCGTTTAACGCATCGATTGTTTCCATGTCTTCTTTTGTTAATTCAAAGTTAAATACATCCGCGTTTGCAATAATGCGGTGTTCTTTCGTTGATTTTGGAATTGTGATTATTCCGTTTTGAAGATCCCAACGTAAAATCACTTGTGCTGTTGTTTTACCGTGTTTCTCAGCAATTGCTTGTAATGTTTCGTTATCTAATAATTGACCTTGCATAAGTGGTGACCATGCTTCCATTTGAATACCTTGTTCTTTACAGAAAGCTTGTAATTCTTTTTGTGTTAAACGAGGGTGGTATTCTACTTGGTTAATCATTGGCTTAATTTCTGCATCTTTCATTACATCTTGTAAGTGGTGAATTTGGAAGTTACTTACGCCAATTGCACGTACGCGATCTTCTTTATAAAGTGTTTCTAGCGCTCTCCACGTATCTTTATATTTTCCTTCTACAGGCCAGTGAACAAGATATAGGTCTAAATAATCTAGTTCTAATTTCTTTAAGCTCTCTTCGTATGCAGCAATTGTTTCTTCGTATCCTTGATCTGCGTTCCATACTTTTGAAGTGATAAATAATTCTTCTCTTGAAATACCAGTCGCTTCAATACCGGCACGGATTCCTTCACCTACAGCTTTTTCATTTCCGTAAATTGCAGCTGTATCGATGCTACGGTATCCTGCTTTAATCGCTGATTTTACAGCTTCTACAAGTTCTGGTCCTTCTTCTACTTTAAATACACCTAAACCGAACCAAGGCATTTCTACACCATTATTTAATACTGTTTTACTTTGTAAGTTTTTCATTTTATTTTCTCTCCTTTTATTTTACTTGATCTCTTTTTTCTAATGTCATACTCCACGCAGTTAAAACAACAGCACCTACTACCATAATTCCACCTACCCAAGCCGTATGAATTAATCCTAACGAGTTCGTTACAATACCGCCCAAGTAAGCACCAAGAGCAATTCCTGCGTTAAATGCTGCAATGTTAATCGCTGATGCTACATCAACAGCGCTAGGTACAAACCTCTCAGCCAAGATAACGACATACACTTGTAGCCCTGGGACATTCATAAACGCAAATAGTCCCATAAAAATAATTGTAATGAATCCAGCAACTTTAAATGGCGCTGTAAATGTTAAAACAAATAATACAATCGCTTGAATAAAGAACATGTAAAATAACGCTCGAATCGGATTATAATTTGATAATTTTCCGCCGACCATATTCCCAATCGCAATTGCAATTCCGTATACTAACAAAATAATTGTAACGGTACTTGCTTTAAATCCTGTTACTTCTTGTAATAACGGAGATAAATACGTAAATGTTACGAATGTTCCCCCGTATCCTAATGCAGTAATGATAAATACAAGTAATAGTCTTCCGTTCGTAATCAACTTAAATTGATCGTGAAATGATACAGACGTACCCTTTTTTAAGTTAGAAGGAATTAGCATACTGTTGGCGATTAAAGCAACGACTCCAATTGCCACAATAACCATAAACGATGCTCTCCAGCCAAATTGTTGACCGATAAATGTTCCAATTGGTACACCTGTAATAGTCGCAACAGTTAAACCAGTAAACATAAATGCTATTGCACTTGCACGTTTATTCTCAGGTACAAGCGCAGCCGCAATTGTAGATCCAATTGACATAAAAACCCCATGCGCAAACGCAGATACAACCCTCGCGATAAGTAGCACAGTAAAACTTGTTGCTACTGCCGCAATACCATTGCCAATAATGAAAATAATCATAATCCACATTAACAACGTCTTTCGCGACATACTAGCTGTTAATGACGTCAATACTGGAGCACCAAACGCTACTCCTAATGCATATAAAGAAACGGTTAAACCAGCTGTTGTAACCGAAACATTTAAATCTTTCGAAATAGATGGTAGTAAACCGACACTAATAAACTCGGTCGTACCAATCCCAAATGCACTAATTGCTAGTGCTAATAAAGCAAACATACTTCTTCGATTCGTCTGAACTTCTGAAGATGGTACTGTATATGAACTCAATTGAATTCCTCCTTATTACAAGAAATCCAATCATAATAGTGTGATAAAAAGGCCCTTTTATCTTCTAAAAAATATATTTTATACTTACAAATGCTATTATGAATGGTTTCATTCCTTTTTTGAAGAACGCACTTTAAAGTACGATAGGCACTAAAAAGTAACATAGTCACTTTTTGGTACCGTACTACTCACTTGCTTCTCACATGTGCTATTATGAAACATATTTAACATGATAAAAAGTACGTACTTTAAAGTGCTATAGGTACTAAAAAGTAACATTTGTATTATTAAGCTTACTTTACTCATAAAAGGAGGGTTTCATATGAAAAAATACAATATTCCTGTAGAGGCGACTTTAGAGGTTATCGGTGGAAAATGGAAGGTTGTTATCCTTTGTCATCTAACGAAAGGCACAAAAAGAACGAGTGAACTAAAACGTTTAATGCCTGGTATTACACAAAAAATGTTAACTCAGCAATTACGCGAATTAGAGGACGACGGGGTCATTCAAAGAAAAGTCTACAACCAAGTCCCGCCAAAAGTAGAATACTCCCTTACTGATTACGGTTGGTCTTTAGAATCAATTCTTGACTCTCTTTGTACTTGGGGCGAATGTCATCTTGAAAAAGAAGGTAATACATCGATGCTAATTGCAGAAGGTGAATAATAGGAAAAAAGGAAAAAACGAACATGAATTTGTTCGTTTTTTCCTTTTTTTCTATATATATATGTACATTTCTAACTAAAACAAAATATTTTATACGCTTTCATACCTTGTCAGCACTAGGTTATACACTCAATATCAAATAATTAGGAATCATTTTTATGTTAACATAGGTGCATATAGTATATAATATAGGATATATATTATATACACTTTCCGGTAGCGGAGCTTTTCCATTATGCGGACAAGCCATGTATCGGACAGTTCATAAACAATAGGTAAGAAAATGTGGTTTTAGATCTATGTCAGCTTGTTTGCTGCCATATATTTAAAGGCATTTTATTGTGTTTTGTGAAACTTTGCATAAAGTTTCGTAAACGTTTACTATCTTACTTATAAAAAATAAGAGTATTGCTATCGTAAAGGAGAATTGGAGATGCCAGAAACTATGACTCAAACAAAGCCAGAACAAGAAACTGTACAAATTTCTGCTAGCCAAGGACAACTTGATGTACTTGATCAGTTGTTAAAACCTGAGGTACAAGAATCATTAACAACACTAGTAGAACAGCTTCCAAAATTAACTGAGCTTGTTAACATTTTAACTAAGTCTTATGACTTCGCTCAAACTGTTGCTACTGATGAAGTATTAAAAAGCGACACTGTTGGTGCAATTACAGAGCTTGTAGAACCTGTAAAAGATACAGTGAAAAGCATGGCTGCTACTGCAATCGAAGCGAAAGATCGTGCTGACGAAAGCAACGAAGTTATCGGCCTGTTCGGTCTATTAAAATTATTAAAAGATCCACAAGCACAAAAAATGTTCCGCTTTGTGAACGCATATCTTCAAATTAGTGCAGAACGTAACAATAAATAAGTTAACTTATAACAACAATTAGTAAAGACGGGGGATATCATACTATGTCAAAACAAATTGTCATCTTAGGCGCTGGTTATGGCGGTCTTCTTGCCGCTTTAAACGTACGTAAATATTACAGCAAATCAGAAGCACAAGTTACAGTGATTAACCAATACCCAACACACCAAATCATCACTGAACTACACCGCCTTGCAGCTGGTAACGTGTCTGAGCAAGCAGTTGCAATGCCACTTACAAAGCTTTTCAAAGGGAAAGACATCGATCTTAAAATCGCAACAGTTGAGTCATTCTCAGTTGATAGCAAAGAAATCAAACTAGCTGGTGGCACTACTTTATCTTACGATGCACTTGTAGTTGCTTTAGGAAGTAAAACTGCTTACTTCGGTATTCCAGGACTAGAAGAAAACAGCATGGTATTAAAATCTGCTGCTGATGCAAACAAAATCTACAAACACGTTGAAGACCGTATTCGTGAATACGCGAAAACGAAAAACGAAGCTGATGCTACAATCGTAATCGGTGGTGGCGGATTAACTGGCGTTGAGCTAGTTGGTGAGCTTGCTGACATTATGCCTAAACTTGCAAAAAGCCACGGCGTAAATCCAAAAGAAGTGAAACTTCTTCTTGTTGAAGCAGGTCCAAAAATCCTTCCAGTATTACCAGACCACTTAATCGAACGTGCAACTACTAGCCTAGAAGCACGCGGTGTTACATTCTTAACTGGTCTTCCTGTAACAAACGTTGCTGGCAATGAAATCGACTTAAAAGATGGTCAAAAACTTGTTGCTAACACATTCGTTTGGACAGGCGGCGTACAAGGTAATCCATTAATCGGTGAATCAGGTCTTGAAGTTAACCGTGGACGTGCAACAGTTGATGCATACCTACAATCTACTTCTCACAAAGACGTATTCGTTGCTGGAGACAGCGCAGTTGTCTTCGCTCCAGACGGACGTCCATACCCACCAACTGCACAAATCGCTTGGCAAATGGGTGAGTTAATTGGATACAACTTATACGCAGCACTAGAAGGCAAAGCATTAGAAGAGTTCGCACCTGTAAACTCTGGAACACTTGCTAGTCTAGGACGTAAAGATGCGGTTGCTACAATTGGAGCAAGCAATACTCCACTTAAAGGCTTACCAGCATCATTAATGAAAGAAGCAAGTAACGTTCGTTACTTATCACACATTAAAGGTCTATTCAGCTTAGCTTACTAAGCTGAATATAAGCCCGAATCATGCCCTGCATGGTTCGGGCTATTTTTATCCCGCATTAACGGGCAGTAAAACCTCCACCTTAAAATCCAGTGAATGCAGGGATGAAGTCGGAAGATTAACTGCCCGTAAAAGCCCGATTGGTTCAACTAATAATCAGTGGGGAGGAACACCCCCCCACTGATTAAAGTTTCACTTTATCCGTAATTTTCTCTAACTTATATATTCGGCAGAAGAATAATATAACCCTTTTAATTATCTAAATTTACTGATTATTTTATGTCTAAATTGTGTATATGAAAGGGGTGGAAGTATTCTTCCTACTCCCACCCCTTTCACACAAACTATTCTCCTAATTTCACAAGGCTGTAGTTCTTCTTCCCTTTACGAATAATAATAAATCTTCCATCAAATGAATTTTCTACAGTAACATCCGTACCCACATCTGTTACTTTCTCACCATTCATAGAAATCGCACCATTATTAATGTCCTCGCGTGCTTGTCGTCTGGATGGTTCAATTCCTAAATCAACTAGCCACTCTACAATATTTTTTGTCTCTTTTGAAGAATGGAATGTTGGCATTTCTTTAAAACCTTGTTCAATTTCATCAGCTGTTAACGATTTAATATCTCCGCTAAATAACGCTGCTGTAATTTTCTCAGCTTGTAATAACGCCTCTTCTCCATGAACGAATTTCGTCATTTCTTCCGCTAGCACTTTTTGCGCTTCACGTTTATGAGGCTCGACTTCTACCTTCGCTGCTAATTCATCAATACGCTCTTTCTTTAAGAACGTAAAGTATTTCAAGTATTTAATTACGTCACGGTCATCTGTATTTACCCAGAACTGGTAAAATTCAAACGGTGTCGTTTTTTCAGGATCAAGCCAAACTGCACCACCTGCTGATTTACCAAACTTCGTACCGTCCGATTTTAATAATAACGGAATCGTTAATCCGAATACTTTAGCCTCATGACCTTCTAACTTACGAATTAAATCTAAACCACTCGTAATATTTCCCCATTGGTCACTACCACCAATTTGAAGTTGAACATCCTCTTTCGTGTATAAATGGTGAAAATCCATCGCTTGCAAAATTTGATATGTGAATTCTGTGAAAGAAATACCTGTATCTAAGCGGCTTGCTACAATATCCTTCGCTAACATGCTATTGATGCTAAAGTTTTTCCCGTAATCACGTAAAAACTCAATAATATTTATTTCATGTGTCC
>Ga0268252_1000613_pt1 | contig 22648 bp, 25 predicted proteins | sample AgamicMgSfrz_FD_200244 | JGI IMG/M metagenome (GOLD analysis project Ga0268252, IMG submission 200244) | Agave microbial communities from Guanajuato, Mexico - Mg.Sf.rz (v2) (version 3) | ecosystem: Host-associated > Plants > Phyllosphere > Phylloplane/Leaf | place: Guanajuato, Mexico | collected... | reverse complement strand
ATAGCTGATAGCTGATAGCTGATAGCTGATAGCTGATAGCTGATAGCTGATAGCTGATAGCTGATAGCTGATAGCTGATAGCTGATAGCTGATAGCTGATAGCTGATAGCTGATAGCTGATAGCTGAAAAGTTATCATACCAATTGCGCGAGCCGCAGCGATTAATTTGAGATCTGACTCACATATCAGACAACTTTACGCGACTTGTTTGGCAATAAATTTCCTTCCGGCCCAGTAATCATCTGACATTTCTTAACTTTAAGTATCCCACACTGCAAAAATGGTTTTTGTGATGGCATTCAACTTTTAAATAGGTATGACAAGTTATCGTCAGCCCGTCATTTTTAATGAAAAGAAATCGCTTTGAAAGGTAAAGAATGGAAAAGAGCAAAAGCAGGGATTTGCTCAACAGCGCTTTCTGTCCGCAGTGGTCAGCGGGAAGCCCCGCACTAAATAACAACAGCGGCACCGCCGCAAACCGAACTGTAAGAGGTATGACATGCGTAAAATAAAAGGGCTACGCTGGTATATGATCGGTCTGGTGACCATCGGTACCGTGCTGGGTTACCTGACGCGTAACGCCATTGCCGTAGCTGCGCCTACGCTCGAAGAACAGCTTCATATCACCACCCAACAGTACTCCTATATCGTGGCGGCTTACTCCGCCTGTTACACCATCATGCAACCGGTCGCCGGCTATATTCTGGATATTCTCGGCACCAAAATCGGCTATGCAGTGTTTGCCATTATGTGGGCGATCTTTTGCGCGGCGACCGCGCTGGCAGGTAGCTGGGGCGGTCTGGCTATCGCGCGCGGCGCCGTCGGTGCGGCTGAAGCGGCCATGATTCCGGCAGGACTGAAGGCGAGCAGCGAATGGTTCCCCGCCAAAGAGCGTTCTATCGCGGTGGGCTATTTTAATGTGGGTTCTTCTATCGGCGCGATGGTGGCGCCGCCGCTGGTGGTCTGGGCGATTGTCGCTCACAGCTGGCAAATGGCCTTTATCATTACCGGTGCGCTGAGCCTGACCTGGGCGCTCTGCTGGCTGATCTTCTATAAACATCCAAAACAGCAGAAAAAGCTGAGCGATGAAGAACGTGACTACATTCTTTCTGGTCAGGAAGCGCACCATCAGATCGATAACAGCAAAAAAATGAGCGCCGGTCAGATCCTGCGTAACCGCCAGTTCTGGGGCATTGCGCTGCCGCGCTTTCTGGCGGAACCAGCATGGGGCACGTTTAATGCCTGGATCCCGCTGTTTATGTTCAAAGTCTACGGTTTTAACCTGAAAGAGATCGCCATGTTCGCCTGGATGCCGATGCTGTTCGCCGATCTCGGCTGCATTCTTGGCGGTTACCTGCCTCCGCTGTTTCAACGCTGGTTCGGCGTCAACCTGATTGTTTCGCGCAAACTGGTGGTGACCATGGGCGCGGTGCTGATGATCGCACCGGGCACCATCGGCCTGTTTACCAGCCCGTATGTGGCGATTGGCCTGCTGTGCGTCGGCGGCTTTGCTCATCAGGCGCTTTCCGGCGCGCTGATTACGCTCTCCTCCGACGTTTTTGGCCGTAACGAAGTGGCGACAGCAAACGGCCTGACCGGCATGGCAGCCTGGACCGCCAGTACCATGTTTGCGCTGGTCGTCGGCGCGCTGGCGGATACGCTGGGCTTCAGCCCGCTGTTTGCCGCGCTGGCAGTGTTCGATCTGTTAGGCGCCGTGGTTATCTGGACCGTACTGAAAAACAAACCGGTTTCCGAACTGGAACAGGAACAGGCAACACCGGTTGGCGAGCCGGTTCGTAACTAACCCTTCCGCAGACGTGCGTCCAGTGACGCACGTCTGCGTGTTTCCTCGCAATTCCTCTCCGCTGTTTGCTTCAGAGATTGGCCTGCACGCCGGTAAGTGGTATAACAACTTAAGCACTCACCTGTTATGGATAGATATATGGATACCAGCGAACCGCGCCGACTTTATCAACAGCTGGCCTCAGAGCTAAAAACCCGCATTGAAGCCGGACAATATCGGGTTGGCGATAAGCTGCCCGCCGAGCGCCTGATTGCTGAGGAGATGCAGGTTAGCCGCACCGTGGTACGTGAAGCGATTATTATGCTGGAGGTGGAAGGCTACGTTGAAGTACGCAAAGGCTCCGGCATTCATGTGATTTCCATCCAGCAAAATCAGCGCGTCGTTACCCACAGCCAGCTGGAATTTGCTAATTTCGGCCCCTTTGAGCTGCTGCAGGCGCGCCAGCTTATCGAAAGCAATGTGGCGGAGTTCGCCGCCACGCGCGTGACGCGCCAGGATATTGTCCAGCTGATGGCGATTCAGGAAGAAGCGCGTAAGGAAGACCGCTTTCGTGATTCCGAATGGGACATGCGTTTTCATGTGCAGATCGCGATGGCGACGCAAAACAGCGCGCTGGCGGCCATCGTGGAAAAGATGTGGCTGCATCGCACCCATAATCCGTACTGGCTGAAGCTGCATGAACATATCGACGAACGCTCTATCGGCAGCTGGTGCAACGATCACGATATGATTCTTAAAGCGCTGATGCGTAAAGATCCCGCCGCCGCCAAGCTGGCAATGTGGCAACATCTGGAAAATACGCGTCAAATGCTGTTCGACGCCACCACCGATGATTTTGAATTTAACATTGACCGCTACATGTTCGCCGAAAATCCGGTGATTTTGCCCGATACTTCCTCTTCCCGCTAAAAACAGGCGCTTTGGACAACAAAGCGTCTAAAGTCAGAAAACTTCCTTTAGTGTCAGCCTGTGTAAAGCTCCTTTCTGCTAATGATTTTCGACGGTAAAACTCTCATGCTGAGGTAACTTTCCCTGTCTCGTACCAGTGGATTTTGTTACTGTTAGCCACCTTTTCTTACGCTTTCACCGCGGGAAAGGATTATGCGGCGTTTTTTTACGTCATCCAGGCAGCAGGCGATTACCCGGCATGCAGTAACGGCGACTACAATTAACAAAAATCAGCCGGCCCGGCCTCGTTATTGATGAGCCAGTGTTAACAATGAAGTTCAGGAACAATGAATGGATATTTTAAAAGCGCTGTTACAAGCACTGTGGCAACAAGATTTTGAAACCCTCTCCGATCCGACGCTGGTTTGGGCCATTTATGGCGTACTTTTTATGATCCTGTTTCTGGAGAATGGCCTGCTTCCTGCCGCCTTTCTTCCCGGCGATAGCCTGCTGATTCTGGTCGGCGTGCTGATCGCCAAAGGCACCATGAACTTCCCGCTTACGCTGTTTGTCCTTACAACCGCAGCCAGCCTCGGCTGCTGGGTCAGCTATATTCAGGGGCGATGGCTGGGCAATACGCCCACGGTACAAAAGTGGCTGGCCCATTTGCCTGCGCAATATCATCAACGCGCGCATCAGATGTTCCATCGCCACGGCCTTTCCGCGCTGCTCATCGGCCGTTTTATCGCCTTTGTCCGCACGCTGCTGCCAACCATTGCCGGACTTTCCGGCCTGAGCAACGCCCGTTTTCAATTCTTTAACTGGATGAGCGGCTTCCTGTGGGTGCTGATTCTGACGGTGATGGGCTTTGCGCTGGGCAAAACGCCCATTTTCCGCCGTTATGAAGATGAACTGATGTTCTGCCTGATGCTGCTGCCGCTGGTATTGCTGGTATTTGGCCTGGTGGGATCGCTGGTGGTGCTGTGGCGCAAACGGAACGGCAACGCCAATGAAAAAGGTCAGCCATGATGCGCTGGTTACAGCCGCTACTACGCCAGCCGCTGCGCTGGCTATTGGCTGGTTTGCTGGCGATCGTCGCCTTTGCCCTGTTGCCCGCTCTGTTTCGTCATGAAAACGCGCTGCAGATCCGCGCCGCTCATCAGGGCGTAACGCTGCCGGATGGGTTTTACGTCTGGCAGCGGCTTAATGCGCAGGGAATTCAGGTAAAAAGCATTACGCCCGCCCAGGATTCGCTGATATTGCGCTTTGAGTCTGAGGAACAGAGCCTGGCGGCCCAGCGCGCGCTGCTTAAAATCCTGCCGCACGGCTTTGATATTGCCCAACTGGATAACAGCGGCGGCGGCTGGTTAAATAAAATCTCGCTGCGTCAGCAATCTGTCGGTTAATCCTGCGGCGCGTCGCGCCGCTTCTTCTTCAGAACATTCTTTCTTCACCAACACTTTTGAGCTTTCGGCAAAGAGTGTCTATTCTTACAAAAGGTTATGAGTCGGCATGGCTGCCATTTTTATAACCGCTGCATCTTTACCGTTCACAGGGAACGGCTGAATTTAACAATGGAAGGTCATGATCGAATGAAATTTCGTACCTCGCTTTTTCTGGCTCTGTGTTCCCTTTCCGGCTTTTCACAGGCTGCAGGCGTACTCTGTTTGCAAAAGGAAAAAAATATTGAGCATGAAATTGCTGTTGCCAAACAACATGACAATCAACGGCGGGTGAACGGACTGGAACGCGCACTGACTGAGGTTCGCGCCAGCTGTACGGACGAAAAGCTCAAAACGGCTCATCAGGAAAACATTGATGCTAAAAAGCGTGAAGTGTCGGAGCGCGAGCAGGATTTAAAAGATGCCCAGGAAGATGGCGATAAGGAAAAAATCGCTAAACGCCAACGCAAATTACAGGAAGAGCGCGAAGAACTGAAAGCCCTTCAGGCCGCTCCCTGGTAACCCATTTACAGCGTACATTGCCTGAGAATAAAGGAGTGTTTCATGTCAAAAGATACTACGTCAGAACACCTGCGCGCCGAGCTGAAAAACCTGGCGGATACGCTGGAAGAAGTGCTGAGCCATTCTACCGATAAATCTAAATCAGAAATGGACAAGCTGCGCAGCAAAGCGCGCGCCGCGCTGGATGAATCTCGTCTGCGCCTTGGCGAAACCGGCGAACGTTTGTCGGAAACCACCCGCGAAGCAGTTGGCCGCGCCGATGATTATGTGCGTGAAAATCCGTGGCACGGCGTGGGTATCGGCGCCGTTGTCGGGCTGGCGATCGGCATGCTGATTTCGCGTCGTTAATTATGGCCGATTCTCAGCAGAGCCACGGCCCAGGCAAAGGGGTCATAAACATCGGACAGCGTCTCGTCACTACGCTGGTTGGCATGGTAGAAACCCGTGTGCGCCTGGCAGTGGTCGAGCTGGAAGAGGAAAAGGCCAATCTGATACAGATGCTGTTGATGACTGGCCTGACCATGCTGTTCACCGCCTTCGGACTGATGAGCCTGATGGTGCTGATTATCTGGGCGGTGGACGCGCAGTATCGGCTTATGGCTATCGCGATTACCACCGGCGTGCTGTTTTTGCTGGCACTGTTTTTTGGCCTGTGGACGCTGCGTAAATCGCGTAAATCGACGCTGCTTCACCACACGCGCAAAGAACTCGCCTCGGATCGCCAGATGTTGGAGGATCGCCATCCATGAACCGTGCTGACCGTGAACAACGCAAAGCGGATTTACTGATCGCCATTCACCAGCAGCGCCTCGATCTGAGTGCGGCGCGGCGTGAATGGCTGTTGGAAACCGCCCGTTACGATCGCGGTTGGATGACGTTGCTCAGCCTGCGTAGCTATCTGGCGATTGGCAGCAGCGCGCTGGCTATCTGGTCAGTGCGCAATCCCAATTTCTTTATGCGTTGGGCGAAGCGCGGCTTTGGCGCCTGGAGTACCTGGCGGCTGATAAAAGCGAATCTACCGCGTAAGCAGTAAAACCTGCCCGATGGCCTGCCTTACGCCGCAGGCCATCAATTTCAATTTTATTGAACCTCTTTAACAGATTATCTCGCTTACAAATCTTTCACGCCCCACTTATTATCCTCCTCAGTTACCGAGAGCAGTCGTTAAGCACCTGCAATCACACTATTTAATCGCGATGGCGCATTTCGCCTGCGGAAAAACAACACTGGGGAATACCATGAAAAAATTCGAAAATATTGGCCTGCTGATCGCACGCATTTTACTGCCGATCCTGTTTATCGTCTCCGGCTGGGGCAAAATCACCGGCTACGATGGCACCGCGCAATATATGCAAGCGATGGGCGTTCCGGCCTTTATTCTGCCGCTGGTGATCCTGCTGGAACTGGGCGGCGGCCTGGCGATTCTGTTCGGCTTCCTGACGCGCTTTACCGCGCTGTTCACCGCCGTCTTTACATTGCTGACCGCCTTTCTGTTTCACAGCAATTTCGCTGAAGGCGTCAACTCAATTATGTTTATGAAAAATCTCTCTATCGCTGGCGGTTTCCTGCTGTTGGGGATTTCCGGCCCAGGCGCTTACAGCATTGACCGTCTGCTCGGCAAAAACGGGTAAGCGATAGCTATACTTAATCATCAATGGGCGAGAATGAATCTGTTCTCGCCTCTTTCATTTTGGAGGCTTTATGGGACAACTGGTTGATGGCGTCTGGCAGGACACCTGGTATGACACCAAATCGAACGGCGGCCGCTTTAAGCGCTCCGAATCAGCATTTCGCAACTGGGTGACCACTGACGGCAGCGCTGGCCCAACGGGGAAAGCAGGCTTTAAAGCTGAGCGCGATCGCTATCATCTTTATGTTTCGCTGGCCTGTCCCTGGGCGCATCGCACGCTGCTGATGCGTCAGCTGAAGGGACTGGAGCAGATGATTTCCGTATCGGTGGTTCATCCGCTGATGCTGGAAAACGGCTGGACCTTTGCCGATGATTTCCCGGCGGCGACCGGCGACACGCTTTATCAGCACGATTTTCTTTATCAGCTCTATCTGCAGGCCGATCCGCACTACAGCGGGCGGGTTACCGTGCCGGTGCTGTGGGATAAGCAGCAGCAGACCATCGTCAGCAATGAGTCCGCCGATATTATTCGTATGTTGAATTCCGCCTTTGATGCGGTGGGCGCGCGCGCCGGAGATTATTATCCCGTCGCCCTGCGCGAGAAGATTGATGAGCTGAACGGCTGGATTTACGACACCGTGAATAACGGCGTTTACAAAGCAGGTTTTGCCACCTCGCAAACGGCCTATGACGAAGCGGTCACCGCGCTGTTTCATTCGCTGGATCGTCTGGAGCAGCTCCTTGGGCAGCATCGCTGGCTCACCGGCAATCAGCTTACCGAGGCAGATTTACGGCTGTGGACAACGCTGGTGCGTTTTGATCCGGTCTACGTAACGCATTTTAAATGCGACCGTCATCGTATCGGCGACTATCTCAATCTGAACGGGTTTTTACGCGATATCTGGCAGATGCCGGGCATTGCAGAGACGGTCAATCTGAAGCATATCCGTCATCATTACTATTGCAGCCATACAACCATTAACCCCAGCGGCGTGATTTCTGTCGGGCCCGCTTTTGACTGGGATGAACCGCACGGTCGGGATGAACGCTTTGCCGCAGACGCGTAACCCGTAAGGCACGGCACAACAACAGTCAGGCAGCTCGCAAATAAGCGCAGACTGAAGCGAAAACGCCCCACGTCATTAATGACATGGGGCGTTATTTTATGTGACTTTCCGCCTGGCCCGCACGCTTTCAGACTATCGCGCAGGCGTATCCCTGCCCGAAAAGAGAGGCTATCCTTTTTTTGCCAGCAGACGCGGGATCTCACGCAAACACCAGGCTTTGGCTTCGCCCATGCTGTCGCGGCGCCAGGCCATAATAATATCAATTTCCTGCGTGGTTTCCGGGCTCACCACGCGCAGGCGCCCTTCGGCAATATCTTTTTCTACCAGCGGATAAGGCATACTCGCCACGCCCAGTCCCGCCAGCAGCGCGCGGCGCTTGTCATCCATACTGCTGAGCGTCAGGCGCTGCTGTTTATCCAGTAGCTGCACCGTCAACACCGGCCTTTCGCGTGCGGTATCCGCCACCGCAATGCCGCGATATTTTACCCGCGTGGCCTCGGAAAGCGGTTCCGGCTCCTGATGAATGGGATGATCCGGGCTGGCGACAATCACGCTCATGATGCTGTACAGCTTGCGGGTATTAATTTCCGTAGAGGCGCGAAAATGGAGATCCGGCGCCACCACAATATCCGCTCTGCCCTGCTCCAGCCGTTCCCAGGCGCCCGCCAGCACTTCCGTCACCAGGGCAATCTGGGTATTGGCTTTCTCCGCCAGCTTCTCTACCAGCGGAAATAGCGTTTCGGTCGGCACCAGCGCCTCGGTAACGATCGTCAGATGCGTTTCCCAGCCGCGCGCCAGCGCTTCCGCGTCAGTGGTCAGCTTATCGGCGGCTTCCAACAGCACGCGGCCGCGTTCCAGCAGCATACGTCCGACGTTAGTAAATTTAGTGCGATGGCCGGAACGATCAAACAGCACCACATCCAGCTCCTCTTCCAGCTTCTGCATGGTATAGCTGAGAGCGGAGGGCACGCGGCCCAGTTCATCGGCGGCGGCCGCAAAACTGCCGCGCCGATCGATAGCATCCATCACGCGTAATGCTTCCAAAGTCAGGGCCCGATCTTTTCCCATAGCGCGTCTCTGTCAGTAAATTTGAATATGCCAGGCAGATTAACTGGCTAACAATCCGCCGTCCAGATATTTACCATGGAAAGTGACCGGCGCTTGTGCTGCATAAAAAGGCGCTGACAGGAGGTAATCTAATTATGATGACGTCACGCACCGCGCAACAGTGCGGCCAGGCCGATTACGGTTGGCTGCAGGCGCGTTATACATTTTCGTTTGGCCACTATTTTGATCCGAAACTTCTGGGTTACGCGTCGCTGCGCGTTCTTAATCAGGAAGTGCTGGCGCCCGGCGCCGCCTTCCAGCCGCGTACCTATCCACAGGTGGATATTCTTAACCTGATCCTGCGCGGCGAGGCGGAATACCGCGACAGCGAAGGCAATTATCATCGCGCTGGCGATAACGACATGCTGCTGATCTCAACGCAGCCCGGCGTAACCTACAGCGAAATTAACGTTAACAACGATGCGCCGCTGACGCGCATTCAGCTCTGGCTGGATGCCTGTCCACAGCGCGAAAATCCGCTGGTGCAGCCGTTGTCGCTGGATCTTGCCCAGCCTCACCAGCTAATCGCCTCGCCGGACGGTGAAAAAGGCAGCTTACAGGTGCGTCAGCAGGTATGGATCCATCATTTAAATCTGGAACCGGGCGCCGGGTGGCAGCTGCCGCTACAGGGCTCGCGCGCCTGGCTGCAATCCATTCACGGTTCGTTTCAGGCACTGACGGCGAACGGCGAACATGAAACTCTGGGCTGCGGCGATGGCGCCTTTATTCGCGATGAGTCCGGTATTAAAGTGCAGGCGCAAACGCCGCTGCGCGCGCTGGTGATCGATTTGATGAGCTAAAAAGCGGGGATTGGCGGCGAGTAAAGTTTGCCGAGCCAAAACGTTGAGTAACCGTCTTACCTTACGCAATGATTACAGGTTACGCGCAACGCTATCAGGGGCGACAACGTCGCCCCTGACGGGTTTATTTCAGAATGGTAAAAGCGGTGGTGACGTGTTTGACGCCGCTGACCCGGCTGGCAATATCCGCCGCCGCGCTGGCTTCCTGTTGGGTCACCAGGCCCAGCAGGAACACTTCGCCATTTTCCGTGGTCACCTTCACATTGGACGATTTCACCCGATCGCTGCCCAGCAGTTGGGAGCGCACTTTGGTGGTAATCCAGGTATCGGACGATGCGGTACCTAACGTGACTTTTGGCCCCTGACGGATCTCGTTATACACTTCCGTGGCACCATCCACGCCGACGGCAATCTGCTTCGCGCGCTCCGCCACTTCCGTACTCGGCGCCTGGCCGGTCAGCAGCACTTTGCCCTGATAGGCGGTCGCCACAATATGCGCATCATTTTTTATTTGCTGATCTTTCGCCAGCGCGTTGGTGACGCGCAGCTCCAGCGTGCCGTCATCAACCTGCGTGCCTACGGTACGCGGATCGGTCGCCGTCTTGGTCGCGACCGCCGCGCTGCCGACAACAACGGCGGCGCAGCCCTGTAATAACAGGGCAGCAAAGATCACTGCCAGTACAGATAATGGCTTCATTACATCTCCTTGTTTATTCCTGATGAGGAAACAGGGTGTTATCAATCAAATCACACAGACAGTTCACGGTAAGCATGTGCATTTCATGAATTCTGGCGCTTCTGTGTGACGGAATGCGAATCTCCACATCCTGCGGGCCCAGCAATCCAGCCAGCTCGCCGCCATCGTAGCCGGTCAGGGCGATAATCGTCATATCGCGCGTCACGGCCGCTTCAACCGCCTTCACAATATCGCGGCTGTTGCCGCGCGTTGAGATAGCCAGCAGTACATCGCCCGCCTGGCCCAGCGCCCTTACCTGTTTTGCATAGACTTCAATATGCAGCCGATCGTCGCCGATGGCGGTCAGCAAAATATTATCCGCGCTGAGCGCCAGCGCGGGCAGGCTGGGACGTTCCGCTTCGTAACGGTTAATCATGCTGGCGGCAAAATGTTGCGCATTCGCCGCCGAGGTGCCGTTGCCGCAGCACAGGATCTTGTTACCGTTCAGCAACGATTGCACCATGGTCATCGCCGCACGCGAAATGGCGTCAGGTAACGCCTCCGCCGCGGCTATCTGCGTCTGTATACTTTCCGTAAAACAGGCTTTAATTCTATCCAGCACACTACCACCTGGTTTTAAATGTGGGCTTGAAACGCATCGGGCAGCCACGTGAGCTGCTGCCCGGTTATGGCGACCACGTCGAAACGACAGTCAACCGTATCAAAACTGGCGTTGCGCGCGGCCAGCCACAGGGCCGCGCTGCGCAACAGCTTCTGCTGTTTGTGCCAGGTTATGCTCATCGCCGCGCCGCCGAAACGTGCGTCGCGCCGATAGCGTACCTCGACAAACACCCACTGTCGCCCGTCACGCATGATTAAATCAAGCTCGCCAACGCGGTAACGCACGTTGGCGGCGACAAAGATCAGCCCCGCCTGCTCCAGATGACGCCGCGCCATCTGTTCATAGCGCGCGCCTTTTTGCTGACGGCTTAGCTGGCCGGGACCACCTGTCCCTGACGATACTGGCTCCATGTCAACTTCCTGTTGATAACGCAATCCTCGGTAGCGCTCAGCTGACCGGTATTGCCGTCAATACGGAAGCCGGGCATCTGACGCATTTCGCTAAAGTGGTTAGCCAGCGTCCAGGCATCAATGCCCATCGCATAGAGGCGAACCAGCGAATAATCATTACTAAAGCTGCGCGCCGCCTGCCGCATCAGCGCCGGGTTAGCGCCCGACAACAGCGGAATATCGCTGAATTGCAGACCGTCCATCTCCAGACGGAAATCCGGGCCAGCGCCCGACTGGAAGCTACGCGAACTGGCATAGAGCGCGACGTTGCTGCGGCTGCTGACGCGCATGGCGATCATCGGCTTAATCAGCTGAAGTTCGCTCTGGGTCGCCACAATATAAACCGCATCCACGTTACCGCCGCTGGCCGCTGGCACCGCTGGCGCGTTGCTCTGCGGCGCCGGAATCGTCAGGCCGGCGATGGTGACGCTCTGCGGCTCGCTAACCGCTGGCGTAACCGGCGTACCGCTCAGATTGATCCCCGCGCCGCTGTTAATGCCCTGCTTCAGCTCGGCGGTAGAACCAAACGGCTGCTGAAGAATGGTGCTGCCGCCCAGGGTTTGCCACTCTTGCGCGAAAGCTTTGCTGACGCGAGCGCCCAGCGAGCTGCGCGGCACCAGCAGCAGCGGCATACGTTTACCCTGCTGCCAGATATGATGCGCGGCGTCACGCGCTTCGTCTTCAGGAGAAAGCGCAAAGTAGCAAAGATTCGGATGGTTCTGGATCTTTTCCGGCTCGTTCAACGCCAGCACATTCAGCGGCGTTGAGGTGTCGGCCAGCTGCTGCACATTGTTTTTTAACAGCGGGCCAACTACCAGCGTCGCGCCATCCTGCTGCGCCTGAGCGATAACCTGCTGAATCGGCTGAGAGCTGGTGTCGTAAACTTTGATCTCGGCATTGCTGGCCGGCGCCGTCGTAACGCGAGACGGCTGTTGCGCGACGGCTGGCGCCTGTGCCGGTTCGCTTGCGCTTTCTGTATTATCAACGGGCGCGGCGGAAGGACTGACGACCGCATCCGCCTGCGCATGATCAGTCGGGGCTTCGCCCTCCTGAGCGTTCGCGTCCGCCAGGGACACCGGATTCTGCGCGCTGCCGACGGCTGGCGCTGGCGCCTGGTTCAGGACGCCGTTTTTAGCATCAACAAAGCCTTTTTGAATTGCGCTGGCGAAAACCTGCGCCTGGCCGCTTAACGGCAGCAGCAGCGCAATCTTGCCGGTCGAGGCGGGCTGCATATTCTGCATCTGGCTAAGCGCCGTCGGCAGCGTTTTGGCCGCCGGATTCTGCGGATAGCGCGTTTGCCAGTCGCTGATACCCGCTTTCAACATATCGGGATCGGTACTGTTCGCCTTGTAGACATTCAGCAGATCGAGCCAGCCCTGCAGCGTATTTTCATCTGCATTAATCACCAGGCTGCTCATCTGCTCCGACGGCAGCTGTGTTAAAGCTTGCCAGGTCGCATCGATATTGTCCTGATGCGCCTTATCCGTCAGCAGCGGTTCCTGCGCAATCAGCGCGCGCACCAGATCCAGCGATGGGCGGTTCTGACTGGCTGCGATCTGCAAGCTGTAGTAGCGCAGCTGCTGATCTTTAGAGAGAGAAGAAGGATCCAGTTTCGCGAGAATCGCCTGCGCATTGGTAACATCCTGACTGGCAAGGCGCAGCTGGGCGGTGAGCAGTTGCAGCTCCTGACGCTGAGCATCGCTCAGCTGCTGCGGCAGCTGGTTCATCTGCTGATTCGCCTGGGGATACTTCCCTTCATTCAGCAATGCACGTATAGCAAGTAATTGCCAGTCAGCCTTGTTATCATCTGGGCTTTGCTGCACCTGTTGCAGATAATAGTCGGATGTGCCCGTTGCCGGCCCCTGAATATTGACCGCGGAAGTCTGCGGCCTCTGGCCGGTACAGGCTGCTAAGATCAGCCCCGCCAGGAGAACAGGCACGAAGCGTCCTGCTTTTTTTCGAACGACTTTTGAAGGAAGCATACTGTATCCAGTAAGTTTTTTTCAGGATGCTCAATATTAAATCGGCAATTCGGATGAAACAATGAAACAACACGATCGGGCAGAGATTTCTGCCAGCACGCTCTATATCGTTCCCACTCCGATAGGCAACCTGGGCGACATTACCCAGCGGGCGCTGACGGTGCTTGAGAGCGTCGATCTGGTGGCTGCGGAAGATACACGTCATACCGGACTGTTGCTACAACATTTCGCCATCAATGCGCGACTGTTCGCATTACACGATCATAATGAACAACAAAAGGCGGACGTGCTGCTGGCAAAGCTGCAGGAAGGCCAAAGCATTGCGCTGGTTTCCGACGCCGGTACGCCGCTGATTAACGATCCCGGCTATCATCTGGTGCGCCGCTGCCGCGAAGCGGGCATTCGCGTGGTGCCGCTGCCGGGCGCCTGCGCCGCCATTGCCGCGCTCAGCGCCGCCGGTTTGCCCTCTGACCGTTTTTGCTATGAAGGTTTCCTGCCGGCAAAAAGTAAAGCGCGCTGCGATACGCTACGCGCCCTGGCCCAGGAGCCGCGCACGCTGATTTTTTATGAGTCCACGCATCGCCTGCTCGATAGCCTGCGCGATATGGTCAGCGAGCTGGGCGCGGATCGCTACGTGGTACTGGCGCGTGAGATCACCAAAACCTGGGAATCGATTCACGGCGCGCCGGTCGCCGAGCTGCTGTCGTGGATTGAAGAGGATGAAAACCGCCGCAAAGGCGAAATGGTGCTGATTGTCGAAGGCCATCAGGCCGATGAGGAAGCGCTGCCGCCTGAGGCATTGCGCACGCTGGCGCTGCTGCAAAAAGAGCTACCGCTCAAGAAAGCCGCCGCGCTAACGGCAGAAATCCACGGCGTGAAGAAAAATGCGCTCTATAAATATGCGCTGGAGCAGCAAGAAGGATGACAAAGCGCTTAGAATAACCTATCATCCGCGCCGAAGCTGACCAGACAGTCGCCGCTTTGTCGTCGTCCCCTTTCGGGGGAGACGGGCAGAGGGGAGGAAAGTCCGGGCTCCATAGGGCAGGGTGCCAGGTAACGCCTGGGGGGCGCAAGCCTACGACCAGTGCAACAGAGAGCAAACCGCCGATGGCTCACTCGTGAGTACAGGTAAGGGTGAAAGGGTGCGGTAAGAGCGCACCGCGCGGCTGGCAACAGTTCGTGGCACGGTAAACTCCACCCGGAGCAAGGCCAAATAGGGGTTCACAAGGTACGGCCCGTACTGAACCCGGGTAGGCTGCTTGAGCCAGTGAGCGATTGCTGGCCTAGATGAATGACTGTCCAAGACAGAACCCGGCTTACCGGTCAGCTTCAACTCATTCTAAAACAATACGTTGGTGTGTCTCAGACGCTCAGAAGCAGAAATGAGATACACCAACGGTTGCTCATCCCCATACGCTCCACCGCAACGACATTTACTATGTCTACTTTCGCTTTCCTGATACCCAGTTTTTCCGCTGTTCTTTGGGTACTCACGAAGTCGAAGAAATATCCGTATAGCAAAAATTTCGACACTGCTGACAGTGAGTAAATGTCATGGTGTATCGCTCTTATCGAATATTACAAAAGGGAGTTTTGGTTAAGTCTGATGCTTGTTGCACATGTGGTTATTGCTTGTAAAATGACCGCTTTGATTATTTCCATAGCAAGCAGAGGGACTTATGCAGCAATACACCAACCAGATCACACCTGAGATTCGTGAAGCCCAATCAAAACCGCCATACGACGCGGAGCTTTTGTCACTTTGCGACGACAAAACCCGGAAAGAACTTGAAGAAATAAATAAACAGTATTTAAGCCGCCCGTTAGCTCACATTTTCCGGTTTGCAGTCGTTGGAAGTCTGACCCGTCGCGGTGGGGTCATTCGCCACGCTTCAGGCGGTGCGACTACAGGAGGGCTACAAGTTGCTCGGGTTGGTGACAAGGTTGTATATGCTGATGGCAGCGAGGCCACTATTATTTCTGGTGCTGGCAAGGCCCGAATCATGCAGGGCGCATCCGCTGCACTCGTTGGCAGTATGCTTGATAATGGCGATGAAATAATCTCTACCCCACAATCATGCAGCAAACTGGTTTTTCGTGAAGGCAGCGAACTCCCGGAAGGGTTCCTGACCATACCAGGAAGTAAGCTCTGATGGCAGTTAAAGGATATTATTTATTCAGGGGCGATAAAACACGATGTGGTGGAGTTATCACTGAAGGATGGACCGACCACCAGCATTTTGACAGAGATATGTCCTGCGAAGGACATAAAGTAACTTGTGGCAAACATCCAGGAATTTACCGTATCTGTGGTGGGCTTGATGATGACATACACGGCAAAAGGATTGCCGGAACACTGCACAGCTATAGTTCCTGCCCCTGTAAATCCAAATTCATCAATTCAAACTGGGATGATGATTACGAACTTGATGGAGAAACAACTGTAACGCACACCGATCTATCTCACCTTGTTGAGATGCCTGTACTTCCTGGACCAATCGAGCCAGAACCGGAACAGCACGCCCGGTCAGCTAAAAAGAAAACGGGTATTGATGCGGGTTTTACCATTATCCCTTACGGCGGTACTACAGAAGCCTGGCAGCGCCTGCTATTCACCGAGAACCCGCCAGCAGGCGTAAAAGAGCTATTTGCCACGCTAAACGGCCCAGGTGAAAGATACAGAGCCGGTTCTATTATGCTGGTGGTTGACCCCAATAAGCAGGATAAAGAGCAAATCGCCCATATGCAGGCCGCGAAACAGCGGATTGATGCAGCTTTAGCTCCCCTTTCTATCCAGCAAGCTAACTTTCTTCTTAAACACAAAGACACCATTGAAATGTTCGCCGCTGCCGCCACCACTGCAAACGGCGTTGCCGGAAATGTGGGAAGAGCGACAGAGGCCGCAAAAGGATATTTTGAACGAGTCGAAAAAATCCTCGTCGAGATCGAGAAAACCTACAAAAACCAGTACATCACCAGCGGCACGCTGATTGGCGAACAGTTCTTCGTTGAGCGTCGGCGGTTGTTTGGTCAGCTTGATAGCGTCCTCAAAATGTTCATGAAGCACCGGTTCATGTTCAACGAGTACACCGATCTGAAAAGCGCTCTTAGCCTCTCCAGCCGTTCAATCACTCACCGCTGGAACGAAACAGGCGTTAGCGATATTGAAGGCTACGCCACCCATATTGAGAAGCTGGCAAAGTATGTGAAGCTGATGGAAACCGCAGGGAAGATCGGCATTGGTCTGTCAGCCCTTGATACCGCTGCGAAGATCACCGAAGCCTGCACCGTGGGCCGTGATTGTGCGAAAACCGCTTTTACTTCCATTGGTGAGTTTTCCGGGAGCTTGCTTGGTGGAAGAGTTGCTACAAAAATATTGGCAGGCACAGCAACTGATGCAATCTGTGCCGTAGTCTTAGGTGCCGCAACTTTTGAAGCTGGCGGTGCAGGCGCATTACTTTGTACGCTTGGTGTCGCTGGCGGAGTCTCATACGGAAGTGATAAAGCAATTTCTGCTGTCGGCGGTTTATTGGGCGAAAAAATTTATGAGGCTACCAGCAATGATTAGCACAATTGATAAAGCGTTCATTGTTGCAGGCAGCCTGGGTTTTGGATTTGCGATTGCCAGCCTTGTAGCATCAGCGCTGAACAAAAAACGATATAAAGAGATCTGCGCATTGTACAAAGAGAAGTTTGGAGATTTGCCGCCAATAGTTCAAATGTTCGACGACGTAAACACCCTCTACGTTGACTTTGCCTACAGTGTGAAAATGCAATTTATCTTTAAGCCGCTACTCTGGAATCGAAGCTCAAACTTCACAAAGAACGATGACAAAGATTTCATCCGTGGATTACCGAAGCGCCTGATCGGCCCGTTTTACCTGGAGTTATACCTTGCGATTATCAGTCTTACGCTTTTTATTATCGCGGGAATTCTCATGCTAATCATAAAACACGGTTGAAAGTAGCACGATTTTCCAACCAGAACGCCACCGAGTAAGCCGTTTCACCAGGTGGCGCGATGTTTACCTTTTCCCGACGAACTCTTTTCCATTCAGATCAGGCAATCCAGGTATTGTCACGAGCTGCCGTACTGAAGCCAGAAAAGGATTACCAGGCCGTTCTATGTAGAAATATTTCTCGGTCTTGTCAGCGTAGTTTTTTCATCATTGGCGGATTGTTAATGTTGGCGATTGAGCATGGTTGGGTGTGAAAGGCGCTTTAATTGGCAGGCTTTACTCTGCAACACAAAGCATCGGTTCATGTTCAACGAGTACACTGATCTGAAAAGCGCTCTTGGCCTCTCCAGCCGTTCAATCACTCACCGCTGGAACGAAACAGGCGTTAGCGATATTGAAGGCTACGCCACCCATATTGAGAAGCTGGCAAAGTATGTGAAGCTGATGGAAACCGCAGGGAAGATCGGCATTGGTCTGTCAGCCCTTGATACCGCTGCGAAGATCACCGAAGCCTGCACCGTGGGCCGTGATTGTGCGAAAACCGCTTTTACTTCCATTGGTGAGTTTTCCGGGAGCTTGCTTGGTGGAAGAGTTGCTACAAAAATATTGGCAGGCACAGCAACTGATGCAATCTGTGCCGTAGTCTTAGGTGCCGCAACTTTTGAAGCTGGCGGTGCAGGCGCATTACTTTGTACGCTTGGTGTCGCTGGGGGCATCTCATATGGAAGTGAAAGTACTTTTAGCTGGGCAGGCGAAAAAACGGGCGAAATTATGAATACACTGTATGAGATCATGAACAATGATTAACTTCATGATTGCAGAGGCTATCGTATGGATGGTTGCGATGCTACTTGGGGGCGCCAGTATTATAATGTCTGTATTAAATCGCAAACGTTTCAAAGATATATGCTTATTATACAAGGAAAAATACGGAGATTTACCGGAGATGGTGAAAGTCTTTGATAACGTGAATACTCTCTATGTGAACTTTGCTTACAGCGTAAAGATGCAGTTTATTTTCAAGCCGCTGCTATGGAATAAAAGTTCAAACTTTACAAAGAACGATGACAAAGATTTCATCCGTGGATTACCCAAACGTATTATCGGACCATTTTACCTTGAGCTATGCCTTGCACTTGCAAGCCTTATGCTCTTTATCATCGCAATAATTTTGATTCTGGTGATAACACACGGCAAAAGCTAGTACAGTCATCACCAGCTCAACTCCACCAAGTTGTTCATGAAGCATCGGTTCATGTTCAACGAGTACACCGATCTGAAAAGCGCTCCTGGCCTCTCCAGCCGTTCAATCACTCACCGCTGGAACGAAACAGGCGTTAGCGATATTGAAGGCTACGCTACCCATATTGAGAAGCTGGCAAAGTATGTGAAGCTGATGGAAACCGCCGGGAAGATCGGCATTGGTCTGTCAGCCCTTGATACCGCAGCGAAGATCACCGAAGCCTGCACCGTTGGGAGAGAATGTGAGAAAACCGCTTTTACTTCCATTGGGGAGTTTTCCGGGAGTCTCGCTGGAGGGGCTTTGGCTGGTCGACTGTTACAGGCTGGTGCAGCGGATGCTATTTGTGCAGTAGTGCTGGGGGCTGCAACTATAGAGGCGGGAGGTGCTGGAGCATTGATTTGCACCCTTGGTGTTAGTGGCGGCATCGCATATGGAAGTGACAAAGCTCTAAGCGGGTCATTTGGAGCTGTTAGCGAATATATTGGGGAAAAACTGGGGTTCTACGAGGTGACCGACAATGATTGATCTAAAAATGATTTCGGTCATTCTCACCCTTATAGGGGTTTTATTCTTGGTCATAAGCCTTATTCAGTCCGTTTTGAACAGAAAACGATTCAAAGAAGTTTGCGTTCTTTACAAAGAAAAATTTGGAAGTCTTCCCGATGCTGTATTGTTGTTTGAGAATGTCAATTCACTTTACTACAAAGGTGCATACGGAATAAAAACACAGTTTATATTCATGCCATTACTCTGGAATCGCAGTTCAATATTGACCAAAAACGATGATAAAGACTTTATCCGGGGGTTGCCAAAAAGGATTACCAGGCCGTTCTATGTAGAAATATTTCTCGGTCTTGTCAGCGTAGTTTTTTTCATTATTGGCAGATTGTTAATGTTGGCGATTGAGCATGGTTGGGTGTGAAAGGTGCTTTAATTGGCAGGCTTTACTCTGCAACACAAAGTGAGATACAGTCTGCAACACACTACAATCCCAGCGCTGTAGATACCTGACGTAGAGTTAAGCGAAGCCGCCTTACCGGTCAGCTTCACTCTTTAAAAAACCCGCTTCAGCGCTGATGGATCCCCATAAATCAGCGCTAATAAATCAGTATCATATTCTGGTAGGTTCTGGCGAGGTGATTAAGAACGGTGCTGAGCACCGTTCGTTTTAATATTAGCGGGGAGTGTCGTAAGACATTCTCTGCTAACGTCAGATATGAGATTACCCGGCGTGTTTTTATGCTGTTGGCCTGGTATCTCAGATGTAATCCTTTATTTTCTGCGTGATAGCCTATAAGCCACAGCACGATTGTGCTCAGCGTCGCCAGCAGGCTCAGTACCAGCATTCTTTCCGCTGAGCGGCTGTAACTGGCGCGAAGCCCGAACCCGAAGCGCTCGCTTTTTTCATCGCGGAAGTTCTGCTCTATCTGCATCCGGCGACTGTATAACTTCATGATTTCACGTGGCTTAAAGTCATCTGTGCTGCTGAAGATAAGCCACGGCTCTTTGGCTGCTGAACGACCATCACTCATCTGTGACTTACGACGAATTCGGCACCGGGAATGTTTATGTTTCCGACCCTTTACTTCTTTTTTATGCAGATAAAAGTGACCATCGCAACGGGCATATTCCGCGCGGGAAAGCGTCCCCGGCCCCAGATATTCAGGTTTGTTGCTGGCCTGTAATTCCTGACGCCTGAACCAGCATTCCCCTTTTCTGGCCAGACGCAGCTGTTTATTGCCTCGTATCCGGCCAATAAAATCCCAGCCGAGTGATTTGATATGCCCGAACCAGGCATTCTGGAACCCTGCATCCGTCACGATGACGACCCTGGCATCTGGATTAACCGCATCGGCGAGAGCATCAAGGAAAGCGTTTTGTATCTTTGTATTTTGCTGTTTTTCTGACGGAACTATCCAGCTTAACAAGGGGAGTGAGCGCCCGTCGCACAGGAGGCTTGCGCGGAGAACATGATATTCCTGCGATGGATAGCCACTCCAGTCAACGGCAATAATGCACAAAGATAACTGACTCGTCAGCATTGATATTATGTTCTTAAAAATCAGAGGAATATCACGATGGAGAGAGTCATTCCCCAGCAGGCGATCAACGCGTTTTATTTTATTTTTGACCTGAGCCATGCCGGGTAAATGACGCCCGATACTGGTCAGCGTCAGAGATGCGCCATTGATGAGTGCAATGGTGGCATCCAGCAAAGCATTTTGTCGGTATTTGTGAAATGGTGCTAACGCATCACGGAAGAAATTCTGACATACTTGGCGAGCAGGCATAGAGGGGATCTCATTGAATTATTTGCATAAATCAGTAGATCACAAAACTCTATGCCTGTCTTTTTTTACCCGCCCATTACTGGGGATTCCTCAGCGCTACGGCGGGGTTTTTTTTATCAACCTGGTCTTAATCAGGCTTTTTTAGCTTTTTTCTCTGCCTTAACATCTTTCACCGGCTGAGCGCTGATGGCGTCAGATACGGATTCAAACGGTTCGGCATATTCGCGGCCGTAGAAGGTATCCAGCATGATCTGTTTCAGTTCAGCAATCAGCGGATAGCGCGGGTTTGCACCGGTACACTGGTCGTCAAACGCGTCTTCAGCCAGCTTATCGACTTTAGCCAGGAAATCTGCTTCCTGAACGCCAGCTTCACGGATAGATTTCGGAATGCCCAGCTGCGCTTTCATATCTTCCAGCCACGCCAGCAGTTTTTCAATTTTCTGCGCGGTGCGGTCACCAGCAGCGCTCAGACCCAGATGGTCGGCGATTTCAGCATAACGGCGGCGAGCCTGCGGACGGTCATACTGGCTGAATGCGGTCTGCTTAGTCGGGTTGTCATTAGCGTTATAGCGAATAACATTCGAAATTAGCAGGGCATTGGCCAGACCGTGCGGGATATGGAACTCTGAACCCAGCTTGTGCGCCATAGAGTGACATACACCCAGGAACGCATTCGCAAAAGCGATACCGGCGATAGTGGCGGCGTTATGTACGCGTTCACGAGCAACCGGGTTTTTCGCGCCGTCGCGGTAGCTGTCTGCCAGATTTTCTTTCAGCAGTTTAAGTGCCTGCAGAGCCTGGCCGTCAGAGTATTCATTTGCCAGCACGGAAACGTAAGCTTCCAGCGCATGGGTTACCGCATCAAGACCACCAAACGCAGCCAGCGATTTCGGCATGTTCATCACCAGGTTGGCATCAACAATCGCCATATCCGGGGTCAGCGCATAGTCAGCCAGCGGATATTTCTGACCGGTAGCGTCATCAGTTACTACCGCAAACGGCGTAACTTCTGAACCGGTACCTGAAGTGGTGGTGACGGCAATCATTTTCGCCTTCACGCCCATTTTCGGGAACTTGTAGATGCGTTTACGAATATCCATGAAACGCAGCGCCAGCTCTTCAAAATGGGTTTCAGGATGTTCGTACATAACCCACATGATTTTGGCTGCATCCATCGGTGAACCGCCGCCCAGCGCGATGATCACATCCGGTTTAAAGGAGTTCATCTGCTCTGCGCCTTTACGTACGATGCTCAGTGTCGGATCAGCTTCTACTTCAAAGAAAATCTCGGTTTCGATACCGTGAGATTTCAGTACGGAAGTGATCTGATCGGCATAGCCGTTATTAAACAGGAAGCGGTCGGTTACGATAAACGCGCGTTTCGCACCGTCGGTTGCCACTTCTTCCAGCGCAATCGGCAGAGAGCCGCGGCGGAAGTAAATAGACTTAGGAAGTTTATGCCACAACATATTCTCAGCTCGCTTGGCCACGGTTTTCTTATTGATAAGATGTTTAGGACCGACGTTTTCAGAAATAGAGTTGCCGCCCCATGAACCGCAGCCCAGCGTCAGAGAAGGAGCCAGTTTAAAGTTATACAGGTCGCCGATACCGCCCTGGGACGCCGGGGTATTGATCAGGATGCGCGCGGTTTTCATTTTGTCGCCAAAATAGTTAACGCGGTCATGCTGGTTGTCCTGATCGGTATAGAGGCAAGAGGTATGACCGATACCGCCCATGGCAACCAGTTTTTCCGCTTTCGCTACGGCGTCTTCAAAATTCTCAGCGCGATACATTGCCAGCGTCGGTGACAGTTTTTCATGAGCAAACGGCTCAGATTCGTCAACCAGTTTGACTTCGCCAATCAGAATTTTGGTGCTTGCCGGTACGTTAATGCCTGCCATTTCGGCAATTTTCACCGCCGGCTGACCGACGATGGCGGCATTGAGCGCGCCGTTTTTCAGGATAATGTCCTGTACCGCTTTCAGCTCAGCGCCCTGCAGCAGGTAGCCGCCATGGCTGGCGAAACGCTCGCGTACGGCTTCGTAAACGGAATCCACGACAATAACAGACTGTTCAGATGCACAGATCACGCCGTTATCGAAGGTTTTCGACATTAAGATAGAAGCTACCGCACGTTTAATATCAGCCGTTTCGTCAATAACGACC
>Ga0268252_1000609_pt1 | contig 22687 bp, 16 predicted proteins | sample AgamicMgSfrz_FD_200244 | JGI IMG/M metagenome (GOLD analysis project Ga0268252, IMG submission 200244) | Agave microbial communities from Guanajuato, Mexico - Mg.Sf.rz (v2) (version 3) | ecosystem: Host-associated > Plants > Phyllosphere > Phylloplane/Leaf | place: Guanajuato, Mexico | collected... | reverse complement strand
CCAAGCAATTCACCATTAGAAAATCATCATGGCGTTATGGATGTATGGGCTGAACATAATGTCCCTGATTATGTTAGTAGAGGGGCGAATACTCCAAATATAGCTTTAACTAAAGAGCAACACAATGCTACTAAAGCTGTTTATAGACAATGGCTCTTTGAAAAAACAGGGAAAAAGGTTGGAGGTAAAGTAGATTGGAAATCTGTTTCACCAAAAGAAATACATGAATTGACGGAAAAAATGTTTGATGCTGCGAATGTACCACGTTTAGCTAGACAAGAGTATTATAGGGCCTTTAATCAATATAATTTTAGGGAGTAATTTAGATGGAAAATATTAATCAGTTGATTAAAAAAGTAAAATCATTACCTAATTGTCGAGTTCAGGAGCCTACAAAATTACCGATAGTTGATAAGAATAAGCATATGCTACCAGGTGATTTAAAAGAATTTTATAGTCTTTGTGGTGGTCTAACTTTATTTGAAAATGAGGAATATCCTATTCATATTGTTACCCCAGAGGAGTTTATTTTGGCTAATCCCGTAATTGTAGGAGAGTTATGTGAAGAAGATATTTCATCAAATTGGTATATTATATGCAATGATGGTAAGGGTGAATATTTAACAATAAATCTTAGTGAAGAGAGATTAGGTAGATGTTATGATAGTTTCTTTGATCGACATGGAATAGTTGGGGAGACGCAAATTATCGCAACTTCATTCACTGAATTACTTGAAAAACTTATTAATAACAATGGACAATATTGGTATTGGCTAAAGAGTGAATTTGAATCGCTTGGAGATGCTTATGATGATGAAGAGTGAAAAAGAGAGTCTTTAAGTGGAATAAGAAAGTGAAAGGGTGTTTGAAAGTCAGTACTCTATGATGGTTGAAACATCATAGAGTACTATGTACAATGATAGAAAAGAAAAAGAGGTACGAGCTTAGGCAAGATGATATTTTACTGGGGGATGAATATAAACAGATGGAATGTATATTAAACTAATGAACTCGTACAAATTCGTAAGTTTTAACGTAGTAGTTGGCACGACATAGAAAAGGTAGTTGGAATGGAGAAAATCCAATTGAAGGTCGAGAATATTATGTCGAGTTAGAAATAGGAAATACAGTAGTGTGGGGAGAAGAGTTTTAATATTAGAAATATTATTGGTGTTTATAGCGAAAGTCTATATAAGGCAAGTTGAGGAATGTAGATTGAGTGAGCAAATTCAATAGAAGTGGAGAACATTTATTTGAAAACAATAATCAAAAATATAGGTAATAAAAATATAAAAGCTAAAGTAGAAGAACCTTTAATTTTTCATGCAGAAACACTATTTAATTTATTATCTAAAGTAGAAGATAAATTAATAGATGGATTTTCAATACAAATTGGATGGTCTGTTTATAGTTTATATAAGTATGAAGAGTATTATCAAATTATTACCCGGGATTATACTAAAAATCCTTTTAAAGATAAGACGGAAGACTTAACGATTGCATTATGGGTACAACTTGAGCAATCACATTGCTTACGCCGATTAAATATGGAGGGGGAATTAATAAAATTTAATGATAAGATTGTGATAGCGAAAGACGTGTTGCAACAAGAAGAGTTTTATTTACAAAGATCTAGTGGTTGTGATGAAGATGATTCGGGTTGGTATATAGGTCCTATCAATGAAGAAGTATCAGGAGAATTAGAGACCATATACGCCTACGAATTATTAAAAATGAAACCTGCAATTATTCAAGTACTAGCTTTACCTTATAATTATTTAGTAGTTTTTGAGAAAGACGAAATTAAATCGATTTTAAATGAAAGTGATATTGATATTTGGAGTGAAATAGAAAGATAGTGAATGTATATAAGGTGTTAAATACACAATATGAAAATTACGTGAGTTAAGCACCTCATTGTCAATATACGACAATAGGTGCTTTTTTGCGTGCAATGAAGAAAAAATAAAAGATTTATTTTCACTCTATTTCATCTTCGAATTACATGTTATAATTTGGAAAAAATATATTCTTAATTTTTAGATAATTAAAAGGTGGTAGATTACTATATGAGTACATTAAAGAAAATTACTAATAATATTTCGAAGGTTATTATAGGAAAAGACGAATCGATAGAACTAGCAGCCATTGCTCTAATAGCAAGGGGACATATTTTATTAGAAGATGTACCTGGGACAGGAAAAACAACATTAGCGAAAAGTTTGGCTAAAAGTGTGGACGCTAAATTTCAAAGAATACAATTTACAGCGGATACTTTGCCTGGAGATGTTATTGGTCTTGAATATTTTCATGTAAAGGAATCGGATTTTAAAACAAGGTTAGGACCGATTTTTGCAAATATCGTATTAGTGGATGAAATTAATCGAGCTGTACCGAGAACACAATCTTCGTTACTTGAGGTTATGGAAGAGCGTACTGTTACAATTGCGAAACAGACACATTCATTACCAGAACCTTTTTTAGTTATAGCAACGCAAAATCCACTCGAATCAGCGGGCACATTTCCGTTACCAGATGCTCAGTTAGACCGGTTTTTACTCACAATACGCCAAGGTTATCCTACGAGAGAAGCTGAAAAGGAAATGATGAATCGGTTTCAAATGAATGATCCATTAGAAACGTTACATTCTATTATTTCAAGTGAAGAAATTATTACGATGCAAAAGCGTGCAAGAGAAGTGTTAGTAGGGAATGATGTGCAAGATTATCTCCTTGAAATTATTGAAGCAACTCGTAACCATGAGTTAATTGAAATTGGTGTAAGCCCTCGGGGAACGTTGGCATTTATGAGAGCAATTCAAGCACGGGCAATATTAAATGAAAGAGATTACTGTACGCCAGATGATATTAAGACGCTCGCTGCATCAGTTTGTGCTCATCGTTTAACGTTAACGATTGAGGGAGAGATGAAAACGACGAAAGAACAAATTATGAAAGAAATTCTTCATACGATTAGTGTGCCAGTGGAGAATGTACGATGAATCAACAGCTTGCGTATACACCTTTAGCGGAGCCTTTCGTAATGGGGGTTATGTCAGTTGTAGCCGTTATTTTAAGTGTATTTTCAAGTAATCTACTGTTTTTATCTCTCGTATTTTTATATGTAATTTTAATAGGTGCTATGCATGTATATATACGTAAAGTATCTCGTGTTGAATGGGAATACATTCAAGGGAATTCGAACGTTTTTATAGGTGAAACGAATATGTGCAAAATGAAAATTTCAAACAAGTCGATATTTCCTATTCTTAATATCGTATTTCGATTTAAATGTGAAAATAAGCTAACTTGGAATCATGATGAAATAAACAAAAATCATAGTACAGGTTCAAATTATTATATGAATTTTAATTTAAAAGGAAGGGAGTCAGTTTCATTTGATTTGCAAGCTGTAGCGTTAAAAAGAGGCATCGCGAAATGGGAAGAAGTTGAAATTGTTATTACTGATCTCTTTGGATTTATAACGAACCATATAACATATAAACAAGTTGATACGCCCTCTTATTTAGTCTTACCAGCTGTTCCGAAAATACAAGTTCCTGAATTACAAGAATGGTCACGAGGATTTCGAAAAGCGATGTCTTCACCCTTATATGATGAAACGAAAGTAATGGGAGTAAAGTCTTATGAAAATGAAGATTTTCGTTCCATCCACTGGAGTGCAACAGCGAAAACAGGGACGATAACTGCGAAAAAGTATGAGCGAACACAATGTGATAAATACGCGATTTATCTCAACTTGCAAAATAAAAGTGGTGTTTCTTTGCGAAATGATATAGAGGAACTAATTGAATTAACAGCAGGTATATGCAAACAACTTCTTATGCAAAACTGTTCGTTTGAAGTATGGATCAATAGTGTAAAAGATAACGGTTTGCTACATATAAAAAATGGGGATAATCGGAAACATTTGCAAAATGTATTAAAGGTACTTGCCTCGATATCAGACCAAGATACGCCTATATCTTCTTCTTACTTTTACACAGCAGGCTTTCGTCGAAAGGAACTGGATGCGGTTCCTTTAATTATTGGTACTTCACCAAAGAAATACAGTAGAACGAATAAATGGATTGTAATGAAAGAATAAGAAGGGGCTTATGTCATGGTGAATAAGAAGCGGCATATGAAAGTGAAGTTATGGAGTGTAAGAACTTTAATCATACTTTTCTTTGCGATTAGTGCGATAACGTTATCACAAGGTGTTGTGTATGTACAAGACATAGTAAAAGAGCGTTTTTTCAGTAAGACTAAGACAATATCGGAAAGAAATTATGATTTTACTAGTATAGGTGAAAATTTCGATGATTCCAAAATAGATGAAGATGAATATGAAGAAGTAGAAGATACAGGTATAAGAACGAAAACGGGTAAAAAATTTCAACCTTTCGAAAGAGAAAGTCTATGGAGTGACGTGCTTTCTGTTCTTTCAAATATATGGATTACTATAGCTTTTTATGTGATAATTGCAATATCAATTATATATGCCATCTACAAGTATATTAGGAAAAAATTGACGAAAACAGAAATAGTACAGGAGAAAGAATTGATTACAAAGCACACTGCGGTAAGAAGCATAAAGAATGAAAAAGTCATTCATCAGTTAGAACAGCCGTTACCGACAGATAAGATAAGAAAAACGTTAGTTGAATGGGAAAGAACATTACCATTTCATGAACAGAGAAGATCCTATGAAACGATGCAACAATGGTTAAAAAGAATTTGTAGAACAAGGGATATTATCTCGTTATATGAGTCTGTTCGTTATGGTGAAAAGACGTATACGGATTTAGATGTGGAAGAAATAATGAAGTGGGTAGAGGGAGATGGGAAGGTGGATACATAAATATTCACCTTTTCTTTTTTATATGGAAATTTGATTAACATGAATTATTTTCTTATATGAAACCGTATTCGAATAGGTAAACAAAATTAACTTTATTTACTTATACTTCATTACATGTTAACCTATACTTAATTTTTATAAATTATAATTAATTTTTAATTTTTTAAGGGTGTGAAAATGTAATGAAATCGGTATTAAAAAGCATACTTATTTCCTTTGTTTTTTCAGCAGTAGGTATGTGTTGGTTACTGTACGTATTATTCAAAGGGGACGGAGACTGGTTATTGTCTTGGATAGGTGTATTAATGGCATATTTATCTTTATATACTTTAATAGATTTATATTGTAAAAATACATACGATAAAAAAATAAATAAATGGCTTATAAAAACAGCGGTGACTAGTTTTAGTTTTTCTGTATTAGGAATCTCATTTTGTATCATACATGAGCTATTAACACCATGGAGTCTTAGTTTAATGGTGTGGTATTGGTTGCTAATGTTAGTATTATTTTTAACAACTATAATATCATTAATCAGTTTAGTATTTGTTAATCGTAAAAATCACAATTTCACCGTTGGATATAGAATGCTCATACTTCTAAATGTATTTCTTACACTAGGACCAGTATTATGGCCGCTATTACTTTCTATTATTGGAAATGGTATGAATGCTAGTGCGGGCTGGTAAAAAGGAATATAAATTAGTTGTGTAAAGAATAGGATGAAAAGTTGATATAGAATTTTAAATGTTTAAGAGAACATGTTTACATAAAAAATGAAAACATGTTCTCTTTTTATTTGCATGCATAACTCTTCCTCAGTTTACCGTATTTAAATTTAAACGTAAGTATTTCGTAAGGAATGGATAAGAAAAAAGAGAGATTTATCATATAGGATGAAAGTATAGCTTGAATCAATCCGATATTAATGGAGGAGAGAAAGCCTTATGAAAAAATGTAATTCAATTAAGTTAGCAAGTTTTGCAGTTTTATTAGCGGGTACTGCTCTATTCACACCTGGTTTTACTGTGACTGCAGAGTCAACTCAAAATATTTCTAGTTCGTCACAAGTACATGATCAAAAGAATCGTAATGGCTGGAAACAAGTAATGCAGGAAACAGTACAGCTTGGTGCTGTAGGAATATTAGCTAAGGCGTCTAATAACGGAAAAACTAGTAGTTTTACTGCTGGCGTGGCGGACTTAAGTACAAAGAAACCGGTGAATTCGGATTATCGCTTTCGGATTGGTAGTGTGACGAAGTCGTTTACTGCCACGACTATTCTTCAATTAGTAGGAGAAAAGCGCTTACAACTTGACGATCCAATTGAAAAGTGGCTACCGGGTCTCGTGCAAGGAAATGGGTATGATGGTAATCAAATTACGATACGACAACTTTTGAATCATACGAGTGGTATCGCTGAATACTTAAAGTCAAAAGACGCGGACATAATGAATTCGAAAAAAACGTATACAGCAGAAGAAATAGTGAAAATAGGCCTTTCGCTGCCTCCAGATTTCTCGCCGGGTAAAGACTGGTTGTATTCAAACACAGGATACGTAATACTAGGAATGCTTATTGAAAAAATAACTGGAAATAGTTATGCGGAAGAAATCGAAAAGCGAATTATTGAACCTTTGGACCTATCAAATACGTTTTTACCAGGAAATTCACCCGTCATCCCAGGAAAGAATCATGCTCGTGGATATGTAAAAATGGAAGGAACAGGCGAGTTGAAAGATATTACTTATTATAATCCGAGTTTAGCTAATGCAGCTGGAGATATGATTTCTAATGCGGATGATTTAAATAAGTTCTTTTCATCTTTACTCGGTGGTAAGTTACTGAAGGAACGCGAGCTAAAAGAAATGCTTACTACAGTTCCTATAGAAGGAAAAGGGGTTGGTGACGCATACGGTCTTGGAATCTATGAGACTAAACTTCCAAACGGTGTTTCAGTTTGGGGGCATGGAGGAGGAATTCCTGGATTTACAACTTTTGCTGGGGGAGTAATTGGAGGCAAACATACATTGGCTATCAGTCTCAACTCTATAGGTGGGGTCGATATTGTTCCGCAGTTTAATAAAATGATGCAAATTGAATTTAATAAATAGATGAAAAGAAAGTGAATGGAATTTTGTTATAGTTATATTTAAAAGAGGTGCTTTTTTAAGTTCGCAACTATGGACAGTAGTTGCATTTATGATATGGCATCAATTGTATTTCAAAGTGAAAATCAATCTTAATGCTTACGATAAAAATAAAAAGGATGTCAGTTACATGACATTCTTTTTATTTTGGATAAAAAAGGTATGTGGTTCTGAAAATTGTTATTTTTAAAATTATTAAATATAATGAAGGATATAGGGGCGCCAATAGGGGAGTTATGAATGGGAAATACTTTAGTTAGTTAATTATTTCTCGTTTTAATCAAAATAATTATGAGTTGATTTGGAGTTGAATACAATGGGAGAAAATCATTATAAATGGAGTAATAAACAATTACGAGAACATGTTGAAATAATAGATGGTAAAAGAAGTCCGCACATTTTATGTAAGAACGCAACTTATTTAAATTCCTATATGCGCGAGTGGATGCAAGCAAATATTTGGATCTATGATGACCGGATTGTTTATGTAGGGGAAAAGCTGCCAGTGCAACTGCATGAATGTGAAGTCATTGATTGTGATGGAAAGTATGTAGTTCCAAGTTACATAGAACCTCATGCACATCCATATCAATTATATAATCCTGAAACTTTAGCGAATCATGCGATGCAGTTTGGGACAACAACTTTTATTAATGATAATTTAACTTTATTTTTCACATTAAAGCGTGAAGAAGCATTTCGTTTATTAGATGAATTTGAAAAGATTCCAGCAAGTATGTATTGGTGGTGTCGTTTTGATGGACAAACTGAATTGCAAAACGGGGAAACTTTATTTAATCGTGAAGAAATAATAGAATGGCTTAAGCATAAAGCAGTTCTTCAAGGCGGCGAACTAACAGCGTGGCCAAAACTATTACATGGCGATGATGAAATGTTAACTTGGATGCAGGAAACGAAGCGATTGCAGAAGAAAGTAGAAGGACATTTTCCAGGTGCATCTGAAACGACTTTAGCGAAGTTAAAACTGTTAGGTACAGATTGTGATCATGAAGCGATGACAGGGCAGGAAGCTTTCACTCGTCTTATGCAAGGTTACACTGTTTCCCTAAGAAATTCTTCAATCCGCCCAGATTTAGAAGTTTTACTGAAAGAATTGTTGGAACTAGGCGTAAAGCAGTTTGATAGATTCTTTTTTACAACAGACGGCTCACATCCTTCGTTTTATGAGAATGGAATGACAAACGTTATGATTTCTACCGCGATAAAACAAGGAGTGCCAGTAATAGATGCATACGATATGGCAAGTTATAATATTGCTCGCTATTATAATATGGAACATGTACATGGTTCGATTGCGACAGGTAGAATTGCTAATATCAATATTTTAGAAAGTAAAGAAAACCCAGTACCAATTAGTGTCCTTGCAAAGGGGAAATGGGTGAAGCGTGACGGTGTAAATACACATGAGGCATTACATATAGACTGGAGTAAACATAAAGTAACTCCATTATCATTAGATTGGTCAATAGAAAAAGAGGATATGATTTTCTCTAATAAAACGGGGATACACTTATTAAATAACGTTATTACAAAACCATACACTAGTGAAATCAATATAGACTGTGATGAATTGTCCACAGATCATGATGAATGTTTCCTTATGATGATTGCTCGTGATGGCAGTTGGCAAGTGAATATAGCTGTCAAAGGTTTTGCAAAAGAACTAGGTGGGCTTGCTAGCTCTTATTCTGGTACAGGTGACATCATTCTTATCGGAAAAAGAAAAGAAGATATGCTTACAGCTTTTCGTAGAGTAAAAGAGCTCGGTGGTGGAATGGTCATAGTAGAAAACAATGAAGTGTTACACGAAATAGCATTACCATTGCTCGGGATTATGTCTAATTTAAAAATGAGAGAATTAATACAGGAAGAGAAACAGATGGTGAAATTACTACAAGAGCGTGGCTACGCGTATGATGATCCAGCATTTACAATTTTATTCTTTTCTGCGACGCACTTGCCTTTTATACGAGTAACACCTATAGGATTATATGATGTGAAAAGTAGTAAGGTAGTTGCCCCGCCCGTGAATTTGATAAAGCAATATTAAAAGGAAAGATCCTATAAAAATTTTATTTTATAGGATCTTTCTTATTATTAGCATAAGAATATTGTAAGCCTCAAATGATATAGTATCTAAATCATTTGAGGTGATATGTAAATATGAAAAAAATATTTTACATTTTAAGCGTATTTATTCTGTGTGTATCGATACAACACGTTGTACATTCCCAATCAGATGCACCAGAGTTATCTTCGGATTGTCTCGAAGAAAGAAAAGTTAGAGATGAAAAGTATGTGAAGAATATAATACAGGACATTAAATCCACATTTAATTTAAATATTGATGAACATAGTTTTTGGGAAGTAAGTAAAAGAGATCTGGAGGCTGCTCATTTGATGTATGGTGGAAAGGAAAATGATTCTTATTATACTTCGCTAACTAAAATTTATGATAGTGGTGGATTTAGCGAACAGCCCAGCTTATTTGTGAGGGCGCAAGAAGCATTTTTACTTTATAAAGAAAAAGATAATATTAATGTAATGAAACGCCTTAAACTAGACGTTGAAAAAGGGGAATGGCTCGTTATAAAAACGAAAAAGAAGAAAGGGAAAAAAGTGAAATTCAAACCGTTACAATGTGAAAAAGATTATCTAAAAAAGAGAAATGAATAACAAAATACTTATTAATACTATTTTTATTCAACGATATTTTGCTGTTGATTTGAAATAGAAAAAGGTAAACGAACATATTAGCTTTATGGAATATGTTTGTTTACCTTTTTTTGAGAGATTTAAAAATTGGGGATATTGTTAGTTGGAAATTTTTCACTGCCTAATGAATTTATAACATTCAATGAATTTGTTCTTCATAAACATTAGATTTTGTGTCAAATGATTTATACATTGCCGAAACACCTATGTATATTTTATTCTACAGTATTTATAAAAGAATGTTGGCTATTCATAAGAAATATGATTGGCACGGTTTTTGCTTGTATTACATGTAAGGAAGGGAGATTGTATGTAAGGAATCTGTACTCGTAATAGTATAAAACAAGCTACTATTGCATTATTAATCATAGTTGTATTTATAGCGGAACTGTAAATACATACAAATAAGTGGTTTTTTTGATTTTAAAATTCTTAATTTTCATTTAAATTATTAGGGGGCAATGGTATGGTTAAATATTCGAAAATTTCTAAGTGGATTCTTGGTGTTGGACTAGTGACAATAACATGTAATGGTTTGCAAATTCAAGCAGAGACAAAAGAGAAAAACGTGAAGAACGTATTACAAATGGAGCCGGTAGGAATACAGAAATCTGTTAATGAATTGGCGCACCCTTCAAAAGTACAAGAAAATGCATCTTTTACAAAACGGTTAAAATTAGCGGATTTATCGCAGCGTCCACTAGCACCAACCGATAATATTAAGCCGTTAGCTGAAGAAAAAAAGTATTCGATGGCTGAGTTAAATCAATTAAATAATAAACAATTAACTGATCTTCTTGTGACAATTAAATGGTATCAAATTCCGGAATTATTTCAGTTTAATAGTGATAGTCTTAAATTCTATCAAGATGATAGCCGAATGCAAGCGATTATTAATAAACTAGCAGAACAAGGACAAGCTTATACGCAAGATGATTCAAAAGGGATTGAAACATTAGTAGAAGCTCTACGTGCAGCGTTTTATTTAGGTTTTTACCATGATGAATTAAGCAAACTAAATGAGCGTAGCTACCATGATAAATGTTTACCAGCTTTAAAAACAATTGCAAAAAATCCAAATTTCAAACTTGGTACATCAGAACAAAATAAAGTAATTGCATCATATGGAAAATTAATTGGAAATGCATCAGCAGATGTTGAAACGGTTTTATATGCAGGTGAAATTTTTAAACAATATAACGATAATCTTGCAACTTTCATTGAAGACCGAACAAAAGGAGACGCTATATATGAGTTGATGAAGGGAATTGACTTTGATATTCAGACGGATATGTACACGACTGGAAAAGAGCCAAAAGATACGATGTGGTTTCGAAATATTGATAACTTTATTAATGAAATAAATCGTTTTGCACTACTTGGTACAGTAACAAATAAAAACGGATGGTTAATTAATAATGGAATTTACTATGCTGGCCGATTGGGCAAGCTTCATAGCACGCCCACAAAAGGACAACAAGTTGTTACAGATGCAATGCGAATTTATCCATATTTAGGAGAGCAATACTTTGTTGCGGCAGAACAAATTACTACAAATTATGGAGGAATAGATGCGAATGGAAAAACTGTAAATTTAGATCAAATTCGAGAAGAGAGTAAAAAGAAATATTTACCGAAAACGTATACGTTTGATGATGGAGCAATTGTCTTTAAAGCTGGGGATAAAGTTAGCGAAGAGAAAATTAAACGTCTATACTGGGCGGCAAAAGAGGTGCGTTCTCAATTTTATCGTACAGTTGGTAGCGATAAACCACTTGAAAGTGGACATGCTGATGATGTGTTAACGATGGTTATTTATAATAGCCCAGATGAGTATCAATTTAATCGTCAACTGTACGGATATGAAACGAATAATGGTGGGATTTATATTGAAGGGACAGGGACTTTCTTTACATATGAACGTACACCAGAGCAAAGTATTTATAGTCTGGAAGAATTGTTCCGCCATGAATTTACGCACTACTTACAGGGAAGGTACGAAGTTCAGGGATTATGGGGCCAAGGGGAAATGTATCAAAATGAACGTTTAACATGGTTTGAAGAAGGGAATGCAGAGTTCTTTGCAGGTGCAACGCGATTAGATAGTGTAGTACCACGAAAAAGTATAATTGGTGGGTTATCTAATGATCCTGCAAAACGTTATACAGCATCACAAACATTAAATGCGAAATATGGAACGTGGGATTTTTATAATTATTCGTTTGCACTGCAATCATATATGTATAATAAGCGCCCAGAAATGTTCGATAAAGTACATGATTTAATTCGCGCAAATGATGTTTCAAGTTACGATGAATACCGTGCTACATTAAGCAAAGATAATAAGTTAAATGAAGAATATCAATCTTATATGCAAATGCTTATTGATAATCGTGATAAGTATACAATTCCACAAGTATCAGATGAGTATTTAACTCAGCATGATCCAAAATCGCTTTCGGACGTTACTTCAGATATTACGAATGAAGCGAAATTAAAAGATGTGAAAGTAACAAAGAATAAATCACAATTCTTTAATACATTTACACTACAGGGGACATATACAGGAAGTGCGGCTAAAGGAGAAGTTGAGGACTGGAAAGTGATGAATGAAGCAACGAATGATATGTTGAAACGTCTTTCAGGAAAAGAGTGGACTGGATATAAAACATTGACTGCTTATTTTGTAAATTACCGTGTAAATAATGCTGGGCAATTTGAATATGATGTTGTGTTTAGCGGAGTGAATACGGAAGAAGGTACGGCTGTAGAAAAAGAACCAAATAATTCATTTGAAACAGCAAACCCACTATCTTTGAATATTTTGTTAAGAGGAACCTTGAGCGATCAAGATCAGGGGGATAAATTTGTTATTGATGTAAAGGATCAAAAAGATTTACAAATTTCTGTTACGAACGAACAAAATCTTGGATTGAACTGGGTATTATATTCTGAATCAGATTTAAATAATTATGTAGCTTATGCAACAAAACGTGATGGAAACAAATTGCTTGGAAATTATAATGCAAAGCCAGGGAAATATTACTTAAGTGTATATAAGTATGGTGGTGGAACAGGGAATTATACGGTACAAGTAAAATAGTTTACTATAGTTTGTTTTGAAAGGCTACTTATTACATTTTTTAGCGAAATAAAGTATTTAATGTTAAACATTAAACTAATTCAACATATCCCTGTTCTAATTATAGAACAGGGATATGTTGGCTTTATATTTTTAATTTAAATAACCTCATTGGATTTTGATAAGAAAATAATTAATATAGATCTGAATTCTCATTCGTAAAGCATGTTTTAATCTTCTTAATGCTCTTTCATTTTTGTCTCAATGCTTGTTTTCAAATCAGTTGATACTTGATTGAAATACCCCAAAACGATCTCCCTAATATCATCGGATATAACTTTCAAATCACTAGCTAAGTTTTCAGCGAGATGTTCTTTTTCTATTGGCTGTAACTTCGTATAAAATTCACCAGCTTGTGTAAAGTCATCCTGTTTCGTTATAGAAGCTCTTTCAAGTTTACCTTCAACGTACCTTCCTTCACCGGTTGTAATTTGATTAGCAGGTGTCCAATCTTGCTGCTGGTTAATCGTTAATTTGCGAAATTCTGGACCAATTCTTCTTCTTTGTGAATCACTGTAAATGTTAGCGCGCCCTTGCAGCATTTTATCATCTGATAGTTCTGCACCATCCAGTAAATTAGAAGGAGAGAATGCGACTTTTTCTACTTGTTCCATAAAATTTTCAGGATTTTTATTTAATACCATTTTCCCGACTGGTATGAGAGGATACGTCTGTTCATCCCATACTTTTGTGTCATCTAAAGGATCATAAGAAAGGTGCGCTTCATCTTTCGGATCCATGAGCTGGACGTATAAACCATACTCCACTGGTTTACCATTTTCAATAGCATCATATAAATCTTTCCCGCTATAATCAGGATTTTCGGCAGCTAGTTTAATTGCTTCTTTACTAGTAATGTACTGTACACCTTCAAACGGGTACCAATGATACTTTACATACTTTCGATTACCTTCCGCATTTCTCCATACATATGTATTAACACTATGCCCTGGAATGTGGCGAAGACTTTTGGCCGTACCATTATTAGAGTATAAACGGACAACAAAATGAATAGATTCAGGTGCTTTAGCGACAAAATTCCAAAATCTATTAGGGTCTATTAAGTTATTTTTAGGTGAAGGCAATAATGCTTGAATCGTTTCAGGGAAACGCATCGGATCACGGACAGAAAAAACAGGAATGTGATTACATAAAAGGTCAAAAATGCCTTCTTTTGTATAAAATTTTGTAGAAAAACCGCGTACATTTCTAGCAGTATCCGGTGTTCCTTTCGTACTAACAGCTAACGAAAATCGCACCATAACAGGAACTTTCTCATTAGAATTTTGTAAAAAACTTAATTTAGTATGTTCAGACATCGAATATATCGTTTGAAAATAACCGAACGCACCAAATCCTTTTACATGAACAGGTCTTTCTAAAATTTTTTCATGAATAAATTGTTGTAATGACTCATGTAGTACACTATCTTGCTCTAGTACGGGTCCACGTGAACCAACTGTTTGAGAGTGAAGGGTAGCTTGTTCATTACGTTCGCCTTTTTCATTAAAGTGATTCCCTAGTAAAGATTGCCCCTGTTTATCATAGTTTTCATTCATCGATATAGCCTCCAAATTTATTTCGTCTATTGTTACTAAATATGATTTTATAATCTTGATTATGTATGATATGCAAAGTAGTAACAGACCGCTAGATGAAAAAAACGTGTATGTAGTGGACCTGTTGAAATAGAAGAAATTATGGAAAAATGAATATCGTGAAGAAAATTACTATTAAAATTTTAATCTAAAAAATGAATTTATACATGAGTTTATAGAGAATGAACAGAAATAAACAGGGAAAATAAATAGGAGGAATTTAACATGTCGGATTGGTTTCAATTAGATAAAGAATATATGATGTCTACATATTGTCGTACAGAGGTTGCAATGGAAAGAGGAGAAGGATGTAAACTATATGATGTAGATGGTAAAGAGTATTTAGATTTATTTTCTGGCGTAGGAGTAAATGTATTAGGATACAATCATCCTAAAATTGTACAAACGACAATGGAGCAAGTTACAAAATCGTTGCATCTGCCGTTTCATTTTTTAAACCCAGTTGCGATTGAGTATGCAAAGAAATTAGTGGATTGCTCATTAAAAAACGGAAAGGTCTTTTTTACAAACTCTGGTACGGAAGCGACAGAAACAACTTTGAAATTAATTGATAAATATAGAGCTAATACGAATGAAGAACGTGAAGGAATTGTAGTGCTGAAGAATAGTTTCCATGGGCGTACGTTAGGGGCACTTCATTTTACGAGACAAGAAAGTGTATATCAAAATTTCCCTAAAACATCGATTCCTGTATATGAAGTAGAGCGCGAAAATATAGAGCAATTAGAAGAAACAATTATTCATGAAAATCCAATTGCGATTATGCTAGAGCCGGTTTTAGGAAGCGGGGGGATTTATCCTTTATCGCGTGAATATTTACATGGCGTTCAAAACTTATGTGAGAAATACAATCTACTACTTATCGTTGATGAAATTCAAAGTGGTATGGGGAGAACCGGGAAACTGTTTGCGTATCAAAATTTTAATATCACACCGGACATTATTCAAATTGGTAAAGGAGCAGGAGGCGGGATACCGCTAGGAGGAATTATTGTAGGTGAAAAGCTATGTGATGTATTTGCACCTGGAGATCATGGAACAACATTTGCTCATTCATCAATGGGAACGGCTTTAGGGTTAACGGTATTAAACACATTGATTGAAGATGGTTTAATGCACGAAGCGTATGAAACGTCACTATATTTAAATGATAAATTACAAGAAATTCAGAAAGAAAATTCTTATTATATTCAGGAAGTACGTCATGCTGGTATGATGTTTGGAATTAGTTTAAATGATACAAATGAAAATGTGAAAAAATTACAGGTAGAGCTAATGGAGAAAGGGATATTAGTTGACGTAACACAAGGGAATATCATCCGTTTACTTCCTCCATATATAATTACAAAAGAAGAAATTGATACATTTATTACTCAATTTATTACTTGTATGGATAAGGTTGCTACTGTAGTAAGTGCTTAAAAATTAAAAGCTATATTTTATATAAAGTGCACTCTAATTGTTGGGGATAGTTTACAATTGGGGTGCATTTTTTATAGTTGAATTTTGTAAAATACAGTCGTTTGTATATGATAACGGAAAAATAGAAGGAATTTCGTTATATTTGAGTGGTGAAGAAAAGGGAAAGTAAGTATAAAGATAGTAGATAAAGCGGGTGGTTTAAATAACTAATGATAGAACGTTTTGAAAATAATAGCATACGAATATATAAATAATAAGAATGAGGTGATATATTGGAAAATAATGATATTCAATTTACTTCTTTACAAATGAGAACGGATAAATATGGTTGGGCTAGTATTCAATATACAAATAAAAAGCAGGCTATCTTATATACTCGAAACGGAGGAGTAGAATGGGATGTTGTCAATCCTCTTAATTCAATTGTATTATTTGGGTATCCAATAAACGCTCGAAGCTCTTGGGCATATGGTTTAACAAAAAAGAATGACGATTTATTGCCAGCTATATTTTATACAGTTAATAGAGGAGAAAGGTGGAGTGAGTTTATTTTACCGGTTGAAGAAGATTGGGAGAAATCGACTGATGTTCAAGTACAATTGCATGCTACGAATATGGATAGTATATGGATTGTATTATCTAGAAAGCTTGCATCAAATAAATTTGAACATAATTTATACTATTTGAAAACGAAAGGGAAAGTTTGGAAAGTAATAAAAAATATAAGTATTAGTGATAGTATTTCAGGGATAACATTTATAAACGATCTAATTGGGTTTATTTCACTACAAAAACATTATGAAACATCAACGGTATTTAAAACAATAAATGGTGGGGAAAGTTGGCATCCTATAAAAGATATTCCAAGTCTTGAAGGAATTAATAATGGGACTGCTATGGCTTATAAAGCAATCTATAAAAATAACTTATTAGTAATACCAACTAAAATGAATGATGATGTATTTTTAATGAATTACTCATTTGATAAGGGGAATTCGTGGCATATTTCAAATAAAACAATAAATACTAGTAAAGTGGCTGTTTCGTTTTTTAGTTCCTATTATGGCTGGGTTATAAATAGTGAAAATGGGAGTGTGTATCAAATAATAAAAAAAGGAGCAAAATGGATTAAAGTATCAAGCAATCCATTATTAAAAAATGTATTTTGTTTGCATTTTTTTAATCGGCGTAAAGGTTGGGCGTGTAATAAAAAAGAAATATTTACTACAAAAGATCGCGGTATAACATGGAAAAAGGTAGTATATAAAATTAATAATATTGATAAATTTATTTAAAAAAGTCCTAAAGAAATTAGGACTTTTTTTGTTTTTTATGGTGAGAGTTGTAACAAACAATGATAAGAGAAAGGAGGTAAGTGCAGAACTTATATTTTTAAAAATAGACGGTTGTTTTTACACAGTATAATTCACTTTTGAATATGTTAATAAAGTAGCAAATTCATAGGAAATGGTAATACTTAATATTTTATGTCACATAATGTGTAAAGGGGGCGTGTAATGAAATCGTTAACGGTTATTATTTTGTACAGTGAAAGAGAGCAAATGTTAGAAGAGTCAATTCAATCTATATGGAAGCTAAATCCTCTTGAAATTATAATTTTCGTTCCTAACGATAGAAGTAATTTGTATGAAATAGCAAAGAAACATAAATGCCATATTGTTTTGATGGATAAATATAGTACGTATTATGATGGGTATGAAGCTTCTGTAAAGGCAGCAAAAGGAGATGTATTGTTATTTGTAGATAGTAATTTTTTATTATCTTCAACTGAAATGAAGAATTTTATTGAGCCAGTTGTTACAAATCAGGCGGATGTAGTATTAAACAGAATAGATAAATTTATAGAAGTTGGTAAATGTCCGAATATGGATATTGTTTGGAGAAAAATGTTAAATGAAATTTTAAGTCGACCAGATTTAAAAAGCAATTCAATACTTTCATTACCATATGCACTTACGAAAGAAGTAGTGGTAAATATCGGCTTTGATTATATAAAAGATATCGTTCTAGCTCATATGAACATAGTGAATCAAGGCTGGCGGATTAACAATCAATATGCAATAAGAACGTTATCTAAAGATGAAATGTTAGAAGAAGAAGGGTATTTATTTAAAAAAGAATTATTAGAAAATGAAAAAGAGAAAGTGGAAAAATATTTAATTGGTATATCCAAATGGATAGAGAAAAAGGGAAGAAGAGTAGGATTTACTGATGCAGGAAAAAGAAGAGATATTATTCAAAGATTAGGTGAAAGCAAGCAGTATCCTTCGTATCATCGAGGCTGGGGAATGCATTCTTCAATTTATAACGGGAAACAACTTTCTGTCATTATACCAGTACAAAATGAAGAAGAGACTATAGAACAAGTAATACTTGAGGCGAGAAAAATAGAACCACTAGAAATAATTGTCGTTGTAAATGGTTCGACAGATCAAACGGCTAATATTGCTAAAAGACTTGGTGTTACTATTATTGAATATAACGAACGACTTGGTCATAATGTTGGACGTGCTATTGGAGCGCTTGAAGCTACAGGAGATATTCTTTTATTTATTGATGGTGATTTTAGTGTTTCAGGAAGTAATTTGCATCATTTTACAAAAGCAGTTTCAGCTGGTGTAGACATAGCATTAAATGATTTGAATCCGATGTTACATCCTCCGTTTTATGTTGTAGACGTCGTAAAATATATGCTTAATTTAGCATATAATCGTCCAGAATTAAGCAATGGCTCATTAGTAGCAATTCCACATGCTATGAGTAGATCATGTTTAGATGCAATAGGCTGGGAAAGCTTACTATGCCCTAGTCTTGCACAAGTAAAAGCTATATTACAAGGGTATAGAGTAGAATGTGTACATTACGTTGATGTTGTAAAACCGAATAGAATTCGTTTAATGGAGAATGTAAGTTACAATGGACATCCTCCGGCAGTATTAAGAATAATTGGTGATCACGTTGAAGCTCTCTCTTACTTAATAGAACATCTTGAAATAGATGGAAAGGGTGATTAAACTGTTAGACCAGTACAAAAAAATTAACATTTCATATGAACAATTATGGCAAATGGATTTTCAAATTACAGAACCATTTATACTCAAGGTTGATTGGGATAAAGTAACGTATGAATTTTTAATTCGTATTAAGCCCGATACTTCTAACACTATTGTTTTTGGATCCGGAGCAGGTGGGTTTCAAGAACAGCCAATTGGTCCACCTATTTTTCATCGACATTCTTGGATGGATGAATTTGAAGATACTGTTATATATTATAATGACCCTACGTTATATCTTGGAAAATTATCTTTAGGCTGGGGACAGGGAGAGTTAAATAGATTTTATTTACAAGATATAGCAAATATTTTAGAAATAGTATTTGCAAAGTTAAAAGTTGATTCGAAAAATGTGTTGTTTTATGGCAGTTCCGGGGGAGGATTTATGTCTTTAATTTTAGCTGGATTCGTTAAGGGCTCCACAGCTTTAATTAATAATCCTCAAACAAATTTATTAAAATGGATACCTGTACCAATAAATCTAGTTTTCGATTTGTCTTATCCAAATTTATCAAGAGAAGAAGTTGAGGAGAAATTTGGCGAAAGAATTAATGTTGTGAAATTTTTTAATCACATTAAATATGTACCGAATATTTATTTTTTGCAAAATTTCGCGTGTGAATTTGATGTGCAAAATCATTTGCTACCATTTATTTCCGAATTAGAGCAACTTGATAAAGACACGGAAGTAAATCAAATTATAATTGACTTATATTTTGATAAAAAAGCAGGGCATGCAGCTGTAGGGAAGAGTGAAACAATTGAATATATAAAAAAAGTAAAACCTAATCAGACTGTAAAAGAAGAACAAAAAGAAGTGGACCTATCAGTCGTTATAGTTTTAGGAGAAGAAAAATCAAAATTGAATCAAATTTTAAATAAAGTGCAGCATATAAAACCGATAGAAATTATTATTGTAGCTGATGATAGAATGAGTGCGATACAATCTATACCAACATTTGTTGAAAGTAACGTTGTTGTGATTGAGGAGAAAAGTAAACGGAAAGCACCAGTTCATGGGGCAAAAATCGCCAATGGTGATGTAGTCTTATTTTTAGATGGGGAAGATGTTATTTTTTCGGTAGAATTAGAGCGATTTATAGAACCGATACTGAAAAAGGAACAGGATGTAATCTTAAATAACATAGACTCCGTATGTTTTGAAAAGATGAGAGTAGAATGGCCAAGTATTGCTATGGTGTATAGAAAAATAGTAAACGATGTATTGGGGCGTATGGATTTAAAATATGATTCGATGTTATCTATGCCATATGCTATTACTAAAAAAGCAATTGAAGACATTGGATATGATATCTTGCAGAACCCTATTCTGTCCCAAGTAACTCTTATTGAGAAAGGGTGGCGACTACAATCCTCGTCAGCCATCACTAACACCTCCTTGAATAATATGCCCGCAAACAAAACCTCTTTCTATAAAAGTGAATTAACTAAATTAGAAGTATATGAGATTAAAGAAAATATAAAAGCTTTGGAGAGTTGGTTACAACGAAAAGATGATAGAGGTAACTATACAGATGGAGGAAGAAAAAGAGAAATTATAGAGCAGTTAAAAAAACAAAAGAATTATTCACGTTTCCATAAAGGATGGGGAATGAATTCATCAATTTATAATGGAAAACAGTTATCAATTATTATACCAGCACAAAATGAAGAATCAACGATTAAAGAAGTTATTCTTGAGGCAAGAAAAATTGAACCGAAAGAAATAATTGTTGTCATTAATGGGTCAACAGATCAGACAGAAGTAATCGCTAAGCAATCAGGGGCAACAGTAATTGTTTATGAAGAAAGATTAGGGCATGATGTAGGACGGGCAATTGGTGCACAAGAAGCCACAGGGGATATACTTCTCTTTATTGATGCTGATTTTGCTATTCCAGCAAAAGATCTTCATCCGTTAACGCAAGCTGTTGCGGATGGTGTTGATATGGTTTTAAATGATTTAAATTTAAATCTTAGATTTCCTCTATATATTGTAAGTTTATATAAATATATATTGAATATTGCTTGTAACCGTAAAGATTTAGGGGTAGGATCTACAATTGCTGTTCCCCATGCTATTAGTAGAAAATGTTTAGAGGGAATTGGCTGGGACACTCTTCACACAGCGTGTGTTGCACAAGTAAAGGCAATATTAGAAGGGTATAAAGTCGAATGTGTCCATTTTGTAGATGTAATGAAACCAAATCGTATTCGTCCAAATGAACACTTTGCAACAGTAGGACATCCACCAGCTGTATTGAGAATTACCGGCGATCATGTAGAAGGGTTTTCTTATTTACTAAAGAATAGGGATTTTAAAGATTTATTTTAATTTGGAAGCTACTTTATTAATCGGCTTGAAATAGCAACGGATAAAGTATGAGTTACGTATTGGGATAAAAACAAAATTTTAAAAATTGCTTTTTTAATTCAGTGTAAGTGAAAAGTAAAAACCTCTTCAAATACATGAAGAAGTTTTTACTTTTTTATTTCAATTTATTATAAGTATATAAAGTAAAGAGTAAATAAAGCAGTAACGAAATTAACTTAATATTAGATGTAAGAAAGGAGAGAATACCTTTTTTTACATCAATAAAAGGTATTTAAAGATTTATTTAGAAACTAAAGTCAATCCAAATGGTGGCGCAGAAATATTCGTAAGGTGCAATGATGAATGTATGTCTAATTTTAATGTAATACCATTTATCGCATGTATTTCTATTGCAGTGAAAGATGATTTGAGTTTCTTAGTTAATTTAGATAGTTTAATCAAACGTTAATTGCCTATAAAACGAATAGTAAAATAGCATCTAATTTATAAAATTTAGTAGGAGAGTCGTGTCCGAATTTAACTAACTGCATATATTGTTAAGAGAAAGGAGGGAGAGTTATGGCATGTACTACGAATAATGTTTGTTTAGATGTGTGTCTTAAAATTACAATTACCCCTGGTAGTGGAATTGATGCAGTAGTCGATTGTGGAGGCACATGTGGGACAAGTCCTACTATTGTAATTAGTCCTAGTGGATCAATTGTTATTACTTTACCATTAGTTGCATGTTTCTCAATTGCACTAAATGATGATTTAAGTGTTGACTCTTCATTAACAAGCCTCTCTTTTCAAACTTCTTAAGAAGATACAGAAATGAAAAACCTGCCTTCTACTTTTCTTTTGAATTGATGTAAAGACAAAAAAGATGGTTACAAACCATCTTTTTTATTCGGTCATATATTTAAAATGAAATAATATATTATTTGGTAGATTGGATGTGTAATTAAAAGCACTCTTTACCTCTTTTTTGTTCAATGAGGTAAGAAATTGCTTCTATATGATCACCAATGATTTGTTGTGTTGCTAATGAAAGGCAACCTTCCTGTGAGAAGTGTTTTTCAGGTCGAACACGATTCAGCTTATCGACGTCGACAGAATGGACATTTTGCACATGAAACCCTGCTAAAATTGTTTTCACTTGACTTAAGGTTGGAGAAAGAAGTGAATCAAACCCAATTGTATGAATGCATTTTCGACTAAAAGCATGAGGGACAGCAGTTGTGGATCCCATACCTAAATCTTTTCGATTACATGCTAAATTAACAGCATATTTACATGCGGTGACGATAGAATACGGTAGACGATACATATAGTAGTGCTCTAGTTTATTTAAAGCTAAGTCTGT
>Ga0268252_1000605_pt1 | contig 22744 bp, 19 predicted proteins | sample AgamicMgSfrz_FD_200244 | JGI IMG/M metagenome (GOLD analysis project Ga0268252, IMG submission 200244) | Agave microbial communities from Guanajuato, Mexico - Mg.Sf.rz (v2) (version 3) | ecosystem: Host-associated > Plants > Phyllosphere > Phylloplane/Leaf | place: Guanajuato, Mexico | collected... | reverse complement strand
ATATTATCGGTGAAAAAATCAGCACTCATTTCCGTGATGAATCGATTGTCCTGCAACATATCCTTAACGAGGGGTATCCGGTTAGAGGCCAATATCACAGACCGAATGCTGACACGCATGTGTTAATTAACGCAACGCCTGTTATTCTTGATAATAGGATAATTGGTGGTATTGCTTCAGAGCATGATGTTACCAAAATGATCCGGCTTAACGAAGAACTTGATTCTGCATCGACACTGCTTGTTCAAAAGATAAATCCATTTTTATCCTTTGACAGCAGCAGCCCTAAGTTTCAAGAATCACTTACTATAGCTCAAAAAATGGCACATGCAGATATACCTGTCCTCATTACAGGCGAACCTGGTTCAGGAAAGGAAATGCTTGCACAAGCTATCCATTATGGCGGTTCGAAAGCAACAGGTCCTTTTGTTAATATAAATTGTTCGATTATACCGCCGGCGTTGTTGGAGATAGAGCTTTTTGGAATTGAAAAAGCATCGTTTACAGAAGATAAGCAAAACATCATTACAGGTAAAATTGAACAAGCTTTAAACGGTACTATTTTTATCGAAAATATCGACAAAATGCCTTTGTTCATACAGGAAAAGCTGCTCACCTATTTAGTGGAAAACTCCTTTTATCGTGTAGGAGGAATGGAGCCAATCAATTCTCCAACAAGGATTATTGTATCTGCCTCCAGTTCAGTTGAAAATCTTCTGAAGGATGGAGAGCTAAATGAAAAGCTTTTCTATAAACTGTCTGTCATTCATATTTATATACCGCCGTTAAGGACGAGAAAAGAAGATATTTCTGCACTTGTAGAAAGGTCTATCGACGAATTCAGTGCAAAGTATAAAAAAGCTCCTCCCTCCATTGGGGAAGAAGTAATGACTTTTTTTACTAATTATGAATGGCCAGGTAATGTAAGAGAGCTGCGCAGTATAGTGGAGAGAGTTATTGTCTTGCATGATACGAATCGTATAGGCTTAGAGCATTTGCCAGAAAATCTTATCCGCAACAATACGGATGAAGCTGTTATGTCGTCTGCAAACGGCATTTCCAAAATGGATGAAGCGCAAGAAATAGAAGAAGCTTTACGGAAAACATATGGAAACAAAAGTGCTGCAGCAAATCTGTTAGGAATTTCACGAGGAACACTATATAATAAACTAAAAGAATATGGACTAAGCTGAAAAAACAAGTGGCAGGTTAAACTTAAAGTCTAACCTGCCGCTTGTTTTCTTTTTAGGATTCTAGCTGAAAGTATTGACGCAAAAGATATGCGAGCCATTTACCATTAGGGATGTGACGAATGTTTTCAATGAGCCCGTTTATGATTGCAGCACTCATCGTTTGATTACTTGCTTGTTCGTTTAACAGATTTAAAGACTCCTTGATATAATCTCCATCAGCTGCCTCTGCATGTGAGCTTAAGAGTGTTGTAATGGTGTCTAAGTCTACAGGGCTCTCTGCAGGAGAATCAATCAGATAGGAGAGCTCCTCCGTTATAAAAGGGATTGTTTCATGCATGGCAAGCAGGTTTGTTTTTTCTGCTAGTGATTTTGAAAGAAGGCTGACATCCAGTGGGATTTTTGTAAAGACAAATAACTCAGAATAAGTCTTCAGAAAGCCTTTTATGCAATACAGCAAATCATATTTTAAATGGTCAATAGAATTGCCGTACACCTTTTCAATCAAAAGCAGAATCGTGCTGTTAATCAGCTTATCGTAATATTGAATCTTATTAATAAGCTCAGGGCTGACAGACAGATGATGGTCATTCATGAAAATTTTTCCCTGGTCAGAGTGTTTTTTAAAAGAAGAAAATACGGATTCATAGAACATATACAAGGAATCCTCATTAACTTGCGTGTGTTTGACTTGGTAGTCAAGGTCAGATACAAGCTGTTTCATTGCATTGTCAATAAGCTCGAGAACCAACTCCTCCTTTGATTTAAATGAAAGATAAAATGCCCCTTTTGATATTCCGCAGCTTTCCGTAATTTGCTGAACAGAGGTTGAGGCAATACCTTGTTTGGCAAACAATTCTAAAGCAGTGTCCATAATTAGTTGTTTTTTTAACATTGTCTTTTTTAGCTCCTAGCTATAAATGATTTGACAAATGACTGGCTAGTCAGTATTATAAGTAATTAGTTCGACAAAGTCAATAAAGGGTAGGTGCAAAAGTGAAAGGGATAGTTAATTTCGTACTGAAGAATAAGCTAGCGGTATGGTTATTGACCATTATTATCACAGCTTCGGGGATTTATTCCGGTACACAAATGAAAACGGAGACGATTCCGGATATTTCCATTCCATACTTAATGGTAACTGGTGTTTATCCAGGAGCAACTCCTGAGCAAGTAATGAATGATGTGTCCATGCCGATTGAGCAGGCAGTGGAAGGGCTCGAGGATGTGAAAAACGTCTATTCTAATTCAAGCTCCAGTGTTTCAAGCATACAAGTTGAATACGAGTATGGCATTGACATGGATGAAAAGAAAAGACAACTCGAATCTGCATTAGATAATGTAACACTTCCAGAGGATGTGGATGCTCCGACTGTATCTGCGATCAGTATGAACATGATGCCAGTTGTTGCATTGTCCATAAGCAGCACAGAACAAGATATTGTTGATTTAACTTCAACAGTAGAGGACGTTATCGTTCCTGATATTGAAAAACTTGATGGGGTTGCATCTGCAACTATTTCAGGTCAGCATGTAGAAGAAGTGGACTTCTCCTATAATAAAGAGAAAATGGCTGAGCTGAATCTTACAGAGGATTCTGTTAAGCAAGTTATTCAAGCAAGTGATATGGCAACATCTTTAGGTCTTTATGAATTTAATGAAGGCGAAGAGGCTGTTTCGGTTGACGGAAAGCTTACTTCAATAAATCAATTGAAGGATATGCTGATTCCGGTAACACCGACAGCTGACAATCCTTCACCATTTGTAAAACTTAGCGACATTGCATCAATTAAGGCTGTCGGTAAGGAAGAATCGATTTCTCGTACAAATGGGAAAAATGCAATTGCAATTCAAATCGTTAAAGGCCAGCAAGCGAATACAGTTGATGTAGTAAATGCTGTTAAGGATCTTGCTGACGATGAAAAGGATAAAATTGACGGTTTAGTTATTGACGTAACACTTGACCAAGGACAGCCTATTGAAGATTCTGTCCACACAATGATTGAAAAAGCAGTGTTCGGCGGTGCGATTGCAGTACTTATTATCCTGCTGTTCCTGCGTGATATTAAATCTACAATCATTTCAATAGTATCCATTCCTGTTTCCATTTTCATGGCATTCCTGCTTCTGAAGTGGATGGATATCACATTGAATATTATGACGCTTGGAGCAATAACTGTAGCCATCGGCCGTGTAATCGATGACTCCATCGTTGTAGTAGAAAATATATACAGACGACTGCACTCTAAAGAAGAGAAGCTAACAGGGCGTGCGTTAGTTCGCGAGGCAACAATTGAAATGTTCAAGCCGATTTTATCGTCTACATTAGTAACTGTTGCTGTGTTTGCTCCATTAATTTTCGTCGGCGGCATGGTTGGAGAATTATTTATGCCATTCGCATTGACGATGACATTTGCTCTTGGTGCATCTCTGATTGTCGCTATTACAATCGTACCAGCACTTTCACACTTCTTATTTAAGAAAAAATTATACAGTGAGAAGTCAGAAAGCGGCCATAAAGAAGTTGGAAAGCTGGCTTTATGGTATAGAGGAATACTAGAAAAAGCATTAAACCATAAAATTATTACTTCTGCTATCGCAATTGTGCTTCTAGCAGGAAGCTTGGCATTGACTCCATTAATCGGCTTCAGCTTTATGGGAAGCGAAGAAGATAAAGTTATGTATTTAACTTATACACCAGAAGCTGGTGAAACAGAAAAGCAAACTTCAGATAACATTCAAGTTGTCGAGGATGAAATGCTGAAGCGCGATGACATTGATACTGTCCAAACATCTATTACAGACAGCAGCAATGCAGACATGACGGCTGCGATGATGGGCGGCGGCGCTGGCGGCGGACTCATGTACTTGATCTTTGATCCAGACATGAAGAATTTCTCTGAAGTTAAAGAAGATATCGAAACTTATATTGCAGATATTGGTCAATCAGGCGAATGGAAGAGCCAAAACTTCACTTCCATGTCAGGATCTACAAATGAAATCAGCTATACTTTCTATAGCGAAGACTTAGATAAATTAAATGAAACAGTTAAAAAAGCTGAAGATATAATGAAAGATGCAGATGGGCTTAAAGATGTATCTTCAAGTGCAGAAGAAGCATATGTAGAGCATATCTTAAAGGTTGACCAGGAAAATCTATTACAGTACGGATTGACTACAGGTCAAATTGTAATGGCATTAAGCAACCAAGGCTCTGATGAGGTTCTGACTACTGTTGAAAAAGACGGTAAAGAGCTTGATGTAATTGTTAAACAGGAAGAGAAATCTGTTCCGAAAACAATGAATGAATTGCTTGATACTGAAGTAGCAACAGCTACTGGGTCAAATATGAAGCTTAAAGATCTTGTGGATGTAGAGGAAGGTACTACTCTTAATACACTTGATCGAAGCAAAGGTGAATTCTACGCGACAGTTTCAGGAACTATCACAACAGATGATATTTCAAAAGTAACATCTAAAGTAGATGACAAGATTAACGATATTGATTTGCCTAGCGGCGTAACACAGGACGTAGCAGGTGTATCAGCTGATATGTCTGAAACGTTCACACAGCTTGGAGTTGCTATGATTGCTGCAATTGCGATTGTATACTTCATTCTTGTTGTAACATTCAGTGAAGGTGCAGCACCATTTGCTATTCTATTCTCGTTGCCATTTGCAGTAATTGGTTCGTTTGTAGGACTGCTAATTGCTGGTGAAACAATTTCTGTTTCCGTAATGATGGGTATGCTGATGTTAATTGGTATTGTCGTCACGAATGCGATTGTATTAGTAGACCGTATCATTCATATGGAAAGAAACGGTATGAACTTGCGTGATGCCATTCTTGAAGCCGGAGCAACACGTCTTCGTCCAATCCTGATGACGGCAATTGCTACAATCGGTGCATTGATTCCACTTGCAGTGGGTAATGGCGGAAGCGGAATTATCTCGAAAGGACTTGGAATTACCGTAATCGGCGGTTTAACAAGCTCAACATTGTTAACATTACTTATCGTTCCAATCGCTTACGAGATTCTTTCTAAAATGTTTAAGAAAAACCGTAAAGAGATTAAAGATAACTAATAAGTAAGAAGATGGCAGTGTAACAAGCCGCCATCTTTAGTAAAGCCGACAAACTTATCACTATTAAGTTTGCCGGCTTTTTTTATCTTTTTGTTGCAGGGGGACTCTGTTTTTTCTTTTCATATTTATATCTAAAGTGGAAAAATGAATCACCTTTTTAAAAAATTTCTATTAAAACGGCAGCATTTTACCATCTGAAACAACCGTAATCAGCTGCCTTCTATTTTTCCCGAAAATTCAACGTAAAAAGACAAAAAAACCACAGTAAAAACCAAAGCCTTATTCCTTTTCCTTTTCATTATTAAAAAATAGTGCAAACAGCTAAATAAGTCCTTGACTTTAATAGTTTAATTAATTAAGTGGGTTTGATTATGTCTAAGTTAACTAAAATATAAATAATTGTTATTTATAAAAAGAACTAATGATTAATGGTTAATGTTTTTGTTAACTAAGTTATAAAAAATTAATGTTAAATTTATATTATAGTTATTGACAGCGTTTTCAGCTTATTGTATAAATAATATGTAAGGTATTTTCTTATTAAAGGGGGCTCTGATAAAAGTTTAATAGAGCAAATATTTTATCGATGACGTTTTTATATAGTTGATATCAGATACATAAGCAGAATGAGAAGGGCAATATAGTGATTAATAAAATGTTCCGCCCCTCTTTAACGCAAAGCATTTCTTGTGCCTTGTCGGTACTGTTTGTCGGATGCAAGCTTACTGCTATATGAACAACAAATCGATAATAAACGGCATGAAAATTGTTTTTGTGTTAAGGAAGAAATCCAACACAGTCTTCCGCTACTTTCTTTTCATTTATAAAAACCTTTTAAAAGGTATAAAAGCAATTATTTTTAAAGCTTTGGGATTATGCAGGGGAATTCACGTTTATACATGGCAGTACAAAAAAATAATTAGGGGAGAGTACTGATTATGAAGAAACTAAATTTATTGCTGTCTATTTTGTTAGTTGCAAGTATGGTTTTATTGGGTGCATGTTCAAGCAAAAGCAGCGGGAATAGCGATGAGAAAGAAATCACTTTTATGTTTAGAGGCGGCGAAGATGAAAAAACGGCTTATACTGCAGCTATCAAAAAATTTGAAGAGCAGCATGAAGGCGTGAAAGTAAAAATCATCAATACAGATGCTGACCAATACTCTACTAAACTATCTGCAGCTGTATCTGGCGGCAATGTGCCTGATGTGTTCTATCTTGATTCAGGAAGCATTGCAAACTATGTAGATAATGGAATTATCAGAGACATTACCGAGGATGTAGAAAAAGCGGATTTTGATTTGAACAGCTTATGGCAGTTTGGTGTCGACATCTACCGCTATGATGGTGATACATCAGGTAAAGGGGCACTTTACGGATTACCGAAGGATGTTGGCCCTTTCGCTTTAGGATATAACAAAGATATGTTCGAAAAAGCAGGCATTCCAATTCCAGACAAAGATAAAGCGTATACATGGGATGAATTCCTGAAAGTGAGTCAAGACTTAACTCAAGATACAGACGGTGACGGAGAAGTTGATCAGTGGGCGAGTGGGTTTAACGCAACATGGTCATTGCAGTCATTTGCATACAGTAATGGAGCTTCCTTCTTAAACGAAGCAGGCGATAAAGTTACTGTAGATACACCTGAATTTGCAAAGTCTCTACAATTCTTCTCAGACCTGTCGAACAAATATAATACAACACCAAACTCATCTCAAGCAGAAACGCTTGATACTTACCAAAGATGGATGAATGGCGAGCTTGCTTTCTTCCCAGTAGGTCCTTGGGATATGAGCACATACGCTAAGCTTGACTTTGAATATGACTTAATGCCATGGCCATCAGGCGATGCTGGGAAATCAGTCGCTTATGTAGGTTCATTAGGACTTGTTGTTTCTGAAATGACACAATATCCTGAATTGGCAACAGAGCTTGCCATCTACTTATCAGCTGATGAAGAAGCACAGCAAACATTGCTTGATGCACAGGTTCAAATTCCTAACCTTGTAGATATGGCCGAGGAATGGGCTTCTGATACAGAGTCAGTGCCTAGCAATAAACAAGAGTTCCTTGATATCGTCCAAGATTACGGTGTGCCTTATCCAACATTTGCAACTTATAACTCTCAATGGTTAGATGAGTTCTGGACAAATATTACACCAGTTGTCCAAGGCAAAAAGACAGCAGAGGAATATTTGAAAGAGATCCAGCCTAAAATGCAAAAGCTGTTAGATGAAGCAAACGAACAAGCTAAAATGTCAAAATAATAGATTAATAGGCATCTGTGGCAAGTCACAGATGCCTATTGCTAAAAGGGGTGAAAAGCATGTCTGGCATTAATCCGGTTGTCGGCACTAAAGATGTTAAGCCGAAAAAACCAAAAAAGCAAAAATCCAGCGCGTTATATAAGCAGGAACATCGAGTCGCCTTTTTATTCGTACTCGCTCCTGTCATAGGGTTCCTACTGTTTTCTGTCTATCCGTTTGCCTACTCCATATACGCTTCTTTCACAGATTGGAATGGGCTAAACCGCATGAATTTCATCGGATTAGATAACTTTGTCAAACTGTTCCAAGATCCGTACTTCTACCAGACACTTTACAATACGGTCTTCTATATGATTGGGATTCCCATTGGTCTTGGTTTGGCACTGCTGTTGGCAATTGCTTTAAACAGGGGATTGCGCGGCACTACTTTCTTCAGAACGGTTTATTACATACCTGTAATTTCGTCGCTTGCGGCTATATCCATCATGTGGGCTTGGGCATACAATGGGGATTTCGGGTTAGTGAACCAAGTGTTGGAGGTTTTCGGTATTAAAGGACCGAACTGGCTTGAAAATAAGGCAACTGTTAAGCCGGCGATTATTTTGATGGCTGTATGGAAGGGCCTAGGATATTCCATGCTGTTGTATTTAGCTGCCATTCAAAGTGTTTCGAAGTCATTTTACGAAGCAGCAGATTTAGATGGAGCTAACTCATACCAGAAATTCCTGAATATCACTTGGCCGATGGTAAAGCCGGTTACCTTTTTCTTAGTTATCACAAACATTATCGGCGGTTTCCAAATTTTCACAGAAATCAATATCATGACACCAACTGGAGGCCCTGAATACAGTGCAGCATCCATCGTATGGTATGTATGGCAAAAAGCCTTTAAATATTACCAAATGGGTTACGGCTCGGCGATGTCATTGATTTTGTTCGTCTTTATTTTCATCGTGACAGTCATTCAGTTCTACTTAAACAGAAAATCAGATTATAGCTTGGATTAGGAGGTGTGCAGTAATGAAAAAGCAAAAAAGAATTACGGATATCATCGTTTATGTAATCCTGTCGCTTGGTTCAATCTTAATGATTGGTCCGTTGCTTTGGATGATTTCTACTTCGTTAAAGGATAAAACAGGCGTATTTGCTTTACCGCCGCAGTGGATACCAGATCCATTCCAGTTTGATGCCTATACAAAGCTGTTTCAGCTGGACACTTTAGGATATGGGATAAAAAATACGATTATTGTTTCGTTGTCTGTAACAATCGTTGGAACAATTACATCAAGTATGGCTGCATTTGCATTTGCAAAGCTGAGAATGCCATTTAAGGATTGGATCTTCTTAATCCTTTTGGCATCTATCATGATTCCATACCCGATTATCATGATTCCGCAGTTCGTTATGTTTTCAAAAATTGGCTGGGTCGATACGCTCCTTCCGCTTATCGTGCCAGGATTATTCGGAAATATCACCATGATCTTCTTCCTGCGCCAATATTTGGCGAATGTACCTTACTCACTCATTGAAGCAGCGAAGGTGGATGGAGCGGGATATTTGCAAATTTTCTTTAAGCTGATTTTCCCGGTCATTCGCCCTGCTGTTGCAGCACAGTTTATCCTTTGGTTTATGGGTGTATGGAATGACTACTTGGCGCCATTAATTTATTTGAACAGCCCAGAGAAGCAAACATTACAGGTTGTTATCGCCAATCTTAAAGCAACCTACGCAATCCAGACAGATTATCCGTTAATCATGGCTGGATCAGTTGTTTCCTTGCTGCCTGTGCTGATTGTATTCCTTATATTCCAAAAGCAAATTATCGAATCAGTCGCTTTATCTGGTGTAAAAGGATAAGGGTTAAGGAGGCTTTTTAGTTGAAGGAGAATACAAAAAGGTGGTTTGACAAGCTTCAAGCCTATCAATGGGGCACGCTTGGGGCTCATGATCCAACTATTGTGAAGGAAAACGGCGTCTACTATATGTTTGCAACAGATACCTTTTTTGAAGGCAAACCTACGCAAGGTGTGCCAATCAGGAAATCTACAGATCTTGTCCACTGGGAGTTTGTAGGGACTGCGTTGGCGGGGATTCCAACAGAGGCGGGTACATGGGCGAATGCAGGCGGTTTGTGGGCGCCGGAGGTTATTCGTTATAACAACAAATATTATATGTATTACTCTGCTTCAACCTTTGGAAGCACAGTGTCATGCATTGGTCTAGCAACTGCCGAGCATCTAAAAGGTCCATGGAGTGACCAAGGAATCGTTATAAAAACAAATCCAAACTTAGCCAAACATAATGCGATTGATGCCAATATTATTACAGATAAGGATGGAAGGTACTGGATGTGCTATGGCTCTTTCTTTGGCGGCATTTATATTGCCGAGCTGAATATGGAGACAGGTCGACTAAAAAATGAACAAGATTATGGCACGCTTCTTGCAAAGCGTCCTAAGTCTGTTGATACAGCAATTGAAGGTGCCTTTATCTATTATCATGAAGAATTGGATTATTACTATTTGTTCACTTCTTATGATAGTTTGAATGACAGCTATAATGTGAGGGTCGCAAGGTCAAAGGAAATAACAGGACCTTATGTCGACATAAATGGAAACAGCATGCTAGAAACAAACATACAGCCAGACTCTATTGGAGTAAAGCTTGTTGGCAGCTATCAATTCAACGAGGATATTAGCTGGATCGGTCCTGGCCATAACTCCATATTTACGGAGGGCAAGAAGAATTACATGGTTCACCATGTGCGGATTGAAGAACGTTCTCCATATCACTTTGCGTTCATTCGAGAGATGTTTTGGCTGAATAACGGCTGGCCTGTTGTTTCTCCTGAGCATTATGAAAAACTGGATGCGTATTCGTTGTCAGACAGAGATTTGCTGGGGAAATGGGAGATCATCGCTTTTGATGATACCACCTCTATTAAAGAAAGCGAATTTTTCACCATAAACGATAGTAACCTGGCAGAGTTTGAGCCGTTGGGAGAACATCAATATCTTCATAAAAAAAGCGGTACGATATTTATTATTTTTGCATGCAAAAACTGGAAAGAAGATAAAGAAGGAATTGCGTTCTCCGGATTAACTCCAAACGGAAACACAATTTTTGGAAAGAGGGTTTAGTATATGGCGTGGTCAAATAAAATCATGATTTATCTGGATAAAGCGGTAAATATTATTTACTTGAATCTGCTCTGGCTTGCTGGTGTGGTGCTTGGACTTGGCTTTTTTGGAGTGTTTCCTGCCACTTATGCATTATTCCATTTGCAAAAAGAGGAGGCATATAAAGCGGATTACCCGTCCTATCTTCAAATTGCCAAAAGCTTCTTCACTGCATATAAGAAAGGCTTTATAAAAATGAATGGCTTGGCACTCATTTATGGAGCGATTCTGTATGTGCTGTGGATTGATATGCAGCTCGTCAAACAAATGGCGATTGGTCTGGCAGTGCTCTATTATCCGCTCCTCTTTATCATGATTTATGTTTTGGCTGCAATCGTTTATACATTCCCTGTTGCCATACATACGGAAGGTACGTTTAAGCAAAAAGCGAAATTAGTGCTGGCATTGCCGCTGCTTATGCCAGTTCAGAGTATTTTCAGTCTGCTGTTTTTCTTAGTACTGCTTGCAGCAGCTTATAAATTCAGCATTATTCTTCCTCTCTGCTTCGTTAGCATCTATATCATCTGCATTGAAAGATTTATATCAGGTGAATTAATGAAAAAAGGAGCAATTAAAGAGGAAATAATCAAAGAAAACATGTAAAGGGAGATAATGACATGATTGAAACAACATCTAAATATAATAATCCAATAGTTTTACAACGTGCAGATCCATGGGTTTATAAGCATACAGACGGCTATTATTATTTCACAGGCTCCGTACCTGGTTATCAAGAAATAGAAGTAAGAAGAGCAAAAAGTTTAAATGACCTTGAAAACAGTGAAAAGGCGACCGTTTGGAGAGCGCATGCTGAAGGTCCGCAAAGTCAGTTAATCTGGGCACCAGAGATTCATTTCGTGCAAGGCAAATGGTATATTTACTTTGCTGCCGCACCAAGCAGTCATCCAAAAAACCATATTTTTCAGCATCGCATGTTTGCAATTGAATGTGGAGATGAAAATCCGCTCACAGGTAAATGGGAGGAAAAAGGGCAAGTGAAAACTCAACAGGAAAGCTTCTGCCTTGATGCTACCGTGTTTGAGCATAACGATAAGCTGTACTATGTTTGGGCACAAAAGGAGCCTGCTATTCCTGGAAACTCGAACCTGTATATTTCTGAAATGGAAAACCCGTGGACATTAAAGGGCAAACAGCTTTTGCTGACGATCCCTGAATATGGCTGGGAAAAGATCGGCTTCCTCGTAAATGAAGGGCCAGCAGTTATAATCCGCAATAATAAAATTTTCATCACTTATTCTGCAAGTGCAACAGATGGAAACTATTGCATGGGTCTGCTTTGGGCAGATGTGGATGCAGACCTTTTGGACGGTTACTCGTGGACTAAATCGAAAGAGCCAGTTTTCAAAAGTGCCCCGGAAAACGGCCAATTTGGTCCAGGCCACAACAGCTTTACGGTAAGTGAAGACGGTAACGAGGATGTACTTATCTATCATGCCCGCCCGTATACAGAAATGGATGGAGATCCTCTGGATAATCCGGATCGTCATGCACGTGCACAAGTATTTACATGGGATGAGAGCGGTTTTCCTGTATTCGGAAAACCGATAGCTAATAATCGCTAATGGTTTGCGAAAAGACAACTAGATTTTTCTAGTTGTCTTTTGCCTAGTATCTTGTGAATCGATTACAAGAAATTGCATAAAAATAGTACCAGCTCCACCTGCGCTAGGTACCGATGATGACCACGGATGTCATCCAACCTAAAAACAGTATAATTGAAAACGGTTACAAAGTCAAACGAGTAGATATAAGTCAATGGAAAATAATTCAATGGATGAAAAAGTAAAATGTTTGTCCGAATAAAGGAATAGGACTATACTTATTCTTAAATCCTGGAAAGAAGGTGTACATATTTTGGAATACGTTAAATTAGGCAATACAGGCATGGATGTTTCAAGACTTTGTCTCGGCTGTATGAGCTTTGGAGTTCCAGAGCGAGGCAATCACAGCTGGGTGTTAAATGAGGAAGAGAGCCGACCGATTATTAAGAGAGCTCTTGAGCTTGGTATTAACTTTTTGGATACAGCTAATGTATATTCTGATGGAACGAGTGAAGAAATTGTTGGAAGAGCATTAAAGGATTTTGCTGACCGCGATGAAATTGTTCTAGCCACAAAAGTGCATGGGCGCATGCATCAAGGCCCAAATGGAGCCGGATTATCTCGCAAAGCAATCATGAGTGAAATCGACAAAAGTCTTAAAAGACTAGGTACTGATTATGTCGACCTTTACCAAATACACCGCTGGGATTATGACACACCAATTGAAGAAACGATGGAGGCGCTGCATGATGTCGTCAAAGCAGGGAAGGCCAGATATATCGGGGCTTCATCGATGTATGCATGGCAATTTCTGAAGGCGCAGCATATTGCCGAAAAAAACGGCTGGACAAAATTTATTACTATGCAAAACCATCTTAATTTATTATATAGAGAAGAAGAGCGCGAGATGCTTCCACTATGCAAAGAAGAAAAAATCGGCGTCATACCATGGAGTCCATTAGCAAGAGGTAAATTAACTCGCAACTGGGAAGAGACAACTGCTCGGTCTGAAACAGATGAGTTTGGAAAGTCACTTTATGCCCAAACAGCTGCTGCTGACAAAATGATTGTAGAACGAGTAGCGCAGATTGCAGAAATGCGAGGTGTATCACGGGCACAAATCGCACTTGCTTGGGTCTTGCAAAAGGAGACAGTCGCATCCCCGATTATTGGATCAACTAAAATGTCTCATTTAGAGGATGCAGTTGCAGCACTCGCAGTAACATTATCACAGGAAGAAATTGCGCAGCTTGAAGAACCGTATATTCCTCATCCTGTACTAGGCTTTAAATAAAATAACGAAGAAACCATTCATGAGGATGGTTTCTTTTTTTAGCATAAGGGATATGAAATGCTGATAATAAGAACATACTAACACTACCTTTAAGAGACAGTCACGCTTCATTTGTTTACTTTTAGCAGGAAAAGGGTAGAGAAGAAGGCTGGTTTTCTTTTGAAAAAGGCATAAAGGGAAAAGTTAGGAGTAATTTATTTTTATGAAAAAAGTTTCAATAGTATTTTATATTTCGACAGCAATATTGCTGCTTTTAGTTCTAGTGGGAATTCTAGCACCAGCTTTTCTGGAGAATTTAACAAATACGGTTCAGAGCTTTATTACGAACATTTTTGGCTGGTATTATTTAATTATTGTATCGTTTTTCCTTGTTGTATGTATCTACTTATTGTTCAGTCCAGCAGGGCGTATCAAGCTTGGCAAACAGGATGATAAACCTGAATTTTCGCGGATATCCTGGCTTGCGATGCTTTTTAGTGCAGGTATGGGCATTGGACTGGTGTTTTATGGTACAGCAGAGCCTATAAGCCATTATGCGATAAGCTCGCCAACAGGAGAGGTTGGAACAGAGCAAGGCATGAAGGATGCGATGAGATATACTTTTTTCCATTGGGGCATACATGCATGGGCTATTTATGGCCTTGTTGCTCTTTGTTTAGCATACTTTACCTTTCGAAAAGGAAAGGTTTCATTAATTAGTGCCACTTTAAAGCCAGTGATTGGCAAAAGAGCAGAAGGATTTACAGGTAAAGTGGTCGATACGATAGCTGTTATCGCCACTGTACTTGGAGTTGCAACAACACTTGGATTTGGTGCAGTGCAAATTAATGGAGGACTGTCTTTTGTTTATGGTGTACCAACAAATATCACAACACAGTTCATTATTATTTGTATTGTTACTGCATTATTTATTTATTCAGCATTGAGTGGGCTTGGAAAAGGAATCAAAATCTTGAGCAATGCTAATATGATTTTAGCAGGAATCTTGTTCTTAATGCTGTTTCTCATTGGCCCAACATTGTTTAACTTAAATCTATTTACAGATACACTTGGAGCATATTTGCAAAATATCGTAAATATGAGCTTCCGAATTGCTCCGCTCAACGAGGAAAAACGAGCATGGATTAATAATTGGACGATTTTTTATTGGGCTTGGTGGATTGCATGGTCACCTTTTGTTGGCGTTTTTATCGCAAGGATATCAAGAGGTAGAACGATAAAAGAGTTTGTTGCTTATGTATTATTCATCCCTGCAGTGATTGGGTTTTTATGGTTTTCGGTGTTTGGCGGAACTGCGATGCAGTTAGAGCAAAATAATATGGGCATGATTTCCGGATTAGCGACAGAAGAATCATTATTTGGAGTATTGGAGAATTATCCACTCAGCACTACTTTATCCATACTGGCAATAATACTTATTGGCGTGTTTTTTATTACATCTGCTGATTCAGGAACCTTTGTCCTTGCCATGATGACAACGAACGGGTCGCTCAATCCAAGCAATCGTCTCAAGGTAATTTGGGGAGTCCTGCTTGCTGCTATGGCACTAGTGCTTCTATATTCAGGTGGACTGCAAGCACTGCAAAATATGATGATTATTGCTGCATTGCCGTTTTCCATTATAATTGCTATTATGGCTGTCAGTTTATTGAAGTCTGTTAATCAGGAAGTTAGGGAGTTTAGGCTCGCAAATCTAAGAAGCAAAAGGCAATCCTAAATATTGGGATTGCTCTTTTTAAAATAAAAAGTTGTACTTCCTGCTCAGACAAGCTACACTTTAGAAAGTGACTGAAAAGGAGTACAACATGACAAATTATAAAATGACGATTGCATATGATGGTGGAAGATATAAAGGCTGGCAGCGTCTCGGTAATGGGGACAGCTCTATCCAAGGAAAGCTAGAAAATGTTTTGACAGAGATGGCTGGTGAAGAAATTCAAATTATCGGCTGCAGCAGAACAGATGCCGGCGTGCATGCCATTGAGCAAATTGCCAATGTGAAATTAAACTTAAAAATGAATGAGTTAGAAATAAAAGATTATTTAAACAAGTATTTGCCGAATGATATCAGTGTCCTTAAAGTGGAAGAAGTGCCTGAGCGCTTCCATGCCCGCTATAATGCGAAAGAAAAAACATATTTGTATAAAATATGGAATGAGAAGCATACGAATCCATTTATGCGCAAGTACAGCATGCATGTTGAGGAAAAGCTTGATGTAACCAAAATGAAGGAAGCAGCTAAGCATTTTCTTGGAAGCCATGACTTTACAGCCTATTCAAATGCGAAAAGCAAAAAGAAATCAATGGTTCGTGAAATCTACTCGATAACAATAGAAAAAGAAGACGGCTTTATCCATATAAGAGTAAAAGGCGACGGCTTCTTATACAATATGGTCAGAAAAATTATCGGAACATTAATAGAAGTAGGCTTGAAAAAAATCCAGCCACAACAAATTCCTGCCATTATTCAATCAAAAGAAAGAGTCCAAACAGGACCAATGGCAGAAGCAGGCGGTTTATATTTAGAAAAAGTTAAATTATAGAAGGTAGAAGGAAGCTGACTTAATGTGCAGCTTCCTTTTTCTTATGAAATTATACAAGCATAATAATTGCTTTTCAAAACAGATTGGAGTAATGTTATTTTCGTTAATTATACTATTTGGTATAAAAAGTACTCATATCATTTTTTATAGATGTAACAAATTAGAGGGGGAATATAAGCAAATGGGGATTGTAGTTGTCGAAATATGTGATGGCAGTCTCATTACTTCCATAGCATTAGCGGAAATTCTCGAATCAGAATATCCGGAAGTAGCCGTAATTGAAAACAGCTGTCTTTCCTTTTGTGGCATGTGCGCAAAAAGACCTTATGCCATTGTTAATGGAAAAAGAATCTTTGCAAAAACGGCAGACGAATGTGTGACATTAATTAAAGATCAGATTGAAGCAGAATTGGCATTGTATGCGTAATACTGATTTAATTGCATATAGTTTGTAAAAGGGGTGGGAGAAATGGAAAAAGAGATAGTAGAGAAACAAGAAAATATTTTTCGAAGAGATGTCAAAGACCATTGGTATGTACAATATGAAGAAGCGGAGTTCCCTTCCATACAAAAAGGCTGGGTACTCCCTGTTGAAGGATGGAAAGATTTTGATCCATTTATATTAATGGCAGAGGATTGGTTTAAAAGAGGAGCATTTTCGGATCATCCACATCGCGGCTTTCAAACCATTACGTATGTTGTCGATGGCAGGCTAGAGCATATCGATAATGCTGGCGGAAGAGATATCCTTGAGCCCGGGGATGTGCAATACATGAATGCAGGCTGGGCTGCTAGACACGCAGAGGAAGGGGTAGGAGATGATATTGCCCATACTTTGCAGCTATGGCTGAACCTACCGAAGGATCAAAAGCACAGCGAAACGATCTATCAAAACATATACAGCGAGAATGCGCCTGCTTTTGAGTTTGAAGGAGGAAAGGTAAGGGTGTTCTCGGGAGATATTGCTGGCGTTCAAGGGCCTCTAAATTCGCTTGTGCCAATCACTTTAGCAGAAATATCATTAAGTGCAGGTACGACTTATAAGCATCAACTACCAGAAAATCATAATGCCTTTTTATATGTTTTATCAGGTGATATGGATTTCGGAATTAATAAAGTAAACCTGCAAAAGCACGGTGTAGCGACATTGACCTTTAACGAAAATGGCACAGACGAAAATGAAAGTACGCTCACGATAAAAGCAAATAAACGTAATTCGAAAGTACTCATCTATTCTGGAGTTCCAATAAAAGAAGAAATTGTACCTTATGGGCCATTTGTAATGAACACGATGGAGGAAATAAAACAGGCTTTTCGCGATTTTCACCATGGTGAGTTTGGACCGCCTGCAAAATAACAAAAAGGAGCATATGATATGCTCCTTTTCTTATTCTTAAAATTTAACCAAAAATCTGCAATGGCTGCTTCCTTCTGTCCTGCAGCATGTTCTGTCGATGCTTTCTGGACGAAGAACGTCTTTTAGCATTTCTGTTTCGCATTTACAGGCAATTTTGAACTCTTTTGCGACTTCAAGTATTGGACAATTATATTCAATTAATTCATATGTGTTGTCTTCAAGCTCGTTTAGCTCTGCCATATACCCCTTTTCATTTTGGATTGTAACAATTTCTTTCATTCTTTGAGAAGTATCCTTGCTGTCCATTCTAACTCCATATTCATGGATAAGTCTTGCTTCTCTTTTTGCGAATAACCGTTCTACTGAACCTTCACCATACAAATCCTCAATATCCTGTAAAAATCCAATGCTGATGCCTTCGTAGTTTTTCGGGAAATATGCTTCTGCCTTTTCTGTTAAAGAAAAAACTTGGATGGGTCTACCCATTGATTGCTTAACTTCCTTTGTTTGAATCAGCCCGTCTTTTTCAAGAATAGTAAGATGCTTGCGCACAGCCATATGAGTAATTTCCAAATGCTCGGTTAGATCATTGACAGTCAATGCTTGTTCTTTTTTGAGCAGATGGAGGATTTTTTCTTTTGTATTTTGTTTTTTTTCCATGTATAGACCTCCATTAATGTTGGAGTATTTTTTAACCTAAAAATTGCTTGGTTATGAATAATTAATTATACCATAAAGTATAAAATGTTAACATTTATAAGGCTCCCAGCATATGATGGGCAGGAAAAGTGAAAATAGTGGAAAAAAATAATTGCATTATTCTCTTTTATACGATATCCTTTAAATATACTTTTTATACTAATAAGTATAAATAATACATAATACTGGAGGATTACAAAATGTCAAAATTTGAATTGCCAGCTTTAAACTATGGATTTGCAGCACTTGAGCCTCAAATTGACCAAAATACAATGGAGATTCACCATGGAAAGCATCACCAAACATATGTAAACAACTTGAATGCTGCTCTTGAAGGAAAAGCGGAATTACAAGAAAAATCTCTAGAAGAATTGCTAAGCAATCTTGATGCACTTCCAGAAGCAATTAGAACGGCTGTAAGAAACAACGGTGGCGGACATCTTAACCATACGTTATTCTGGGAAGTAATCGCGCCTGCTAAAGAAGGCAATGCTCCTGCAGGTGAGTTGGCAGAAGCAATTACAGCAGCATTCGGAAGCTTTGATGCATTCAAAACAGCTTTCGCACAAAGTGCAACTACTCGTTTTGGCTCTGGCTGGGCTTGGTTAATTGTAAACGCTGAAGGAAAGCTTGAAGTTACTAGCACTGCAAACCAAGACAATCCTATTATGGAAGGCAACAATGCAATCCTAGGATTAGATGTATGGGAGCACGCTTATTACTTGAACTACCAAAACAGAAGACCGGATTATATTTCTAGCTTCTTTGAAATCATTAACTGGGATGCTGTTGCAGCAAAATATGCAAGCTTTAAAAAGTAATATTTTTTAGATGTCCTTATTTTAAGGGCATCTTTTTCAGATAAGAGAGGGGTTGCTTTAGGATGAAGCTTGTCGGTGTATCTGGTTCGCTTGTTGGATCAAAAACAGCAAAAGCAGTAAATGAGGTGCTTGCTGCCGCAAAATTAGCTGATGCAACTATTGAAACAGAGCTGATTGATCTGAAGGAATATGATGTGGAATTCGTTAAGGGAACTGCACTAAGCGATTATAATGAAGACACCATTAAGGTTGTTATGAAGATACTTGCAGCTGATTTGCTTATTATAGGCAGTCCTGTTTATCAGGCCTCCATTCCAGGAGCATTAAAGAATTTGTTTGACCACTTGCCTGTTGCTGCTTTTCAAGGGAAGGTGACAGGAATAATAATGACCGCAGGTACAGATAAGCACTTCCTTGTAGCAGAGCATCAGCTTAAGCCTATTCTCAGTTACTTAAAGGGACTTATTCCTTCAACGGCTGTTTTTGTCCATAATGATGACTTTAATGTGGAAAACGATATTAGCAGCAAGGAAGTAAAAGCTAGAATTAATAATTTGGCAAATGAATTGATAACATTGCAAAAGGCAATATCCTAACAGAAAAAGAGATGCGATGGTAAGCCCACCGCATCTCTTTTTTTATAATTATTTAAACAGTACACTGACAGGTTTTTGTTCGTAAACTCGGGAAATAGCGTCGCTTAAAAGTGGAGCGATTGTCAGTTGTGTTATTTTGCTGATTTTTTTCTCTTCTGTGAGAGGGATACTGTTTGTTACAATCAGTTCCTTTATATGGGATTCTGAGATGTTTTCAATTGCCATTTCTGACAGAACAGGGTGTGTACAGCATGCATAAACTTCTTTTGCGCCATTATCAAGAAGTGCTTTTGTTGCAGTTGTGACTCTGTATGCTGTATCAATAATATCATCGATAATAATAGCTGTTTTTCCTTCAATGTTTCCGACAATATTAACTTCTCGTTTTTCACCAATTTCTCTTGAGCCACGTTTGTCAATGATTGCAATCGGCGCTTTCAGGCGATCTGCTAATTCACGCGCTCTCGTTGTACTGCCGTGGTCTGGTGCTACGACAACAACATCATTGGCAAAATCCTTTGTCAATAAGTATTGCGCCAATATCGGCATAGCAAGAAGCTGATCTACTGGAATATTAAAGAAGCCTTGTGTCTGTGGTGCATGAAGATCCATTGTAATAACACGATCTGCTCCTGCTTTTTGGATAAGGTTTGCAATTAGTTTAGCTGTAATTGGTTCCCTTGGCTGAGCTTTACGATCTTGTCGTGCATATGCATAATATGGTATTACAACATTGATGCACTTCACAGATGCTCGTTTTAAAGCATCAATCATAATCAACAGCTCCATAATGCTTTGATTGACAGGCTCACTTGTCGGTTGAATGACAAATACTTCACAGCCGCGGACACTTTCTTCTATATTGATTTGAATTTCTCCATCACTGAATTTTTTAACGGAACACTTCCCAAGCTCCGTTCCTAAGTTTTCGACAATTTCTTGCGCAAGCTCTGGGTTTGCGTTTAAGGAGAAGACTTTTAATTTAGATCCTTTATATGTATTTGGCACGACGGTTTCCTCCTGTAACATTTCTTAGTTCTAATATGTGTAGCGTTTGCATATTGCCTCTATAAAGTATTGTAGGATACTGGATGTGCCAATGCAACCTATTTAACAACATTATTCCCCTTTGACTTAAAATCAAGCCATCAAATAAGATAGGATATAGTTATGGTTTATTTGTGTAAAGGAAGTGAAAGGAAAAATGAAAATACTATTAGTGGAAGACGATAAAACAATAGCATCCGGGATAGAATACAGCTTAAATCAAGAGGAGTATGAAACAATTCTTTGTCATAGTGTTCAAACAGCCAAAAAAGCAATAATAGAAAATTTAGAGCAAATTGATTTATGCATCTTTGATCTGTCCTTGCCAGACGGAAATGGTTATGAATTATGTGAATATGTTAAACAGCACTCGGACAAGCCAGTTATTTTTTTGACGGCATTGGATGATGAAGTGAATGTTGTAATGGGCTTGGATATGGGAGCTGATGATTACATAACAAAGCCTTTCCGAGTAAGAGAATTGCTTTCAAGGATAAAATCTGTTTTGCGAAGATATCATAAACAATTGCAAGCAAAGCCTGTGATAGAAATTGAAAATATAGCAATTAACACAGCGGAGGGAAAAGTATTTAAAAATGGAGAAGAGGTGTTAGTAACTGCACTAGAATACAGGTTATTTCTCATTTTTGCCAATCATATCGGCCAGGTACTGACAAGAACCCAGCTGCTTGAAAGAATATGGGATGTTGCGGGGGACTTTGTTAATGACAATACATTAACAGTTTACATCAAAAGACTTAGAGAAAAGCTGGAAGATGATCCGCAAAAGCCAACCATTATTAAAACAGTTCGGGGCTTGGGCTATAAGGTGGGTGATTAAATGCTTCGCAATCGGGAATTACGCTTTTACTTGTTGATTCTTTCCATAATCGCATTGCTGTCCACTATGTTGGCTTATCTTTATATATCTGCAGCTGCTGCTATTTATGTGTTTGTTACATGTATGGTGCTAATTTGTGTACAGGTTATCTCTACATGGTGGCGCTACAGGGAAATTGCTAAGCTGTCAGGTCACTTGCGCCGCATAGCGAACGGAGATTATCAATTTGATATAAGAGATAATTATGAAGGTGAACTAAGCATTCTAAAAAGCGAGATATATAAGGTAACATTGATGCTGTCGCAGCAAGGGTCTTCCTTGAAGAAGGATAAATCGAAATTGACCGATGCCATTTCCGATATTTCTCATCAGTTAAAGACACCGTTGACCTCCATGATGGTTATGGCTGATTTGTTAAGCGGAAAAATAACCGAAGAAAAAAGACAAGAATTCACGAGGAATATCCGCATTCAGTTAGAGCGCATTGAATGGCTTGTATCCTCATTGTTAAAGCTCTCAAAAATTGATGCAGGCTCTGTTACGTTTAAAAAAGAAAAGGTTCCTGTCATTCAAGTGATTGAAAAAGCAGCAGAGGCAGTTCTTATACCAATGGATATAAAACAGCAGTCACTTAAAACGGAGGGTGACAGGAATGCAGTTTTTTATGGAGATTTAAAATGGACAGCAGAAGCAATCCTTAATATTTTAAAAAACGGGATTGAGCATACAGCAGAAGGTGGGGAGATTTACTTTTCCTTTTTTGAGAATGCCTTATTTACGGAACTAAGCATTCGCGACACTGGGAAGGGAATTCCGAAAAAAGATTTGCCACATATCTTTAAGCGCTTTTATAAAGGCGAAAATGCTGGAGAGGATTCCGTTGGTATTGGCCTTGCGATGGCATACAGCATCATTTCCGCCCAAAACGGTGATATCGAGGTTGTAAGTAAGGAAGGGGAGGGCACTACCTTCCAGATTAAATTTTATAAGCAGGCAATAAACAGCATTAAGTGACTAAATTGTCACTTTTGAGTCACCGATATGTCATTTTAGGCAGATAAACTAGAGATAAATCAAATACAAAAGGGGAACTCAAATGGATATTTTAAAAATTGAAAATCTGTCTAAAGTGTACGGAAAAGGAGATACAGAGGTTAAGGCTTTGGACAATGTATCCTTTACAGTCAAAAAAGGCGAATTCGTTGTAATTATTGGTCCATCTGGCTCAGGTAAATCAACTTTGCTGCATTTGCTTGGAG
>Ga0268252_1000600_pt1 | contig 22851 bp, 29 predicted proteins | sample AgamicMgSfrz_FD_200244 | JGI IMG/M metagenome (GOLD analysis project Ga0268252, IMG submission 200244) | Agave microbial communities from Guanajuato, Mexico - Mg.Sf.rz (v2) (version 3) | ecosystem: Host-associated > Plants > Phyllosphere > Phylloplane/Leaf | place: Guanajuato, Mexico | collected... | reverse complement strand
GAACCTATGTCATAATAGGTTCTTTTTTCATTGGCTCAACATGAATGTGTGCATGGTAAATTCCAAACTTTTTGCGAAGCATAGCTTCGATGTTGTCGGTAATACAGTGACTTTCTCCAACATCCATACGAGCATCTACTTCAATTGTAATATCAACGTACGTTTGATTCCCGTACATACGTGCTCGAATATCTACAATGTTTTCCACACCGCCAATATGCTCAATAGCATCAGCGTATTCCTCCATTTTATCAGGATCAATTCCATCTGTTAGCATATGAGAAGATTCTACGAAAATCTCCCATGCAGTTTTACAAATAATAAGACCAACAATTAAAGCGGCAATAGGGTCTAAAATAGGCATTTGGAACTGAGAACCGACAATACCTACTACAGTACCGATACTTACGAGTGCATCTGATAAATTATCTTTTGCAGCAGCTTCTAGTGATTTACTTTTTGTTCGTGCTGCAATTTTTTTCGTATACAAATACACGCAGTACATAACGACAGCAGAAAATAAAGCAACCCATGCAGCGAGTACATTAGGTGCTGCTTGTTTCGGATTTAAGAAAGATTGAATGGCACTAATAACAACTTCTAATCCGACTGTTGCCATAATGAAGGACGCAACAAGTGATGCGATTTGTTCGGCCCGTGAATGCCCATACGGATGATCTGGGTCACGAGGTTTACGAGATATTTTTAGACCAATTAATATCGCTAAAGAAGCACCGATATCCGTTAAGTTATTTAAACCGTCAGCACGTAATGCGCTAGAGAGGGTAATATAACTGATGATGATTTTCATAGAGGATAAAAATATGTAGGCCATAATGCTGACAATAGCACCTTTATCAGCTTCTTTATGAGAAAGAGTATCCATTTTAATCACTCACCTTTCTTTAAAGGAATTTCTTTCTATAAATAGAGTATCAAACGAAAGTCGTGTGGGTCTATACAAACATTGTTGACGTTTTATAGCTTTTTAAGAAGGGGATAACAAAGTTTCGTGAAGGAAAAATATGTTGAAAAGTACAAAGTCAGGGTGTAAACCGAATTGGAGTTTATTTACTAAAGAGATAGGAGGGGAGATGGATCAAGAAACGAATACTTTTCTTACTACATATTATTCTTATCATGACAAGGTGTAATTCATTAAACGAGGAAAAACGTCAAAAGATAATTATGAAAACAGATGAAAGCCCTCTGAAAAATATTTTCCAGAGGGCTTTCATCTTAGTATGCTTCTAAAAACTCAGTAACTTGCTCTTCAGTTTTTGCATTAGCACTATGTAAGTGGCCTAGCTTCTCACCGTTTTGGTATACAAGTAAACTTGGAATACCCATTACTTGATACTCTTCAGCGATACTTGGAAACTCATCTTTATTAATAGAATACCATTCAAATTTATTGAACTCTTCCATTACATCTCCGATAAAGTTGTCCATACGTACGCAATCTGGGCACCATGTAGTAAAGAACTTAACAACTACAGGCTCCTCGCTTGCGATGATGTCTTTGAATTCTTGTTCTGTTTTAATTTCTTTCATAAGTAAAACTCCTTTCAATATTACACGAATTTATATGCAAAATTCGTATTTGCAAACATGTTGCAAACTTATTATTTGTTTTTTAGTTTTGTAGTTCGTTCACACTTATAAAACTGTATTTTAAATTGTATATAACATGACTGCACTTCTAAGTGTGAAAATAACGGAACCTCACTTTTCTTTATAAGCTTTTTCCAGGGTTGTGTCAAACTTCTGAATTTTATACAGCAATTAAAGAAGCCCACACTTTGATTGAGTGTGGGCAGAGTGACTAAAATTAATCGCTTATTAATTTCGAATAGATATTTAAATCGATAAGCTTTCCAGCTGATTTTTCGCTCTTTCTCAGAGTCCCTTCAAAAGTAAAGTTTAATTTTTCTAATACCTTTATGGAATTTACATTTGTAGGTTCAACTTTTGCTTCAACACGATATAGTTTTAAATGTGTAAAAGCATAATCTAATAAAGAGGATATTGCTTCAGGGGCATATCCTTTACCCCAAAATTTTTTTGAAATATCATAACCAATCTCAGTCTTTGAGTTTTCAAAATCTAAGGAATTATAGCCACATGAACCGATAATGTGATTAGATTCTTTTTCAATAATAGTAAAACGTATAGCTTTATTATTTTGAGCGAGTTCGTTAAGAAATTGAATCATATCTTTTGCCTGGCTTTCATCGGTGAAATTACTTATATTCATGAATTTAGTAATATCAGGATCAGACCATATTTTAAACATACTTAATGAATCAGATGCTTTCATTTGCCTTAAATATAATCGTTGTGTGTGTAGTTCAGTAATCAATACTTTTACCTCCGTTATGTTGTAAGAATAGGTAGTTTAAAAATATTGATATCTGCGCATAATTCAGTTCCTTTTAGATTAATTAACTTTTATTATACAAGAAAATTACTACAGTGAACAAAGGCGTTAATTAGTTTAGCTATTTTCTATAATTGATGGAATCAGAGAGACAAAGGAACATGGTTTCAGTGGATTTAAAGATTTTAGCCCGCTATTTGTGAGCAGTAAGACCCCACCTTAAAATTCAGCAGAAGCAAAGAAGTTAGGTGGGGGTCGGGCTGCCCGTAAAAGCCCGATTGGTGAGGGCTAATAATCAATGGGGGATGAACACCCCCCATTGATTAGAGTTTCACTTTATTCAATTCTTTAACAAACCCCTTATCTGGAAATTAAAGAACGCCTTGGGAGAAAGGCGTTCCATGACCAAGGAATGTATGGAAAATGATACTAAATGATTCATAATGAGATGATCATAAGTATTGTATGTATTTCTCTAATGTATGTGAAGTCTTTATTTCATAATATCGAAAAAGAACATGCATATAAGCATGCTCTTTCACAAGAAAGATAGATTTCTATGAGTGGATGCCTCCATACAATAATATATGCTTGTCCAGTTAAAAGGTGAAAAGTTTTATTAAAATCGTTATTTCAATGGAGAAGCCCTAGGATTAGGAGGCTAGGGCTTCAAGTCATGGTATATCTCACACGACATTATAAAAAGAAAAGAACGTACTGAAGATAACACATGAATATTTCATATTTTATTATAAAAACTGTATAAGGCTAGAATTTATATAAATGTAATGGAAAGTAATTAATAAAAAATTTTATTAGGGATTTGCCTTAATCATTTATAACAGCCAAGAATATTTATAAAATATGACTGTAGAAACAGGTCCGATCTTTATAACGATGGAGGGAATTGGTGTGGACATAACTCAAAGTATGGCCAGAATAGTGGTTAATGGGAAAGATCTTCCGTTTACTTCAGTTAGAACTTCAATATGGAATCAAGGACCTGTAAATGATTTAATTGTTTCGACAAATCGGAGAGTCGAGGAGTTTTATCAATTTATGTGGTCACAAGTGCCAGTTACGCTCACAATGTATTTTCTTCAGGGAGCGGACTTGATGAGATTTGCTAGAATTGTTGGAATCAATTAAAGTGTAACGGGAGAATATATATATCATTTCTTTTGGGGATAAAATGAATTTAAAGCAGTTTAATAGCTGTTTTTTTATTTTATAGAGACATGATTCGAAGGCGAAGAATATGTATGGCTAGGAAGATTAGCTTAGATCGTGATATAGATAAATTATTATCGCTTCTGAGTTTTTAAAAAATTTTCAAGAAAATTGGGAGGTTCTAATTGGATATATATCAACGCTTGGTTATTAATAGGAAATATAATAAAGGTTAAAAAGTTTAATGGAAATTTATTTATTTTTTCGAATCATAAAATGAGCAATTTATGTGAAGAGAATAATGACTAGTGAGTGGTTTAATACATTTAAAGATAGGAACATAAAAAAAGCGGTGTTAGTAATATGTATTATACAAAACAATGTAGAGAAACGATCAATATATAGGTGTTATTTTTAAGGATGTTTATTTTTATAAGACAATATAATAAAGAAGGAACAGGTTAAGGGACAGTTTGAATTTCTAACAGAGAGCTGTGTGATTAAATAGGATAAAAGTAATTATTTAATGTTGGGATAGGTTATAAATGGAGAACCAATTAAAAGAAATATTTGGTGCATTGATAGCAGCTATAGGTACAATAACTTCCGCTATTGGAAGTACACCGTTCTATTTTATAAGCAGTAATGTAAGGGAGAATCTGAATATATATGGAAACACATTGCAAGCAGTTGGTAACGCTTTAGAGGCTGATGGTCAAGGGGGAATTTCTCTTGAAAAAATTGGGAATGAAATCCAATCAATTGGTAATGTAACTGTAATATCAGGGTTAGTTATTGATTTTAAAGATGAAACAAAAGTTAAATTAGTTATTTCTGGAAATTGGGCGCAGGCTTTAGGAGGACTTACAGCATTAGCAGATGAATTTGAAGATACTTCAGATAAGGATGAGTCTTTTAATGTTGTAGGAAACTTATTGCAAGCTATAGGAAATTCCTTGCAAGCGATTGGAGGAATATATGAGCTAAAAAGTATTAGAGGAGATCGGCAGGATAGTAAAGAAAATCTAGTAAATGATACAGGGGAAATTTTAGACAATCAAGCAAATAGTCAACTGGATAAAAAGAAAGAAGGCCAGTCAATAGATACCATAGGAAGTTGGATTCAAGCCGTAGGTTCTATATTTTCATTAATTGGACAAATACGTGAAGAAAGTGAGGAGTTAGAAGGGAGCGATAAATAGACTAGTTGTAAAAGAGCCTCACATATTGCGCATATTTGATAGTAGGAAATTTTTTTATTGAATGCTAAGTTTAAAATTATATGATGCAGTAAGTAAAAAGGGTTCAAGGAGTATTATTAGTTTAATAAAAAAGAGCGGTTAGCAAAAGCGAAAAGTTTTCATGAAAACTGGTAATAGAAACTGCTTTTTAGAAAAATAACATATACTTATTGAAAATGGAATACAGGAGTTCGTATTGTAGGTTTTGCATATGGCTATTCGTTCTCAGGAATTACACGTGAATTAGTAGGATTGTTAGTTTAGTAGTAATGAAACTTATGACGAATATTTCGATAGATGCCATTATCCAAGTGGTGTCTTTTTTTATTGTTAAGGAATAAATAAAAAAGAGAGTTTAAACCCTCTTTTTTATAATTATCTAACTATTATGCGCAAATTGGAATTCCTAATGCTATTAGAGTCAATGCTACTTGAAGAGAAAGTTCTAATCTAGCAATTTCGATTCCAGCAACTGAAATCACTAAAAGAGGTTGTCCATTAACGAACAAAACACAACTTTCCATGCTTACGCCTCCTTTCTAGTAATCTAATATAGTATATGGATTAAACTTAAAAAGTGTAATAGTTAAATGTATGAATTCAATATAATTAATAAATTAAACTATTATATTTAATAAATTAAAATTGACCTAACAGCTGCTTTTTTGTCACTTTATAAGAAGGGTCAGAATATATTAGAAGTATAAAAATTATAGGAGTGATAGATATGTTCTTTGCAAAGTTGCGTGGTAGAAATGAAGTTCCACCAGTAGAAACAGATGCTCGAGGAGAAGGTTTCTTTAAATTAAGCCGGGACGAGCTTAGCCTAAAATTTAAGTTGGATTTATTCGATATAGAGGATGTAGTAGCTGCACATCTGCATCTTGGATTAAAAGGAAAGAACGGTCCTGTTGTAGCTTTTTTATTTGGACCGATAACAAATCCAATTTCAATAGAGTGTGCAACTTTTACGGGAATGATTACTCAAGAAGATTTGGTCGGACCGCTAGTGGGTCAAACATTAGGCACTCTTATAAATGAGATTATATCTGGAAACATATATATTAATGTTCATACAGTACAACATCCTAATGGTGAAATTCGTGGACAACTAAATTATTGCTAATGAATTATGGCAGTAGGAAAATTTAGCGAGAAACAAAAAGCATCCGTTGAGTGTGCTTTTATTTAGAGAATGATATTTATATTGAAAATGTTTAACCTTAATAAGAGCTAGTGAATTAGCTTTTGCACTCACTGAAATATAGAATCATAACATATTTTGTAATAACTTATACGGAAGTGAGTTGAAAATCATGTTTTATTCATATTTTAATTCTCAAGCTGGCATGCGACCAGCGTATGGTACGTCTATAACGTATAGTGGAGCACAAAGTACAGTCCAAGCTATTCAACAAGCATTACAAATGCAACAACAAATGCAAATGCAGCAGCAAGGAGTACAACCATATTACTCATCCGTAGAGTATTTTTACCCAGTACATCATGTTACACCGTATGGAAGTTCTTTTCTTACTATTCCATATGGAACTGTATACAACTTATAACTAGTAAGGAATTATGTGGTGTATATAAATAAGGGTGCAGGTTAATAGCGCCCTTATGAACAATAAAAATAGCTAGTCCAAACCTTATAAATCAATCTTACATAATATGTAGTAATAAGTTTGAAAGGGGAATTAGTATGTCTTGTTATTACTACTGTAAGTATTGTAAGGAGTATAAAAAGAAGCACCATGATTGTTGTAAGAACACTAGTAAGTGCCATGATAACAAGGACAATCTTGTTAGAGCATCGGCATTTAGAGCTAGAAATACTGTGAATCAAAATGTTCCTGCTAATACTTTTGTGAAAGTGTTATTTCAAAATGAACAATTTGATTTAGCGAATGAGTATAATCCAGCAACATCTATTTTTATGCCGAAGACTAAAGGAGTATATTCTATTATTGGAACGATTGGTTTCTTTCCAAACGATCCAACTTTAAATTATAGAGCGCGTGTAGAAATTCGTGTGAATGGAAACGCAGCGATAGCTATAGATAATGACTTTTTTGGTCCAATAAGTTTTGGAAATGTAGTAAGTGTTTCGACGATTGTTCAATTGAATGCAGGGGATGAAGTTGAGGTTTATGCACAAAGTAGTATAGATGGAGTTTTAAGTCCTTTAGAAGATGGTGCACATTTTGAAGCAGCAAGATTTCCTTCTCCGATTAAATAAAGTCATTAAACATTGAGTTTACAGAAGCTTAAAGGTAAATCCTCACCGAAATGGTGAGGGTTTTTTACTCTATTAAAAATAGTAACAGGTCGTCCAAGCTATTCTAATCTATATAGCATACTATATAAAAATAAGTGTAAAGGGGGACTAACTATGTCTTATTATTACTGTAAGTATTGTAAAGATTACAAAAAGGAAAGTCATGATTGTTATAGAAAAAGTAGTAAATGTGATAGGAAGTATGTAAAGGTGAAGTGTTGTGATGATAAGAAAGAGGAGCTTGTAAGGGCATCGGCATTTAGAGCTGTGAATACAGTTAATCAACCTGTTCTAGCAAATACTCCTGTTAAAGTATTATTTCAAAATGAACAATTTGATCTAGCGAATGAATATAATCCAGTAACATCCATTTTCACTCCGAAAACTAGAGGAGTATATAGTGTATTAGGAAATATAACATTTTCTCCAAATGATTTTAATGTGAATTACAGAGCTAGAGTAGAAATTCGTGTAAATGGAAATCCAGCAATAGCGATAGATAATGATTTCTTTGGAACAGGAGTATTTTTTAATAATGATGTTTCAGTAACTACTATTCTTCAATTAGAAGCAGGAGATTCAGTTGAAGTTTTTGCAGAAAGTAGTATTGCGGGCGTAATTGTACAAAATGTTAATGGTTTAAATACGGTTCACTTTGAAGCGGCAAGATTTCCTTCTCCAATTAAATAAAACAGATCATTAAATGTTTTTTAGTAGGTTTAGTTAATCCCCTTACCAAATGGTGGGGGATTATTATTGTTTTTCTAAAATATATAAGTAAACAGGTAAAGTGTAGTTTAATTTGTAGAGGCTTTAACCTTATTCAGATAATGAAAAAAATAATATGTAAATAAGTAACATGCTTCTGAAAACTCAGTGTTAGTAAGTTTACTAGTTTTTTATAGAACAAGAAAGACGAAATACATAAAAGATCGTATCATTACGTTTTTTCTTTACTATATAGAAATTACATATTGAACATAAATTTGTGTAGGGAATGCTAGTACACTGAAAAGAATAACATAAAGGCGATTACACTATATAAAAACAAAATCAATCCTAAGATGAGTAGTATTGGATGCAGCTTGAACATATTTGACCTCCTTGAGTACATAAAGAATTTTAATATATTGTTGGTCAATTTAGAAGGGGACGGTTACATAAAAAAAGAGCATACATAATAAGTACGCTCCAAAGAAAGATAGGTTTTATGAGTGGATAATCTCCATACGATAATATATGTCCTTTTAATAAAAACGTGTAAAAAATCAATGAATTATCAATGGAATATCATAAAATGAGTAATTTTAGTCTAGGAATGCAGTCATTTTCTTTCTCAGTTATTTTAGGTAACAAAGTTGTGAAAATCGTGCATTATGCGGACTAACAACGGGATAACGATCGTACTTCAGTTACATATTTCTTAAAGTCTGGATATTGCGTGATAGTTTGACATTTTGGGGTGCATAGTTGATTAATAATAGACACATTTGTAATTACTTCGTTACAAGGACCGAAAAATGTAACTTTTAGCTTTGAATTTGGTGGGATTTTGAACACGATAGGCTTTTTTTCCATGAAATCAGCTCCTAATATTGAGTATTATAATTTAATGGATATAGAGTCGTATTAGTATAATATGAAATTTCAGTGGATTTGCTTATAATAAAGAATTTCATAGTAGTAAAAGTGCTTAAAGATGTAAAAGGGAAATTGAGAATGCGAAATAAAATGTTTAATTAATATAATCAATAAATACGAAAATAGTTAATATAACTAATACATTTTTTAATTTGTTACATATCATGTTAGTAAGAATTGTATAAGGAGGTAGTATAAAATAGTGGAAGAAAATGTACAAGCTCAGCTTTCGCCACCGTGGATCACATATTTTAATGAATTAAAAAATTCAATAGGTGCTGATCCAACTGTTACAGTTGGGCCACTTATTCCTGTTGGTGGTAATTATATTATTTTAGTGCATGCGTTAAGCAACGAAAAAGCGAGAGCATTAGCAACGCTTTTAAAATCTTTTGTACAATTTGGGAATGTAAGTGTGACAGTTATTGTAACGAATAATGAGAATGAAATTGTAAATCCATTTCCTTGTCCACTAGATGCATTTGAAATAGCTCATTTATTTCAAGTAGCACTAGAAAACAATCCTTATTTTGAACAAGTTGTGGTACAGCCTCAGTTCCCTGGCGGACCGAATGTTGTCTTTCCGGTGTTCACTGCGGAAGTCATTCAGTTTTTCAATGACGATATTTCTAACTTATGTCAAACGTTTACAGGTGTTGCTACCAATGTATTTCGTGATGTAATGAATGATGAGGTTTGTGATAGCCCAATATTATTTTCTACAAGTTGTGTTATGAACAGTGAAAATACACAATTACAAAATAAAGATTTAACACCAAAATTGTTTTATTAGACTATAAAAAGACATTTTCAGTAATAGAAAATGTCTTTTTTATGCACCAATAGTGTTCAGGTTGGACAATTGTAGGTTAACAGGAATAATTTTCAATTAATTAAAACTTTTCTAAATCTCATATTTCATGGAAAGATAGTAATTTTGATTTAAGAATATATAGAAAATGAGGAATGATTTTTATTAACTGAAAGGGAATTGATACTGGAAGTTTTAAGTTAATACTATAAGAGGATTTTTTCTAATATCCGTAAAAATGATCAATACCTAAATTGATAGGATGAGACTACATAACAAATAGTAAGGTATATTTCGAATATGATAATATTTTTTGTGACATACATGTTAAAGCTAATAGAAATATTTCTGAAAGAGAATATATTTTGAAAAACAGTAACGATTCTTTTTATTTATATTATAGATAGCTAGTTTTAGAGAGATAGGGCTTACAATAAAACAAGCTATGAATAAGACATTAAAAAGGAGCTGGAATGTATGGGTTATATTGTAGATATTTCAAAATGGAATGGAACTATCAATTGGGATATTGCAGCATCTCAGCTAGATTTAGTGATTGCTAGAGTTCAAGATGGCTCTAATACGGTGGATTTTATGTATCAAAATTATGTTAGTGAAATGAAAAAGTATAGTATCCCATTCGGTAATTATGCTTTTTGCCGTTTTATATCTATTGCTGATGCAAAGAAAGAGGCACAAGATTTTTGGAATCGTGGTGATCAATCAGCTAAGTTTTGGGTGGCGGACGTAGAAGTTCAAACGATGGCAGATATGCAAGGCGGGACACAGGCATTTATTGATGAATTACGCCGTTTAGGTGCGGAAAAAGTAGGATTATATGTAGGGCATCACATGTATTTATCATTTGGAGCACGTAATATTGAAGCTGATTTCGTATGGATCCCTCGTTATGGAGGGAATAAGCCAGCATATCCATGTGATATTTGGCAATATACGGATTCAGGGAATGTTCCTGGGATTGGGAAATGTGATCTGAATCGATTAGTAGGAAATAAGTCACTTTCTTGGTTTATAGATTCGAACAAAGCAAATCAATCTAACATAGTGTATAAACAGCAACCGAATGGCATTGGTATTGCAGTTTCGAAATATCCTGATGGATACGGAATAAATTTATATGAGAACCCCATGAATCCTCAATTTACAGGTGCACTCACTCAGAAAATTCCATATTTAATCTTAACAGGTTATTGGGGAGGCGGTGAGCAAGATATGATTTGTTTAGGGAACGATAAGCAGTGGGCATATTTAAAACATTTTAAGGTGAAATGGTTTTATGCAACTTCGAAATATCCTGTCGGCTACAGAGTAAATTATTATGAAGAGCCTGAATGTATGAATTATAAAGGAAATATAGATGGATCGACATCTTTTCGAGTGTGGGGTAGAGTGGGAAATGCGGTAGATATCGGGCAGAATAGTTGGATACCTGAAGAACATGTAATTATTAAGTAACTATAGAAGCTATATTTTTTTTGGAGCATATAAAGAGTTTTCTTACTATACATAGTAAGAAAACTCTTTATATTTAAAAATGAAAATACATGATACATAGTCTACTCATATGAAATGAATTACATGTAGAAAACACACTGTTTTCACAATGACTGTGTATAGTTAATTTGCATAATGATAAAAGTGAGGTATTTGAATTGAAAAAGAAAAAGATATTTATTGGAACGATTATTTCATGCGTGATGCTAGCATTATCTGCATGTGGTTCCTCAGACAACGTAGTAACATCAAAAGTAGGAAATGTTACAGAGAAAGAATTAAGTAAAGAATTACGACAACAATATGGAGAAAGTACTTTATATCAAATGATGTTAAGTAAGGCATTGCTAGATAAATATAAAGTTTCAGATGAGGAAGCAAAAAAGAAAGTAGAAGAAGCAAAAGATAAAATGGGTGAAAACTTTAAATCGACTTTAGAACAACTTGGGTTGAAAAATGAAGATGAATTAAAAGAAAAAATGAAGCCAGAAATTGCATTTGAGAAAGCGATTAAAGCAACAGTTACAGATAAAGATGTGAAAGATAACTATAAACCAGAAATGAAAGTAAGTCACATTTTAGTGAAAGATGAAAAAACGGCTAAAGAAATAAAGGAGAAAGTAAATAATGGTGAAGATTTTGCTGCCTTAGCAAAACAGTATTCAGAAGATACTGGTTCAAAGGAACAGGGCGGGGAAATATCTGGTTTTGCTCCTGGGCAAACAGTGAAAGAATTTGAGGAAGCTGCGTATAAATTAGATGCAGGCCAAGTAAGTGAGCCGGTTAAAACAACTTACGGTTACCATATTATTAAAGTGACGGATAAAAAAGAATTGAAGCCATTTGATGAAGTAAAGGATAAAATTCGTAAAGATATAGAACAACAAAGACTACAAGATACGACAGGTAAATGGAAACAACAAGTAGTCAATGATTTATTGAAAGATGCTGATATTAAAGTGAATAATAAAGAATTTAAAGATACATTTAAATTTCTAGAAAAGAAATAATAACTGTAATCATAATTAGAAAAGGGAACTCATATAGAGTTCCCTTTTCTAATTAGTGTGTGAGTTATAAATAGATAGTAAGACAATACAATATTACATTTAAATATTAAGAATTACAATGGGAAATTATGGGTTTAAATTAAAGGAATTATAATTATTTCAATGGAAGTAGATATGATACGGTTTTCATTATGTAAGTTTATTACATATATTTACTCTTTAATAATGGATATCGAACTTAATTTAAAAAATAGTACATATAATGTTTTTGAATAAATATTTAACATGGATAATTAGTAAAAAACTGAGCATTCGATTGGAAAGGATGTTCTTTTTAGTATGAACATTTTAGGATAAAGAATGAATCGTTTTAAACGCGTCATTTACCACATCAATAAATTAGGTGGGGAGAATATATGAAAGTAATCTTTCAGGGAGAGGGCGGTGCGAAAATTTTTGAGTCATATGATGAAAATATAAGTGATTTATTAGCAATATTAAAAGAAACGAAAGGGATTAAAATAGGGATGGTTGAGTATAAAGTGTTAAAGTACGAACTTAATTATTTTCGTCATCCGAAAAAATCGGATACAGAGAGAGAGTTACATATAATAGTACAACCTATGTATATGTAATAAAATATAATATAATAATAAAAATCACTGATTCAGTTTTGCAAAGTTTCATAGAGTATGTAAGAAAAGAGAGTGTTGTAAATGTTCTCTTTTCTTATGCTTTGTGAGTTCGTTCATCATAGTATATGTTTTCAGTTATAGATGGTTAATAAACGAAAAAATTTAAAACTTTTTTGTTTGGGTAGGGATTTTATATATGAATAAATATACTATGAAGTATTTTTTATACGAATATTGGAGGAGTATAAAATGAGTTTAGCTAGTTACATAGGCTGTAATGTAGAAATTCAGTTAACGGTTCCAGATTCTAATGATGTAATTGTTTTTGGACCGTGTTTTTCAGATGAAAGTATGCTTGAAATTGTACAAGAGTATCAATTCCAAACAAATTTCACATATGAGGTTTCAACTAGTTGGGGAATTGAACTTGTCGAGTGGCAAAACGTAAAGGAAAAAAAGAAGCGAAAGAAAAACTTTTAACTTTATGCAAGATTATGGAAGGCTATTTGGAAGATGGAGACTATTTCGAATTATTTAGTTGTTGGGTTGGTGATGAAGGTAAGGAACGAGTAGGGGAATTGAAATTAAAAATAAATCATTTTAATATAGATGAATTATGTATTCCAGAAAGAACATTAGTTAGGATAGAAAAATAAAATTTGAAATATTTTTTAGAAAAAGGCGATTTCACTTTGTGTGAAGTCGCTTTTTAGTTGTTATATGTATTTCATTTTACATAAGAAATGAGAAGTTTATTTGATAAAGGAAAAAGAAAGTATAGAGGTAAATAAAATTGTGTTTTTTGTTAAAAAATAATAAGTATGGCTCTTCTCAAAAGAACGTAAGTTCGTGTATAATAAGAACTAATGTTCCTTAGAGGGATAACCTAATTATAATTTAGAAGTAAATCCGAGTTTAGTGAGTATTAAAAATAACTAAGGGATAGTATGACTAAATAAATGTATAAATGATCAAGGAGATAAAAAATGAACGATGTAAAGATACAAAAAGAAGAAAGAGAGTGGGTTCCGTTTACAGTAATATCCGAACAACTTTTAAATATGAGAAAGATTATTGGAGAGAAATTAAAAGTACAAAAACCGCTTTTAACAAATGAAGCAAAAGAGAGAATTTCTGATAAATTATTAAATTCATTACTGTCTGAGAAAGAAATATTGGTAACATATTTTGAAGATGGCTACATATTAACAAGCTACATGACAGTTGTACATATTAATCCGGTAAAACAAATTGTAATTTGTACAGACGCCTTTTATAAAACTTACGTATTTAACGCTATGGATATTATTGAAATAACGTAAAAGAAGCTGAATATTAAATGGCAGCTTCTTTTATTTCTGATTTATGAAATAAATAATACAAGAAAAAGCAGCTAGCTTCGTGCTAGCTGCTGAGCCCCAGGGAAAGGGAGAAAAAGATAGGGTACTCCAAAATCAACAAGAGCTGTCAAACAGCCTGATTATAGTATAGACAAATTAAAATTTTCTATACAGAAAGTTGAACATAAGATTAGGCTGTACCCACTTGGTTTTGATCTGCAAGGTCAGAATCAAATGTATTGGTCGCGCTAACACCGCTAAAAGTATTAACAACAAAACCAACGTTTGATGCGCCGGAACCATTATAAGCTTTCGTATTTTCTTTCGGAGATACGTTGTAGAAATCACCTAAGTTAAATGATCCATTGCTATTTTGTACAACTAAATTTCCTACAACTGATGGCATAATTTTCACCTGCTTTATAATAAGTTGTTAACATTACTATATGGAGTTATAGTCCAGATGGTTCATACAATAAAAATTGTGGAATAGTAAAACGTTTGGAGCATGGATTTCAATAAAAGTGTGTTAAAATTAATATAATAAAGTTGAGTAATTTTTTAAAAAAATTTGTATAATTGATATATATGAAAATAAAGGAGGCAAAATGTAATGAAAGATATTATGAAAAAAGTTGATTTAACAGATGCCAAATCAAGTAATCTTGTTGCACTAATTTATAGTAATGAAGTTATATTAGTTGAAGACGCATTTTGTCCAAATGAAATAAAATTAAAGTTTAATGAAATTGCAATTTTATCTGCAATTAAAACAGCCCATATTGCGAAAGTGTCTATTAGGAAAGAACTTGAAGCGCTTTTTCATGATACGGGTGTTATATTAGTGAAACAAAATGTTGATTATGGTAGTAGCCAATCTATTACCATGCATTTTGAGCAATTTAAAAAATTGCAAGATGAGATTGAACATTTAAATAAAAGTATATAATAAAGCAGCTAAATAAAGGTTCTATCATAAAGGTGGAATGTGTTGTGTTGAAAAAGTGGTTTAAAAATTATTTGGGTGAATCGCATTGTAAACATAAATATATTTTTATTAAGATGCAGGATAATGAGGATTTTAAAAAAGGTACATTAGGTGTAGTTTATATGTACCAGTGTGAGAAATGTGGAAAAGAGAAGTTGAAATGTAAAAACAATAATGAAATAAACAATGAATTTTTAGATAGGTAGCAAAAAGTAACCATGATGGTTACTTTTTTTGTTTATGTATGCAATATCAAAACTATTACTAAAGTATGAGTTGAGTTGATACTATAGTAAATGGCTGAATAAAAATGAAGAGAGTAATATATAGGGAAGGAGGATGAGCGAAATGAAGAGAAAAGAAATTGGTAAGTCTGTAATTATTACAGGTGTGACACAAGGGTTAGGACGTGCGATGGTTGATCGATTTCATGAATTAGGGTGGAACATATATGGTTGTGGACGCTCAAAAGATAAAATTGAAGAACTAAAAAAACAGTACAGTAAAATACATGATTTCCAAGTAATTGATATTTCAGATTCTCAGCAAGTTAACAATTGGGCAAATTATATACTTAATAGACATAAGGCTCCCAATCTGATAATAAATAATGCATCGATTGTAAATCAAAATGCACAACTTTGGAAAATTACGGCTCAAGAATTTGAAAATGTAATGAATGTAAACGTGAATGGTGTAGTAAATGTAATAAGAGCGTTTGTTCCAGCAATGGTAGTTAGGAAAGAAGGGATTATCATTAATATGAGTTCTAGTTGGGGAAGAGAAGGTGAGGCTGAGCTTGCGCCATATTGTGCCTCGAAATTTGCTATTGAAGGTATCACTAAATCTATGGCCCTGGAATTACCCTATGGCATGGCTGTAGTTGCTTTAGATCCTGGAGGGAGTATTAGTACTCCAATGCTGAAGTCATGTGCTCCACAATATATAAATGAATCACCTACACCTGAAACTTGGTCACATAAAGCAATTCAATATATATTGAATATAACAATAGATAAAAATGGAGATTCGTTGACATGTCCAGCATGCATATAAAAAAGCACCTTTAAGGTGCTTTTTTATATTAGTAGTACATTATATCATTCACAAAATTACATATGAAAAATAAAATAAACGATTAAGGGTGAGATTTGTTTGTTTTGAAAGCTTTAGAAAATATTTAAATAGGTGATAAAAATGAATCCACGCGGTTTAAGAGTGACAGGGGCATGGTTTCAAGTGGGAGGGAACCTTACAGCTGCTATTGGGACGACAAGAGGATTTATTGGAGAAGAGAAAGTTGAATCGGACCTTGTTATTGTAGGGAGCTCATTACAAGCCCTCGGGTATATATTACAAATCATTGCGAGCAAGTATGATGACGGGGAAGAAAAAAGAGAAAATCAAAATATAGGCTTAGAGAATCAAAGTAAATTACTTGATAAAATAGGAATTGAGTTATTAGCATTAGGGAATATATCAAATGTAATAGGAACATATTTTAATATAAATGAACAATTGAAAGAAAATGATTTTCTTATTATTATAGGGAACAGTTTACAATCAATCGGTGCTTTTTTAGGAGTAGAAGCAGCTTTGATGGATATAAATGTACTACAGAAAATTATTATACTAGGTAACTCCATGCAAAGTTTAGGAGCTGGATTACAAGCGTATCAAGGCGTTTCAAATTTATTGAAAGATGAGAGAGAAAATGAAGATAGAATTTTTGATAAGAAGGATGAGAGAATAATTGCACTCATTGGTATTTGGATACAAGCGGTTGGAACGTTAATTTCTGCAATTGGAGTAACTGCAATAGAGGAAGAAAATAGGCTAGCAAACAATGAAAAGTCTGAAATACTTATATAAGTAGAAGGAGAGACATTGATTTTAGAGGCAAGTTAAGATTAAAATAGTAGTAGGTTTCTTTGCGTATATTTTGAAAAGTGATATATAAAATACAAAATAAGGAGTTTTCAAGGGATGATGTATTTATTAGCAATTTTTCTTCCGCCTGTTGCTGTATTATTTTGTGGAAAACCAATTCAGGCAATAATAAATTTCATATTAACACTAATATTTTGGGTTCCAGGAGTTATACATGCAATTCTTGTAGTGCATGATAAAAAAGCTGATCGGCGTTTGAAAAAACAAATTCAAGCATATGATGAAATTAATAAGAGGAATCGAAGGTAATTTATCCGTGAAATATTTTTAAAAGAAAGGAGGATTAACCTCCTTTTTTTAGTGGGTGTTAAGTTTAAATTTTTGTGTGGCGGAAAGAATTTTTAATGTAAGTTTTATGATAATAACTTTTAGATTGTGCATGTAATAGGCCAGTATAGATACTTTCTGGTACATTAAAGAAATCGTACATACCATTCTTTAATTGGATTCGCAAAATCATAGAAAAAGGATTGTAGCCAACAGCAACTATATTTTTTGAAATCACGGGAGATAGCTTCATCATTACGCAACTCCTCACTTTTCATTTTTAATAATTTCTTGTAGATGTTGAGGTTATGAAGTTGAAATCCTTATAATTTAAGAGGTATTATACTTATATGCAATATATTAAATGTTTGTTATACGTAATTATAAGGAAGTTCACACGAAGTACATATCGTTGTGCTATTTTTATTTCACCTTTGATTTATAAATAAGAAAATATTGACCATTTGAAAAAAAGGTATATTATTTATACGAGGTATTAAAAATTCACTTTTTACATTCTATGCTTAAAGGGGCAGCGTTATTAGGAAAAATAGAAGTGAAAATAGTTTGTATAAGAAGTATTCTAAAAATTATAATCTGTGAATTGGGAAAATATTGAATGCTCCAGGTCAATATACTTTCTTAATCAAATTCATTTTAGAAAGTGACCTCAATATTTTTAAGTAAATCAACGGGAGAATTGAAAGGCAGGAGAAAGTAACATGTCAGAAAATTATCGTTCTCGAGAGGAACGACGACAAGTTAAAAAGAAAAAACAGCCAGCGTCTAAAACACAAAAACCAAAAGGTAAAACATCATTCTTTCGCAAGTTTTTAATTACTTGTTTATTACTTGGTATTGTTGGTTTAGTGGCGGGGGTTGCTACCTTTTTTGTAATGATTAAGGATGCACCAAAACTTGAGAAAGCAAAACTTGTTAATCCGTTATCCTCAAAAATTTATGATAAAAACGGGGATTTGGTATATGAATATGGAAAAGAAAAAAGGACGAATGTTACGTATGAGCAAATACCTAAATTAGTAGAAAATGCATTTTTAGCGACAGAAGATTCACGTTTTTATGAGCATAGCGGAGTAGATTTTAAAGGTACTGCCCGTGCTGTTCTAGTAAGTCTTAAAGGAGATTATGGTTCTCAAGGTGGAAGTACGATAACACAGCAAGTTATTAAAAACTACTTCTTATCAATGGACAAAACACCAAAGCGTAAGGCACAAGAAATATATTTAGCTTATAAGCTAGAACAACAGTATTCAAAACATGAGATATTAGAGATGTACTTAAATAAAATTAACTTAGGAAACCGTTCATATGGGATCGCAACAGCAGCACAAAACTACTATGGTAAAGAATTGAAGGACTTAACATTACCAGAAGTTGCGATGCTTGCAGGTTTACCGAAAGCACCGAATAACTATGATCCAACGAAAAAAGAAAATGTTCAAAAAGCAACAGAAAGAAGAAATGTTGTTCTAAACTTAATGAATCGACATGGATATATAACAAAACAGGAAATGGAAGAAGCAATAAAAGTTGACGTAGAAAAGGGACTCAAGCCTGCAGCTCAACTACAAACAATGCCATACCCTGCATTTATGGATGCAGTTGTGAAAGAAGTAGAAAAAGAATTGCCAGATGCTAATATAGGTTCTGACGGTTTAGAAATTTATACAACGTTAGATCCGAAAGCGCAGAAACTTGCTGATAATATTTTAAATAATAATATCATTGATTATCCAAACGATAAATTCCAAGGTGCATTCACATTTATGGATACGAAAACAGGAGAAGTTCGTGCTATAGGTAGTGGCCGTGGAGAAAATAAAGCTGTATTTAAAGGGCATAATATGGCAATTGAATTAGATCGTGCAGCTGGTTCAACGATGAAGCCGATTTTCGACTACGCTCCTGCAATTGAATATTTAAAATGGGCTACGTACCATCAAATTGATGACTCTCCATTTAAGTATTCAACGGGACAAGAAGTACGAAATTCAGATAGAAGTCACATGGGTCCAATTACAATGCGTGTAGCATTAGAAAAGTCACGAAATATCCCAGCAATTAAGACTGCGAAAGAAGTCGGAATTAATAAATCAAAAGACTTCTCTGAGAAATTAGGCATTACATTTAATGCAGCACCGACTGAATCAACAGCGATTGGTACAAATGAAGTATCACCAACTGAAATAGCGGGCGCTTATGCGGCATTTGGTAATGATGGTAAATATACGAAACCGCATTTTGTTAAGAAAGTCGTTTATCCAGATGGTAAGTCACAAAGTTTTGGACAAAAACCAAAACAAGTTATGACAGATTCTACAGCATATATGATTACAGATATGCTTCGTTCTGTAGTTAGATCAGGTACTGGTACATCTGCAAATGTAGCATCTTTAGATGTAGCTGGAAAAACGGGTACGACAAACTACTCATCAAAACAATTAGCTCAATATAAAATTCCAGAAAGTGCAACTCGTGATAGTTGGTTTGCTGGATATACACCGCAATATACGATGGCAGTATGGACTGGGTATATGAAAGATGGCAAAGACGAGTATATTAGTAGTAAAAATACGAAAATTGCACAGTTGATCTTTAAAGAAATGATGAGCGAAATGGCTACAGATAAATCACGCTTTAAAATGCCAAGTAGCGTCATTCAAGAAGGTAGTGAGCTACGTATAAAAGGTGAAAAACGTGATTCATCGCCAAATACTAGCGTACCGGATACAACGGAGCAACCAAAACAAGATCAACAGCAAAAAACTGAAGAAGAGAAAAAGCAAGAAGAATTAAAGAAACAAGAAGAACTGAAAAAACAAGAAGAACAAAAGAAACAAGAGGAACTTAAGAAGCAAGAAGAACAAAAGAAACTAGAAGAGCAAAAGAAACAAGAAGAAGAAAAGAAACAAAATGAACAAAATAACGGAGGAGGCCAAGGAACGACACCTCCAGCGAATAACGGAGGAGGCCAAGGAACGACACCTCCAGCGAATAACGGAGGAGGTCAAGGAACGACACCTCCAGCGAATAACGGAGGAAACCAAGGAACGACACCTCCAGCAAATAGCGGAGGAGGCCAAGGAACGACACCTCCAGCGAATAATGATGGAGGTCAAGGAACTCCAACCCCACCTGCAACAGTACAACCAAATAATGGTGGAAATGCAGGAGAGGTTCCTGCCAATAATGGACAATAAGAAAAATTTATAGAAAAGTTTTCAAAAAAGCACTTAAGATTTGTGGGAATTTACAATCTTAAGTGCTTTTTTCATTTTGCTATAGAAAATTTTATGTTAAGGGCCGGATAGAAGAAAAAGAGTGAATGTAGTTTATGTGAAATGTAACGTAAAGAGAGAAATGATTGTACGTATGGGTTATTCCGGAAAGGGACTAACTGTAATGGATTACATAAAGCATTAAATAAGAGGGAATTATATTCAAGTCTTTAATAAATGTCTTTCTTTAACGGTTACTTTCGTTTGGAAAACAATAAAAAAGTCGAATTTCTTATTTAAGAAATTCGACTTTTTATGTTGAAACTGGATTAAAGGTTCGCTTTATTAAGATGTAGGGTAATACAGTGATAGCTATTAAATGTTAAACGTACCATGAAAATTTTGGAAATAAATTGAAGGGAAATGATAAAAGACTTGAGTCGGAGGTAGTGGAGGATAACTATGGCTATAAATGGTAGTACTACTTGGGTGTGCACCATGATGCCAAAATGAGGGGGTAACTTGACCGGGAAGTTGATATTGTTGCCAAGTTGCGGGAAGTTCAATTCCTACATCGGAGCTAGCTGTATGAACTGCAGGAACATGTATCCCAGGAGTCGAAGGAACTACGGCAGTTACTCTTAATGATACCCACATAAAATATTCACTCCTAAGTTGTGTTAATAAATTAGTATATTCTTTTCACACGTATAAAGGTACATATATAGGACTTTCGTTTAAAACATGCGTACAAAGTCTTAAGACTAATGTAAGCTGATGGTGGACTATTTAATATGAAAAGATACGTCTATTTGCGGAGGGAAAAGAGATCAATAAAATGTACAATGAGGTTGTTAATCGTAATATTTTACGAGTGTATGGAGGTATTTTTATGGAACGATTATGGACGAAATCACTTATTCAAATGACTTTCGCAATGTTATTTTTATTTACAGGATTTTATTTACTTGTTCCAACGCTACCGCTCTTTATTAAAGAGATAGGTGGCAATGAATCACAAGTTGGACTCATGATGGGGATGTTTACGATAGCTGCTGTAGTAATACGACCGATTATTGGAGGAATGCTAGATCAATATGGTAGAAGATCCTTTATTATTTTCGGACTTATCTTTTTTGGATTAACGATGTATTCCTATAATATAGCATCGACTATTGTCCTTTTAGCTGTTTTACGTGTTATTCACGGAGTAACATGGGCTGTTTCTACAACAGCTGTTGGAACAGCAATAACTGATATTATTCCAGATTCACGCCGTGGAGAAGGAATGGGCTGGTACGGGATGGCGATGACAATTGCAATGGCCATCGGACCTATGATTGGATTATGGGTTGTGCAAAATTATTCATTTAATGGTCTATTTTTATTAGCGACGTTGTTATCTTTTATGGCAGTCGTATTATCACTAATAACGAAGATGCCATTTACGCTACAAAAAGAAAAAGGAAAAATTCAGCTATTTGAGAAATCCGTATTAACAATCACGATTGTAGTATTCTTTTTATCGTTTGCATATGGAGGAATAACAACCTTTTTACCGTTATTTGCATCATCAATTCATGTAAATCCGGGAACTTTCTTTCTTGTATATGCAATTGCATTAACAATTGTAAGACCAATTTCAGGGAAACTATTAGATAAGTATGGAGAAGTATTCATCATACTCCCAGCATTATGTATTACTATTTTAGCTATAGTTGTTTTAACTATTTCAAATGGTTTGATAGGTGTAATTATCGCAGCAACATTATACGGTATTGGATTTGGTTCAGCGCAGCCAGCTTTGCAAGCGGCAATGCTTACAATTGTCGATCCGAGTAAAAGAGGAGTTGCAAATGCTTCATTTTTTACAGCGTTTGATTTAGGAATCGGGTTAGGTGCTATTGTACTTGGAGTTGTTTCACAAATGTTTGGTTATCGTATTTTATTTTCAGGGAGTGCAATTTCAGCATTGATAGCCTTAATTATTTTCGTCTTCTTTGTAAAACAACGATTAGGAAAAAAAGAGTTTGTGTAAACTGGAGGAATAAAGATGGAAATTTCAATTGATCGTAAAGCTCTGCAATGGTTCCAGGAAGAATTACGTATAAAGCACGGTGAATCTGTACGTTTTACTGTAAGGTACGGAGGGGATAGTTCAATTCAGCCCGGATATTCTTTAGGGGTTGTTGCTGAGAAACCAGATGGAGAAATAGTGTCAGTTGAGAAGGAAGGTATTATATTTTTTGTAGATTGTGATGATCTTTGGTATTTTCAAAACTATGATTTATTTGTAAGTTATCATGAGGAAATGGAAGAAATTCAATTTAATTATGTAAAATAATAACTTTATTAAAAATGAATAAGTTTTATATAAAAATTA
>Ga0268252_1000597_pt1 | contig 22880 bp, 38 predicted proteins | sample AgamicMgSfrz_FD_200244 | JGI IMG/M metagenome (GOLD analysis project Ga0268252, IMG submission 200244) | Agave microbial communities from Guanajuato, Mexico - Mg.Sf.rz (v2) (version 3) | ecosystem: Host-associated > Plants > Phyllosphere > Phylloplane/Leaf | place: Guanajuato, Mexico | collected... | reverse complement strand
AACTTCCAGATGATGTTTGGTTTGTTTCAAATACAGAGATTGCTAAAAAATATGATTGGTTCATGAAAGGAAGAAACATTCTTACCGTTGATCCAATGAATCCATATTCTGTTCGAGAAATGGTCAAAGTTGTAAACGAAGGAAAACCTCTTGTTATTTTCCCAGAGGGAAGAATTACTGTTACAGGTGGTTTAATGAAAATTTACGAAGGAACAGGATATATTGCCATGAAAACTGGCGCAACTGTTTATCCTGTAACAATCGACGGACTTGAGCGAAGTGTGTTTTCTTATCTAAAAGGAAAAACAAAACGTTCTCTTACACCAAAAGTAAAGGTGTTAATTGGAGATCCGTTTACGATCACCAAGCAACAAGGTGTATCTATGAAAATTCAAAAAGAACAAGCAGCCGATAAAATTCTACATGTTTTACAAAAAGGTCGTTTCGAGATTCAACAAAAAGAAAACGTCAATTTGTTTAATGAATTATTGCATGCTTCTCAAACCTATGGAGAAAAAACACGCATTAGTGAAGATTTAAGTAGCAACGCACGTTACAAAGACTTGTTATTGAAAACGTACGTTTTAAGTACAAAGTTTAAGTCATTAATCAAAAATGAGCCACGCGTAGGCGTATTATTACCAAGCGCTAATGGACACGTTGTCACGTTATTTTCTTTATTTCGCCTTGGTATTACACCTGCCATTTTAAACTTTAGTGTTGGAAAACAAACCATTCAAGATAGTTGCGAAACCGCTGATTTAAAAACAATCATCACATCAAAAGAATTTATCCGACAAGGAAAATTACAACATTTGATTGATGCTTGTGTAGAAAAAGGACTTCGTATTATTTATATGGATTCTATTAAACAAAATGGGAAAAGTACAACCATGATTGAAATCGATCATGTAAAACATCCCATTACAAAAAAAGAAATGTTGTCAGGTTTTATTGATTTTACATTACGTAAACGTTCAACAACAACGAACAATGAACTGGTTCTTTTCACATCAGGAAGCGAATCAAAACCTAAAGGTGTTGTATTATCGCACGATAACTTGTATTCAAATATTTATCAAGCAAGAAGTGTAATTGATTTTACAGCAAGTGATAAAATCTTCAACGGACTTCCAATGTTCCATTCATTTGGACTAACAGCTGGAACCATTTTACCGATTTTATTAGGGGTTCCTGTTTATTTATTCCCAAGCCCAATTCGTTACAAAGAAATTCGTGAATTGATTTATCAAAAGAAAGCAACGATTATGTTTGGTACTTCTACATTCTTGGGTGGATATGCAAAAGGTGCAAAAGCACTCGATTTTCAAAGCATTCGTTATGCATTTGCAGGAGCTGAAAAAATGCGTCCTGAAGTGGCAAATCTTTGGTTTGAAAAATTCGGTATTCGTATTTTTGAAGGTTATGGAATTACAGAAACGGCGCCTATTTTATCTCTTAACACACCGCAAGATTATAAAAAAGGTTCGGTAGGACGTTTCTTACCTGGTATTGATTTCAAAGTCGAACCAGTAGAAGGAATCGAAGCAGGAGGTAATTTACTTGTTAAAGGACCAAATGTAATGAAAGGATATCTTCTCCATGGACAAGGATTTGTTCCTGCTGAAGAATGGTATAACACAGGAGACATCGTTGAAATTGATGAAAAAGGATTTATTTCCATTACCTCTCGTTTAAAACGTTTTGCTAAACTTGGCGGTGAAATGATTTCACTAAACCTTGTGGAACAATTAGCAATTGAATGTTTCGAATCAGAAGGATTTGCATCCGTAAATATTGCTGATCAACGAAAAGGTGAACGTATTGTTTTATTTACAACAAGTCAAGACAGTTCAAAAGAAAAGTTACGCGAGTATATTGTTAAAAATGGTCATTCAGCTCTTTTAATGCCATCTGAAATTGTGTTTCTTGATAAAATCCCTTTATTAGGAAGCGGGAAAACAGATTATGTTTCCTTAAAAAAATTAGTCGAAAAATAAAAAACACAAAAAGTCCGTAAATATTTACGGACTTTTTAACATATTTTAGGTATGTTAGTCGAATTTCTTTTATAGAATTGTATAAGGGAGGTTTTTTTAGATGAAGTTTGTTAAAAAGCCATTAAATGCACTTTATTTTACGCAATTTTTATCTGCTTTTTCCGATAACATGATTTATTTTATCGTTTTGTCCCTTGTTGTGAAAAATGAACTTGTTGAACAATCAAATGTCTCTAATTACATGGGAATGGTTCAATTAGGATTTCTTTTTGCCTATGTATTGCTAGCAGCATTTGTCGGTCCTTTAGCTGACAAACACGCTAAATCTCATATTTTATTATGTGGTAACGCGATAAAATCGCTCGGTATATTCCTTTTAATTTTAGATGTTAATCCTATTATTAGTTACGCCATCGTAGGTATAGGAGCTGTCATTTATTCTCCTGCCAAATACGGTATATTACCTGAATTAACAACAACGAAAGAAGAACTTCATCATGCCAACGCCAAACTCGAAGCCTTTACCATCCTTTCTATTTTACTTGGCGGCGTTATTGGAACACTACTTGCGAATTTCTCTATTCCAATTGCTATGACCATCACTTTTATTCTTTATCTTATTTCACTATTTGCTACACTTCTTATTCCAAAAATAAAAGGCGATCCGACAGTGTCGTATAAACGTTCCTTTATTGACTTTTTCCGCGATTTTAAAACATTACTTTCCATTCGAAAAAGCCGATTTTCTTTAGTTGGAACAGGTTCATTTTGGTTATCATCTGCTACACTTCGTGTTGCATTTCTTGCTTGGATTCCACTTGTTTTATCGTTTCAAGCAAATTCGATTTGGGTTTCAGGGTTAGTTGCTGTTACTGCTATAGGTATTGTGATCGGTTCATTTTTAACACCTAAAATTATACCTGTCCATCGTTTTTACAATGCCTATCGCTTTGGATTACTGCTGGTAGTGGTTATTTTTCTTCTTAACTTTGTTCCTACTACTCATACCTTGGCACTTTGTTTTACGATTTTTGTATTATTAGCTATCGGATTTATTGGTGGTGTATTTGTTGTTCCGATGAATACAGCCATACAAGAAGTAGGAAAAGAAACTGTTGGAAACGGAAGAACCATCGCGATTCAAAACTTTGTTAACAACTTAATGATGATTCTTGGAATTGTTTTTTACAATTACCTCACTAGCACTTCTGGTCATGGACTAGGATTATCTCATCCAATCGCTATCAATTTTATCGGAATCATCGTCTTGGTTTTTGTTTCATATCTAACAACCCAATTAAACTCATTAAAAAAAGGTGCGTAGAGCACCTTTTTTATTTTTCCATTTAAAGGGAATCGCTTCGCAAGGAGGAAAGCTTTAAAAGAAAGAGGTGATGAGATGTTAGAACTATTTACAAATCCGTTGTTTTGGTTTATTGCTGCTATTTTTTTATTAATTATTGAAAGTGTATTACCTGGAACCTTTTTCGCTGCGATTTTCGCTGTAGCAGCCGTTGTAACAGGAGGTGTTTCACTTTTTGTTTCAAACAGTTTACTCCTTGTACTGCTTTTTGTGATTCTTTCACTTGTTGGTATTTTTGTTGCTAAACCAATTCTAGAGAAACACTTTAAAGTAAACAAAGATGTTCGACTTTCCAACACAGACGTATTGAAAGGAAAAACAGGAAAAGTCATCAAAGAGATCCCTGAACACGAAAAAGGACGTGTAAAGGTAGGACATGAAGACTGGTCTGCTAAACACGTGACAGGAGAATCCATTAAAGAAGGCGAAACCATCATCGTTCGAAAAATTGAAGGAGCCACTTTACTTGTAGAAAAGTATGTTAATGAGGGGGAAGATAAATGATTATATTAATTGGAATTTTATTTGTTGTATTAGTTATTTTAGGTTTTTCCACAATCAAAATCGTGAAACAATCAACCGTAGGAATGGTTGAAAACTTAGGAAAATTTAATCGTCAGATTAATGCTGGATTTAATATCGTGATCCCATTTATCGAACGCGTTTCTACATATGTCGATTTACGTACACAAGTATTAGATTCTGAACCTCAACCTGTTATCACAAAAGATAACGTAGGGATGAGCATTGATACAGTTACATACTACCGTATCACAGATGCATTTAAATCTGTTTATGAGATTCAAGACTTAGAAAACGCCATTTTAAACATCACAGCTACGACACTTCGTGATGTCATTGGTGGACTTGAACTTGATGAAACTTATACATCTCGTGATCAAATTAATGCTCGTTTACGCCAAGAATTAGACGAAGCAACTGATGCATGGGGAGTTAAAATTGATCGTGTAGAAGTAAAAAATATTAATCCTCCAGCGGATATTCGTGAAGCAATGGAAAAACAAATGCGTGCAGAACGTGAAAAACGTGCACAAATTTTAGAAGCAGAAGGACGTAAAGAATCAGCAATCCGTCAAGCTGAAGGTCAAAAACAAGCACAAATTTTAAATGCTGACGCAGATAAAGAAGCGCAAATTCGTCGCGCTGAAGGGGAAGCTCAAGCAATTGAACGCGTAGCAATCGCACAAAAAGAACAAATCGCATTAATTTATAGTGCATTAAAAGAAGCAGATTTAGATGATAAAATCTTAGCGTATCAATCCATTAAAGCACTTGAGAAAATTGCTGAAAGTGACAATAAAATTCTTGTTCCTTATGAAGCATCTGCACTTATGGGAAGTTTCTCATCTATTAAAGATATCATGTCAGATAAGAAAAAATAAAAAATGCCTTCGGGCATTTTTTAATAAAAGGAGTGGCTACTATGAAGCTAAAAGATGTACAAGACTTTTTAAAAAAAATTACGCCAAAAGATAGCTATAAAGATTACTATGATCGAGATTTCCAATTCAAAGAAGTAATTATCCAAGGAAATCTTCAGCAAACATTAGAGCTTCATTTTTACGACGATGAAGACCAATCAACAAATTTTGAAGGTCTTGTCCCCGTTCAAAATTATGTTCGTTTTCAAGGGAAAAATTATTCCGTCAAAGAATGCGCTATTGACCTTATCTCATTTTGGTTTTATACAAAAGAAGACACAAAGCAACTCGTTGACAAAATTTATAACTTAATGAACACAGAAGAAATGGATATCTTTTCTGTCAATCATTACTATGGAAATTTTATTTCAGACGATTATTATTTATTCAAAAAAGGAAATGTCATGTATTCCTTGTCTTTAGGCGCTAATGATTAATAAAAAGGAGCCAAAGGTTCCTTTTTATTGTATAATAAATATGTATCATTCATTCTGTTATTAAAGGATGTTTTCTATGTTAAAGGACCAAAATAAACCACTTTTGTATTTACATGTTCGCCATTTTTATGAAATGACCAACGGTAAATATGGTATGTTGGATTGCAAAAGAGCACTCATTGAAAACATGGGCGATGTTGAAAAAGCAATTCAATATTTAGAAAAAAGAAAAAATAGCTTATTTAGAATTTAAAGGAGATGGATAAAATGAATGAAGTAATTAAACAAATTTTAGAACACAACTACGAAGATAAAACGATGAAAAAGCAAGTATTTATTGCACGTCGTTCCAAAAGCACACGCATCCAAAACAAAGCGTTCACAAAATTACTTTATACGTTTATGAAGGAAAAACCTGTTAAAATTGTGACAAAAGTAGCTTTAGATCGAAAAGGTAAATATATCGGAGTATTAGATCGAATTGAACCTGATACTGAAAGGATGATGAACCATGTTTAATTTTGAATTTAAGTGGTGGGAAGCTTTGTTGCTCGTTTTTCTCATGATTTTTTGGAATATTGTCGCATTTCCTTGTTTCCTACTTCAAAGAATGAGAATAAAAGCAAAACGTTATGCGAACTGGCTTAATAAAATCGGCGCAGATGAATTAACCATTTATGATATTTACGTATTCAAAGATTGATACTATAATCTTAAAAAGACATATCATTACGATATGTCTTTTTCGTTTTCATATGTTATAATAACGCTACAAATAGTAGCGTTAGGAAGGACGATTATATGAAAAAAGCAAATATCAACTTCAACACATTAAAAAAATTATTTGGCGCTTATACATCTCGTTACGGAAAAGGAATTACTGCCTATACGGAAGATTTTTTAACTGATTGCGAAATCCCTTTTCTTCGCGTTTCATTCCCATTAGACAAAGATATGTATTTCCCTAAAGGAAAAAATTATTATTATTACGTGCATCTTACTGATTGTATTGTTGTTATTCCTGACGATTTTAAACACTTCGGAAGTTTTACTATCATGGAAAAGATTCAGCAAGTCCAATCTTATGAGATAAAAGATTTGCGTTTGCAAAAACAAAAAAATGAACAATCGTTGATTTCAATTGATCTTTCCTTAACAGAATCTGGTTCCAACGATATTATCACACAAAAGAAAAAGGAAGCGGAACTGTTGTATGAAGAAGTAGAACGCATTCAACACATTTTGGACACGATTGAAAAGCAGCCATCTTTATATCCAAACGATGTTGTTCCATCTCTTCAAATTAAAAAAGCATTTTCTTCTACCTTTTATTTACCTTACGTGAAAAAGAAAGTAAACAATGACCTGATTCCAAATATGATAAAGACAAGGAATCTAGATCCAAATGAATTTTCATTAACACTTCTTTCCATTCATTTTGAAGTAGAGGAAAATAAAAATAAAAAAGATCTTTATTCATTCAACGGAACATTTAAACTTATAAACGCAAAAAGTAATCAAGCAGTTGTTTCAGACGTATTTCTTGGTTCTTTCCCTTTGTAAAATATGTGTAGTAAGGAGAACTTCAATGAAAAAACCATTTAAAATTATTCTTTATTCTGTATTAGGGCTCATTGGTATTGTTTTTTTGACGTTTTTGCCAGGTATTATTTTAGGATTATTTATGATTTCAGGCGGCTGCGATGATGAAGTGATTCAAACCGTTCCATTAGAAAAAGGGAAAATAGAACTCCATCGAGAGAATTGCGGCGCCATGTCAAGTTATGATTATGGTCTTTCGTTTACAGCTGAAAAAACAAAAGATAAACCTTTTAATGCTATTGAAATAAATTATGGAACTCCATCTTTTAAACTGGTGAAAGAAACAAAAGATAAAGTCATTATTTCTTATAGTCCTGGAATTGCCTTAGAAAAAACACATGTTAAATTGAATCAAAAAGATTTTTATTTCAAAAAAAGAAACATTAAAATCAATGCACCCAAAGAGTTTCTTTCTATGAAACGTTCACTAAAAGGATTAGATTTAACCTTTTATTCGAGTACCCTCGAATTATATAAACATCCTGAAAGCATAAAAAATCAATTAGGGATTTCAATAGATGATGAAGGAAACCCTCTTAAAGATTACGATCCTACTTGGTTTCGCATTGGATATTTCGATGCCCATGCAGACAAATTATCTTCAGATGTGTTTATCAACGTAAATGAAAAAAATTATCCTGTTTATATTGAGGTTGAATCCAAAAAGAAAACAGAAAAAATGAAAATTGCTTCTAGTTATCAAAATTTCGAACATATGATCTCTTTAATCAAAGAAACAGGATATGGAAAAGATTATTGTGATAATCCTGCTAAAGATAAAAAATTAGAAGAAAAACGAACAGAAATTTTAACTATTTTCAAACAAGAAAATCCAGACAGTTCTTCTCATCCTTGGGAAATCTTTATTCCAGAAAAATCTTACAAAATAAGTGAAGGATGCAAATTTTAAAAGAATCGATCATTGATCGATTCTTTTTTATAAGTTTAACTCCCACATCACCCGTTCTTGTTCATGTTTTGCAGGTACATTATTTATTATAATGACTTTTAGTTTTTTAAACATTTCTTCTTCCTCTTCTTCATACATTTGTTGATTCAACCACTCATCAAATTCGTATTCTTCAAATGGCTCTGTGGCAAATGCAACATAAACCACTTGTACATCTTGTATAACCTTATAATAGAGTTCTTCGTATTCTTTTGACAGTTCTATTGATTTTTCAACCACATTGGAAATAATATAATGCATTTCTTTCTGATCATAATCATCTTGAAAACAACTTACATATTCGATGAATTTACTCATCTTTCTCCACCCCTCATTTTTTCTCTCTTTTTTGTTTATTCTTTTTTAAAACTTTCCTTATTTTTTCCAAAATCATGGTAAAATAAGGAAGTAATCATATAAAAATTAAACAAAAAGGAGCATTTTTATGAATACACGAAAAACGTCGATTGAAAATTTAACTTTTGTTGGTCAATTAACCGATGAACTGCGAGATATGTTAGAAAATAGTACATATCTTAAATATGTTGGTTATTCTAGAAATTATGGATTTAGTCGATCTTATCAAGGAGTAAATGGAGGTTTTTTCGAATCAGGAAAAGAAAAATGCCGAATCGAATTTAATCCAAAAACAGCGGATTGCGAAGAAATAAAAAAATTCTTATCTCTTTTACACAATTCTCATCTAACTAGACTTGACGTAGGAATCGACTACGAAGGAATTGATTTATCAAACTACGGTTGGGATAGCATCGAATCTAGAAAAAAATATATGTGGTTTGATAGCGACGGAGCACTTGAAACACTATATATTGGTTCTTCTACAAGCGACCTTCGTTTTACTGTTTTTAATAAAATTTCTGAACAAGAAGACAAAGGGATTGAATTAGCACAAGGACATAATCCGATTCACTGGAAAGTGAAAGCACAAAGACGTTTTCGATCCAATCTTAATAATCAAAGCATGAGTGATTACTTACCCTATAATTTAATGGATATTTACTCTTATTCTAAACGTTTAGATTTAAGCAGCATTGAAAACACCAAAGAGAGATTAATAGTACGAGGTTTATTAGAAGATCCTAACGAATTTTCTCATTTAAATCCGAAAACAAGAACAAAATACAGAAAACTTATTAAACAACTTCGAAGAGAATCCAACGAATTACATGAATTAGAACCGCACGACATATATATAAAAGAACGCGACTTTCTAAAAGAAGATTTACATTATTTTGGTTTATATTAATACATGGCAAAAGAATTGATTTTTAATCAATTCTTTCTTTTTTATGGTAGAATAAGAAAAATTTCAATAGACAAAGGAGCGATTTTTAATGAAACGAAAGTCATTTTATAAATATGAAATCGGACAACGTCTCAAATCGAAAAACACAAAAGATCAAATTGAAATTCAAAACTTCTCTATGAAAGAAGGTCCTGGAGGGAAATACTTGTCTATCGAAGTAAAATCATTATCACCTAACGCTTTAGGCGAATACGATGAATACGAACTGACGGAATTTATATTGGAATCTTATTATGTTTCAATGGATAATTAAGAAAATAAAAAATAGGAAATTAGAATATAAAAATAATCGCTCATTGAGCGATTATTTTTGTTTGTTTTATTATCTTTTAATCTTTTTTGATATACTTTTTATCAAAAATGTTCCAGTTAGGTTTGTGATCTTCATCGACAATTTCAATTCCTTCACAAATTTCTTGTATTTCTTCTTTTGACATTCTTTCACACTTTCTTTGAACATTACGTTCTTCTTCTGTCCAAGTTCGTGTAAATACTTCTCCTACTTTTCTATTTTGTAATTTGTTTAAAAATGATTTTGTACATGAAACTTCATAACCAAATCTAATCGTTTTCTCTTCTTCATAATCGCTTGCGCGGAAACCATAAGGAAATACACCTTCAGGCAACAGTAAAATAGCTGATAAATATGTTTTGTCTGTTTTAACAAATGTTGTTTTTTTTCCTTTTCGTATATTCATCTCATAAAGATAACCTTCTGTCACGAAAATAGGAAATCCCGTTTTTATATCTTTATATCCATCCACAATTTTCTTTTCTCTATTATGATTGAATCCTTTAAACAATACTTTTTCCATCTTGTCCCCTTCTTTCTTTTCTTTTTTTTATTATAGCATAAGCAACAAAATTGGCGTGAAATATGATATAATTATTATTATAATCATCAAAAAGAAAGGATGAATAATCATGGGAATGGAGCCTAGAGCGTACTTAGTATATGGTTTTGAATTTGAATATGATTATAAAAAATATGAACATTTAATCGATGAAGAAGAAGATGAAGAATTTGGAGATTTGTTGTATGAGTTTTTAGAAAAACGAGGTATTTCTTATTGTAAAGGCGGATTAACAGGTCATTACGACGAAGAATTTGGCGTAATCGGTTTTGAAAAAAATCTAACATCATTTTCTTATGTGGCGTCTGTTAATCTTGATACGTTAAAATCATTTGAAGAACAAGCAAAAAAGAAATTTACACCTCAATTACTACAAGAAATATTGGACTTTTTAAAAATTGAAAAAACGCCTACGTTGAAAACCTATATTATCGCCAATTATAGTTAAACAAAAGAATGAGATGATTTCATCTCATTCTTTTTTTTATTTAAACTTTCTTCCATTATTTAAACAATAAGTTCTGGATTTTGATACATGTTACCGATTACTTCACCATGTTCAATATAAAGCAAATGCAGTCCCATTAAATTTTCCTTCCCTCTATACAGTTGAAACATTCCCCCGTAATAACGAACAACTAAATTTTCTGGTAATTTCACGCTAGTATCCATCGTAAATGAATTTACTTTTATAATATCTCCGTCGTAAATTTCTTTTCCTTTCCATTCTGATGGACTATATCCTTCTGCTGTCCATTTTTGTCGTTCTTCTTCTGTTAGCTGCTCCCATTTTGTTTGATCATGAACACCTGTATAAAACATAAAAGGACTATACATATCACTATCTTCATTATCATCTAATACCGTTAGTTCATTAAAATGAATTTTTAATTTTTCCCAACCAATCATCTCTTTTGATTTTTTCGCATATAATCGCGCTTTAATTTTTTTCATAATCTATTCATCCTTTCTTTGTTTAATTCCATTAAATTATAACACGACTTCTGATATTAGGTTGTAATACTAGTATCAAATATAAAAAAGGATGTATTTAGATGATTTTTTTAGCATGTTTGATGCTGAAACTGGGATTGTTATCATTAGGTTTCTCTACAGTAAAAGGAAAATATAGAGCAATACATGTTGTAAATTGCACATGTAATCTTGGCGGCGCAATTGTTATTTTCACACTATAATCGATAAAAGAAACGAGGAATAAAGATAAAAAGCTATATCATTGATATAGCTTTTTCTTTTATACAACTTGAATAGTTTTAAGAATATCTTTTTTTATCTCGTTCCAATTATAATAGTTAGATAGATCTTTCTCCCAATCATCTAAAACAACATCAAATTTCCGTTCCATATTAAAAGGATTTCCTTTTTTCGGAACATAACCTCTGAGTTCGCCTTCATTATCAAGATATAAAATAAATACCGTTGGAATTTCAACATCTCCACCCGCTGCAGCGCAGAGAAATTCAAGATTTCCGAGCTTTTGTTCTCCTAAAAAAGTATGCTGATTTTTCCACATTTCATGCGAATTATTTTCATGCGTATTATCTATCGATGATAAATCTTCTGAAACGTCTTGAAACAAAACTGGATGAGTTCGAATTAACGTTCCGCTTGAATAATGTTTTTTTTCTAGATCAAAAAAAGCACCAGGACCACATGAGTAAATATATTCTTTCAATTCATCAAGAGAAGTTGCTTTAACAGGAATTCTTGCTTTCTTCGGTCTCTTTGTTAATATCCTTTCATCAACATCTTCTAAAAAATAACTAACACTTTCAAAACAATAGTATTGTTTTATTTTTTCAACCAGTTGCTCCATACGATGTGGATAATAGCGATAATCATCTGAAATAAATTTTCTATTCTTTATAATTCCTTTTTCCGTCAATATTTCTTCCATTTCTTTATCTTCTACTCCCCAAAACGAAATATATCCCGAAGTACGAAACAACTTTGGACTCTTTCCATCTGAAAGAAGCGTTTGATGAAATAGCTGTATTTCTTCTTTTTTATTATCACTTGGCTTTTCTGTCGTTTTCGCTCGTTTTTTTAAGGCTTTTTTTAATTTATTTTTTTTCATTTTCCCATCTCCTTATTATCCATTTTATTTATATTTTAACATGCCTTTTCCAATTCTTGTGGTAAAATGAAATAGAAAACAAAATTTATTGAAAAGGAATGAGTGAAATGAGTCAAACGTTGCGAGAAAAATTAAATTTTATCAGCGTATTTGTTTTATTTATTGCATTTGTTTACATGCTAATAGCGGTTAATGGAATTTTCTTTAAAATTATGGCGATCATTGGCATCATTAGATTTGGTGACAAATTATTTAATCAAATTTTTAAATTAGAAAAAAATTAGATGACAATACGCATAATAAAAAGAACTGACATTGTCAGTTCTTTTTATTATGCGTAAAAATTTCCTAATTCATCCCACGGAAACTTATTAAAAACATCAAATAACGTTTCTCCTGGTAGAGCAATCTTTTCGTATTCTAAACCATCTGTTTTTTTAATTTTATAACGATCAATATTAAAACCTTTACCATTACCGTTATATCTGATTGTTCCCATTGGCTTTATTTCATATATGCCTTTTCCGTTAGTCATTCTAAGTGTAGGTATTTTAACAATACCACTACCTAATACAGAAACACTTTTTATTTTTAATTGACTAAGAAAATGATAATTTATTTCTTCTTCCAAAATTAATTTCAAACGGTGATGTTCGATATGTTCTTTCCATTTCTTTTGCCACATATCTAATTTTAGTTTTGCTTTCATACTATAAATTAAAGAACAAAGCAGTTCATAACTTTCTCGAATTCCGCTTTTTTGATCAAGATATACATCATACTCTATTTTACGATTTGTTATATCATCAGCAGGTATTTTTTGTTTGTTTAACTGTTGTTTTATTTCGTTTACATCACTTTCTTCTGTCATCGCTATTATTTCTACGCCATGCTCTTTTAATTCATGAAGTTTTTTAGATATGATTTTAAATTTTTCATTTAACATTGTTTTTACATCATACGCAATAATTATTTTTTTTCTATCTCTCCATTTATCCATGATATCCACTTGTAAATCTCTTGTAATAACATCCCATTCCATTTTTATCTTCCTTCTTTCTTTTAGAAGTTTCTACGAAACTTCTGTTATTTGTATAAATTATATCATAAAACGAACCATTCTTTTTATATTCGCTTATAATAGATACTATAAATAACAAATCAACCATTACTGGAGGAATGAATTTGAAGAATTCTATCACTAACGAAAAAATAATTATCCGAAGAAAAGCAAAACGAATTAAATAAATATAATTACGACAATGCAAATAATTAAAGAAAAGAACCGATAACTATCGGTTCTTTTTGTTTAGGACACTAGTTCATTAATATCTTTGTTATATTTTTTCATAAAATCTACCGCTTTTTTATGCGTTCCTACAACATCTCGTTCATCACAATTCCAAAACGAATATCCTTCAACTAGATAGGAAGCCATTTCTTCTTCTGTCACTTCTTCTTTTTCATAAAATTCCATTGTTTCTTCTTTAATTTCCTCTAACGAAGCGTCAACATCATCACCGCTGAACCAAAGCGAAAACTTTACATCTTGCCAACCTACAAAGTATTCACCACTTTCTGGACTTAATGACCAACGAAGCGCTTCATAATGTTGATCACCTAATTTTTTTAGCCATAGCTCTTGATTGATTTTTTTCCATTCCATCTTTTATTCCTCACTTTCCTTTATAGTTCTTTTACGTTTTCCATTTTAGCATTTATTTTGTTTTATGGTGAAATAAATAATAAACAATCTTTCTTTATTTGTTCAATAATCAACAAATGAGCGTTTTTTAACTATTTTTGCCTATAGGAAAACGTTTACACTTTATGTATGCTTATATAAGTACATATTTTTATTTATCAGGAGATGAATTATTATCATGAACAAACAGGAAAGCAAGTACAGATGGATTGTCTTTAGCACTCTTTTATTTGCATTTTTTCTTATTATCAACCAACGCACAGCGCCTGGACTTATTACCAGTCAATTAATGAACGATTTCCACGTTTCCGCTGCTACAATAGGATTGATGACAAGCGTCCAATTTTTCGCTTATGCAGGGCTTCAATTTCCAATGGGTTTATTATCTGATCGATATGGTCCTAATCGATTTTTGATTATCGGAACATTAATTGACGGTCTAGGAAATATTTTGTTTAGTCTTGCACCCAACGAACATGTTTTAATTTTCTCTCGTTTTTTAGTAGGAATTGGCGATGCCATGATTTGGATCAATTTAGTTTCCATCTTAAGTCGATGGTTTAAAGCCAATGAATTTGTCAAATTGCTCGGCATTGCAGGAATGGTTGCAAGTCTTGGCTCTTTATCCGCTACTGTCCCTTTATCTCTTTGGATTTCTTTTTCTGGTTGGAAAGTTCCTTTTTTCAGTATTTCTATTATGTTAGTTGCTACCTCTTATCTTCTTTATGTTGTTTTAGTTTCAAAGCCAAAGAAATTGTTTAAAGAGAACTCTGTTGAAAATGAACATTCTTCAAAAGAAAGAAAAAGTTTTATCGCTACACTTAAAGAAATCATCACAACACGTCAAGCATGGGCAACCTTTCTTTGTCATTTCGGTATTGTTGGAACGTATGTAGGGTTTATCGGTTCATGGGGTGTTCCCTATGGCATGCATGTATTTGAAATGACGCGATCCGAAGCAAGTTCCCTCATTATGTATGGTCTTTTTGGTTCGATGATTGGAAGTCCAGTTGTTAGTTGGATTACGAGTAAACTCGGTTCCATTAAAAAGATATACATTAGTATTTATCTTCTTTTCATTTTAGGATGGATTATCTTATTTTTATCAGGGTTGAAGCCTTCTTTCACTTTTGTGGTTATTTTATTTTTTATGATTGGATTTGCTCAAGGTGGAAGTAATTTAACATTTGCCATTATACGAAATTCTTTTCCTGCAGAAAAAGTGGGAAGCATCTCTGGTTTTTCCAATACAGGCGGCTTTTTAAGTGCTGTTTTATTACCTATTTTATTTGGAAATATACTAGATTTATTTCAAGATTCTTCGAATCTTGGTTATCATTATGGTTTTATGATTCCTATACTCTTTTCCCTTATTGGCTTAATAGGCATTACATTAGTGAAAGAAAAAAAGAACTGAATTTCTTCAGTTCTTTTTAATTTAGAAATGACCTGCCATGGTATAATAAAAGTAAATAACAGAGAAGAGGCGCTAATAATGAAATCAAAAAGAAAGAAACACCTGGAAAAATTTCATAAAGAATCTGAACATCACTATTATTCTGTACCAAAAGAAATCATTGAACGTATTCATGCTGTTATTCAAGATGAATTCGAAGATCATTCAGAACCTCCAACGAAGATCGATGTATATGTCCATGATTCTTTTAACGGTAATATTATTCATGTTAAGGTTGATGGAGGCGCTATTGAAGATTCCGTTAATAGCCCTAATTACTATGGAGATTCGATAGCAGAAAGTCTTTTAAGCGAACTACCAGAAATTGAATTAGTTGGATTTGACGTGCAGTATCAAGTTAAGTTGCGATTTAAATTACGATAAGCGAAAGAAGGGGTAAACGTGCAAAAATACTTTTCAAAAGACGAATACAATTCTCTTATCGAAGAAACAAACGTTGGATTTGTTCATTATTTTGATTATTCTTTGCACCATTTAAAAACGATTGATGAAATCTCTCATCTATCTTTCGATGAATTTCTTCCTTACATGGAAAAAATAAAATTATTGGTTAAACAAAGTTTTGAACATGAATGGGTTCTTTTTTCTGCTCATTATCACAGCTTTCAAGAATTTGTTTATAAATACAAACAAGCGTTTGAAATTGAAAAAGTTGTTAACGTGGCACATGTAGATTCTACATTGGGTGTCAAAATCATAACAAAATCGAATTGCACTCGTATTATCTATTATTCCTTTGAAAATGGAGAGTGGATACCAACTATTTCGCCAAATTATTCTCAAGAGTTTTCTGAAAAACTGAGAAATCTTGGATTACAAGTTTTGAATCATCCAAAAGTAAAACTTAAAAAGCTTTTCGCTATGAAATAAAAAAAGATCCGATTATATCGGATCTTTTTCTTTATATTATCTAATTAATAACTTTTTTATTTTCTCTTTTCTTTATTTTTTCAATCATTTTTTCTCCTTTTTTTCTCGCTTTTTCTTCAACATTTCTAAATGCAAATACCGTCCTTGTATATCCTATTCTACAACCTGGTGAGTAATCTTTAAGTTTTTCATGATATGTTTCCCTTGTAACAATAAAATCCACAAAAAATCTTCCTGTTGATTCGATAACGATATTATATCTGAATTTTTTTTCTGCGATATTATTCATATCTCCATCCCCTTTTTTCAATCCTTTAACTCATTGCTTTCTTTTACAATTTGAGCGTGAATGTTTTTATGTTTTTTTAGATAATTTTTCGGTTGCAAAATGAATTGATGCACATTTTCCGTTAAAATATAATGTTTTTTCTTATATTTTTCTCCTAGACCCATTTTCTTTAACGCTTTGTAAGGCAAATACGTGACCCATTCAAATAATTTAAACGGCAACACTACACAAATCATGACAATCATTCGAAACCACATTGGCAAAAAACTAGGAATCATATTTATTCACTTTCCTTTCTTTTATTATACTTACATTATACTACGTAAAGATGCAAAATATAAAAAAGAAACGAATAAATTCGATTCTTTTTGTTTTTCTGCTTACATGATACAATAAAAATATCATACATAACAGGAGTTGAATACGTTGCATATTCATAAAAAAATAGCTCATTGCGACGCCAGTTTCGATGAAGAAAATAAAACAGCTATTATTGGTTTTATTCTTTATGATGAAGAGGGCGCTCTTTTATCCAAAAAATCCATTGGTCATAAAGGAATTCTTAACTCTTTTCACGCAGAATTACTTGGAATAGAAACAGCACTAAGAATTTTCAAAAACCAACATTATTATGAATGCTGCTTAATAACGGATGTTAAACACATTGTAACAAAAGTGAACGAAGGAGGGAAAATAAAAGGAAAAGTAGAATACCGTGCATTTTACAATGACTATGTGAAAAAACTAAGAAAAATGAAAAACGAAATGAAATGCGAATTAATGTGGGTGAATCGAAAAAAGAACAAAGAAGCCGATAAGTTAACAAAAAAGAACTGAATAATTTCAGTTCTTTTTTTCAACTCCTGTTCCATTACATGCACCACAAGGCGGACTTCCAAATGTATCGTAAACACCACTTCCACCACACGCAACACATGTTTTTTCATCTTGGTTTTCTTCTTTTTCATTTTTTTCTTTCAACAAAGCTATGCTTTGTTTCAAAAGCATTCGCAAATTCGCTTTATTATATTTTGGATCCAATAATATTTCTTCTAACTCATCTTTACTTAATCTCATCAAATCATGTACTGTTTCCAATAATTTCGTCATCCTTAAAACCTCACTTTTTTAATTATCATGTCTATTTTATATTAACACAATTTTTACCAAATTATTTTTTATTCTGTATAATATATTTTATAATAATTACAGAAAGGAACGATAGAAATGGACAAAACAATGGACGAATATTTTAAGAGAAAATGGGATTTAAAAAGTGAAGATGAAAAAAATTATATTAAAAATAAAGAAAAATTAAGAATACAACACGGTAATGACAAAGAAAAATATGTAGATATAACCTTACCCATAAATTCAGAAGAATTGTTTGATTTATGGGGTGACATTTTAGGAAGAGACAAAGAAGGTAATATACTTAATGCTGTACCTACTTCTCTTTATTATATAAACTCTACACATTTCGTCAGAGAACTACATTTTGAAAACCTTCTTTCCATCTGGTATCATAAAATAAAAGAACCCCCTTATCGATATGGGAAGAATCCAGATGTAACTTGGAAAAATGGAGAAATCTATAAAAAAAATTATAAATAAGATATTCAATTGAATATAAAAAAGAACTGATAAAATTCAGTTCTTTTTTATATTCATTTTAGATACAATATACTTAGCATCATACCCTACACCTTGTAACAAAGCTGAACCTCTTCGATATTGCCAAGGTAATCCGATAAAATATAATCCTTCAACCGTCGATACCCCTCTATTATGAATAACCTTTCCTTTATTATCTAATACATCTTTTATTTGTAACCAAGGAAACTCTGTTTTAAAACCCGTAGCCCATATAATATTATTCACTTGAAGTGTTGTACCATCTCCAAAAATTAATTGATTCTTTTCTATCCCAACTACTCTTTTTTTGATGTTTACTTCTTTTTTCTTAATCGCTTGTTTTAGTTCAAAACCGAATATAGGATCACCTTTTTTTTGAATAACTTTGCCAAGCAAGGAATTGTTAGATGCTTGTAAAATTCCCAACTTTCCAAACCACCAAAAAATACTTTTACCAAAAATGTTTAATGGCAAATAATTTATTTTGTTACTCACAGCTAAATATGTTTCTTTCACTTTAGACAATTCGACCGCTATCTGCGCACCACTATTTCCTCCGCCTACTACTAACACATTCCCTTCCACTAATTGATCTGGATTTTTATAAGACGAAGAATGAAGTTGATGAATCGTATTTGGTAATTGTTTAGAAAACTCAGGGATATTTGGCGTTTGAAATGGACCTGTTGCTACAATTACATTTTGAGCTTTATACTCATTTTTATTTGTTTTAACAAGAAAGTAATTTCCCACTTTCGAAACATGTTCAATTTTTTCATTTAACTGTACAGGTAATTGAAATTTTTCTACGTATTCTTTTAGATATTTTACAACTTCATCTTTAACAGGTAATCCTTGTTGATCGCCTGTCAGCGGAAGCCCAGGTAGTGAACTGTACATACGAGGAGTAAATAAAACCAGCGAATCATATCTTTCTTTCCACGCTTCACCTATTTCATTACATTTATCTATTACGATAAATTTCTTATTTGCTTTTTTTAAATAATAACTGCTTGCAAGACCTGCTTGTCCAGCTCCAATCACAATTGTATCGTACATTTTTCTCCCTCCATTGTTAGATTATATGTTTTTATATATTTATTTACTATAAAGTATTTACCAATTTTTTTCCATTACCTTATCGAAATTTCAAAAAAATATCGATGAATAAATGAAACTAAACTACCATAATGAAAGAAAAAGGATAGCAATTGCTATCCTTTTTTTATTTTTTATCTAGGAAACCTTTTAATGGTTTTTGAAGTATGTCAACAACAGCAATAACGATACTTGTTGCTAAAATACTCATCAAACTTATGGATATAGGACCTGCCGAATCATCTCCTGAAATACTAGAAATCACCTTTAAACTTATTATCATTAACACAATAAAGATAATGGCTATATAAGCACATTTTTTTATCATCTTTAAAGATGTAAGAGATGATTCCGAGAAAGCGTTGTTCCTTTCGATAAAGGTTAATAGTTTATATACATGAAACAACCCAAAAGAAAATGTAATACAGATTCCATATACACATACTAAAAGAGGATATAGCGAGTAATCTCCTCCTGGATGTGCTTTTACATCTCTAATGGTTAACACAGGAATCCAATAAATACACAAAGTAAGCACTGCAATTCCAACCAGAAAAATAATTACCTTTAAGAAAATAGCTGAACCTTTTTTTTCATTCATTTAAAACACCTCACTTATTTAACAATAACCCAACTTTATCAAATTTTTTATTGTTTTACAATAAAAAATTATTGTTATTTTTAAAAACAAGTTTACCGAAAAAGAATTAATATATTTTGCAATTTTATTTAATAATTCATTATAATTAATTTATTAAGTAAAGTTATTAGAAAAGGAGAATGTATGATGCCAGAAAGAATGTCAGAGTATTTGTTTATCAATAAACATAATTTGAAATTTCCTCAAACAACAGAAAAAATAACTACACAGCTAAAACCATTGATTCAAAACGGAGAAGAATTTCTAATGTTGTCTATCCTTTTTGACGATGAGGAAGATAAATAAGATAAAAATATGTTATCATAAGAAAAAAAGAAAGGTCTGAGAATTTATGATAAAAATTATTTGTCCTAATTGCAAAAGCGATAATGTAAGAACAAATGAAGAAGATGTTAATTTGAACATGTTACATTTTAGCTGCAATGAATTAGGTTGTTTAAATAATAAAAGTTTTACCTTTACAGTTGATCGGGATTCCATTTAACAAATCAAATCGTTAAAGAAGAAAAAAATATAGAAATAATGTTTTATTTTTTATATGAAAAGAAATATATGATAAAATTATGTAGATTTAAAATATTTCCAAAATAAGAAGGAGTGGGAAATTTGAAAATAGAAATTAGCCAATACACGACTATAAATGATATCCAGAAAGCGGTTGAAGAATTCGACGGTACTCTCACAGACTACCTAGAGCTCCAATTAAAACATATAAGAGAAAGTGGTCATTTGTCAGTTTTACAACAATCAATGGGAGAAAGCGGTTTTACTTTAGTTTTATCAGATAATACAAATCATCACTTTAAAAAGATCATTTGCAAAGCAAAAATTATTTCATAATTCGAAAATATCATCATTTTAAGAACCTTATGGGTTCTTTTTTTATTTTGTTATTTTTAAAATAAATAAACATAATTATGCTAAAATGAATAGGAAATTAAAATATAAAAACATAATATCAACCAGGAGGAATAAATATGTTTGATAAATACCTTGCAAAAAATTTTAAGTTATCTGCAATTGATCAAGATATGATAAATTTAGCTTTACAATATGGCATATCAAATACAAAGCCGATCGATTATTACGGTATTAATGGTTTAGTTAAACCTTCGTTTAATGGATTATACACAGGCGCCTATCAATATGGAGATAATGACAATTTTGTAGGAATTTGTTTTAGTGTTAGAATTGATAGAGATCATGTGGACGATTCCGATATTATGATAACGAGAGGTATCATCGTAAAAGATAATGAAATTGTAGTAAAACAAGATTGGAAACAAATAAAAAAATAAAAAAAGAAAGGAATATTATTATATGCCTAAATCATCACCTAAAGAAAAAATAGAACAATACTTTTTGAAAAAAGAGCGCTTTGTAAAATGCATAGGAAAAGATATAGTTGAATTCAGTGAATATGCTTGCAAAGGAAGGAAAATAAAATTAGGATTGGTTGTCGAGGATGAAGAAATTCTTACAATTTCGTTTGGAAACTACAAAATAGGAACAAAAATATTCAATCATATCGTTGATTATTATGAAGAATATGCAAAGGAAAAAGAATATCAACAAATTGAATTTAGAGATGATCGATTATCGATTCTCCAAGTTTTATTAAACAAAGGATATTTACCAACTGAACATGTGGAATTTTGGAAGAAAAAGATACTAAAATAAGAAATGGAAAATCAAAAAAAACGAACAGATCTGTTCGTTTTTTTATTTTATCGAAAATAGGTAAATAGAAAAATAAGTAAAACCCTAATAAATAGAGGTGATTATATTGAAAGAGATAAAATTATTCAATCCCAATCAAGAAGAATTTGATAAAATGTGCGAAGAAATAAATATACATTCTTTAACCATCGGCAACTGTAAAATTAAGGATTACTCTAAAATATCAAATCTGAAAGAATTGATCAAATTTGAAATAATATCAAGTAAAAATTTTAAATTTGATTTTTTTTCAAAATTAACTAAAATAGAAAAGCTAAAGATAAAAAATATGCCAGAGTTAGAGGATATAACAAGTTTAAAATACTTAGTTAATTTGAAAGAATTAGAAATAGATACACCTCCAAGTTGGGACACATCAGGCAAAACTTTATTATTAAATAACTTGGATGTTTTATCATTACTAACAAAACTAGAAAGAATAAGGTTAATGAAAGTAACTGTTAAAGAAAATGGGCTAAAAGGATTAATTCCCTTAAAAAATTTAAAGGTCTTTGAGACAGATAATACTTTCGAAATGGAAGAATTCACACTATTAGCAAAAAACCTTCCTAATACAAAATGTTTATTTTTTGAACCTTCGCATGAAGTATGTTATGTAAAGTGTAAAAAATGTGGTAATAATAAACACAAATTAACATTAAAGGGAAATCGTTTTTTATGTCCGAATTGCCAAGAAAAAAAATTAGAAGAATATAAACAAAAATTTTATCAAATAAAAAATAAATAAACTTATTAATTTAGTATTCGATTAAAAAAAGCAAACGAGTAGTTGCTTTTTTTGAACTTATTTTTATTTTAAATCATTATAAATAGCATCATATTTTCCCTTATAATCTATATTATAAAAATAATCCTTATCATGATCACAATAAAACATAATAAAATCTTTTGTTTTATCTAATATGTGTGTTTCTTTTTCTAATTTTTCAGTTACACGTAATCCTATTTTAATAATTTCTTCATCAAAAATTTCATTTTTTACCGCTATTTCTTCCTCTAATTTTGGTAAATCCCATCCGTTATAAATCGCGTCGTGAATGGCAGAAAGCCAATTAGCTTCATCAGGAATATCTTCATTCATATACATGTATTCAAAATCACCAGATGCATAAACCAATTGTTCATCTTCTTTTCCATAATATTCATAAGCCTTTTTTAAACCATTGAGGGACAGCGCCCGCACCCTCGTGACTTTAGTCGTGAGTTAGGGCGCCTTTTTTATATATGAAAGTGTTAAAACATTAAAAATAAAGAATATGTAAAAAAATAAATAATTGTATAAGTTGAATACATATTGTTTTAAAAAAATACATATGATAAAATATAGAAAAAA
>Ga0268252_1000596_pt1 | contig 22932 bp, 22 predicted proteins | sample AgamicMgSfrz_FD_200244 | JGI IMG/M metagenome (GOLD analysis project Ga0268252, IMG submission 200244) | Agave microbial communities from Guanajuato, Mexico - Mg.Sf.rz (v2) (version 3) | ecosystem: Host-associated > Plants > Phyllosphere > Phylloplane/Leaf | place: Guanajuato, Mexico | collected... | reverse complement strand
TTATCCATTCCATTTTTCAGATGGTGATAATTTAACATCAGATAATGCTAGATGTGTAAAACTTGTTGAAGAGCTAATGAAGAAGTGTAATATGTTTGGGTATGGGGAAGTGAATCAGTATAACCGTTCATCATCTACCCTTTTTTCTGTTTATAAAAACATTGAGGATGAGAAGTTTAGGTATTATATATTGAAGGAGAAGAAGGATGTTTTTAGTTGTTTAAAAACTTTTTTTACAAAAGAAAATTAATCGTATACTTTGTTTTATTAAACAGTTCTTCTAAATCGGTATTTTCAGTGTTCAAATCCAGAAGAACTGTTATTATTTTGAAGTATTGTTGTTATATAGAACTTATTAAGGAATCATAAGATAATGTATAGTCGATCAATCAACTGTTATAGACCTTCATGTAACCTTTGAATGTTTAAAAGTTAATGATTTTCCCCCCAATTTTAAAAGATAAAGGAATTAGTAAGAATAAGATAATATTAACAACTACAGTTCCTATGAGGAAATTTATTAATGTAATAGTATTTGAAGTAAAACCATTTTCTATAATTAATATATTTGTAGGAATAATAACAATGATTCCTGTTAACAATCCTGGTGAATAGCAACGTTCGACAATAGTTGAGATTAAATGAGGAAAGATAATATTGATAATCATAGAACTTAAAAAGCCGAAATAAGTATATTTAAATATGAAATTTGAAGGATAAAAAATATATAAAATTGTAACTAAATATGCTAATGAAGTAACTACAAACAGACCAAACAGGAAATCATCGTGCTGGATAGATTTATGTATTCGTATTTTGTTAGTTTTTAAAGACCTTCTAGATAACCATATAGCTTCCTCTATATTGTGTATGCTAATAGCAAATAGGAATAGAATTATAATTGATTTATGCATATCCTGCCCTCCAATTGAAAATTTAATTATTAGAGATTGGTATTAGAAGTTTTTAATATTATTTCATAATATTAAAAATATGTAGTTGATAATTTTATTATAAATTAGTCCAATAAAAAATAAAGGTTCAATAATTGCTAAAAAGTCTAATTATGAACATTAGATGGATAAATGTTCATAATTTTTTGTATTTAAATAAATTTTATGAAAAGGATAATTTTTCTATATTAGTATTATTTCTTGTGATTGTTGGTAAAAGAATATCAATCTATAAATATAAATGTCTCCCTTGAAAAATCTAATTATAAAAAATATTAATAAATCTTTCGTTTTATTAATAGAATTCAATCAGTTATATAATATTGCATCGGATTTCCACGAAAAAACCAATTTGTATCATATATGCTTATGAACTTTTAAAAATTACTTTATTTGACAATGGAAAAAAAAGGTGTACAATTACTTTCGAAAAGTCTAATTATGAACAATAATTAAAAAAGTGTTTATATTTTTTAAAAAAGGCAGTTATATTTATGCGTATTAAGTTTTCAAAGGAGTAAATGTTAGATTCTCTCCTAAAAAACTAATTTATTCAATAAATGTTTATAAAAATAAAAAATTACTTTATTTGACAATGGAAAAAAAAGGTGTAAAATTACTTTTGGAAAGTTTAGATATGAACATTAGCAAAGAAAATGTTTATATTTTTTTATCAAGAAAATATATTTATCCAATTTTATATTTAAATTTAGTTAATATTACACTTGGTTTAATAATGAGTACGATATATGTTTAGAATACAAGTTTTTTAAGGGAACATATTTTCAAGATTATGATATAACCGGCATTAAAAGAATTGAGTTAAGGCAATGGGCAAAAGATTAATCTGTATTGTCGTGATAATTAAATCTGCACAACCTATAGGGTTAAATAGATATTTGGTGTGGAACTCTGAATAGAGTGTTAATTTTTATTACGCTGGTTTTTAGGAGAATTAAAGTAAAAGCGATATTGATATGTAATCAAATTATCCATTATAAATCCGATAAATTATATATAATGATCGACTGGGATTTAGAGGTATAAAAAATTAAGTTGACATTAAAGGAGGTGAAAAATTTTCATAATGGACAAATGTCCATTATATAGGATTTGTTAATTTTTTTTGAAGAGAGGAATGGTATTAGGTGGGGAAATGTGGAATCGTGAGTTATGGAGTAAAAGTACCTATTCGTAGAATGAAAATAGAGCAGGTTATTGATGTTTGGAAAAATAATGATATAAATATTTTAAAGAAAATTCTTAATGTGGATGAGAGAGCTGTTCTCAATTCTGATGAGGATGTTATAACCCTAGGATTAGAATCAGCAATTAAGTGTATTGAAAATTCGGTAATTAAAAATAATGATTTAGAGGCAATTTATTTAGGAACATCAACAAACCCTGATCTTTCGAGAGCGAGTGCTGCAACAATTCTTGAGATGATAGGTAATAATCATTATGCTATGTGCTCGGATATACAGTTCTCTGGAAAATCTGGAACTTCTGCTCTACAAATTGGATATGGGCTGGCTAAATCGGGTTTAGCAAATAATATTATGGTAATTGGTTCAGATACAGTAAATAGACACATTCCTCCAGGGGATCAAAGAGAACCTTATGCAGGAGCAGGAGCAGCCTCTTTATTAATAGGGAGAGAAAATGTAATTGCTGAAATTGAAGGGATAGCTTCGTATACATCGGACTTTCCTGATGATATTCGGCCGGAAGACGAACGATATATCCGTTCTGGCATGCCTCTAAATAGGGATAAACTTTCATATGGCTTAATAAAACATTCAGTAAAAGCAGCCAATAAGCTTTTCGAACTGGAGCATACAACAGTAAATGATTATAAATATGGGGTTTTTCAACAGATTAATGGCGCAAGTGCTTATGTAGTAGGTACTGCACTGGGGTTTGAAAAAGATCAAATTACTCCATCTATCTTTGCTAATAAAATTGGAGATACAGGAGCAGCCTCACCATTAATAGGATTGGCAAAAATACTAGACGTTGCGGAACCAAACGATAAAATTTTAGTTGTAGGTTATGGCGGAGGAGCAGGAGCAGATGCTATTAGCCTAAAAGTGACAGATTACATAAAAGAATTCCAAAAAAATACAATGCCTGTAGAATATGAAGTGAATAAAGATAACATATATGTAGACTATGCTAGTGCTGTTAAGTATGAATATAAATATATTAGACCAGAAGTTTCTTTCAATACATATCTTTAATAAAAATAAGAAAGAGGTTAAGTGCTTATGAATAATAGTGTGGCCATTATAGGAATGGGAGCTACCAAAAACCCTGGTTTAAATATGGTTGATAAAACATTCAAAGAACTAGTGGTTGAAGCTAGTTATGAGGCGATTGCTAATGCAAAGATAGATCCATTATTAATTGATGGAGCAACTTTTTCATTTACTGGAGAGGGAGAGATAGGACATGGTGGTACAGGAGCCACTTTAGTAGATGCTCTTGGGTTAGCTCCTATCCCATGTTTTCTAAATACTGCGAATTGTTCAAGTGGTTCAGTTTCTGTCGTTGAAGGATACAACATGATTTTATCAGGTCAGTATGAAGCTGTGTTAGTATGTGGGTTTGATAAGCAAACTGATATTATTCCTTTTGAAAACTATATGCTAATGAGTACAGATGTTATGTATGACTATAATTTGGGGATTTCACATATAGACGCTTTTATGCTAGCGGATGAGTATTTTAAAGAAAATAAAGTTTCTACACAGGATGCGCAAAATAGTTTGCTCCATTTTGCACAATTGATGCGTAAAAATGCATATCATAATCCTATTGCAACCTTGTATAGAAACCCAATGCCTCCAGTAGAAATTTTGAATGAAATGCCTTTTAATGGGAATATCCTTATCCCAGGAGAAGGAGCAGCGGCTATAATTTTAGCTTCAGAAGAATTTGCAAATAAATATTGTGAAAATCCTGTATTTATCAAAGGCGTAGGTTTTTCTAGCAGTTCGCATTATTTTGGACATCAATATCACCCTGAATTAATTCAAGATAAGGAAGCAGAAAAGCCCCCAAAAACCAATATGGCAAGTGGGTACTCACTTGCTTTGGCTTGTAAGAAGGCCTATGCATCAGCAAACATAAAACCGGAAGATATAGATGTTTTGGGACTTTATGACATGGGGGTTAACCCATTTATTTCTTTAGAAGCCGCTGGTATTTGTGAAAAAGGAACAGCTTATAAATATATTTTGGATGGTAACATTGATCCTGATGGTAAATGTCCTGTTAATGTTGATGGTGGAAACATTGGTAGAGGACATGTTGCTGGCGCAGGTGGTATATATCAAGTAATTGAAATTGCAAAACAACTTCAGGGTCAAGCAATGGGAATACAGTTGAATAATGAATGTAAGTATGGTATGTCGACGGTAATTGGTGGATATTATGCTACTGCAGTATCAATAATTATTGGCGCAGAAAAATAGGGGAGAGATAATATATGTCACAACAATATCCAGAACAAATTCCTAATCCCATGGTAGCTTCTACTTATAGAGAATGGAGAGAACAAGGAGGAAAGTACAGACTTGAAGGGAGTGTTTGCGAAAAATGTGGGGCTCAGTTTTTTCCAAGAAGAAGAGTATGTGCTAATTGCCATTCTTTAGAGTTAGAATCGTATCAATTTAATCATACTGGCACTATTCAAAATGTAATAAACAGTGGCATACCCCAGGTAGCGGTTATGGGTTATGGAGAAAACTCGCCTAGATATATAGCTTCTATTAAATTGCTAGATGGTCCAGTTATAATAGGAGAAATAATTGATGTGTTTGATACTTCTAAATTAAAAGTGGGAGCAAAAGTTAAAATGGTCGTAAGAAAGCAGGCTCGATCTACAAATTTGAATTGGAATTACGCATATAAATTTAAATTATTATAAAGTTAAACTAAGGTATAATTTCGCTTTGTTTATTAGGATGGGGGAATTTAAATCTTATCAATATCATCTATACGCAGTAATTTGAATCCGGATAAAATTATAAATGAAAAGGAATATTTAGAATATGAAAGACTTAGCGATAAGAAAAAGAACGAATTCTTGACCAGTCGCTATCTTATTAAACGAATGATTTGTAAAAAATATACTAACTGTAGACTTCAAGAAATAACGATTTCTCATAATTATTTGCGAGCTCCATTCCTAGAGAATATTTCTAGTGTTGAAGTTTCGATTTCTCACTCGGGTGAATTAGTATTTGTAGCATGTTTTGAAAATAAACAGCCTTTAGGTATTGATATTCAAGTCATTGAAAAGAATTTAACTTTAAATGGCATATTAGAGCATGAAAATAAAGTTTTTGAATTAAATAGAGAGCTTAAGTACATGATGGCTAGTGTAAAAGAGTCATTAGGAAAAGTCCTAAAAATAGGATTGTTAGCTAATAAAGATATATATACTATAAGAAACTTTAGCATTAAAGAGATTGAGGGTGTTAGAGTATATGAATTTCAATTTGATAACTTTAAATTTTATAAAGGGTATGCTCTAAAAATAATTCCAGGTTATGTTATGAGCTTTGTAACAATTGATTCCAGCGAAATCTTAATTAATATTATAAGGGAACTAAAGTATATTATATCTGAAAATCAATTTATAGTAAAAGAAAGGTGTTTGGATGATATACCCACTAAATGAATTTCAAAAAGAAATTAGTTTGTATTGTTTAATAAATAAGAGTTCCAAAAAGTATATGTTAAATAGTATTTTTGAATTACCCTCAGAAACGGACTTAGATCGTTTTCAAAGATGTTTACTTGAAGTATTAAATACTCATCCGCTACTTAAAGTGACTTTTGAAATATTTGATGGACAATTTAGATTTAAAAGAAATAGCAATTTTGCACCCGAAGAGATTTTAAGTATTTTTAGAAAAAACGAGGATATCCGTGGAATTGAAGAAGAAGAAATTTTCACAAAAGACTTTGATATATTAGGCAATGATCGGCTAATTCGAACGGCATTACTAACAAAAGGAACAAAACTGTATTTTCTTATGTCTGTACACCATGTCATTTTTGATGTCTTCAGTGGTATTGCTTTTTTTGATCAAATTGTCAAATTATATAATGGAAACATATCTCAAGTTGAATTGAAAAATAGTGTGGAAAATAGTTTTGAAAATTATATAACAGCCCAACAAAATACTTTAAATCATGATAAAGCAATTAAGTATTTTGAAAGCAAAAATGACATTTTAAAAGAATTTAATAAAGTCAATCAAGTTGTAGTAAGTGATGAAAGAAAACTTAGAGTAATAAATATTGAAAATGAAAAATATTTAAATTCAGATTTTAGAAATCAATCAGCAAAAGTAATATTAGCCCTTGCTATAGCGATGAAAGAACAGTTTAGTATGAGAAAACTAGTTATAGGTGTTCCTGTTCCAAATAGAAATAGAAATAATAAAAATATTACATCTTGTTTAGTGAATGTATTACCTATTTATATTGATTTAGAGGCTCCTTATACTTTTGAGGAAAGAATTAAGGATATTGAAATTCAATTGTTTAAAAATTTAAGATTTCAATCTTTTAACTTTATTTCTCATTTTAGAAAGGAAGTACCTGGTGGGTATTTCCCAATTGTTTTTACTTACTATCCAAGTGATTTTGTGTTTGGAACAACAGAGTATAAAATGAAAGCCAAAAATATATTTTTCACAGAATGTCCAGCTACAATTCATATTAGAGCAAAAGAAGACGGTTCAATAGAGATTGATACTATAGATGATAAAAAAGAACTAGTAAATAAAATAGAAAAAGAAATTTTAAATATTTGCGGATAGGGGTTTTTATAATGACTAATAATATTGTTACAACATTTTATAATAGTAGTGATGTGAAATCTAAAGTTTACGAATCTTTTGACAAAGAGTATTCATATAACGAAGTTATAAAAAAAGCGAAACAAATCGCTAATATTTTACAAAGACATGAACAAAAAAACATTTTAGTACATGTGGACCATTCTATTCTTTCATTGACAACAATAATTGCTATATGGCAATTAAATAAAACATTTATCCCTGTCAATACCAATACTTCATTAGCTCGTTTAAAGAATATTCGCTCACAATTAAATGATTATATTGAAGTGAATTTTAATGATATTAAAAAAGACAATACTATAAATATTACAAATAAATTAATAGAAAATGTTGAAGAATTTTCAGATATTTTTGTCGATGAAAAAGAAATTGCTTACATATTATTTACGTCTGGCACAACTGGAAAGCCAAAGGGAGTAAAAATTACCCATAATAATTTAATAACGCTCTTTAAGAATACAAAGGATCTATTCGATTTTAATTCAAATGATGTTTGGATTAATTTACATTCATTAGAATTTGATTTTTCTATGTGGGAATTATTTGGTGCATTATTAAATCATTCGAGTCTAGTTCTACCTGGAGATATTAAACTGTATCAATTTGATGAAATTAGTAAGTTGATTAAGAGATATGATGTTAATATTTTAAACCAAACTCCAACAGCATTTTATAGATTACAAAAGTATTTACAATCAAGTAATGTAGAAAATCTAAAATATGTGATATTTGGTGGAGAAAAATTACAAGTTGAAATGATAAAAGAAAGCTTTGAAAAATATAACAGAACACGTTTCATAAATATGTATGGTATAACTGAAATTACAATTCATGCTACATATCATCAGATTAGCGAGATTGATTTTCTATCACCTAAAATATCTAATATTGGAAAGGGTATTGGAGAAAGTAAAGTGTTTTTGGTGGATGAATCTCGAAACCCTATTGAAAATGGAGTGGGTGAAATATGTATTTCAAGTGAAAGTGTGTCTCCAGGATACTTAAATAATGGAAAGTTATCAAGTGAAGTTTTCATTGATTATAAAGGATTACCAACTTATTTTTCTGGAGATATAGGGGAGTATATTGAAGGGAAGGATATAAATTATATTGGTAGAAAAGATAATCAAATTGAAAAAAATGGATACAGAATTGAATTGGATGAAATTAAATATAATTTACAAAAGCATAATAATGTAATTCAATGCGAGATGGATTATTATGATGAACAAATTATCGCTTATCTAGTTCTTAAAGAGAATATCTCTGATGATCAAACTTACGTTTTTAATAATTGGCTAGATCATAAAATACCTACTTATATGATTCCAAATAAGTATGTTCAAATTAAAGAAATGCCTTTAACACAGAATGGAAAAATTGACATTAAAATGTTAAGAAGTGATACAAATACTAAAGATTGCTTAGCTAACACAGGCGATTTATTTATTGAGTGGTTTAAAGAAACTTTGGAAGATTACACAAAAATCCCTAAAGAAAAAATAAAAAATGATGCTAATTTCTTTGACATGGGGATATCTTCTCTTCAATTAATAGATATTCATAATAAAATTATAAAGAATTTTACTGTAAACAAAGAATTTTCGGTTGTTGATTTATTTCAATTTAGTAGCGTACAAGCTATTACTACTAATTTTGTTATGGGGAGAAAATAATCATGGATAAAATAGCTATTGTTGGAGTCTCATTTGACTTACCTAAAACTAGGAATTTAGGTGAATTTGGAGAAGTACTACTTAACGGAATCGATACCATTACAAATTTAAATATTGATCAGGAAAATCAAACTAATAAAATTTCTAAAGCATATATAGTAGATGACATGAAAAAGTTTGATGTTGACTTTTTTAATTTAACTCATAATGAAGTAATAAACATGGACCCACAACATAGAATATTTCTAGAGCTTTGCTGGAAAACCCTAGATCAATATGGATATTTAAATAATAAAAATCTTTTAGATAAGACAGGAGTGTTTTCAGCTACTACAACGGGAGATTATTTATATAATAATATTTTAAGTGAGAATAAAGATTTACCTTATTCAACTTTTATAAATAATATACCAGATACAGCAGCTACTAAAGTGTCTTACAAATTCGATTTAAAGGGAATAAGTTTATCAGTTAATAGCGCTTGTTCTAGTGGATTAGTTGCTATGAAACTTGCCATTGATAGTTTAATAACTAACGACATTGAAATGGCATTAGTTGGAGGATGTAAATTTATTTGTGATTCAGAAAATGGTTATTTTTATAAAGAAAATAGTATTTTTTCTAAAACTGGTAAATGCTCGCCGTTTGATATTAATTCAGATGGTATGGTACCGGGAAATGGTGGTGTAGTAATCGCCTTAAAAAAATATGAAAATGCTTTGCGAGACAATGATGAAATATTAGCAATTATTAATTCGATTGCTATTAATAATGATGGAAATAATAAAAATGGTTATACTTCGCCTAGTATTGATGGTCAATGTAAAGTCATAAAGAAAGCGTATGAAGATTCAGATATAAACATTGAAGAAGTTGGATATATAGAAATGCATGGAACTGGAACAGCAATAGGTGATGCTATAGAAATTAGATCAACTAAGCAAGCTTTTTCAACTAATACATCTACATATATAGGATCTATTAAAAGCAACTATGGCCATTTAGATACAGTTTCTGGTTTATTAGGAATTTTAAAGGGAGTGTGGATTTTACAAAATCAAACCATACCAAAACAAGCTAATTTTACAGGATTAAACCCTTTACTTAGTAGAGATGGAGAAGGTTTTTCAATAGCTCAAGAAAATATATCTAAAAAAATAAAATATGTTGGAATTAATTCTTTTGGTATAGGAGGAACTAACTCTCATATTGTTTTAGAAGCAGCTCCTTCAAAAGAGGGGGACTTATCAGAGGATAATCAGAGAACAAGCTTTATTTTACCCTTATCAACTAAAAATGCTGATGCACTCTCAACTTACAAAGAAGAAGTTGTGGCAGGGTTATCGTTATTAGGAAAAGTGGATAGAAAACGGTTGATTAGAACCCTTCTTTTTGATAAAAAAATTTACGATAATGTAATTTTTGTAGAACATGATTTGTTATTGGATAAAACGTATTTTCTTGATGAAGTCGAAGAGTATGATGAAATCAGGGACTCTTTTATAATAAAAACTATAGATGAAAAATTGTCATTTCTAAGAAATGAATATCAAGAACTTTTAAAATATAAAAAAATAGGTACACCAGTAGAGAATTTGTTCAAGAAACAAATATGGATTGAACCGAATCCAAAATATGAACAAAAAAAATTGCAGACACCAGATGATTATCAAAATATAGATAGGTTTATCGAGATCATAAGATCATATAAAAATATTGAAAATGAAGAAATTCTTCAAATGCAATTGAAGAATTTTGATATGGATTCTTTCTTACTTATAGAAATGATAGAGGAAGTTAAAGCAGAGTGTGGCGTTGAACTAGACTTTAATGATTTTTTAAATTCAAATACTACATTCAGAGAAGTATTTTTTAAAGAAAATCATAAGTTAGGTAATAAACATAATAAATTTAAAAATATACAGAGTTTGTATGACTATTCAGCCGATAAAAAAAATATGTATATTTTTCATCCAGCAGGTGGAACTGTATTAGGCTATAAAAAAATGCTTTCAAGAGAAAATCCAAATTATAATTTGATGCTTATTAGTTTTCCGATGTCTTACATTGATACCATATCATATTTCTCATTAGAGCAATTGGCAAGTTACTACTTAGATCAAATAAAAAAAATTCAAGATGGAAATAATGACTATGTATTATGTGGCTATTCATTTGGAGGAAATATTGCTTTTGAAATAGCTAGACAATTAGAAAATGAAAATGTTGTTGCTCAGCAACTGATATTAATAGATAGTTATCCAATGGATGCATACTATATTGAAAATTATAATAAGTCTTCATATAAGAATGTATTTGAAATAATTCAATCAGAATTAGAAAAGAATAATCTTGCTATTGAAAAAGAGGAGCAGTTAGAGGATTTAATTAATGTTTGGGAAATAAACCATGTAATGTTAAAAAAATATAAACACGATATTAAGTTGAACTGCAATACTCTTTTATTAGAATGTATTGAAAAAGAAAACCCTGAGATTTTAAAAAAATTAAATATACAAGATGTCCCTAAAATTATATGGGAAAAATATTTTACTAACTCGATAAAAACATTACCAATAAGAGGTAATCATTATTCGATATTTTCAAATGATGAAATTGCAAGTATGGTTGGAGAAGAGATTTTCCGTTATATGGATTCCGAGAACGGAAATTTTCAAGATTTGTATAAAGAAGGAAGCAAAGTGGCAGTAAGTCTTTAAGGTATACTATTTTTATTAAAATTTATTATTAAAATATTCTATCATCAGAAGGGCTTTCACAGTAGGAAGCACCTTCTGATCTTATTTTTTCTGTGAAAAATTTTTATTGAGATTAATTTGAATTCACATCTGGAATTTTATTTATTTTTAATAAGTATTTAATACAGACTGATAAAACATACTTCTTTTTGTTGAAAATTGTTTTTTTAGATGTAAGCAATTAGCTTTATTATTTTTGCAAAGTAGCTTTATGCAAAAGGTACAGAAAGGTATTTAAAGTAAAATAGATATATTAGTATAACCAATTATTCTCTTGTAATGAACCATTAGAAATTAAAAATATTTATAGATAAAGAGGAGGCTTATTCATGTCTTTACATAATACAAATATTAATTTGAAAACAAAATCAAGTGATTCAATTATAGTGCTGCAAGTACCTAATTTGGATTCTTTAAGTACTGAAGAAGGGAATCAATCAATAATTTCTCCCATAGTTATTACTATAGATAAAACATCTATTTGTTTTTGCTTTTCGCAAAAACAAACAGATAATAGTGATTCTTATGTGCGATATAATATCCCGATTAAAGCTTATAACTATTTAGTTACGTATGCAGAAAAAAGAGAAGAGCATTTCACTTTTGGTCTTCAAGTATATGGAAATTATGGTGAGGTTTTATTAGAACATAATAGCTACTATAAGGCAATGAATAATAGCAGTAATATTTTTAAATTCCAAGAATTTCTTAAAGGATTAAATAATTCAATCGATAGGTATGTTAATATTCAAAATAAAAAAAGAATAGTGTAGTATTTTTGGGTTTTAAAAAATATTTTTAACTGTAGGTATAGGGTACTAAAGGAGGTTTCTAAATTGAATTTTATGGCTCAAAAGAACGTTGAAATTCAACATTCTTTTGAGAGGTTAAGGAGGTGGTTCCTGTAATCAAACATTTATAATTCCTGAACCAATTATAAATCCATTGATGCTTATTTGAGTTATAAAGTTAGCTATTTCTTCAGGTGGTTCCTTCATTCCTTGATCAAACCACTCTTGTATAATACCAATGTGTGCAGAAAAAATATAGGCAATTAAATAAGGTTTTGGGATGGATAATTTATTTTCTTTTTCTTTTGCAAGAGGCAGTTTAAAAATATTTTCTGCCATTAGTTGTTGAATTTCCTTTTGAAATTTTAGAGTATGCTCACTTTTAAGTAAAACCTTCAACAGAATATGGTTATTCTTATAGTAATGAACCATTTCTATTAAAAAGGGGATACTTTTTTGGGATTCATACAATTCTATGATATTAAGTTTTTCTACTTCTGCAGATATTTTTTTGAGATCGTCTATTATTTTTTCTTGACATGAATTCAATAAATCATATTTATCTTGATAGTGAAGATAGAAAGTTCCTCGATTAATATCGGCATATCTAGTTATATCTTTGATTGTTATTTGATTGAAGTTTTTTTCATTGAGTAATTGGGTGAAAACTTTATGGATTACTTTTTCAGTTTTTACATAAAGACGATTTTTTTTGTTCATAATTAAAGCTCCGTTCCTAGGTATTCAATTAGAAAATTTAGTGTTATGCAACTCTACGCCTTTTAGCTGTGTTTTGTACCTAAAAGGAATACTGCTTCGACTTGAGTAACACAGAGAGGAGTGTTACTGATCGCCAAATCATTTTGTTTCATCTCTCTTTAACTGTGTTATCTTGTGGATATTCAGCATTAATCCATAATTAAATTCATCAAATTAACATTAACTTGTAATACAAATTAAGAAGAGGGAATACGTTCCGGAATTCTTTTTGTAATCTTAAACCTTGAGTATTTAAAGTTTAAGCTATACTATTTTTTTATATTCTAATGATTTTATTATTACGCAATTATATGCTCTTAGTTACTTGTGTTCCTTTTTTATGGAATCTGTTAATTATAAATTTCATTTGTTAGTTTCGATAAAGTTATCTATTATGTAAAAAGACCGCAAGGCTGTTCAGTGCTTTGCGGTCTTAGAATATCTTGCTTAAATGCTTTCTATTAGAATCAACAGCGCGCTTCAAATGTACCTATTTTTTATTATTGTTTTTTATTTAGAAAAGTCATTTTCTATTGGGTAGATGTTGAATACTTATATTGGATAGTATTTGGAATTTTCTAAGCTTAACAATAGAAAAAATCAACTTCGGATGAAAAAATCATTCGATTTTTAGGGTATTCATTTAAAAGAGCTCTATATGTAGTATGATTTAATGCACCATAACATTTTTACCTGTAGGTAGTGTGTTTGATTTGGTTTTAGTATTTTTTTGGATGATAATTCTTCCCATTGCTATACCAATAGTTATAAGTGAAACAAAAAGAAGAATGTTCATATCGTGTGATAAGTCTGATCCTCCAAAAATTACTGTATAATATCCATCTGCTACATAAGTTGCAGGGAAATAAGAACCGACAGTTTGATAAAAGTCTGATAACATTGCTTTTGGAACAATTACTCCAAAAGTAACTAGTTGTAATGAAAGCGAAATAATGTTAAACACCATACCCGCAGGTCCAAATAGAACGACAAACATTTGTGTTAAACTTAAGAAAGAGAAGAAGACAAGAGTTTGGAACACCCATGTTTCAAACACATTTGTATTTAATTTGATATCAAACAAGGACATAAATATTAACGTAATAAAAGCTAAGATAATAGATGCGACAATATTAATAAATTGTCTTGTGAAAAATATAGACCATTTGCTATGAATGCTTTTTAATTTTTCTGCAACACTATTGAGATTTAAACTCATGATCATAGCACCAACCCATGATGCAAGAACAATCAATAATGGAAGCATAGTTGCTGCAAAGCCTTCTGTATTATTTGTTTTTTTGACAGATGATTGAACAGAATCAATGTTTAACGAATTCAAAACTTTTGTGATATTTTCTGATAACTTTTGAGCCAATTCTTCTGATGGTATCGCTGTACTTAGTTCTTTAGATAGATTTGAAAGAATAAGTTTTTGTTTATAAGTATATATATTTTTATTAATTGTTTGAGTAATATCTTTCGTTGCCCCAGCCATGATTTGTTTTGTTAGAGATGAATTCGCCTGATTGATGAAATATTTAATTTCTACATTATTATTTTCTTTCAATAAACTTGAAAAGTTTGCAGGAATTTGTATAACCATATCTAAGTTACGTTCATCCATATCTTCTTTAGCATGTGCTACAGAACCGTAGCTTTTAACTTTAAAGGGTAAGTTTTTCTCTAGGTTTTCTTCAATAGTTGTCCCCATTTGTTTATCCTCATTAACTAATCCAACTTTTAATTGATCTACCCGATCGGTAACACCATCGTATGCAGTCATCCATACACAGAAGAAAATTAATAGAAATGCAAATGCTGTTGCAATTCCAATAAAGGTTTCACGATGTTTAAAGAAATTTTTTAAAGTTTTCATTTTTATACTCCTTCTTTTTGAAAAAAATAAAGTAAGTGCATACTTGCATTTGTTGTGAAAAAAGAACTAGGGGGTTAGTCCCCTAGAAAAAAGTTGGATACTATGTTTTAGAAAGTTTTCTTTTGAATTTGAAAATACATTATCGCTAAAGCGAGAATTAGAAAGAAAGTACCCGAAATTCATCCAAATAAAGTTCATGGCTTGAGCTTCCATATCGGTTTCAATGAGCCTACCTCTTTTATTCATCTCAATAAAATATGAAACTAAATCGTCTTTTAATTGCTTAGGAATTAATGCGATAGTTTCATTAAGTTCTGGAAACATTCCAGCTTCGCGAAAACTAATTAAAATTAAGTCTTTCATTTTTTCAATATATCGATGATACCCCTCTGCAATCAATAACAAATCATGTTCAAGATTCCAAGTCATTTCTTCATGCATTAATTTTTTTAGTACGATATTACGCGATAAAAATTCTACAGATTTTTCCATGATTTTCTTTTTACTTCCGAAATTTCGGAAGATGGTTACTTCGTTTACGCCTGCTAGTTCTGCAATAGAACGAGTTGTAGTTCCCTTATATCCATAAGTGCGGAATAATTCTAAAAAAGCTTCAATGATACGTTCTGATGTGTTTGTCATTTCATTCATACTTCATCCAACCTTTAACAAATCTTTTTAAAACTTTCAACTACAATTGCAAGTAATCACTTACTTTATTAAGAGTAAATCATAGAAATAGAAAAGTCAATATTTTGTTAAGATATAGTATTTTATTTTAGAAAAAGCTTTTATTGAAAAGAATTTTCTTTTAAGCCGTTAACTGAATATTTATTTCGCTATATTTTGTGTGGAAATCAAGCTTATCGAGAAAAGATTTTACTTTTTGAGCTCTTATTCATTTGTATAGAATATTAAATACAAATCTATCAACAACAATATGTATTTTTAAATCTATATTTATAATAAGCTTGAGTACAGCAGCTTTTGATTTTTTTCGGTAAAAAATGGTAATTCAACTTGTAATTAATGGTATATTTTTCTTTTTTGTGGTAAAATCATATTGTATATTTGTATATATAATATTATAACGAAAGAAGTATACTGAAGTTGGGGGTAAAGGCATGGACTATGATACCGAACAGTTTATAGATCAGCTGGAATGGAAAATGAAGGTTCGTATGAATGAGGCAAACGGAATAATAAAGTGCACTGAAAAGGAAAAAACAGGTGAATTATTGCAAAGTGTTTTACAGGATATAAATATAATGAGGGGATTAGTTGAAGTTTATCTTCCATTAGAGAATGGTCCTGTTGGAGAATTAATACAATTTCAAGAGAAATTACTTCATAATCAAAACTATATTGAAACAGAATACAACAAATTAATGTCAATTATCGGATAGGCTAGTTGATGGTCTATAGAATAGGGATATAGATTACAAGTTTCGAATAAGTGACAATTTGATACTGTAAGCCAACAAATAAATAGCCATTGATGAGATATTCTAAAAATGAATTTTCATATATGTTAAAAAGAAAGGGAATCTTATATGAATAGTATAATAAGTGAAAAAATTAGTTACAAGGAAGTACAAGAAGTGTTGATTGCAGTTATTAAGAAAGAAACATACCTTCATGAAGTAAAACTTGATTCAACTCTACAAAATTTAGATATTGATTCATTGTTATTTGCAGAGATACTAGTAAATGTTCAAAATGAGTTTGACCAAGATATTGAGATAGAGAAATATTTAGCTAAAGAAGTTAGTAGTCCAGCTGTTAAAAATGTAGTAGAAGCTCTATATAAAGCTTTAAATGTCTAAATTTATTGAATACTAGAGAGGATTCGGTATAGCAACTGTTGTTAATCTTCTAATAAACTGTAAATTTGAAATTAGTGTGAAACCATCTATAGCTTAGTAGTCATTTAGCTATTAAAAATGAATTTTATATTGCTTAATAATTATATGGATGTAAATAATAGGCTTGTTTATAATGATGGTAGATTTGCTAAATAAATTGAAATTAAACATAAAAAAACTAAGCTACTTGTTTTCAAGAAACAAGTAGCTTAGTTTTTTGCTTAGATTTTTTATATTCTAGTATATAATTCGACTACAAATTCATCTTTTCTTTGCCAACTCTTCTTTCTCAAATATGTTACTTTTTCAAGTACTGACTTAAGAATGCGATTTTTCTTTTCTATATCCTCTGTTGAATGGTATGCTTCCAATACATTTTTAATTTTGGGCACAAACCCATTTATATGTTTTTCTCTTTTTAATGTACTCTTAATCTCATGTTCAAGTTGTTTAATTTCTTCTTGGGTAGATTTTAAACGTATTACAATCGAGCTTTGTCGTTCTAAAAAGGTCTCAATATCGTATACACCCTTCTCCAATAAATCATGGAGTTTATTTTTTTGCTTTTGTAAATCATTAATTTGTTTCACTTTTTTTTCTAGAGCTTTTTGGTGTAGCTGAATATTATTTTTAGATTTCTTTTTTTGTACCATGTTTTCTTGTATCTCAAAACTCTCGATGATTTGCTTTAATCCATCCAGTATACGCTGTTCAACAAGTGCTAAGGAGGCTCCTTTTTGAACTCCTTTACATGACGGCTGTACACAACGGACTTGAGGGTTAGGACGATCTTTTCGCGGTTGATAAAGCATGGAATGACCACATAGTTTGCATAATAAGATGCCCGCCAATGGATTGGAAAGTTTTTTTGTTTTTATTGTTGGAGGTCTCCAACGTTTGCTATGAGCTATATTGGCTTTTTGAAATAACTCTTCTGATACAAGTGGAGTATGAGCATGATCGTGTCGTTGCCATCTTTCCTTCGGTACTTTTTTACGAGTGTACTTTCCATTTTGTTTGGTATAACGTATTTTCCCCCAAATAATGTGACCAAGATATACTTCGTTTTTTATAATAGAGGAGATAGTTGAAGGATTCCAATATTCACCTTCAGGAGGGGAAATACCTAACCTATCTAATTCTTGGGCAATTGCCTGTCTTCCCATTCCATTCGCCATTAATTCAAAAATTTTTGGTATCACCCAACTCTTTTCAGAATCAGGATAAAGTTTTAAGTTATTATCTCGTAAGTATCCATAAGCTGGCACGCGAGAGATAGATTTTCCTTCTTTTGCAGAAACCCTTCTACCACGCTGCATACGTTTAACAATTGTTTTTAATTCTTCTCGAGCAATTAAAGATTTTATACTAAAGGTCAACTCTTGATTTTCATCATTTGGATCAATAATTTCTGTTGGAGTAATAATGAATGTCTCTGAATAGCGAAACACACGATAAATCGTCCCCTGATCTACCATATCCCCACGACCAAGACGGTCTAAATCCATTACTAACACAGCATTAGCGATGCCTGATTCTACTTCTCGAAGAAGTTTTTGCATCATAGGTCTTTCAGATATATATTCACCAGAAACAACTTCTTCTAAAATATCAATGATATTATGGTGTTCTTTGTGAGCGAGTTCTAATAACTGAGTACGATGACGTTCAAGTGTGTCATAATGTTGTCCGTGTTCCATTGCCTTTTTCTCTTCTTCAAGGTCTTTTCGACTTTTACGTAAATAGATGAATACATCAAGTTCTTGTGGACGGTACATTAGTTTCACCTACCTGCTTGTCTATTATTATTGTTATAAATATGTATGGCTAGCTTGTCCTATGAAAGTGATAGTTCGTCTTTTTTTCTGTCTTGCATACATATAATGCAAGGGGGGATATGATGAAAGAATTCCAATTTGGTAATACAAAAGTCATTATCCATTCACCACTTGCATCAATGGAAAAAGAAGAACAAAAAGAATGGTTTCAACAAGAGTGGGAAAAGAAAAATCCAATTTTAAGGTCTATAGTTGAAGCTGCAGTGAGTTGTCAGGAAGACGAAAAATAAAAAGAGCATCCTCTTTACTAAGAGGTATGCTCTTCTTTTTTTTCTAAATTATTCATCGACATAAATAATTGTTTTTTATTGTGAATAGCTTTTTTAGTTCTGTAAATAATAATCTTGATCATTGTTATGGAAAGTAGGTGAAGCTTGAGATAAATCAATACCTTTCTCTAAAGTCTCTAATAAATAATATCCAAATGCTTTATCCTGTTGTATCAAATTATGTAATAGGGTACTTACGCGAGCAATTCTATATTTTGTTTCATCTTGGGTTAATGAGGAATTATCTATTGTAATGAGGCGAAGCTCATCTTGTAGTTTTTGTAATAATGAAAGTTGAATGGTATCCGTCTTTCCTGTTTCAAGATTACTTAAATAAGCTGGTGATACACCAAGCTGTTTTGCAAAAGTGTTTAGCCCAATGCCTTTTTGAGTACGTAGTGTACGAATGTGTTTACCAATTTCATTTATCATAAGACTAACCTCCATGGATTTATTGAAAGGAATACATAAAATGAATAAGCAAAAGAAAATTACAATTACATCAGTAAGTTATGTTCATGATCCAGAATCAGCTCAAAAATGGTTTGAAGCGTATATCAAGATTGTTGAAAAAGAATTAGTTAAAGCAATTAAAAAGGACTAGCTGCTATTTTTGATACATACAGTGTAAATAGAACATCATGAGAGGAGGTCCTGAATTGAAAACCGTTGCATATTATAGAAGTTCAATTGATTCTCAGGAAAACTCAATCGAAATGCAACAAAATTCAGTTCTTACTCGCTCCATTGATATGGCATTGATTATCGATGAAGAATATATTGATGAAGCGGTATCAGCCCGAAAAGTCAGTTTTAAAAAACGTCCAGCTCTACAGAAATTATTACAAGATATCAACAACAACGATGTCGGAACCTTATTTGTATTTAAGCGAGATCGACTAGCTCGAAATGTGATGGAGTATTATGAAATTTATCAAATACTAAGAAACAAGAAAATAAATGTTATTTTAACTGCAACGAATGAGCCGCCAATGTACTACACACCAATTGGTGAATATCTTGAATTAATTATGGCGGGTATGGCCCAACGTGAAGGCGAACAAATTATTGAACGTTTAAAGCAAACATTAAAGTCAAATTTCCAAAGTGGAAAAAACCCAGGACATCTTCCGTATGGTTTCAAATGGAATAAAGAAACGAAAGAAATTGAATTGGTTGATAAGCAAGTACAAATTGTTAAAAGGATTTATGAAGAACTTGTATCGGGAAAATATGAATCCTTGAAAGAGCTTTGTAGTGTATTAGGCTTGAAAGAAAATGGTAAGTCTTGGACTTCGGCCGATATAAGAAAAATTGTATTAAACCCGACATATATTGGATTGCGTACTATGAATATTTTTGGTGAAGATGTTACTAGTAAATATGAAAGACTTTCCATTATTGATAAGAATATATGGGAAAAAGCATGTAGTATTGTCATCATCTTATATCCCAAAAAGACTCATCAAGATTATGTATTCGAACAAGTGTTATATCCATTGCAAGACTTATTAATTTGTTCGAAATGTAATGAATCATTACAAAAAGTAAAGGCCAGAAAAAAAGAAAATTTAAAGTATAAATGTTTAAATCATTATGCGGTTTATGTTCTGAAGAGTACAATTGAACCATTAATCTTTGAACGCTGTAAGGAATATTTTGATAGCTTACTTACTTCCCATTTTCATGAACTATTCGATCGATATGAACAAAATGCTAAAAAACAAATACAACAGAAAATACAAACCATTGAAGAGAAAATCCAGCTTATGAATGAAAAGTTAATTACAAAAGTAGATACGTGGTATCACGAAACTGATGCGCCTTATAAGGATCAGAAAGAAGTCGAAATTATGGCGCTGTATGATGAGCTGGCAAAATATAAAAAACAAAAAGAACAGGTAACACAGGAATTAAGTGATGTAAAGCAATTACGTGAAAAGATAAGTAATTATCAATCCTCTATGTCGTTGTCCTATGACGAGATAAAGGAGAATCGACAGTTAGGTTCCTTTTTTCAAGATTTAATACAACAAGTTAAAACTGACGGAAAGAACTGCGAAATTATTTTTAAACACCCATTCTTACGTACTCAAGAGGTGTTAACATCATGAAGCTTTCTCATATATTACAACCAAATATGAAGGCTGCTTTTTATGGGCGCCATTCTACGGATAAACAAGATATGGATATGCAATTGAATTCCGTTATGGAAGTGATTCGCAAATATAATTGTATTCATACTCATTCTTTTCTTGATAAGGCTGTTTCCGCTCGGAAAAATAAAATTACAAGTAGGAAAGAACTTGAAAATATGTTCGAAGCGGCAAAAAGAAAAGAATTTGATTTTGTCATTGTTTATAAAAGTGATCGTTTGGCCAGAGATCCTCTTGAGCATCAAACGATACGTATTGTCATGAAGACACTAGATATTCCCATCATTATTAGTTCAACCGAAATTGTGTATAATACTGATACTGACTTGATTGTGCAACTTATGGAAGATGGTTTTACTAAATATGAAGTTGACACCATTATCGCCAGAACACGATCAGGTTTAGAAAACAAAGCAAAACAAGGGAAATGGCTTGGTGGTAAGCCGCCGTTTGGTTACACATATGATAAGAATAGTGGGCAGTTTATAGAACACCCCGAAGAGCTTTGCTATGTAAAAGAAATTTTCAACTTATATTTAAATGGTCATGGATTTCAGCATATTGCCAATACACTTCCTAGCGGTTCCCGTCGCGGAAAAGATTGGGGGAAAGAGAATGTAAAGGCGATTGTGCTTAATCCTTTTTATTGTGGTTTATTATCATGGCGCCGACAAACAGATGGAAAGCAAAATGCAAGAGATATTTGGATTGAAGCACCAAACCACTATGTGAAACCAATCATTTCACGAACGACATGGGAATCATGTTGGCGTATTTATTCAGAAAAACGTAATGGCAATATGGTTCCTAAACATTACAAAACAAGTTTTCTTTTGCAAGGATTGCTTTCTTGTGAAAAGTGCCAGGAACTAATGAAAACAAAGAATCAACAGACAGTAAGTTCTACAAATAAAAAGTATGGAGGGAAAATTTATTTTTGTACTAACTGCAAATTAAGAATAAATGCAGATCTCCTTCATGATAAAGTAGTGAATCAAACACTTACTGATGTGAAAATAAGTGGATTTCAAAATGTATATCATGCGATAGAACAAAAAATTCAGTATGAGATACAAGGATTGAATAACGATATTCAAAAGCATCAGCGTCTCTTTGAAAACTACACCATCAAATTTCACAATATTACAGAAGAGCTCAAACAGCGTATGAAAAATAACGATGATAAACGTTTTTTGAAGTCCTTAGCGATTTATCGCTTGGATGTACAGCGAAAGCTAGATGGAGTAACACAACAAATCAATGACTTTAAACAGCAAATTACCCTCAAAGAAAAAGTTGAGAAAAGCAAAGAAACATGGTTACATACTTTGAATGAAGTATTTCAAGATGATGTCAAGCTTCAAGAAATAAGCGATATGGATAAAAGACGATTTTTATTACCTCTCATTCAATCTGTATCCATTAAAGAAAATAAAAAGCGTAACGAATATGATATTTCATTACAGTTACGAACCGATTTTTCAAAGCGTGATGTACAAAATCAAATCAGCTTGATTTTGTAAAACAGCTATCACATTGGTGGCTGTTTTTTCGTTATTGATGTATCGGTATTTGGGTTGAACTGTAGATGAAAATTCTTTTGCTACTCGGTGATTAGGAGGGAGTGGTATACCACTCTACCCTAATCACCGAGTTTGATACTCTTGAGAAAGAGCTTGTATCTTAAGGGTGAAGGGTTTGTCTTTATTTATTATTATGGACAGTGATTTAGAGAAATAAACATACTCGGTGATTAGGGGATAGGTAACTATTTCAAACATTTGAGAGCTCGGTAATTGGGTAAATAAAAAATGCCTTATTATTCTCGCTGTAAGAAGGCATGAGAGATGAATGATTATTGAGCCTAAGATACAACACCTTTTTAAAGAGGAATGTATTTCTTGTGGCAAAAATAATAAAGTTACAAGTGAGTTTTGGGAACAGAATATATTTAAACTTGGTTACATCCCTGCTAACTAAACCAGTATAACCGCCATAGTACACTCATGTCAGCCTATAAAAATATTAAAGATGAAAACTTTAGATACTATATTTTAAAGCAGAAAGCAGACGTATTTCATGCGATGAAAAGCTTTTTTAGAGAAGAA
>Ga0268252_1000594_pt1 | contig 22948 bp, 19 predicted proteins | sample AgamicMgSfrz_FD_200244 | JGI IMG/M metagenome (GOLD analysis project Ga0268252, IMG submission 200244) | Agave microbial communities from Guanajuato, Mexico - Mg.Sf.rz (v2) (version 3) | ecosystem: Host-associated > Plants > Phyllosphere > Phylloplane/Leaf | place: Guanajuato, Mexico | collected... | reverse complement strand
TCGCTAAAATCTGCGCATCAGCTACAGCTAAAATCGGAGGCGTATCAAAAATAATCATATCAAACTGTTCTTTCATTTCTTTTAACAACTCGGCCATCTGAGCAGATGCTAACAGTTCAGATGGATTCGGCGGAATCGGACCGCTTGTTAAGACAGAAAGATGAGGAATTTCTGACTCTTGAACCGCTTGCGCTAGCGTAGATTGACGAGTTAATACATTCGTAAGGCCAATATGGTTTTCTAACCGGAACGTGTAATGACCCGTTGGTTTACGTAAATCAGCGTCAATGAGTAATACGTTTAAACCTTGCTGTGCGTAAACTGTTGCTAGATTAGAAGAGGTTGTAGACTTTCCTTCTTCAGCACCGCTTGATGTGACAACAATCGTTTTAATGTCTTGATCAACGTTGGAGAACTGAATATTTGTACGAATCGTACGGTACTGTTCTGCTACCGGATCTTTTGGACTGTTATGAGCGAGCAACCGTCTTTTTAACGTCAGCACTTTATCATTTTTTTGAGCTTTGTTTTTACGAGCCATACGTTTCACCTCTTTGCGGTACGCGAGCAGCTACATCTGGTCGCGATACGTTTGTTGGCTTAGGCACATCTTTAATATTCGTCACGACTCCAATTACAGGAAGGTCTAGAATTTTTTCAACATCTTGCTCTGTTTTTAACGTATTATCTAAGTACTCAAGCAGGAATGACAATCCGATACCTACCATTAAACCAACTACTACTGCAATCACAATATTTAAAAGCGGCTGAGGTTTAATTGGACTTGCACTTTCACCGACCGTTGCTTTTGACAGCACTTTAACATTGTCTACATTCATAAGTTTAGGCACTTGTTTTTGGAAAACCGAAGCCGTTGTATTCGCAATTTGAGCCGCACGTTTTGCACTTGTATCTTGTACGACAATCTGTGCTACCTGTGAGTCCTGTGCGCTTGTTACTTGAATTTGACTGCTTAGAGATTGAGCGGACTTATCCATTTTTAACTCTTTGACTACTTTATCTAGAATAGCCGGACTTGTAATAATATCATTGTATGTGTTAATAAGCTGTACGTTTGTTTGAACAGTTTGAGTATTGTACAATTGCTCATCATTTTTAGCTTGATTGACCAAAATTTGTGTTTTTGACTCATACACAGGTGTTAATACAAAAAAGCTAATCACTCCACTTACGGTTGCAGCGATAATTGTAATCAGTACAATAAGCCAAAGACGCTTACGAAGCACTGCAAACAACTCTCGCAAACTAATTGTCTCTTCCATAGTTGACCTCCGAACTTAGTAACTTCTAAAAATTCAATATACTGTTCATTATAGTTGACAAAAGATTCTTTTACTATATTCTTTTGTAAATTAAATGAAATATTGACAGTTCTTATTTTTTCTTTCTATCTTTATATCGACATAGCATGTAAAATTTTTATATCATTTATGATAAATGACCTACTATTCTCTTAAACAAACCGTTAAATCCTCGCCATATCTACAGCAACATTTACGGCTTCGTACATACGCTTACTCTTCTCATTGGGATGAGAGGCAATAACTTGGAGATGACCTGTCAAAGTGAATGCTTGAATCGAATTTGGCAAAATAAAATGGTCTCCTTTTTGCAACGGAAATTCTCCTTCTTCTGTCCAAAGTATTCCGTTTCCTTCAATGACACTGCCTAATGTAAAATGCTGCGTTTGAACTAACTCAAGCGAAGACTGTATGTCCCATTTATAGACAGAAAAATAATCTTCTTCTAAAAAATTAGTGATAGTACCGCCTTTTTCTTGAATACTTATAGGCTCTATATGTGATGCAACATGAGGGATTGTTGTCACATCAATTGCTTTTTCTAAGTGAAGCTCTCTCAGATTCCCTTCTTGTCCGAGACGATTGTAATCATACACACGATACGTTGTATCTGAACTTTGCTGCGTTTCAAGAACGAGAGTTCCTTCACAAAGAGCATGCAGCGTACCGCTTGGAACATAGAAAAAATCACCGGGCTTGATTTTTACACGCTGCAATAAATCATTCCAGTGACCTTCGTTTACTAACTGTATAAATTCTTCTTTACTTTGTGCACGGTGACCAAAAATCATCGTCGCATTCTCTTTACAGTCCAAGATGTACCAGCATTCTGTTTTCCCGAGCTCACCATTTTCGAACTTCTGTGCATACTCATCACCTGGATGCACTTGAATAGATAAATCGTCATTGGCATCTAAAATTTTTGTTAAAAGCGGAAAGCAAGGGCTGTTAAAATGCCCAAATATCTCTGGATGCTCATCCCAAAGCTCACCTAGCGTTTTGCCGGCATAATGACCTTCTCGAACTGTATTCGGACCGTTTGGATGAGCAGAAATAGCCCAGCACTCGCCCGTTTGAGTGGAAGGTATACTATACCCGTACTGACTCTCCAACTCCGTTCCACCCCAGATACGTTCTTGAAATACAGGCGCTAAAAAAACAGGTGCTTTTTTCATCGTTTTGAATGAACTCCTTATTTACTGTTTATTTTTCTATTGATTTCTTCTGCGATATTTACTGCTTCATTTTTATAGCGATTGAGTTGCTGCCGCCTGCACGTCTCAATAAGTGAAGGAGTTACTACTAAGCTTTCTAACTCTTTCCACTCTATCAAGTCGCATAGCTGATGATGAACTAAATAATTAATCGTATGACGATCTTCTTTTAGACTGCTGCGATTTGTAATCAGCAGCGGCACCCCAGCACAAACCGCTTCACTAATCGTCCCCCAGCCTGCTTTTGTTAAAACAAGATCAGCCGCTGCTACATAGTGCTGCGTTTCTGTTTCATCTTGAGGAATTTTATAAACGTTGGGGTGAGTAACATCAACATTGGATGAAACAATAAACTTGCAGTTTGGACTTTGCCAAATTGGCAAGTGGGACAACGTTCCAGTATCTACTTTCATCCCCAGACCGAAATAGATGATGTGACTCTTACCTTCAGGATCAATCTCTTTACGCATACGCTGTACTTCAGAATCGTTTATTTCTCTTGAATAAAAACCAAAGCTTTGATTTTCTTTAATACCCCAATGTGGCTCATCACTGCATGCTAGCGAAAACTGATACGTCATCTGCTTATAACGTTTTTCTAAAAATTCCAGCGACAGCTCTCCAATTAACCCTTCATATGCTGTAAACCAAGTAAAATTTGATATCCCTAAAGAAGGCAGGTTTAATAGATAGGCACCCGCAATCCCTAGTGGAGAAATATCCGAAATTACAAATGAAACATTGGCTACTTTCATAAAATGCGCTTCATACATAAGCTTCGTATGAAAGCTGGATACATAAGAAGCAACTTGATGATTTAACAAATCAGCGTCTGGTTCTAGAGAATTTTCTTTTAGCACATAGCCGACATCCGTTAAAATTTCTCGAAACCTCACACGACTTTCATATCTAAAAGATTGTTTGAGAAACTCAATCGCAAATGAATGACAAATAATAATTTCTATTTCTTCATTTTGCTTTAATAATTCACGAATAATGGCCGTGCTCCTAGTCGCATGGCCATATCCGTAGTCTGAAATATAATAGGCAATTGTTTTCAACCAGAAGCACCTCCTCATTGCTTGCATAAAAAAATAGAAGCTTTGACTTTATCTAAGCTTCTATCCCTTATAAAATCACCTGCGGTCTTGATGATTGGAATTGTTTAATTACATCGTTCCATTTATAGATAAGGCGAATACTATCTTCATTTGAAATGACTTTTCCCGTTTGGACTTCAATAAATTCAAGATCAGTTAATGCATGAATTCCATGCTTTTTGCCAGCCGGCAAGTGAATAATATCCCCTGCTTTTACGCGACGGATGTAATCATCAAGCGCAAGTTCTCCTTCTCCACGTACAATCGTCCATACTTCATCACGCAAGTTATGGTAGTGATACGTCGAGTTCTTTCCTTTCGAAATATGAATACGTTTTGTAACCATTTCAGTTTCTTCATCATACTTCGCATAATCTAACACGCGTGACCAGCCCCACAGGCGCTCTTCATACATTGGAGGATAGTTCCAGTCGCCAATAATTTCTTTAATCTTAGGACTAGATGCTTTATCAGCAACTAAAATCCCATCTGGACTAGCAGCCACTACTACATCTTTTACGCCTAATACCGTAACTGGAATATCTAACTCATTTACTAAATGCGTATTATCTGAGTCATTCGTTAACACACCTTTTCCGATTTGAGATGTCGCCATTTCTTCTGTTAACGTATTCCACGTACCAAGATCTTTCCAATAACCATCGTAAGGTAAAGCAACAATGTGACTTGCTTTTTCCACCACTTCATAGTCAAAACTAATTTTAGGCAACGTTGTATATTCACTATGTAGCGTTTCAAATTGAAGCGGGAGGTTTTTTTCTTGTAAAATTTGAAGCAAATAACCTAAACGAAACGCAAAAACGCCGCAGTTCCAAAGCGCACGCTGATTAATTAATCCAACAGCTGCTTCTTCACTCGGCTTTTCTGTAAAACAATCCACTGTAAAATAACTGTCCCCTTGTACTTTTCCTTCCGGCACGATATATCCATATTTAGACGAAGGATACGTAGGGGTAACCCCCATTAATGCTAAATCCGCTTTTGAATCACGAAGCACACCTTCTAAATCTTTTACTCGTTCAAAAAATCCGTCTTCCACATAAGGATCTACCGGAAGTACCACAACGATTTCATCTTCAGATGCTTGCTCCTCGGAATGAAGATATGAAGCAGCTAAAGTAATCGCTGGAAAAGTATCGCGGCGTTCAGGTTCGATAATTAACGGAATATTAGTTCCGACCTGGCTTCTGATCATATCACGCTGAAGCTTAGACGTTGCAATAACTGTAGATTCATTTAACCCAACCGCTTCAATTTGATTCCAGACGCGCTGAACCATTGATTCTTTCTGTCCATCTCGTCCCTCTAATACCTTTAAAAACTGCTTCGAACGCGTATCATTTGATAATGGCCACAGACGCTTACCAGATCCACCTGATAACAACACAAGTTTCATTTATTTCCCTCCAATAAAAAAAGACCTGCTTCTGTGCAGCTCTTGCGTGTAGTTTATTTTAAATTCATTTCAGACTTACATCATTAAATTAATGAAACCTCTAAGTTATGAACCGTCTCTCTTCCAATAGAGTCATATACTATAGCTGCATCTTTCACGCTTTCTAAGTCGTAGCAGTTTCTACCGTCAATAACAATCGGATTTTTCATTAGTTTGCTGTAATTTGCTAAATCAAAGTGCTTTACTTGATCCCACTCTGTAAAGATAAAGCAAACATCTGCATCTTTCAGCGTTTCTTCAATTGAATAACAGTACGTCACATCTTCCGGATGTACTTTCTTAAAGTTATCAATACCAACCGGATCCCATGCCTTAACATTTGCTCCGTCTTCTAGCATAAGCGGAATATTTACAAGCGTAGGGGCTTCCCGCAAATCATCTGTTCCCGGTTTAAAAGTTAGACCAAGCACAGCTACATTTAATCCTTTTAAACTGTCAAAATACTTACGAGATTTTTTAATGAGTTTAAGCTTTTGATTTTCATTTACATCAATCGCAGCCTTAACCGTCTTTAACTCGTAATCATGAAAATTCGCCAGCCAGTGCAATGCTTTGGTATCTTTCGGGAAACAAGATCCCCCGTAGCCAATCCCTGCATTTAAGAACTTGTTTCCAATACGACCGTCATATCCCATGCCAAGGGCCACATCTTCAATGTTTGCTCCAATAATTTCACACAAATTCGCTATCTCATTGATAAATGATATCTTTAATGCCAAGAAATCATTAGATGCGTACTTAATCATTTCAGCACTTTTTCTATTCGTTACAACAATTGGAGTATCAAAGTTTTTATATACTTCTTTTAATGTCTCACCAGCAGCTTCTTCTTCTACTCCAATTACAATTCGTGAGGTATGCAGCGTATCTTTTACAGCTGTTCCCTGAGATAAAAATTCTGGATTCGAAGCAACATATACATTCACGTCATTTTTTAACTGAGATTTAATTAAACTCTCAATTTTATCATTTGTACCAATTGGCACTGTGGATTTCACTACTACTACGCAGTCTTTTTCAATGCTAGCAGCAATTTGCTCCGCTACCCCATACACGTAACTCAAATTTGCTGAGCCATCAGACTTTTCTGGAGTTCCAACACCTATAAAAATAACGTCTGCATCTTTATAACCTAACTGATAATCTGTTGTAAAATGCAAACGTTCCATATTATTATTCATTAGTTCCTCAAGACCCGGTTCGTAAATAGGCGAAACTCCGGCTTTCATTAACGCTACCTTTTTATCATCTATGTCTATACAAGTAACAGCATGTCCATATTCTGCAAGGCATACTCCAGTTACTAAGCCAACGTACCCTGTTCCTGCTACTGTAATCTTCATTTCCTCTCCACCTTTACTAAAAATTAGCAAATCCATTTTCTAAATAATTAATGCGTACCAGATGCTAAAGGGGTAACTTTTCCATTTTTATTATTTACAAATAGATGTTATTTGGCTATTTACAATAATTATAAGCTATAAACGAAGATATGTTATATAAGTTATACTTCAAATTAATCATCTGTAAATTTAATTTCTCTTGTGCAACATTTTTTACTATTGTTTATTTTTTAATGAATAAATACTAAAATTTAGTTGAATTTTCGGAGCAATAATCTGTGCTTTGAAAATAACGAGAAAAGTAAATACTGGTAGCTGAAGATAACTTCTCTTCTATTAATAAATAGGTATTAAATTTTCTATCTACTGTATACCAATTTAAAAGAAATAATATTTATAAACTTATTTAATCAATATATGAAGAGTAGTTATTTGCCTTAAGCTTTATATCTACAGATTTAGTGTTTGTCTTAACAAAAACTTTATATATTATCCAAACGAATACAATTATATAAATGGGTTGCCATATAATTTCATTAAAATATCCCCTTGTATATCTCATTAAATAGTAAAGAAACGAAGTTGCAACGGCAAATCCTACTGGCCTATTGTATAAAGATAATAAATAGCTTTCGAACTTTACAATAAAGAAAGAAAATAATAAAACTAATGGAATCCCATACCAACCGAAATTCCAATACCATTCTGCAACTGCAGACCCTCCCATAGCATATACAGTAGAGTTTATATATTGCCCTCGCTCAGGCTGCTCCAAAAAGACGTTAAACAATGCATATTTTTCTAAACTATCAACAGGTAGCTTCAGACCACTTAAAATCGAGTATACAAATGAAGCAATATAAGTTCGCCCATATTGAAAATTTCCTGTTGCGGGTATAGCCATGAGGGCTTGGATAATTGCTTTGACCGTTCCACCCATCTCTAGACATAAACCTTTTATTGGTTCTGACTCACTAATAATTTCTTTTAATTTTTCAAAAAAGGAACCATCTATTGTCATCTTCCGAATGTTTGTAACTACAGTCACAAAGAACGCTCCAAAATATGCTAGTATAATATAACTAATCCTAAGCTTTGTCTTAAAAAAGATACAATATAAAAACACTAAAGGCACGATCGTTTGAATAGTATTACCTTTTCTCCCTGTTAAAAACATAAATATTAAAAAATAAAATATTGTTATTAAGAAAATAATTGTAAACTTTTTTTTATCGTTTCTATAGCTACTTAAAATCAATAATATCGAAGGTAAGAATAATTTTGTAAACCATCCCAACGGTATACCATAGAACGTAATGTCTACTTCAAACATTCCTTCATAACCAACTTTATTTTTAACGAATATTTGAGTAATATCATGATATAGCTGTGGAAATACAGCTATGAAAAACATAAACAAACCTATTCTTCTACAAACTCTAAGAGTTTGATCCGTACATGTTGCCGTAACTCTAGATATAGAATTTCGATTTTCGACATTAGAAAAGCAAACTATGCCTATGACATATACAAATACAAATAACAAAGCATATATAGTACCCCAGAAACCCCAATAATTCCCATAACGATATAACATTTCATTTGTGGTATATTTAATTCCATAAAATCTCCAATCATAACCAATTACTATAACCGAAGAAATATGAAACATTATTAGACTAAATAACACAAAAAATTTAGGAGACATCCAACGAAAATTCATCGTTCTCCATATATAAATATAATATGCTATATTAATTGTAGCTACTAGAGCGCACCGCCACTCCCATCCTTCTGAAATTCCAGATAAATCATTGAATACTATAGCATAACTAAATAACAGTACAGCAATACCCCATAATAGAATATTCAGCTTTTTAACTGATATATTCATTTGCCTGCTCCTTTCAACTTCCTTTTTTAATATAAGTTTTTTTCATTTTAAGTAGATCTATCCTTTACACATACCTCTATCCTATGGGGTTATTTACATATAATCCGGCACCTTTATATGAAACGACATTACCTGGAATTCCAACTACTACGGCATTATTTCCAACTGACTTATTTAATACACTATTTGTACCAACAGCAACATTGTTTCCTATAGTTATACCACCTATTACTTTCGAGCCAGGTGCAAGATAGACATTATCACCAATTACTGGATATTCTTTTTTTCCATTTTTAATGGTCATACCAACCGTAGTACACTGAGACAGAGTTACATTCTTGCCTGCCACTTTAGGACTGAAAACAATTCCATTTATATGAAACAATAACAAGCCAGGACCTATTTCTACTGCGTAAGGAACATCGTATCCAAATTTATATTTATAATGTCTATACATTAAAACGGCAAAAGGGAATAACGTATACTTTGTAACCCTTTTTTTTCTGAGAAAGTAACAAATTCTTAACCATATAGAAAATCTAAACCCCTCACTTATATAATAATGCTTAAAGAATTTTTTCAGAGAAATTTCTCCTGCATATCGATATAAATCTGCCTTTATGTAATAAAGTATATTATTTATCAAATCATCACCCCAAAAAATTAAACAATTAGCCGTATTGCTAGTGAATAGAAAAATTATTGATTGCTCAAAATGATCTTTTCATACCGATCACCTAATCGGTTTAATGTAAATCCATTCTTCTCTAAGCTTTTTATTCTTTCTTCATTACTAGGTATAACGATGCACTTATAATTCAATATACAATCTACCCATTCCTCTACGTCATCTTGAATAGGGAGATAATTGACTAACCCCATTTCCATATCTACTTCAGGTGTTATAGTGTCTGCTAAAAATGTAGGGATGCCAGTTGCCTGGGACTCTATAGCAACCGTAGGTAATCCCTCAAATAAAGATGGTAAGACAAATACATCGAAAATATGAAATAAATTACTTACGTCTTCTCTTCTTCCTAAAAAGCGCACATGCTCTTCTAAATTTAGATTCTTAACTTTACTTTTTATTTCTTTCTCTAAGGCTCCTTCACCTATAAAAATCCATGTGAAATTAATCTTTCTTTTTTTTAACTCTTTAATTATTTCAAGCATGAAATTATGATTTTTTTGTAAATTAAATCTACCTACGTTTCCAATTTTTAATGTATTACTGTCAATATTTAATTCCTCTAAATATTTTACCTTCATTATCTGAGGTAAATCTTTTACAAATTTATGCACATCTATACTGTTAGGCATTTTTATAACTTGATTAGAATTACCTATATTCTTTCCAAAGATAAATTCAGCTGCCATATGACTACAAGTAAAATAGTTGGTAGCCAGAAAAGTGGTCATAAGTTGGGAAAGTTTAACTTGCAAATGGTACAAGCGTTTCTTTCTTTCATCACTAGTCCTATGTGCGTGAACAAAAATTCTAGGTATACGATAAGCTTTTGCCAGTATCATGAAGAACAGCCCTTTGTATCCTGATATATGACAGTGAACTGCATCGTACTGGTTTTCTCTCAATATTATTTTGTATGCTTTAAACATTCGAAAAAATCCAGAATGAATACTTGGGATAGTAAAGGTTCTTCCCCCACATGAGCTTACTATCTCTTTGAAACTTTGATCGTAATCTGAAAATGATACGACATCCATTTGAATATCTTTTCCAGAAATTCCACTAATTAAATTTTTAACATATGATGATATACCTCCACCATATCCTGGTATTATGTGTAATATCTTTGTATTTCTCATAACATCATATCCTTAATATTTACGATTTTCTCAAAAAAAATAGGTTTTTTTAAGTCTTTATCTCGAACTTAGCATTTATCATTTCTGAATTTTAACATTGCTTTTACTCCATATATCATTTCACTTACAAACTTTTTGTTTAGAATCAAATAAAGAAAGTATGAAATAATTAATATACAAATTGTTAATATATCTTCAAACAACCAAATAGATGTAATAAATACTATTAAAATAATAAATTCTAATATTAATTGCCTAGTAATATTAACTTTCATTAGGTAAGCAAGATATATCTCCGAAAAAATGCTTCTCAATGCAATAGACAAGACCATAAATATAATAATAGCATTCATATTTTCTAAAAGATATGCTCCTATAGTACAGAGCAAAGTACTAACTAGAGCAGTTACAATGTTAATGAATAATAATAAATTTTCTTTTCTTAACACTTTGAAATAGGTATTACATACCATCTGCATTTTTCCGTCTAATACGCATATTGGTAAGAGAATAGCCATATATTCTAAACTTACTTTATATTCAGGAAGCCATATTTCTAGAATTGTCTTTATAGGAATGTATAAAACAAATATAACTGGAAGAAAAATGCTCAATCCACTTCTTATATTAATATACAAATCCCTTAATTTTTCTCTCTCAGTTTGACGCAATGCTGGAAATAATACCATGCTTACTTGGCTAATGAATTGAAGAAAAAAAACAGTTAAAGACAATGCAAACGAAAGCTTTCCAAATGCTTTAATGCCCCAGACGTCATCTATAAATATTCTTCCTATTCCTAATATCAAAGAGCTTGCAATGTTAGCTATTAACAACTTAGAACCTATAGAAATACTATTAAGCATATCTTTTAATATATATTTATTAATTTTTTTCTTTGCTAATATAATATCTTTTCCACAATACATACAATAGAACAAAGCAATAGCCTTACTAACAATATAAAAGTTAACAAAAAAATAGAAATCTGAGTGTTGTTTAAATAAAGCAGTAAAAACGATTAAAATAAAAAATAGCCTATCAATCATAACTGATATGGAATATTTACTGGTTTGGTTAACGGCTTGAAAGATATAGCCCAAGAATGCACTCGCATTATATATAACCATATATACTAACGTAGCATATACAACATATAACCTTTGGAATTCAAGTCCATACTCTCTGGCTGCGATCACAACCCCTACTCCAATAGACAGCTGAAGTATTAGAGTAAGAATGAACTGTGATCCAATTAGGGAAAAATCTAAGGTATCATATCTCTTCCCACCATACTTGAGATAAATTCCATCAACTAATCCAAAATGTAAAAAACCTGAATATCCACAATAAAATATAAATAACTGCCAGAAACTGAAATCTTCTATTCCTAAAAGTTTAGGTACTACTAACGACATTAAAGCACTTAATACCATAGATATAAGTTGGGCGCCAAACGCATAAAATAAATTCCGAATAAAATTAGATGATTTCATTAATAATTCGGTCTCCTATAAAATTCAATAACTAATACTAAAATAGATTTTAGTACTAGTTTTAGCAACATCCTAATAAGAATTCACATAATATCTTTTGCCCTTTACTAATTTTCCAAATTATTTAAACGAGAGGCGTATGCTTGACACTCCTTATTAGAGTTTATCTTTCTTTGTACGTAGTTTTCATTCTTTCTTACTAGATCTTCAAATTCAATATTATCGATTTCTATAAGTTTCTGTATCACTTTGATAAATGCATCTTTATCAGATAAACTTTCTACAAAACCTCCATTTCCTTCATAATCATCCCATGGTGTTACATTCTTACTAAGAATACACAAGCAGTTGTTCATCATGGATTCTACGATAACATGACCATAGTTCTCACCCAAAGTAGGAAAGAAAAAAGCATGGTATTGTTCAAACACACGATTAATTTCTGAATGCAATACTTCTCCCTTATAGGTAACTGTGATATTACTAGGCATTTCGTTGATTACTGTTTTACATTCATACCAATATGTTTTATCTTCCATTGGTCCATAAATATCGAAAATAACATTACCTGTGTTTATTTGTTTCAATACCTCTAAAGCATATTTTAAATTTTTCTTAGGAAAGATTCTAGACACAAAGACTATACGAAGTTCTCCAGGTTTTTTATTTAAAGAATCTCGCCTTGGTATATACTTTGCAGGTAAATTAGGAATAACAAAGGTATTTGCATTTTTGAATTTTAATTTAATATCCTTTTCTTCTAATTCACTTGTAGCGTGCCATATTAATCGGCTATACAGACCAATTAATTTACATAAAAGAATATATGTATATTTTTTTATCTTTTTGTTTTCTAAACCCCCAGTAAAGTCTCCTCGTGGTGTGATAATAACTCGATTTTCCTTTACCTTTAATTTACCCAGTTTCCTTAAAAGCAACGGTTTAATTGTAAAAATCGGAGAAAAAAATCCGTTAAGATATAAAATATCAAATTCAGTTTCATTCAAAATTTTCTTAAAACCTCTGAGCGTTTGCTTATCAGGACTCATATAAAAAACTTTCGCTGATCCTACTTGATTCCATTTATCAACATTTATATCTTTATATGGTTGTTCTGCTTTGAAGTCCCGGTCAGCAGTTAATACATAGAAATCGAATTCATTAGCTAGGTTTTCAACCATATTTGCACATGATTGAATTGGCCCTCCCCCTTTATATCCTGGCAGGTACTGTCCATTTAATATCAACACCTTTTTTTTCATAGCTTTTCTCCCTTTTATGCTTTTAAGTCTTCTTGGGGTTTGATTTTTTTATCAAACTTCTCACATTCATACATTTTTGCATCTACTAAAAATCTGTACCAGTAAGCTTGCAGAAAATGAAATATCCTTCCTTCAGGTCCATCGAGAAATCCTAGTTTAATATAATATCTATAGATGAAATATATATGAGCTCTGAAAAATTTTGGTAATCCATAATATCCTGAATTTTTAACTATACGCTTCACCTTAGCTTGTTTTGTTGATGTGCTGTTCTCTAGTAAACTATCTTCATCTAAAGATTTTTCAACTGTTAATTGGCGGTCTAAAACCTCACGGTTACTGTACCAATTGTGCTTATTTGTCCACCACTCTAGGTCTTTTACATTGTTATCTATCAAATCTTTTTTAAATTCTATAGTTTGACCTTCAGATAAAATCATATGTTCATCCATAATTTTTTGTTCACATATAGCTTTTCCTGTTCGAAAGATACGAAGTAAAAGCTCAGGATATCGACCACCGTGTTTAATCCAGCGTCCCATAAAATAAACTCTTCTACGAAGAATTACACCGTTTATTTCTGACATTAGCTCAGGTAGCTTTAAACTAATTTCTTCCACTAAATCTTCCATTAATTCTTCATCCGCATCCATTCTCATGGACCATTCTGTAGTAATATTGGTTTGTGTTAAACCCCAGTTCAGTTGTGTAGCATAATCTATCCACTTATTCTGGTAAAAATCTACCCTACTTCCACTTTTGCTAAGCTCAGCGTGTAATTCTTTGCATAAACTTTCAGTTTCATCTGTACTAAAACTATCAACAATCACGAAACGTTTGGCAATTCCTTGAAAAGACTCTATACATTTTCTTAAATTTTTTTCTTCATTTTTTGTGAGTATAACTACTGTAAGGTCTACCATAAAATTTCCTTTCTAAACATATAATATATAAACATACACTCTTAATACCAAGCATTTATCATAGTTTCTTAATAACTTTAGCTGGGTTACCTGCAATTACACTATTCTCTTCGAACTTACCGCTCACAACTGCTCCGGCTCCTACAACACAACCATCTCCAAGTACGGTACCTTTTAGAATCAAAGCATTACAACCGATAAAGCAGTTCTTACCTATTACGACCGGTTTTGTACCAATCTTCTCCTTTATATCAGCATTTCTCGCTTCAATGTCAATTGGATGAAAATCGTTATCTAAAATCTTAGAATTTCCACCAATATTAGTATTGTCACCTATAACAATCGACTTTCTCGCATAGATTGTGGCACCTGATATCCCAACATTACTACCAATACGTATTTCTGCCTGTGGAGTTCTAGTTACAATAACAGTGCGTTGATATAGCCCTACTAAATTTGAAAGAAATGAAGACTTAATAGTAACATTCTCTCCAATTATTAATTTTGCATTTGATTGATTAAAGATAACGGGAGTACCTTTTAGTAACAAATCTTTACCATATTTAATTTTCATTAATCTCATTAATATCTTAAACCAATTACTATTCATTCTTTAAGGTTCCCTTTCTAACTATTTAAATTTATCAGCACGATTTAATTTCATTAACATACTTATTTATAGAAACATCCTTAGTTAAATTTTCAACCAAATAAGTTCTTCCCCATTGGCTCATTTCAATGTATGTACTGCCTTCTTTTTCATTAAGATATTTTTGAATCATTACCTCAATTTGTTCATAATTTCCTGGTTCAGTTACATACCCACACTGCGTTTCTTCAATAATTAATCGTGCCTCAGATCCTTCCTCTAATGCACCTAGTATTGGTTTTCCAGCAGCAATTATTCCATATAATTTACTAGGAACAGATACACCTTTAATTCCCTTAGCATTTAAACACCAATGAACATCACCAGCATTTAAACTATAAATTAAATCTGATTTATCTTGGTAAGGGATAAATTTCACATTTTGAAGATTATGTTTCTCTTTATATTGAACCAGTTTTTCTCGTATAGTCCCTTCTCCTACAAAAGCAAAAACTACATCTTCTCTAGCCTTAAACTTTTCTATAACATTCATCAAGTTTTCAAGATCATAATAAAGTCCTAAGTTACCTGAATACATAATAATAAACTTATCTTGTAAGCCATACTTCTTTTTAAAGGCTACTACTTTTTCATGATCTGCTGGTAAAGGGTAAATTTCTTTCTCATCAATCCAGTTGTTGATAAACGTATGATTAGGTACTTTTCTGCCTTTAAATCTACCTATTAACGTTTCAATCATATCGCGCCCAACAACAATTACCTTATCGGCCTGTTTACAACTAAATTTATCAAACCACATCATAGTCTTTAAAATCAGCTTATTTTCACTATACCCAACAGCCATTGTCTGTTCTGGGTTGAAGTCTTGGATATTATAAATATACTTAGCCCGCTTCATCCATTTACCCCAAACACCGAGCAGACCTCCCAAAATAGGGGGTTGAGAAATAGAATATACATAGTCCATTTTTCCAACTTTAAAAGTAGCAATCATAGCTCCGATAAAATATGAGAGAATGTTTTTAACTCTGCTTATCTTATTGCTTTTAGAAAATTCCGGTACACGAATACGAATAACATTTACGCCGTTAATTTCTTCTTTATAAAACATTTTCTTTTTATATTCCTCAGCAACTTTTCCAGTATAAGATGGAACTACACAGACTATCGTTATATCAAATTCCTCGATCATTCCTTCTGCTAACTCTCTTAGGATCTGACCGGTCGAAGCTACATCTGGAATATAATAATGTGCGTATATTAATAGTTTTTTCTTATCAGTTTTCACCTTTTCAATCATAGAATATCTCTTTCCTATCTGCATAAGTCTATATTTGTCTTAACAAAAAACTGTGTTACTAGCTTCTATATATTATTTATGAATTACCGTTAGTTTCTCGAGTCTTTTATCACGATACTCTAAAACGTTAAAAAGAGCACTTCTTTCTATTTTTATGTAATGATTACATTAAAACAGAAAAAAGTTAACTCCCTGTAACAGCCATATATTTAATTTCATGAATCATTTATTCTAACTAAAAGTTCAATCAAACATTACCTTAATCTTCTCTTCACTTTCAACCTTCTTCATATCCGCTTCAACCATAATACGAACCAACTCTTCAAATGAAGTCTTTGTTGGATTCCAATTTAGTAACGTCTTCGCTTTAGTTGGATCACCTAACAATTGATCAACTTCTGCAGGACGGAAGAATTTAGGGTCAATTTCAACGATGACTTCACCCGTTGCTTTGTTTGTTCCTTTTTCTTCTAAGCCTTCACCGCTCCACTCAATTTCAATTCCCGTGTGTTTGAACGCAAGCTGTACGAATTCACGTACTGAGTGCATTTCACCAGTCGCAATAACAAAATCTTCTGGCTTATCGTGTTGAAGAATTAACCACATGCATTCTACATAGTCTTTTGCATAACCCCAGTCACGAAGTGAGTCTAAGTTTCCTAGCGTTAATTTTTGTTGTTTACCTTGTGCAATACGTGAAGCAGCAAGCGTGATTTTACGCGTTACGAACGTTTCACCACGGCGCTCTGATTCATGGTTAAATAAAATACCGTTTACTGCAAACATATTATAAGATTCACGGTAGTTCTTTGTAATCCAGAAGCCGTAAATTTTCGCTACGCCGTATGGAGAACGCGGGTAGAAAGGTGTTGTTTCTTTTTGCGGCACTTCTTGAACTTTTCCGTAAAGTTCAGATGTAGAAGCTTGGTAAACACGCGTTTTATCTGTAAGTCCTAAAATACGTACAGCTTCAAGAATATTTAACGTACCTTTTGCATCAACATCTAATGTATATCCAGGCATATCAAAAGACACCCGTACATGTGACTGTGCAGCTAGGTTGTAAATTTCATCTGGCTGAATGTCTCCAATGATACGCGTAACGTTTAGGGCATCCGTTACGTCACCATAGTGAAGGTGGAAGTTTGAATTGTTTAATAATGCGCTTGCGGCTTCTTCTGTTAAAAGATCCTCTAGACGCTCTTGGTTATAAGAAGAGCTGCGGCGAATTAGTCCGTGCACTTCATAGCCTTTTTCTAGTAAAAATTCTGCTAAGTATGACCCGTCTTGTCCTGTTACACCTGTAATTAATGCTGTTTTCATCGTATCCTCCATATATATCAACTGTTATTTTATTAGTTAGTTTAATTGAAAGTAGTTAATTATTTTGCTGCAGCTAGTTCGTTATCTAAGAACCATTGATATGCTTTTTGAAGACCGTCTTCTAAAGCTGTTTCTGCTTTCCAACCAAGACCGTTCAGTTTTGTTACGTCTACTAGTTTACGAGGCGTTCCGTCTGGTTTTGACGTATCAAACTGAATATTTCCTTCATATCCGACAACTAATTTTATCTTTTCGCCCAGCTCTTTAATCGTAATATCTTCTCCCACACCGATATTTACAATTTCGTTACCTTCGTATGTATTCATTAAGAACACGCACGCATCTGCTAGGTCATCTGAATATAGAAATTCACGTTTTGGTGTGCCTGTTCCCCACATTTCAACAAACGGTGCATTGCTTTCTTTCGCTTCGTGGAACTTGCGAAGCAAGGCAGGAAGAACGTGTGATGTATGAAGGTCAAAGTTGTCATTTGGACCGTAAAGGTTAGTCGGCATTGCTGAGATGTATTTTGTACCATATTGACGATTATAAGATTCACACATTTTAATACCGGCAATTTTAGCAATCGCATAAGGTTCATTCGTAGGTTCAAGCGCACCTGTTAATAAGTATTCTTCTTTTAATGGCTGAGGCGCTAGTTTTGGATAAATACATGTGCTTCCTAAGAACAATAGCTTTTCTACGTTATTACGATATGCTGCATCAATAATATTTGATTGAATTAATAAATTATCGTGAATAAATTCTGCAGGATATTCATTGTTTGCCACAATACCGCCTACTTTAGCTGCTGCTAAGAAAACAAATTCCGGCTTTTCTTCAGAAAAAAATGCGTCTACTTGCGGCTTGTCTCGTAAATCTAGCTCAGCACTTGTGCGATACACTAGATTGCTATAGCCTTTTTCTTGCAGTTTTCGTACGATAGCTGAACCGACCAGACCTCTATGTCCAGCTACATAAATTTTTGAATTTTTGTTCATTTTAAGATACCAGCTTTCCTTAATTTAATAAGCATTTTTCGAGCCAAACAGCATAAAAATGGTTCGGCATATAATTTTAATATCGGCCGTTAGTGAACGTGTTGTTATGTATGTTAAGTCTAATTCGACCATTTCTTCAAATCCAACATTGCTTCTTCCGCTTACTTGCCATAGTCCTGTACAGCCCGGAGTGACAAGCAATCTTTGCAGTTGGTATTCTGTATATTCGTTTACTTCTCTTACAAGCGGTGGTCTGGGTCCTACTAGACTCATATCGCCTTTTAAGACGTTAATTAATTGAGGCAGTTCATCGATACTTGTTTTCCTAATGAATCTCCCTATTTTCGTGATACGAGGATCGTTTTTCATTTTAAACATCGCGCCCGTAGCTTCATTTTGTTCAAGCAGTTCAGCTAATTTCGCTTCTGCATCTGAAACCATGGAACGAAATTTATACATATTAAATTCTTCACCATTTTTCCCCACTCTTTTTTGAGAGAAGAAAATTGAACCTTTAGGGTCTTCAAGCTTTATTAAAAGACCGACAATAAGAAAAACAACAAACAAAACAAGTAAACCGACGATTGCTCCTGCTATATCTACACATCTCTTCGCCAAAAGGTAACCGGCTTGATTATTAGGCTGAACTTTCTTTTGTACCACTTGTGTTTGTTGAATAGAAGTTTCCGTTTTAGGTTCAGCAATTGATGGCAACGCAACTCACTCCTTCTATTCTACTCTACTCTATTTCTACCGGTTTCTTTGTTTCTTTTTTTAATAAATCTTCCATAATTGTTAATAAATTATTTCGTAAGTCCTCATGTTGAAGAGCAAATTCAATGGTTGTCTGAATAAATCCTAGCTTTTCTCCAACATCATAGCGCTTGCCTTCAAAGTCGTACGCAAATACACGCTGAATTTCATTTAGCTTTTGAATAGCATCTGTTAATTGAATTTCACCGCCTGCTCCCACTTCTTGTTCTTCTAAAAATTTAAAGATTTCAGGAGTGAACACGTATCGCCCCATAATAGCTAGATTCGAAGGAGCTGTACCCGCGGCTGGTTTTTCTACAAATGTATTCACTTGATGACGGCGGCCGTCGTTTGAAATTGGATCTACTATGCCGTAGCGGTGCGTTTGGTTATCAGGAACCGTTTGCACGCCTATTACAGACGAAAGCGTTTGTTCATACTCATTCATCAACTGACGAAGACAAGGTGTTTCCGCTTGGACAATATCATCGCCTAACAATACGGCAAATGGCTCATCGCCGATAAAGTTACGCGCACACCATACGGCGTGTCCTAATCCTTTTGGTTCTTTTTGACGGATATAATGAATATCTACGTTTGAAGATTGGCGCACTTTTTCTAAAATATCAAATTTTTCTTTTTCGACTAAATTATTTTCAAGTTCTGGAGCATAATCAAAATGATCTTCAATCGCGCGTTTTCCTTTGCCCGTTACGATGATGATGTCTTCAATACCCGATTGAACCGCTTCTTCGACGATATATTGAATAGTTGGTTTATCAACGATTGGAAGCATTTCTTTTGGCATTGCTTTCGTTGCTGGCAAAAAACGCGTGCCGAGTCCAGCAGCTGGAATAATAGCTTTTTTAATTTTTTTCATCGTCATTCACTCCTTGTTTCTTCCTATTTATATATACTTTTTGTAAGCACTTACGAACAAGCTGCATCAGCAGCACATTCGTAAATGCTTATAAATTAATAGGGGCATTTAACCCCACCTCACACCACACTCCTGACAACAAACGTGTCTAAGGTAGTTTTCTACCCACAGTGCAGCCGAGTGCCTCCTTTGATAGTGGCTGAGGAGACATCACCATACATATTACGCTTTATATTACTATTTTTGAATATTCATCCTTTATTAGATAAAAATTAAAAACTTGTCTTTAATTTCAACAAGTTTTCTAAGGGTTCGACACATTATCTAAAAGGATTTTATAGTTCATTTATCTTATCTATTCTCATTTATTTCTATATTTTTTTATTGGCTTCCATTAGACCTATAACTTATGACACAATCGTAAAATTAATGTTATCACAAAAATAGGAAAAGAGGGATAAGATTTTTTGTCGAAATTTGCGATATAACAAGGTTTTTGAATGAAAAGATAATATTTTCTCTCCAAAAGACCTTTTTATGTCGTTAAATGTTGATAGTCTTACCTTTTTCTATATTCAGTAAGTTGTTAGAACTTGTGTCATATGTAGCAAAAATAATAGATATTTCTATATGAAAATATTTTAATGTATTACATGCAAAGAAAGGTGCTTAAGGATATTTCTTGCATTTTCACTACTTTTCTCTTACGATATGAAGATAAATCTAAAAACAAAAGGAATTTTTTGTATGATGCTAAAAAGAATTTGTGTTGTTACGATGATACTTGCTATTTCTCATTTTTCCCACACGCCTCATCTTCAAGTGACGGATCCAAACTCCTGGAGCAATGCTTCAGTCTGGAATCATAAAGCCACTCTTTGGTCTGTGCTACATCCTGGCAGTGAATTTTATACGTCTTATACATACGGGTTTGATTTGGAGTTTATTTTACGTAAAATTGCTCATATTTCTTTTTTCGGCTTATTAGCACTATTAATTTACTGGAATTTGAAAAAAAATTCATGGAGATATATAAAAGCGTGGGTTTTACTCGCTTGTTTTGCTTTTTTAGACGAACTGCACCAAGCTTTTATTATTGGACGCGATGGGCGAATTATTGATGTAGCTATTGATTCCTTTGGCGGAGCACTATTTTTGTTTTTACTTTACAGATATAAAAAGATCTCTAGAAATTAGAGATCTTTTTTTGGCGTTTCCTCTATTCCTTTTTTTACATATTTTTCATATTTACCCATATCCTTACTAATAATCTGAGCCGGCACTCCCGCTACAACACAGTTACTTGGAATATCCTTTGTCACCACGGCATTGGCTCCGACTACAACATTATCTCCAATCGTGCCTCCAATACAAATTGCCCCAGGAGCAATATATACATTATCTCCAATAATAGGCTGCTTGCCTCGTGACCCAACCGTTACATTTTGTGAGATGGTACAGTTTCTTCCGATTTTCGCTGATTTTTGAATAACAACTCCAATGCCCCCGTAGCCTAGTTTTGTCCCTTCACCTATTTCTGCCGTATATGGAATATAAGAGTTGAATTTATGACGAATAAAGTCTTTTACATATTCCGCTCCTTTGGTTAAGCCATTTTCGTAAAATGTTCTGGATAACTTGTAAAGATCCATTGCTAAGAAGCGATGTAAGTTATTTGTCAGTATATTTGTTTCACTTACTTTTAATGTATAACTCTCAGTTTGATAATCGTCTAGTTCAAGACCTTCTAACGCAATTAACGTAACGTTTTGTCCTTTAATGTCTTCAAGACTTTCAACTGGAAGATCAAAAAAAGTTTGGCCGCAGTACTGATTGGTAGGATCAATAAAACTTCTAATTTGATTATGTTTTTCCATCAATAGTTTAATAAAAGCCGCATTTCGATGAACACCTACTATCGAATAGATTTTCTGTTCATAGACTGGATAATCTTTCGTTTCAAAATCTTTGTAGCGAAAATCGTCGCTTGTTTTTACTGTTTGCTCTCCTTCCGTGTTCCGCATAAAGACCTTTACTCTATACCTTCCTCGTTCATGTAGGTTAAATGTATGTGAATGGTTTCTAGAATATGGTACCTTTTCAATTACTTCTTGGTCTTTAATTAAGTAATAAGACATTTTTGTATGTTTGTGTTGTCCTTGGCAAGTAACTAGAAGCTGATAAAAGTTTTTAAGTTCAATTGTTACATCAGTAGTCGATAGTTTCATTCGTAACTCCTTTTGTTCCTCAGCTGTATAGCTTTATTGCAGCTGAATACTTTAGTCCCTATGTAGTAGTAGATTCTCTTTCTATTCTATCTCAATCAAGAAAAAATGAAGAGAAAAATTTGGTTCTCCTTTTAATATATGGAGATTTGTTATCTCCTTCCCTTCTTTTATAAAGCTGAATAAGCAAAAAGCGGACGTATTTATAGCTTAAATGCGTCCGCTTTTTTGTTAACCGACCGTCACAATACGATACGGGCTGTATTTACCGTTTGGATTTTTAATAATGATGTTGATTTTCGTCTTACCTGCCTGCGGTGTAATGACTATATTAAAAGAGCCTTTACTATCCGCTACGCCTCTCCCAATCAGCTGAGATCCTTTTTTGATATAGACAACACTTTTAGGTTCTGTTGTCCCTGTCACTGTTTTTGCAAGACTAAAAACACGGTTTACACTAGGTACTGAAGGACTAGAGGATGCCACCGTTTTGTAAGTATAAGAACTGTATCCGCCTTTTCCTTTTGCCGTTACACCGATTTTAGTGTTTACTGCTTGTTTTGGAATAGAGATGCTAAATACACCTTTACTATTTGCTGCACCTGTTCCAATGACGTTTGTTCCTGCTTTAACATATACGCGGCTTCTTGCTTCAGTCGTTCCTGTTACTACTGTGGATTCGTCTGTTATATCACTAACGGCCGGTGCATTAGGTGCTGTATATTTTGCCACTACCGTACTGTATGTGTACACACTATACCCAGCGCTATTTTTTACCGTTACGCCAATTTTCGTTTTAGCAGGTTGAGGTGCTATTCCAATGCTATACGTTCCTTGTTTGGTTGCTACTCCTCTTCCTAACACTGTTGACCCTTTCTTTACATATACGATACTGTTTGCTTCAGCTGTACCGCTGACTGCTGTATCTTGATCATAAATTTTATTGATGGTTGGTAATGCAGGCTTTGTCACTTTTTGCACAACTGTTTTATATGTAT
>Ga0268252_1000591_pt1 | contig 23055 bp, 17 predicted proteins | sample AgamicMgSfrz_FD_200244 | JGI IMG/M metagenome (GOLD analysis project Ga0268252, IMG submission 200244) | Agave microbial communities from Guanajuato, Mexico - Mg.Sf.rz (v2) (version 3) | ecosystem: Host-associated > Plants > Phyllosphere > Phylloplane/Leaf | place: Guanajuato, Mexico | collected... | reverse complement strand
GCGTCAGGTCGGATGGATGGTTCAGGTCCTTGAGGCGGCGCGCGTAGCCGGGGCTCGCGCACAGGAAGCGCTCGTTGGGCGCGAGCGGATAGCCGATCCACGAAGACGACTTGAGGCTGCCGACATGCACGACCACGTCGGCTCCCGATGCGCTGGTCAACGGGCTCTCCGACAGGTGGAGCGAGATTTCGAGCTTCGGATGCGCGCGCTGCACGTCGCGCACGATCCGCGCGACGTACTTGCGGCCGAAGCCGAGCGGAGCGACGACGCGCAGCGTGCCCTGCACGTCGCCGTGGTCGCCCGCGATGTTGATTGGCAGTGCCTCCACGCGCTCGAGGATGCCGACGGCTTCCTGATACAGCCGCTGCCCTTCGTCGGTCAGCGCGATCCCTTTCGGCTGCCGCACGGCGAGCCTCGCGTTCAGGCGCGCCTCCATTCGCTGCAGGCGAATCGTGACCGCGGGCGGCGTGAGGTCGAGCAGCCGGGCGGCAGCGGCCAGGGATCGCGACGTGCCGATCGCGCGGACGAGTCGAAGATCGTCGAGGTCGAGCATTTCATGGCTCTTAATGCGGAGGGTGTCGAGCATTAAACCGCAGATTGCGCGGGGAAGCCATCGACGTGGTGCCGGCTGGCGAGGATGAGGATGGCGACAAAACGCGCGTGAAATGACACGACCGTGTGCGAGCCCGTGTCGGGCCGGACAGGCGGTCTTTGTCACGCAACGAAAGCGCCGCGCGTCGCGTCACACCCGGCTGTACGCATTCCCGTCAAGCGTTCAGCCCGAAAATCAGCGACCGATGTACGCCCACCCCCGCCGCCACGCCCGATGCCGAGGCGAACGTCGCATTGGTCATCAGGCTCGACGCGTCGCCGGCCGCGTACACGCCGGCGACGCTCGTCTGCTTCCACGTATCGACGCGAATCGCGGTGCCGAGCGGACCTTCGTCGAACGCGCAGCCGAGTTGCTGCGCGAGGTCGCTCGCCATGTCGGTGCGCGCGCCGATGAACAGTGCGTCGATCGACACGAGCTGACCGTCGGCGAGCCGCAGCGCGTCGATACGCGGCGCATCGCCGAGGATCTCGACGACCGGCGAATGCTCGATGCGTACCCCGCGTGCTGCGAGCAACGCGGCTTCCTCTTCGTTCGCTTCGACCACGCCCTGCGTGAACCACGTCGTCGGGCCCCAGTCCGGAATCAGGATCGCCTGATGGACCGACAGCGGATGCGTGGCGAGCACGCCGAGCCGCTGGCCGCTCACTTCATATCCATGGCAGTACGGACAATGCAGCACGCTAATGCCCCAACGTTCGGCGAGCCCCGGCAGCGCCGGCAGTTCGTCGCGGATGCCGGTCGCGAGAATCAGCCGGTCGGCGCTCGCGCGGCTGCCGTCGGCCAGCGTCACGTGAAAGCGTCCGTACGCGTCGCGCTCGGCCGTGCGTGCCTCGCCGTCGATGCGCTGGACGGTCGGATACGCGGCGAGTTGCGCGGCGGCTTCGGCGACGATCAGCGCGGGCGGCTTGCCGTCCTGCCCGAAGAAGCCGTGCGCGTGTTCGGCAAAACGGTTGCGCGGCCGGCCGGCGTCGATCACGAGCACGCGGCGGCGTGCCCGCGCCAGTTGCATCGCGGCCGACAGCCCCGCGAAGCTGCCGCCGATCACGATCACTTCATGATGGGTATCCATGCATCCACTCCTTTCTGAACCTGCGTGACGGACAGACGTGTTCCGCTGGCGGCCAACTCATGAAACACGAGAAGTTGCATGATAGGGCGGTGATATCATTCATGCAACTTCAGAAGTTTCGAGAGAGGGGAGCTCCGCCCGTGAGAACCGACAGCCGTTTGTCGCGCATGCTGCATGCGCTGATCCACATGGACCAGGCCGACGGCCCGCTGACGTCGGAGACGATCGCGACGATGCTGTGCACGAACCCGGTCGTCGTGCGGCGCCTGCTCGGCGGGTTGCGCGATTGCGGCTACGTGCAGTCGGAGAAGGGGCACGGCGGCGGCTGGGCGCTGAGCGTCGCGCTCGACGACATCACGCTGCTCGACGTCTATCGCGCGGTGGGCGAGCCGCCGCTGTTTTCCGACCTGGTGCCCGAGGACGAGCCCGAATGCCTGGTCGAACAGGCGGTCAACGCGCATCTGTCGGCGACGCTGAAGGAGGCCGAAGCGTCGCTCCTGGCACGCTTCGGCGAAGTCACGCTCGGCATGCTGTCGCGCGATTTCGAAGCGAAGGCGGCGCTGCGGGGGTACACGCGCTGACGTGGCGCAGCATCCCGATCGAGCGCGCCTGACATGCAATCTGGCACGATCCGGCGTGGCCGAAACCGCCGCGCCGCCATGTTCTGTCCCCCAACTTCTGCCCGGTTCGCCCGCCACAGGGCAAAATACGGGTTTTCCGCACCCGCGAGGGCGCGTTCGAATCACGCGCCGGGCGGCGCCAGTGCGCATGCCGCACGCCCCGCCGGCGCCCAGGCAAGAAACGCTCGCCGTGCTGCGAGCCCACAGGAGTCCAGACCCCATGCCCGAATCCAACCTGTCCTTCTTCGGCCGGCTGTCGCTGGCCGTCGGCACGTTCTTCTCCGTGCTCGGCAATCGCGAGTTCGCGGCCGACGTGCTGCGCGTGCGCGATGGCGCGCCGGCACCCGTTGCACCCGTCCCGACCCCGGCGCCCGCTGCCGCGCCCGTCGCCCCCGCGCCGGTGAAGGCGCCGGCCCCCGAGCTGCGCGAAGCGAGCCCGCAGGCCGCCCTGCAACTGCTCGGCCTGCTGCAACGCGATGCGCGCTTCATCGATTTCGTCGAGGAAGACATCGCCGGCTACGCGGACGCCGACATCGGCGCGGCCGCGCGCCTCGTGCACGACGGCTGCCGCGCCGCGCTGCGCGAACACTTCACGATCGTGCCGGTGCGCGATGAAGCCGAAGGCAGCCGCGTGACGCTGCCGGCCGGTTTCGACGCGACGGCCGTGCGCGTGACCGGCAACGTGGTCGGCTCGGCGCCGTTCACGGGCACCGTCAGCCATCGCGGCTGGCGCGTATCCGACGTGCGCCTGCCGAAGCTGACGGGCAGCCACGACGCATCGGTGATCGCACCGGCGGAGGTGGAACTGTGAGCGATCCGCGCTATTCGATCGGTATCGACCTCGGGACGACCCATTGCGCGCTGTCGTACGTCGACAGCAGCACGAGCGACGGCGAAAAGATCGTGCAGCAGGTGCTGCCGATCGCGCAGTTGACCGCACCCGGCGCGCTGGAATCACGCGACCTGCTGCCGTCGTTCCTCTACCTGCCGCATGAAAGCGAACTGACCCAGGGCGACCTGACGCTGCCGTGGACGGCCTCCCGCGCGTTCGCGGTCGGTGAGATGGCGCGCACGCGCGGCGCCGGCACGCCGATTCGCCTCGTGTCGAGCGCGAAGAGCTGGCTGTGCCACCCGGGCGTCGACCGCCGCGCGGCGATCCTGCCGAGCGATGCGCCGCCGGAAGTGGCGCGCGTGTCGCCGCTGGAAAGCTCGATCCGTTATCTCACGCACCTGCGCGAAGCGTGGGACCACGCGCATCCCGACGCGCCGTTCGCCGACCAGGACGTGACGGTCACGATCCCCGCATCGTTCGATCCGGCCGCGCGCGAACTGACGGCGGAAGCCGCGCGCGCCGCCGGCTACACGCGGATGACGCTGCTGGAAGAGCCGCAAGCGGCGCTCTACAGCTGGATCCAGAAGAGCGAAGGCGGCTGGCGCAAGCAGGTACAGGTCGGCGACCTGATCCTGTGCGTCGACGTCGGCGGGGGCACGACCGACCTGTCGCTGATCGCGGTGGTCGAGCGTGACGGCAATCTCGAACTGCATCGCGTGGCCGTCGGCGAGCATATCCTGCTCGGCGGCGACAACATGGATCTCGCGCTCGCGCACGTGGTCGCGCGCAAGCTCGCGCAGCAGGGCACGCAGCCCGATCCGTGGCAATTGCGCGCGCTGACCTACGCGTGCCGGTCGGCCAAGGAAACGCTGCTGTCCGACCCGACCACCGATGCGGTGCCGCTCGTCGTGCCGAGCCGCGGCTCGAAGCTGATCGGCGGCTCGATCCGCACCGAGCTGACGCGCGCGGAACTCACGCAGACGATCCTCGAAGGATTCTTCCCGCAGGTCGATGCGGCCGCGCGCCCGGTGAGCCGCGCGCGTGTCGGCCTGACGCAGCTCGGCCTGCCGTATGCGCAGGACGCCGGCATCACGCGCCATCTCGCGGCGTTCCTCGGCCGTCAGGTCGCGGCGCTCGACACGCTCGAAGGCGTGCAGCGCACGCTGCCGCAGGGCGCGACGTTCCTGCATCCGACCGCCGTGCTGTTCAACGGCGGCGTGTTCAAGTCGACGCTGCTCACGCAGCGCGTGCTCGACACGCTCAACGGCTGGCTCGCCGCCGAAGGCGCGCCGCCCGCGCGCTTGCTCGAAGGCGCCGATCTCGATCTCGCGGTCGCGCGCGGCGCGGCGTACTACGGCTACGTGAAGCGCGGCCGTGGCGTGCGCATTCGCGGCGGCACGGCGCGTGCGTACTACGTCGCGATCGAATCGGCGATGCCCGCGGTGCCGGGGCTCGAGCCGCCGGTGCAGGCGCTGTGCGTCGCGCCGTTCGGGATGGAGGAAGGCTCGGACGCGGCGCTGCCGCCGCAGGAGTTCGGCCTCGTCGTCGGCGAACCGGTGCAGTTCCGCTTCTTCGGGTCGTCGGTGCGTCGTCAGGACCTGGTCGGTACGCTGCTCGACTACTGGTCGCCGGAAGAGCTGCAGGAGCTGGAGGAAATCCAGGCGACGCTGCCCGCCGAAGGGCGCACCGTCGGCGAAGTCGTGCCGGTGAAGCTGCATGCGCGCGTGACCGAAGCCGGCACGCTCGAACTCGAGGCGATCCCGAGCGGCACGAACGAGCGCTGGAAGGTCGAGTTCGACGTGCGCGGCGCCGCCTGAGCGCGATGAAGCGTTATACGGTCGGCATCGACCTCGGCACGAGCAATACGGTCGTCGCGTACGTCGAGGCCGGTTCCGACGCGATCCGCGTGTTCGACGTCGAGCAACTGGTCGGGCCCGGCGCGGTGGCCGCGCAGCCGCTGCTGCCGTCGGTGCGCTATCACCCGGCGGCGGGCGAGTTGCCGCCGGACGCGCTGCGGCTGCCGTGGGCGGCTGATCCGAAGGTAAACACGAAGGCGAACGCGGCCGATGCGCCGCCCGCCGTGATCGGCCGCTATGCGCGCACGCTCGGCGCGCAGGTACCGGGCCGGCTCGTGTCGAGCGCGAAGAGCTGGCTGTCGCACGCCGCGGTCGACCGGCTCGCGGCGATCCTGCCGTGGGGCGCGGCCGACGGCGTCGACAAGGTGTCGCCGGTCGATGCGAGCGCGAGCTATCTCGCGCATGTGCGTGACGCGTGGAACGCGCGTTTTCCCGATGCGCCGCTCGCGCAGCAGGACGTGATCCTGACGGTGCCCGCGTCGTTCGACGACGGCGCGCGCGCGTTGACCGTCGAGGCCGCACGGCGCGCGAAGCTGCCGGCGCTGCGCTTGCTCGAAGAACCGCAGGCTGCGTTCTACGACTGGCTGTACGGCCAGCGCGACATGTTGCGCGACACGTTCGCCGCGGCGCGGCGCGTGCTGATCTGCGACGTCGGCGGCGGCACGACCGACCTCACGCTCGTCGACGTCGCGCCGGGTGACGACGGCGAACCGACCTTCACGCGGGTCGGCGTCGGCAATCACCTGATGCTCGGCGGCGACAACATGGATCTCGCGCTCGCGCGCCTGGTCGAGTCGCGGCTGACCGAGCCCGGTACGCGGCTGTCAGCCGCGAGCCTGTCGCAACTCGTCGAGCGCTGCCGCGCGGCGAAGGAGCGGCTGCTCGGCGACGACGCGCCCGCGTCCGTCACCGTCACGCTGCTCGGCGCGGGCAGCAAGCTCGTCGGCGGCGCGCGTTCGGCCGAGCTGACGCGACAGGAAGTCGAGCAGATCGTCGTCGACGGGTTCTTTCCGCAGGTCGAGGCCGGCGAATTGCCGCGCCGTACGCGCGCGGCGATCGTCGAATTCGGCTTGCCGTATGCGAGCGACGCGGCCGTCACGCGCCACGTCGCCGCGTTCCTGAAGCGTCATGCGGAAGGCCCGCTGCCAGACACGCTGCTGCTCAACGGCGGCGTATTCCGCGCGGGCGCGCTCGCCGGCCGTCTCGCGCAGACGCTCGGTACGTGGCGCGGCGCACCGCTCGACGTGCTGCACAACGCGCATCCCGACGTGGCCGTCGCGCGTGGCGCGGTGGCCTACGGGCTCGCGCGTGCCGGCCCTGCGCCGCGCATCGGCGGCGGCTCCGCGCGCAGCTATTTCCTCGTGCTCGACGATGGCGCCGAGGGTGCTGTCGCGCGCGGCGTCTGCCTGCTGCCGCGCGGTGCGGAAGAGGGCCGCGAGATCCGGCTCGACGATCGCACGTTCGCGCTGCAGCTCGGGCAGCCGGTGCGTTTCCACCTCGTATCGACGGTGGCCGACACGAAGTACCAGCCCGGCGATCTCGTCGATCTCGACGGCGGCGATTTCGTGCGGCTGCCGCCGATCGCGACGGTCGTCGACGCGAAGGCAGGCGGCGACGCGCGCGAAACGCCGGTGAAGCTCACCGCGTCGCTGACCGAGGTCGGCACGCTCGAAATGCATTGCATCGCAACTGACGACGCGGCGTGCCGCTGGCGGCTCGAATTCCAGTTGCGCGGCGATGCGCCGGTGCAAGGCGACGATGCGGCGCCCGCGCGGCATCCTCGGCTGGATCAGGCGCTCGAGCTGATCGAGCGCTCGTTCGGCAGCAAGGCCGCGGGCGTGACGCCGAAGGACACGCGCCGGTTGCGCGCGCAACTCGAACAGGTGCTCGGCGCGCGCGAAGACTGGGACGTCGCGCTTGCACGCGAACTGTTCGACGCATTGCTCGCGCGGGCGCGGCGGCGGCGCCGCTCGGCCGATCACGAGCGTGCGTGGCTGAATCTCGCCGGGTATTGCCTGCGTCCGGGTTTCGGTCATCCGCTCGACGCGTGGCGCATCGAGCAGCTGTGGCCGCTGTTCGACGACGGCATTCAATACGTGACCGACGCGCAGGTGTGGTCCGAGTGGTGGACGCTGTGGCGGCGCGTGGCCGGCGGCCTCGACGACGATGCGCAGACGCAGGTGCGCGACGCGATCGCGTTCCTCGAACCATCCGACGACAAGCGGCGCAAGCTGCCGTTCGATCCGGCCAAGGTCGGTCCGGCCGACATGACGCGGTTGTCCGCGTCACTCGAACGGCTGCCCGTCGAGCGCAAGGTCGAGCTGGCCGAGCGCCTGATCGTGCAATTGCAGAAGCCGGCCGACCGCGCGTTGTGTGCGTGGGCGCTCGGGCGGATTGGCGCAAGGCGGCCGTTCTATGGCAGCGCGCACAGCGTCGTACCGGCGGATGTCGTCATCGGCTGGCTCGATGCGCTGTTCGCGCTCGACTGGAAGCAGGTTGAGCCGGCTGCATTCGCGGCTGCACAGATTGCGCGGATGACCGGCGACCGTTCGCGCGATTTGCCGGACGATACGCGTGAAGCCGTCATCAAGCGCCTGTCGGCCGCGAATGCATCGGCGGCGTGGATCGACATGGTCCGTGAAGCGATCGCGTTCGATGAAGCCGATACGGTGCGCGTGTTCGGCGAAACGCTGCCGGCCGGGTTGAAGCTGCTGGGCGATTGAAGGGCGTACGGTACGCTCCGGCATCATTCAGATAAGGCGGAGACTCTAACCCGACCAGATTGGACTTTTCGCAAAGCGGCTCCAACGCCTTCACCCTGAAACGAACCTCGTGACGTACAAGAAATGCGATCTGAGAAAGGGCAGCCGCGAGTCAATGGCGGTATCAACCCCCGGTCACAAGAAAGGATACGGTTTTGGTGGCAGCCAAGGGTACGATTCGCGTGCGATACGTGAGGTGGTGCGCCACAGCAGTCATACTTGAGCGATGCATTGGCCGGAAGTTCAACCAACACAAGTGAGCGAGGTAATCTCGCCGCGCTACGGGGGATAGGGAGAATGGCGACCAGGCCTGCAATGAAGGAATCCGAGGTAATGAAGATGCCTGAGCTACCGGTGCTTGCCCGGTTTTTCGCCATCGGCTTTATGAGTGCGGAAGTTTTTCGGGCATCCTTCTACCTCGGTGCGAACTTTATCCAGAAGCATTCAGACGTGCCAGACTGGGCGAGGGTGTGCGTGGTACTGGTCGCGCTATTAGTGTGCTTGCACTATTGCATCAAGCGCGGGGCGCACACCGTTTTGGCCCGGGTGGTCTGCAGTTTCCGCGTGGATCTGCTGGTCGTGATCGGTGTCGGCATTTTTGCGAACGAGCTGGCCGAATCTTGGTTGATCGGATTCCATGCGCGCTTGGTGAAAGTCAATCCGTTTTGGGCACCCGCAGTTCTGCTGTTGCTCTGTTTCGTGCTGGCCTCGCCGATGATGCGGCGCTCGGGATCCAAGCGAACGCCACCGCTACCATACTTCCTTCCGGATGAAGAAATACGGGACGAGAATGACGACGTGCTTGCGAGCAACGTACAAGCGGCGTTATTCGCCCAGACAGTACTTGCTAGCGGTGCGCATGCCGGGCTCGTGTTCGGGGTCGACGGACCATGGGGGGTAGGCAAGACAAGCTTTCTCAATCTTGCGGCGCGTCACTGGGAACAGGCAGGAGATCGCGTGATTGTCTGTCGGTTCGAACCCTTGCGTTATGCATCCGAGCCTGACCTTGCGGATCGTCTGATCCGCGATATGTCCGCGGCAATCCAGCGAAAGGTCTTCGCGCCGGAGTTTCGGCCCGCAGTATCACGGTACGCACGGTTGATCAGAGGCAAGGCTGATTTCTCGTTCCTTGGCTTCAAGCTGTCCCTAGAGCCGTCGCAGGAGACGATTGAGGACCTGCTTGAGGACATCGACGATGTTCTCAGGCGCATTGACTGCCGAGTCATTGTCGTCATCGACGATCTAGATCGACTTGACTTAAAGACTGCGAACAGCCTGTTGTTCGCGACGCGGCGAACGTTTAGTCTTTCGCAGGCAACCTATGTCCTTTGCTATGACACGGAGGTGCTTGCCGGCAGCAGCGAAGAGGGCACGAGGGCGCGCGAGTTTCTTGAGAAGTTCGTTACCATCAAGTTGAGCCTGTTCGTGGACAGTTCGAGTCTTGGCGACTTCTTGCGGCGCGACTGGCAACAAGCAGATATGTTCGGCTCGATTCCTGCCGATACGATGTTCAAACTTGCCACCGTGCTCAGTGAGTTGGCGGGCATACTTGACGGCGACCTCGCTGCGGAATACCGGACCGTTCTCGGCGACCTGCGTAAGGTCAAGCGCTTTGTTAACGCCATGCTCATGATGCAAATAGAGAAGACCGAGCTGGGCCGGACGGATTTCAATAAGCGTGACCTTATTCACCTGATGCTCCTGCACCTGAACTATCCCGGGGTATTCAGGCGCATTTACGCGGAGGAGACGGGGGGGCGAAGCGGAGTCTTTTCTGTAAGGCGGCGTCCTAATGAAATGGGGTTCGTCAACGACAACGGATTCTCGACACTGCTTGATGAGTTGGACGAAAGCAACCAGAGGACCGCGCGATTCCTATTGCAACAGCTTTTCGACGCGACGAGCCTGAATCTTGTCGGCCGGAATGACCTCAACGAAGCGGAATTGCGATCACGCGCATGTTTCAACAATGACCGGTCGAGGAATCTGGAGGGTTACCTTAAGTTAATTGTGCGCCTCGCAATACCGCCTCTGCAGGACACATATGTCCTATACCAGCAGGCCGTCGAGCAGGTCGAGAGTGGAGAGGCGGTCTCCGCGATTCTGACCTCTCCTGCCTTCCGGCTGGAAAAAGGCGATCGTGCGCATGATCAATTCTGGAGCGTGCTCGCCACTCAGTGTCGTACCTTTTCTGGCAAAGTGGCAGACGACGCAATCGACACGCTTGTTGACTACCTGCCGCACTATTCAGCGGTTGGTACGTACGATCGGTCATTGAGGCAGCGGTCCATTTATTCTCTACTGCAACTGCTGGATCGGGCGGGCTGGGTCGATTCATCGGGACGCCGTCGGGGCAACCGTTCGGAATATATTGTCGAGATCGCGCAGCGAATTTTTGGCACCAAGTCGTACATGGGTAAGGGACTGCTTGAACGTCTCGCTGCTAGTGATCGTGGTGCCCTTGGCTGGAACGATCTGATGCTGTTCAGACTCCAGTGCTCTGAGGATCGCCAGGGACAGTTGTACAACCTCTATCGTGCACTTATTATCGATCAGGACAGCAAGGCGCCGACGGATGGGGTCGTGAGCGGTCTTGCCCGGATGGGAATGAGAAAGCTATCTCAGGAGGTGTTCGCGCTGTTCAAGAAGACCTACATTGATTCGCAGCGAAATTTCTATGCAGACGTTGACAGCACGCCAGCGGCCGAATTTTTCGGCACGGCTTTCCCACAGTCTGACCCGCAAGTTTCAGTAGGCGGACAATCTGTTCCAGGTGTTCCTTCATATAACCGTGAACTTTCCGCCACGCGCTCTGGTGTCAAATCCTTCGTGATTTACCAGTTGTGCAATTCACGGCCTCCGAGTCAGGAAGGTGTGGGCTGCGGGTATTACGACGAAAGTGGGGAAGGCGATCAGGGCGGTATAGCAAGCCAGATGAACAAATACGTGTTCGGGGTGTGCTTCAATCCTGAATTTCATGTAGATAATGTCTTCCATTTCGTCAATCATTGCTTGGCGCACCTGAGTAATCCGATCTTCTCAGGCGTCGACGCAGATGGATACATTGCAACTAAGACTGGACTTCCAGGAAGTCTTGATCCAATGGAAGTGGGGCGGTACTGGAGTCGGTACAAGGAACTCATACGCCAGCGAATCCGCGATAATGAAGACCGACACGTCGTAACGTTGTACTACGATGTTTCGTATCGAGAGAATCTGAATGGCGTCTTCGAGGTACTTGACGAACTGGCTCATGAAGCGGAACCGATCAGTTAAATTCATTCAGACCGATCGTGCGCCTGAGTGGACCGAACGGTACTCCGGACATGGTGCGGGTACCTTTGAGAGGAAAATATGGTGCTCGTCGATCGCAATCGACGAAGCGCTGCTTGCCGGGTGAGGAAAGTCGCGAATGCTTCGGCCTTGTTGGCAACACGAAACGTCTGGTTACGCCGGTCCGGACGAGACATGACCGCCCTACCCTTCAGACATGCGATACAGCTTCGCACTCCCTTCCACCAATTCGAATTTCACGCCATCCCGCGCCGCCGCCGAACGCCGCGCGAGATGAATCCCCGCGAGCATGCAACGTACCGACCCGCCGGCCAGCTCGATCGTCGGCACGTCGAGCGGCAGCAGTCGCGCGGAGCGTTCGATCGTCACGCGCTGCTCGCCGGTGAGACAGTCGAACGCGCGCCTCGACAGCGCGAGCACGCGCCCATTCTTCCCCGACAATTCCAGCGTATTCCCCGCGAAATTCGCAATTTGCGACGGATCGAGCGAGATCACCGCGCGCCCCGTTTCGGTCAGGCGTTGCGCGATCTCGCCACGGCGGCGGATGTCGGCGATCAGGTCGAGGCCGACCATCGCGAACTCGGTCGCGACGCTCATCATCACGTTCGTGTGATAGATCGGCCGCCCGTTCGAATCGGCCGTGTCGAAGCAGATCGGCTCGAAATTGAAGTGCGTGCAGAAACGTTCGAGCGCGACCGGATCGGCTCGGCGCGAGCGCGCGGTGTACGCGATCCGTGCGACGTGATCGAGCACCATCGCGCCGGTGCCTTCCAGGAACACGTCGTCGTATTCGAGGCCCGAGTAGTCGATCACGTCCTGCACGCGGTACTCGGCCTTCAGCATCTCGATCACTTCCGCACGCCGCTCGCGGCGGCGGTTCGGGCTGTGCATCGGATACAGCGCGATATGCCCACCGGGATGCGTCGAGAACCAGTTGTTCGGGAACACGGAGTCGGGTGTGTCGCGCTCGCCGTGATCGTCGAACACGTGCACGCGCACGCCCGCATCGGCGAGTGTTTGCGCGGCGGCCGTGACTTCGTCGCGCGCGGCGGCCGATACCGACGACGTGTCGTGCGAATCGTCAGCGGCCGTGCGCTGGAACGCGTTGTCGGCCGCGGTCTGCGGGTTCGGCACGAAGCGGTGCGGCCGGATCATCACGACGGCGGACGGCGCCTGGATCGATACGAGATTCATGGAAGTCGAAAGCGAAGGGCCGAAAAACGGGCGGCGCGCGCGGGCCGCCCGCGCATGACGGTCAGCGCGCGAACGCGGCGACGGCTTCGGTCACGAACGCCGCGTGGCCGTGCGCGATCGCGGCCGGGTCGTCGATCAGCGCGAACAGGTTCTTCGGATCGACGGCCGGCGGGATCAGCGCGATCTCGACGCCCGCGTTGTGCTGCTGCGCGAGCGCGTACAGGTAGCGCAGCGCCGAGTAATCCTCCAGCGCGAAGCCGACCGAGTCGAATACCGTGACTTCGTCCGCGCGCTCGCGGCCGGTCGTCTCGCGCTGCAGCACGCGCCACAGCTCGGTGACGGGGAAATCGGCCGGCATCTGCTGGATCTCACCCTCGATGCGCGACTGCGGCTCGAATTCGACGAACACGCGGCCCGCGCGCAGCACGCCCGCTTCGAGTTCGGTCTTGCCCGGGCAATCGCCGCCCACTGCATTCACATGCATGCCGGGCTCGATCATGTCGGCCGTGACGATCGTGGCAAACGCCTTGTCGGCGGTGACGGTCGTCACGATGTCGGCGCCGCGCACCGCGTCGGTGGTCGAGGCGGCGCGCACGATGCGCAAGCCGCGGTACGCGGCGAGGTTCCGCACGAGCTTGTCGGTCGCGTGCGAATCGACGTCGAACACGCGAATTTCGTCGATGCCGAGCAGCGTGTGGAACGCGATCGCCTGGAATTCGCTTTGCGCGCCGTTGCCGATCAGCGCCATCGAGCGCGCATCGGGCCGCGCGAGCAGCTGCGCGGCGAGCACCGACGTGGCGGCCGTGCGCAGCGCGGTGGTCAGCGTGAGTTCGGCGAGCAGCAGCGGGTAGCCGGTATCGACTTCGGCGAGCGCGCCGAACGCCATCACAGTGTGCATGCCGCGCGCCGCATTGACGGGGTGGCCGTTCACGTACTTGAACGCGAACAACGACGCGTTCGCAACGGGCATCAGCTCGATCACGCCGTCGCGCGAGTGGCACGCGACGCGCGGCGACTTGTCGAAATCGGCCCAGTGCAGGTAGTCGGCGCGCAGCGTGTCGACGAGTTCGCGCAGGAACGTCGTGACGCCGGTTTGGGCGATCAGGCGGGCGGTGGCGGGAACGTCGAGGAAGCGAGTCATCGGTCTGTCTCCATATTCGGTGCCGGTACGGGGGGCCGGCGTTCTGGTCGACCGGGCGGGGCTTCGGCGCGAATCCGGGCTTCCTGGAAAGGCAGCGGCGCGGCGGGTCGGCCGGTCGATGGAGTCATTATTTCCGCGAGTCGAGCCAACAAAAAGACGGCAAAAGTGGCAGATTTATCGATAGACTTGGCAAATTGCCAGCCCATTCCGGCAGTTTGACCAGTTTGCGCTGGCCGGCATGCGCCGCCTCCGGCACGCTGGCGGCCGGTTCACGCTCAACAGGAAAGCCGTTCATGATCACGCTCGACGACGTCGACCGTCAGCTCATCGCGCTGCTGCGCGACAACGCGCGACTGCCTGTCGTCGCGTTGGCGAAGGAATTGCGCGTGGCGCGTGCAACCGTGCAAAACCGGCTCACGCGGCTCGAGAACAACGGCGTGATCGTCGGCTATACGGTGCGGCTCAAGCCGGCCGCCGAACGGCACCGGATTCGCGCGCTGATGTCGATCGCGGTGCAGGGCAATCGCGGCGCGGAGGTGGTGAAGGTGCTGCGCGGGCATCCGAACGTCGCGTCGATCCACAGCACGAACGGGCGCTGGGATCTCGTCGCCGAACTGCATGCCGATTCGCTCGAGCACTTCGATCGTGTGCTCGGCGCGATCCGCTTGATCGACGGGATCGCCAATACCGAGACGAGCATCCTGTTGTCGACGCACAAGGCGTGACGCGGGCAGGGCCGCGCCACGTTCCTGCGCGGTCAGGCGCCGGCCGCCGATTCCGGAAACACCGGTTCGCCGAGCGTCAGCATCAGCCGGTTCGCCCACGCGAAGATCGCGATCGCGTGCGACAGGTCGAGAATCTCCTCATGCGTGAGCCCTTCGGCTTCGAGTGCGGCGATGTCGCTTTCGCCGATCGCGTCGGGCCGTTCGGTCAACGCGATCGCATAGCGGACGATCGCGCGTTCGCGCGCCGTCGTGCCGGCCGCCGCCGGATCGTCGAATACCTGTTCGATCGCATCGGTGCGTTTCGCGAGTTGCGCGAAGCGCTGCGCATGCACCGACGCGCAGTACACGCAGCCGTTCACGCGCGACACAGCCGTGCTCGCCAGTTCACGCTCCGCGCGCGACAGCCCGCCGGGGCCGTACATGATCGCGTTGAACACGCCCGAGCGCTGCCGCAGGATCTCCGGCAGATGGACGAGCAGCAGGTAATAGTCGGACGTTTTCGCTTGCGGATGGCTCGCTTCGAGCACCGCGAGCTGTTCGGGTGTCGCGGCGTCGAGCGAGACCGTGTCGAGCCACGCGCGCCAGCCGAGCGTGTCGGACGTGAAGCCGTGAGTGGTCGTCGTCATGCGGCCTCCCTGGCGGCACGTGCCTGGAGTGCCCGCGCGGCGGCGGCGACACGCAACTGATACGCGACGAACGCGACGAGCTGCGACAGCGCGACGATCGCGGGTGTCGTGAGTCCGGCCGATTTCAGCGCGTCGAGATCGGATGCGCGCGCGTCGACCGGCGCGTGCGTCAGGCGCTTCGCGTGCAACAGGATCGCGCCGAGGCGGCGCGGCAGTGCGTCGAGCGCGTCGGCATCGGCTCGTTCGATGTCGGCAAGCGTGCCGCCTGCGTCGAGCAATCGGGCGCGATAGATGTCGGCCAGCGCGTGTGCATTCGACTGCCGCGCGACATACCGTGCCGCATGCAGTCGCTCGATCAGCGAAAGATCGGGCAGCGCGGGATCGAACAGCGCGGCTTCGCTCAGTCGCGTCGGAAGCAGCACCTTGTCGCGGGCGCGGCGCAGCGCGGCGACGGCGTCGCCTTCCCGCAGGCCGGCTGCCGCGTCGATCGTATCCGGCACGGCGGCCGGCGTGATGGAGTCAGTCATCGGTTCGGTGTTCCTTCATCGTCAAAGTGATCGAGGGCGTCGGCGTCGCGCCATTCGTCGCCTTGCAGTTCGGCATTCGCGTAGGCGACGAGCGCGTCGTAGTGGCGGTCGCGATCGGCATCGAACAGCCGGCTCGCAATGCCGCGCGCGAGCCGCTTTGCGCCCGCGCTGATGGCCGGGATATCGCCGGACAGCTTGCCGTGGCTCAGGCTCGCCGCGTGGTTGAAGCAATGAATCCGCGTGACGGCCGGGCACGCGCCGCGCTCGCGCTCCTGAAACGCGAACGCGGGGCCGAGATCGGGCGACTCGGCGAGCTCGTCGAGCCACAGCGCCGGTTCCGGCCGATAGCGATCCTTCCAGCGCCGCACGTGCGCGCCGAACGACGCGAATTCGTCGCGCGTCGTCCAGTCCGAATGAAAGCCCGTCGCGAAGATCAGGAAATCGACCGTGTAGCGGCCGCGCGGCGTCGTCACGTCGAGCCCGTCCGCATGGTCGGCGAGCGTCTCGATCGGGCTGCCCGCATGGAAATGCGCATGGTCGTGGCGCGACACGCGCAGCACGCTGTCGCGCGGCGGCGGCGTCTGCGACGTGAGCGCGTAGTGCATGAAACGCCACTTCGTCGCGTCGTCGAGATCGGCGTAGCCGTGCACGAGGCCCGGGCTGCCGATGCCGGTCAGCTTGTTGATGCGCGGAATGTCCGCGCGACGGAAGAACAGGTCGACGCGCGCGGCGCCGGCTTCGAGCGCGGTGCCCGCGTTGTCGAACGCGGATGCGCCCGCGCCGACCATGCCGACACGCTTGCCGGCGAGCGCGGCGAAATCGATCGGCTCGGACGAATGGGCCCAGCGCGTGCGCGGCGCGCGCTGAGCGACGGGCGGCACGTACGGGCCGCCGAGCCCGTCGCGGCCGGTTGCAAGCACGACGTGCCGCGCGAGCAGCGTCTGCGCTTCGCCGTTGCCGCGCACGTCGAGCGCGAGCAGCCCGTCGTCGCGCGGGCGCAGCGCGACGAGCGTCGTGTCGTTGCGCACCTGCAGGTCGAGCACGCGCCGATACCAGCGCAGGTAGTCCATCCATTGCGGGCGCGGGATCTTGTAGAGCGCGTCCCACGCGTCGCGGCCGTATTGCGCTTCGAACCACGCGCGGAACGTCAGCGCGGGCAGCCCGAGCGCGGGGCCGGCAAGCTGCTTCGGCGAGCGCAGCGTCTCCATCCGCGCGAACGTGACCCACGGGCCTTCGTAGCCGGCCGGCGCGCGGTCGATCACGCACTGGTTGTCGATGCCGAGCAGGCGCAGTTCGGCGGACGCCGCGAGCCCGGCCATGCCGCCGCCGACGATCGCCACGTCGAGCACGCGCACGCCGTCCGCTTCGCGCGGCGGCACCCATGACGGCGCGGGCAGGTCGAGCCAGCGCAGGTCCTGCGCGAGCCGTGCTTCGAGTGCGTCGAGCTGGGCCGTCATGCGGCCTCCGGGCGCGCGCGGCGTGCACGGGTCGGGCGAGGCGGGCGCGCGGTGCGGTCGGTGCGCAGCCGGTCGCCGCGTAGCAGCGCGTCGTGCGCAGCGGCGTCGTGAAAGATCACGTCGTCGAGCAGCGTGCGCGTCGTGCGATGCAGCGCGTCGAGCAGCGCATCGACGGCCGCCGTCCGTGCCTTGCCGGCCGGCGTCGCGACGCCGAACGCGAACGGAATGTCGACGTCGAGCGCGCGCGCGACGACACCCTCGACAGGCAGTGCGACGCCGGTGGCCGGATCGACGATGCCGATCCCGATGCCCGCGCGCGCGGCCATCACCGCATTCAGCGATGCATTGGTTTCGATGAACACGCGCGCGTCGACCCGTGCGGCCGCGAATGCGGCATCGATCCGCTGGCGCAGCCGGTGCCGGTTCGCGACCGTCACGATGCGGCGTCGCGCGAGGTCGCGCAGCGCGATGCGCGGCTTCGCCGCAAGCGGATCGTCAGCCGGCAATACGGCGACGCAGGGCGTCTGCGCGATCCAGTGCACGTCGAGCCCGGCATGCGCCATCGGCAGCGTGACGACGCCGACATCGGCCGTGCCGGCCAGCACCTCGTGCACGACATGCTCGGCCGATTCGCTGCGCAACTGGTAGTGCGGCGCATGCGCATCGTCGGGCAGCGCGGCGAGCGCGGCCGGCACGAGCGTGGCCGCGAGCGACGGCGTGGCCGCGATGCGCACGGGTTCGGCGGTTTCATCGCCGAGCGCGCGGGCCCGCGCCTCGATCGCGCGCAGGCCGACCAGCGAGCGTTCGACTTCCTCGTACAGCAGGAACGCGCGGCGCGTCGGCGTGACGCGCGGGCCGTGCCGGTCGAACAGTGCGTAGCCGAGATCGGCTTCGAGTTCCTGGATCTGCCGCGTGACGGCCGGCTGCGAGCGGCCGAGCAGTTCGCCCGCGCCGGTCACGCTGCCGGCCGACATGACCGCGGAAAAGGCTTCGAGTTGATGCAGCTCCATGACGCGTTCCGATAATGCGATTTGCGCATTGTAGGAGCGTGAGCATGCGCGATTCATATAATGATTTTTGCTATCGACAGCGGGAAAACTGCGAAGGGCGCGACCGGCGCGGCGGCCGGCCACGCGCGCATGCGCGCCGGTTGCGCGGGGTGACGAGAACGAAACGCCAATCGAATCAACGCGATGCGATGCATGCCCGCATGTCGGTCGAGGCAGCGGGCATTCACGTCGATCGCGAACGTCATCCGCTTCGCGCCGCATGCGATATCGATATGCGCAAAACTTCGTTGGAACGCTATGACCCGGATGGTTACATGCCCTCACTCTTTTCGATTGACTGAAGCTGGGGGACGCATGAACGTTTCGGGGAACGACGCACGCGGCGCATGGCGGCGCGTGCTGGGCACGGTGGCGGCGCTCGCTGCCGCATGGGGCTTGTCGACGGGCGGCGCGCTCGCGGCCGGGGTGTCCGGTGAGCCGGTGGTGATCGGCGTGAGCGGGCCGCTCACGGGCCAGGACGCGCAGTACGGCGAGCAGTGGAAGCGCGGTTTCGATCTCGCGCTCGACGAGATCAACGGCAGCGGCGGCATTCACGGCCGGCCGCTCGCGATCGACTTCCAGGACAGCCGCAGCGACCCGCGCCAAGCGGTGGCGATCGCGCAGAAGTTCGTCGCCGATCCGCGCATCGCGATCGAGCTCGGCGATTTCTCGAGCGCGACGTCGATGGCCGCGTCGCCGATCTATCAGCGCGGGCAACTGATCCAGTTCGGCTTCACGAATTCGCACCCGGATTTCACGAAGGGCGGCGACTATCTGTGGAGCACGGCGCTGAGCCAGGCCGAGGAGCAGCCGCTGCTCGCGCGCTACGCGGTGAAGGAACTCGGCTTCAAGCGGATCGCGGTGCTGTATCTGAACACCGACTGGGGCCGCACCAGCAAGGACATCTTCGCGAAGGCGGTGACGGGGCTCGGCGCGCAGGTCGTCGCGGCCGAAGGTTACCAGCCGGCGGAGAAGGATTTCCGTTCGACGCTCGTGCGCATCGGTGAGTCGAAGCCCGATTCGATCGTGCTGATCTCCTATTACGCGGACGGCGCGCAGATCGTGCGTCAGGCGCGCACGTCGGGCGTGGCACTGCCGATCGCGGCGGTGGGCTCCGTGTATTCGCCGAAGTTCCTCGAACTGGGCGGCACGGCCGTCGAAGGCGTCTATACGGAATCGAACTTCTTCCCGGCCGAACCGCGCCCCGAGGTGCAGGCGTTCGTGCAGCGCTATCGCGCGAAATTCCACGCCGATCCCGATTCGTTCGTCGCGCGTGCTTACGATGCGCTGATCCTGTCGGCCGAGGTGCTGCGCCGCTACGGCACGACGCGCCAGGCCGCGCACGACGGCTTCGCGAAGATCAGCGACGTGCCGAGCGTGATCTTCGGCAAGGTGCGCTTCGATCCGCAGACGCGCCGCGTCGCCGGCGCACGCACGGTCTATCTGGTCGTGAAGCAGGGGCAGTGGGCGCTGTGGGACGGCGCGAAGCCGCAGCTCGCGGCGCGCTGAAAACCACGGACGCATCGTGATGGCTTCCTGGCTCGACTACACGCTCAACGGCCTCATCGTCGGCAACATCTACGCGCTGCTCGCGGTCGGGCTCGCGCTGATCTTCGGCGTGTCGCACCTGATCAACTTCGCGCACGGCTCGGTGTACATGGTCGGCGCGTTCATCGGCTGGCTGTGCCTGACGCGCTTCGGGCTGCCGCTGCCGGTCGCGCTCGCGGCGGTCGTGGTCGGCTGCGGCGCGCTCGGCATCGCGATCGAACGGATCGGGCTGCGGCCGCTGCGCCATGCCGCGCGCATCGCGCCGCTGCTCGCGACGATCGGCATCAGCTTCATCCTCGACCAGCTCGCGCAGCTCGCGTTCGGCGCGGACCCGCGCGCGGTGCCGACGCCGCTGCCCGACTGGCACGTGCGGATCGCCGGCGCGACGCTCGGCTCGCTCGACTTGCTGATCGCGGGCATCGGCATCGCGGCGGCCGCGCTGCTGTACGGCTTCCTGCGCTTCACGCGGCTCGGCTGGGCCGTGCGCGCGACCGCGCAGGATCGCGACGCGGCGCTGCAGATGGGTGTCGACGTCGATCGCGTGAACCAGACCGTGTTCGCGATCGCGTGCGCGCTCGGCGGCGTGAGCGGGCTGCTGGTCGGCATGTACTACAACAGCATCGATCCGGCGATGGGTTTCCAGGCGACGCTGAAGGGCGTGGTCGCGCTGCTGATCGGCGGCCTCGGCAACGTGCCGGGCGCGATCGCGGGCAGCCTGCTGCTCGGTCTCGTCGAAAGCTACGGCGTCGCGCTGTTCGGCACCAGCTATCGCGACCTGTTCGCGTTCGGGCTGCTGATCGTATTCCTCGTGTGGCGGCCGAACGGCTTGTTCAGCGCGAATCGCGCGCTGCCGCCCGAGCCGATGACGGGCACTTTCCTCGCCGCCGCGAAAGCGGTGCGCGTGCCGCGCCCGCTGCTCGTCGCGCTGATCGCGGCGGCCGCCGTGCTGCCGTGGCTCGGTGCATCGCCGTACGTGTTGCAGACGCTGACCAACGCGTGGCTGTACGGGCTGCTCGCGCTGAGCCTCACGCTCGTCGCGGGCACGGTCGGGCAGATCTCGCTCGGCCACGCCGCGCTGCTCGTGATCGGCGCGTATGCGTCGGCGCTGCTGTCGTCGGATCTCGGCTGGTCGCCGGCCGTGACGATCCCGTGCGCCGGTGCGATCACGGCCGTGCTCGGCACGTTGCTCGTCTATCCGGCGTTCCGGCTGCGCGGGCACTACGTGTCGATCGCGACGCTCGGCATCGGCGAAGTGGTGAGCCTCGTGATCCTGAACTGGGACGGCCTGACGCGCGGCCCGCTCGGCATCACCGGCATCGCGCCGCTGCCGTGGGCGACGACCGCGCGCGCCGCGTACTGGTTCACGTTCGCGGTGCTCGTCGTGTTCGCGCTCGTGCAGGTGCGGCTGCTGCGTTCGCATCTGGGCCGCACGCTGCGCGCGGTGCGCGAGGACGACGTCGCCGCGCGTGCGCACGGCATCGCGCCGAACCGCTACAAGGCGATCGCGTTCGCGGTCGGCGGCGTCGCGGCCGGCGTGAGCGGCGGCATCGCCGCGCATCTGTACAGCTACATCAATCACCAGACCTTCGATTCGCAGGTGTCGATCCTCGCGTTGACGATGGTGATCCTCGGCGGGCTCGGCAACGTGCTCGGCGGCATCGTCGGCGCGATCGCGCTGATCGGGCTGCCCGAACTGTTCCGCTGGGCGGCCGATTACCGGATGCTGATCTACGGCCTCGTGCTGCTGCTGCTCGTCCGGTTCCGGCCGCAGGGCCTGCTCGGCACGGTGTGAGGAGGAATGCGATGACCACCACTCGACCGCTGCTCGACGTGCAGGGTTTGACGCGCCGCTTCGACGGCGTGACCGCGCTCGACGGCGCGAGCCTGACGCTGGCCGACGGCGAACTGCTGAGCGTGATCGGCCCGAATGGTGCGGGTAAGTCGACGCTGTTCAACCTGATCGCGGGCGCCGACCGGCCCGACGCCGGCCGCGTGACGTTCGACGGCCGCGACATCACCGGCACCGCGCCGGAACGGCTCGCGGCGCTCGGCATTGCACGCACGTTCCAGCACGGCCGTGTGTTCGGCAACCTGAGCGTGCTCGACAACGTGCTGATCGGCGCGCATGCGCGGCTGCGCGCGGCGCGGCCCGGCTGGCCGGCGCTCGGCGCGGCCGCCGAAGTGCTGCGCGCGCTGGTGCGGCCCGCGTCGGTGCGGCGCGAGGAAGCGGCGTTGCGTGAAGAGGCACGCGAGATCGTCGCCGGTTTCGGTGAACGGCTCACGCCGCGCATCGATCATCCGGCGCACAGCCTGTCGTATGCGAACCGGCGGCGCGTGGAGATCGGCCGGGCGCTCGCGCTGCATCCGCGCCTGCTGCTGCTCGACGAACCGACGGCCGGGATGAACGAGACGGAGACGGCCGAGATGCTGCAACTGATCCAGTCGCTGAAGGCGCGCGGGCTGACGATCCTGTTGATCGAGCACAAGCTCGAACTCGTGATGCGCGTGTCCGACCGCGTGATGGTGCTCGACAACGGCGTGAAGATCGCCGAAGGCGCGCCGCGCGACGTGCGGCACGATCCGCGCGTGATCGAGGCCTATCTCGGCCGCCGCCACGCGGGCGGCGCGGCCACCGAGCATTCCGCACAGGCGGCCGCATGACCGTGCAATCTTCCGTGCCTGATACGACCATGACCGACGCGCTGCTGAAACTCGAACATCTCGACACCTTCTACGGACCGGTGCAGGTTCACTTCGACGTGAACTTCGAGGTCGGCCGCGGGCAGATCGTCAGCCTGCTCGGCGGTAACGCGAGCGGCAAGTCGACGACGATGAAACTGATTCTCGGGCTGATGCGGCCGAAGCGCGGCGTCGTGCGTTTCGACGGCGACGACGTGACGGCGCTCGCGACGCCGCAGCGCGTGCGGCGCGGAATCGCGGCCGTGCCCGAGGCGCGGCGGCTGTTCGGCGACATGAGCGTGCGCGAGAACTTGCTGATGGGCGCGTACACGCGCGGCGATCGTGCGGCGGTGGCCGACGACTACGAGCGTGTGCTCGACCTGTTTCCGCGTGTGCGCGAACGGCTCGCGCAGCGCGCGGGCACGCTGTCGGGCGGCGAGCAGCAGATGCTTGCGATGGCGCGTGCGCTGATGGCGCGGCCGAAACTGATCTGCATGGACGAGCCGACGATGGGGCTGTCACCGCTGTATGTCGACAAGGTGCTCGAACTGATCGATGCGATCAACCGGCAGGGCGTGACGGTGTTCATGGTCGAGCAGAACGCGAGCCTCGCGCTGGAGATCGCGCACTACGGGTACGTGCTGCAGACGGGGCGCGTCGTGCTCGAAGGGCCAGCGAAAACGCTGCTCGACGATGAACGCGTGCGCGATGCGTATCTCGGTGGGGAGGCGGTGGCGGTGTAGGCTGCGCAAGCAGGTGCTGCCAAGCGCCGTGAAATGTGGAGTAGATTGGCGTTCTGTCGCGATCGACACCACGGAGAGCACCGCGCCATGTTGACCTATTCCATCCAGAAAGTCGGCTACGACTTCAATCAGCTCGATCAGCAGGGCGCGACCGACTACGCGTCGTTCGTTCATGCATTCGATGCGTTCCCTTGGGGGGCGCAGCACGTCGAATGGAACGAGACGCAGGACGGCCCGCTGCCGGCGCTCGTGCTGCAGCATGCCGACGATCAGCGTGAGCTGTGGGTGACTGCGTTGACGGATGCGCATTCGGACGGCTT